>Ga0315290_10000956_pt1 | contig 19666 bp, 8 predicted proteins | sample YL17G12_0_MG_FD_203627 | JGI IMG/M metagenome (GOLD analysis project Ga0315290, IMG submission 203627) | Sediment microbial communities from Yellowstone Lake, YNP, Wyoming, USA - YL17G12_0 | ecosystem: Environmental > Aquatic > Freshwater > Lake > Sediment | place: USA: Wyoming | collected... | reverse complement strand
AAGGGATTGGTATCTTCTTTGATGCCAATCCTTTATAATTATGCCGGTTGCTATAATGCGATAAACTCCAGCCTCGCAAGAAGCTGCTTTTGAACTATTTTCTACCAACTTTATTGGATGAGAACCTAATTCTGAAAGGGCTATCAGAACCGACCCTTTTCTTTTGGTGTTTTAGCAAGCGTGGCCCGGGGAAGATGGATTCGCTATCGCGGCTCTTCGCTTCGTGTCCCGCTTACGCGGCTCTACGTGTCGCACATTGAAACTCAGGAAGAATCCTGTCGCTATTTTTTAGCTGTCAAGGATCGTTTCAACCTCCTTTTGATCTACATCTGTGTGTATAAGTCGGTTCTGTCGAGAGGTTTATGAAACGTTGGGCTACCTGGCCCCACCCTGCCATAGTTTTGCCAGTAATTCGCAGATTTCGGGATCGTACTGTTTCAGTTCGAACTGGATGAACGGATAATGGTCGTTGAATCCGTAGTACGCTTCGGTCATTTCGGCAAAGTATTCTTTGGCATTGGTCAGGGCGGGGTGAGGGACGTAGAGTCCATCGAAGCGCAGGACCAGGTCGTAGTTGCCGCTTTCGAGAGCCTTTTGATGGGCGGATTCGATCTGTGCGTTATCGTAGCCCAATACCTGATCGTGATACGCCCGGGCCAATTGGTTGAGCAGCATAAACGGTTGTAGAAAGGCCCACTGCGTAAAGTTTTGGATATTGCCGATTTCGACGGCGCGGTATTTGTCTGGGTTTTGGTGTTGGGATTCGAGTGTTTGTTCGGAGTCGTGGTAGGTAATATATGGTACGGCTGGGTTTTGCAGTTCGACCCAGATGGCTACTTTTTGCAGTTCTGGCAGGGACTTTTCGGGGACATAACGCTTGATCATGTGGAACTTATGTTTGAGCAATTTGAGTACTTTATCGGATAGTGCTATACGCTGCTGCAACTGTGGATTGACATAAACGGTCCATCCCTCGATTTGGTGTTGTTGGTATTGAGAGGTGGGGATATATGGGTTCCGGCCGTCGGCCGTGATCGGTGGAGAATCGGTATCGCTGAAAACGGCATTGTAAGATTGCAATTCCAGGAACCGGGCCAGTGAATCGGTTTTGCGTGCCTCTTGTTCAGTATCGACGCCCCATAAATTTTCGAGCAGTCGGCATACGTGCGGATCGTGCTGGCGAAGCTCGGCCCGGACGAAAGGATAAAAATCATTTATGCCGAAATAGGCTTCGGTGTTCTCGGCAAGGTACTCCATTTCATTGCTTTTCGCGTAATGTTCGGTGTCGGTGGAATATCGGCACAAGACAGAATCGTACGTACCGCTTTTGGCGGCCCGTTTGTAGGCAGTTTTGATTGTCGCGTTACTGTAGCGTTTGCCGCCGCCTATGAATTGGTAATCGTATCCATGTGACAGTTCGTGGAGCGCTACCCACGGTTGGTGAAGGGTGGCCTTCAAAAAATCTTTGCCGTCACAAAAACCTACCATCGAACCAAGGCCCTCGGGCGGACGGTGGCCGCGGTCAGTGAGCCATTTGCGTTCCGGATGATATGCAGTGCCGAGTTCGTCATATTCCACCCAGATCGGCACCAGCTCCTGCATCCTGGTTATCGCGGCAGGCGGTACGACCCATAAGATTTGGTAAAGCTGGTTTTGCAGATGATCGAGGACGCGGTCCATGTGGTCCCTGTGCTGGGCCAGGTCTTTTTTGTTGATGTAAACCGTCCAGCCCTCGATGTTTCGTACCTCGAATTCGACCTTTGAGGCAGGTTGATTCTGTTGGTCGGCTTCCAGGGCGGGTTGGTCCTGCTGGTCGCCGTAAAGTGCCGCGCCGCTCAACAGAACTATCAGTGTGCCGATCAATATATGCCTGATATGATTTTTGTTTTGCGTATTCAATTCGTTTTCTCCTGGTTTTGTCAGAAACTTTTGAAGATGCCGTAAGAAGTGGGCGGCATTTTTATTCGATAGCAGCCGGGGCGACAGGAAAGTTCTACGCCTACTGTCGTTATGATGGGTTCCTCGGCAGGTTTTTTGAGTTTGGGAGGGTGGGTTTCGGTGTGTGCTGTGTCAAATTTAACGTTAACCGTTTTGCCGGTCGGGTTGACGGCTATCAGGAATTTTTCCCGTGCCAGGGTGCGCAGATAGACGAAAGGATATTTTTTGGCTTTAGCGTAAATGGGGATAAACCGGCCATCGGCGCCGAGGGCAGGGTGCTCCCTGCGCAAGGCGATAAGCGTGCGGACTTTGTTCAGCAGTGAATTACGATTCGACTGCTGAGCCTGGATGGTGGGGCGGTTATGGGCCGGGTCAATTGGCAGGTAAAGCCGGTCGGTGGTGGCGGTGGAAAAGCCGGCGTTGCGGGCGGAAGACCATTGCATAGGTGTGCGACTGCCGGTGCGTGTGTAAGCGCCTTCTTTGGAAGGCAGGTTCCTGAGATATTTCATGCCGATCTCGTCGCCGTAATAAATGAACGGTACGCCGGGGGTGGTGAGGATAAAGGCGAATACCAGTTCGATTTCTTTGGGCGTGCGGCCGAGACTTATACGCGGCAGGTCGTGGTTGCCGGTGGGAATGGAGATATAACCAAGGTGTTTGGTTTGCCGGTAGTGGTCGAGGTAGTTGTCGAGAAAGGTCATGATGTCACCGCCGGGCCTGGCAAAAATACTGGTGCCATCGGTGCGAGGGTCAACACTGCGGCCGGTTTCTTTGCGGAACAGGGAAATATATGTTGGGTGGTCCAGGAAATCCGCGTGAAAACCCGCCTTGATGGCCTGGGCGGGATTGAACCATTCAGCAATGAGGGCGGCTTCGGGATAGTCACGATCGAGAATGCTGCGGACCTGGGACCATAGCCGGGTGGTTTGGCGGCAGTCTTTGTCGTTTTTGACCAGCGAGTAGGCCATGTCCACACGAAAGCCGGCGGCTCCCATGTCGAGCCAATAACGCATGATTTTAATCATTTCTTTTCGGACTGCCTGGCAGTCGGGATGATTGACGGGTTTTTGCCAGGGTTTGTCAGAGTCGCAGTGGGCAAAGCCGTAATTGAGCGATGGCTGAGACCAAAAGAAATTGGCTGCATAATTACCATTGCGTTGGGCGTAACCTCTGATGGTGTTCAGTTCGGCACCTGCGCTGCGGGTCCAGTCGTCGGTCCAGATGTAGTAGTTGCTGTACTTGTTCTTTTTTGTTTTGCAGGATTGCTTGAACCAAGGATGCTCGATGGAAGTGTGCCCCGGTACCAGGTCGAGGCATACTTTTATACCGCGCTTATCCGCCGCTTTGAAAAGGCGTTTGAGATCGGCGTTAGTGCCGTAACGTTTGGCGACCTTGTAGTAATCGGATATGTCGTAGCCGCCGTCACGAAACGGCGATTCGAAGCAGGGATTGAGCCATATCGCGTTGCAGCCGAGCGATTGAACATAATCGAGTTTTTCGATGATACCGTTAATATCACCGATCCCATCGCCGTTACTATCGTAAAAGCTCGGCGGATAAATCTGATAAAAAACCGCCGACGAGAGCCATGTGGGAGATTTTCGCTTCATACAAAACCCGATGCGCGGGGCAAAGCCTCGCTCTACAATATTACTGCACCTATCGATGTACGTTGGCCTGTCGTATTATGAAAACATCTAAGGTAGTTGCTACAGTTCTGGTAGTTCGCGGATCCAGATGTTGCGGTAGCGGATGGTGTCACCATGGTCCTGAAGCATAATCGGTAGTTTGTCAGCGTGCGGGGTATATGAGCCTGATTTTTCAAATTGGGTGGAGCCGTTGAAGGTTTTGCTGTCCTGGACGAGTACGCCGTTGTGGAGAATGGTGACACGGGCCAGGCGGATAACGTTGCCGTCCTTGTCAAAAAGCGGACGACGGAAAATGATGTCGAAACTTTGCCACTGGCCGGGTTGGCGGCAGGTGTTTACCATCGGAGGATACTGGCCGTACATTGCTCCGGTTGATCCGAACGGGTAGGTTTTGTTTTGGTAGGAATCGAGCACCTGTATTTCGTACAGGCCCATAATATATACGCCACTGTTGCCGCGTTCCTGGCCGGACTTGATGTTGCCATCTTTGTCTTTGATATCGGTCGGGCAGGCCCATTCAACGTGCAGTTGACAGTCGCCAAACGCCTGTTTGGTGTGAATGGAGCCGGTATGGTTGAGTTCAAGATAACCATTTTCCACTTTGCATCTGGCGGTCTCGCCGTCGTCGCCGAGCCATGGTGAGATGTCCTCGCCTTCAAACAGAACAATCGCGTCTGAGGGTGGCAGACGATCCTCCGGGCCGGGTGTAATAACCGTCGGCTGCGGCTGGTTATCGAAGTCTTCCGGCCATGGAAACGGTTCGGTTCCGGCGGGAATTAAGATTTTAGAACAGGTCTTGTTGGTGGTGGTAGCACAGCTTGAGATTACAAGCAGTACAGCACAAAGTCCCATTAACATAGCTTTTGTTTTCATAATAATACCTCACTTGTTTGTTGTACGAAATTCAGTTAATACGTTTATTTGAAAGAACTCTAAAACACACAAACGTGGGCATGGTACCTAACGTTATCATATTTTGTTTTACTGATGCTCCATTTTTATTTGATGCCGGCCAGGCGGCGCAATTTGGCGGCATGGTCGGTCAACTCCCAGGTGAACCCGTCGCCGGTTCGGCCGAAATGTCCGTGGGCTGCGGTTTGGGTATAAATTGGTCGCAGCAGGTTCAAATGCTTGATTATGGCACCTGGGGTCAAGGGGAAGACCTCGCGGACTAGCTCGGTAAGCCGGAAATTGTCAATTTTCCCTGTGCCTTCGGTATCGACCTTGATCGATACCGGCTCAGCTACGCCGATGGCGTAGGCAAGTTGTACTTCGCAACGTGTGGCCAGTCCGGCGGCGACGATATTTTTAGCGATGTGGCGTGCCATGTAAGAAGCGGAGCGGTCAACCTTGGAAGGGTCCTTGCCACTGAAAGCGCCGCCGCCATGAGAGCCGGCGCCGCCATAAGTATCAACAATAATTTTTCGACCGGTCAGTCCGCAATCACCATGTGGTCCTCCGACAACAAAACGGCCGGTGGGATTGACAAAGATTTTTAACTTATTGTCCACCATGCGTTTGGGCAATGTCGGCATAATGATTTTGTCAATGATCGCTTTACGTAACTTGTGATAGGGGATATCGGGGTCGTGCTGGGCGGAGACAACCACTGTGTCGATGCGAACAGGTTTGTGGCCGTCATATTCGACGGTAACCTGACTTTTGCCGTCGGGTCTGAGCCAGGGCAGTTTGCGATTTCGGCGAAAACTGGCCAGTTTTTCCACCAGCCGATGGGCTAAATAGATAGGCAGCGGCATAAGCACCGGCGTTTCTTTGCAGGCGTAGCCGAACATCAATCCCTGATCGCCGGCACCCTGGCCCTTATAGAGTCCCGCCCCGACAGTGACACCCTGACTGATGTCGGGCGACTGTTCGTCGATATTGACCAGCACGGCGCAATAGTCACCGTCTATGCCATATTCGGATTTGGTATAACCGATGTTGCGAAGCGTACTGCGGACAATCGAAGGGATATCGACGTCGGCCTTGGTGGTTATCTCACCGGCTATGACCACCATGCCGGTAGTTATGAGCGTTTCGCACGCTACCCGACTGTGAGGGTCCTGAGCCAGCATGGCGTCAAGGATGGCGTCGGATATCTGATCGGCGACCTTGTCGGGATGTCCTATAGTTACCGATTCGCTGGTGAACAGATGGGTATGTTGCTTGTTTTTTCTGCTGGTTTTATTTGCTTTTTTGGCCAAAACAGGTCTCCTTAGAAGAAACAGTCCGTTGTTAATTTGACACATAATACCATCGGAAATAACAATAGACAAGGGTTCAGTGGGTGCGATTTCGCACTTTTTCTTGTGTGTTCCTTATACGCAAAGTTAGAACAGGGCCTTTTGAGGCAGGATCGATGATTTTATACATTAGCGGAACATTTATCGAAGTTATGTAAAAATCCATTTTTGCGTAACAGGCCCTGTTGAGTGAAAATTGGGTTGAAAAAACTGCGAAAGTTAACAATGGGTGTATTTTAGAAATTTTGGCATTCCGTGAAAGTTGTTGTGATTGCTGGGAATACAGTTGCTTCAGGCCATCCGGGCGGTTGCGGCATCAAGGAACCGGGTCAGGTAGCCCTTGCCGATGAAAAGTTCCAGGGCTTCTACGGTGGTTTGGTGGCTCATTCCCCAAATGCTGGCGCGTAGATCTCTCAAATATGGGTCCATTTGGATCAGGAGGGTATTGTCCACAACCAGAGCGTTGGCCAATCGTTTGTACAAGTGTGCGGCCAAAGCATTGACGCTTGGTCCGCCGACGGAGATTGTCGGCAGCAGATGCAGGGCCTCGGCATTTAGATACCATAGGTCACTGAGCACTATGACGGTAAAGTCATGGTCATGGCTCTGAACCAGTTTTTCGATAGAGGATTTAAGTTTATAGGCCAGGGGTCGATCTGCCTGTTCTGACCGCAGTGTCGAGCCGGTAACGATCAACAGCCCCTTTTCAATTAGATTGTCGTCAGGAATCATGATGGTCCGCCACTTGCCTAATACTACGGCGTGACTTAGCTTATATTTGCCATTTTAAACCGCATTGTCAGTATCAAAAACGTGGTTAATTGTATGAAATCGCGACGTAGTGCCAAGGATCCTCCAGCCAATATTGAACAACCGTAGGTACAGTATCCAATGACACTTACGTTGTCAAACTTTAATCTCGTAACCTTATTATAGTCAGGTCAAATGGATTTTTCCGGGTAAGCCGATCACAAATTTTCCTAAATTTTTCCTGCGAAGTCCAATGCCCAGTCCACTACGGTCGAGTATGTCCAGTTTGCCGCCGTAGCCGAAACGCATTTTACGATCAACAATGTCTTGCCGAAGGCTGAAAGTCGCATAAGCTGTTTCTGTAAAGTCAATGTTTGGAACCATTTGCAGAAAATGTCTTTCGGCTGCTGTCAGTATTCCGCTTTCTCCTGGCAGTGCCCCCAACTGACCGCCGAGAAAGTGTTTTGCTGCCAATTCCGCCAATCTCAGAGCCGGCAGCAGACCGCCATTTTTGCTGATACGGATATTAAAAAAATCGACAAAATCGTTCTCGGCCAGAAATCGCCCGTCATTCAGGCTGATCAGGGACTCATCAGCCATCAATGGTATCGGGCTTAGGCTTGCCAGGGTGTGCAAATGAGAATGGTCGGCGGTATCGAGCGGCTGCTCGACGCAACAGACATCGTAATCGACGAGTTTTTCACACATAGCGGTCGCGGTGTCAATATCCCATGCCCCGCCGGCATCTACTCGCAGGCTCGCCTGTTGACGCTCAAGACGGGGCCGCAAGTGTCGATAGACCAGTTGCAGGTTTTCGATATCATGCTGAAAACCCATTTCCAGCTTGAAATCACACAAGCCATACCATCGCATCAACCGAAATTGATGAGCCAGCCGAGCCGGGCCGATGCTGCCATCAAGAACACCGCTGACACGTATCTTGTTGATCGAGCCGTCGCCGAGGAAGCCGCCGAAACCGAGCCACTCAGAAATGCTTGAAAGTGGTCGGCCAAAATACTTGCCATACGCGTCCAGTAGTGCCAGTTCCACACAACACCGGGCGGTGTGGATGATCTGTCCTTGTGAGTTCGTAAAGGGCAGCTTGTCGGCTAAATCCAGTAACTGTGGGAAACTTTCTGGTTCTGTTTTATCGAGGCAATCAGCCAGTGTGTCTTTAATGTTAAAAAACACCGATTCGACCGTTTCGCCGGTAACTTTCGACTGTGGAAGGCCCTCACCCCAACCCACCGTTCCATCAGCCAGCAGGGCTGCTACCAGCACTGTATCGGTCTTGGCGGACCGTCCCGGGCTGCGAGAAAACCACCGCCGAAACGGTAAACATAAATGAAACAATTCCAGTTGGACAAGTCGGTTGGACATTCTGTTAACGGTCGGTTCTCAAAATTGTTGCACTCCAATTGCAGTATGAATGCGTACCGGGCCGATCAGGCCAGATTCCTGCAGTATTTGATCTTTCCATTTTTTCTCGGTGTCGCTATAAAAAAGACGGCTGTATATCATGTTTGTTCGGCAGTATCTTTGGTCTTTGGGAAGCTGGGCGTCTCCAACAAGGCGGTTTTGCCAGGTGTTGGTAATTTCCACAGCGAGTTTGTTTTTGCCGGCCTTGACCGCCCCGGTAATATCAATGCGGAACGGCGGCTTCCAGAGTATGCCCAGATGTTTGTCGTTCAGATAAACATCCGCTATGTCGTAAACCGCTCCCAAATCTAATACCAGATGTTTGTCGGAACCCACAGCGGTCTCGTCCAGTTCGAATTCCTTGTGATAGGTTGCGGTGCCGGAGAAATATTTCACACCGTCCTCGGCATCCTCGGTCCAGGAGATGAGATTGGTAAATGTCTTTGAGGGCGGAGCGCCCCAGCCTTCGGGAAAACGCACCTGCCATGAGCCGGTTATTTCCTGTGCCTGTGGGATGTCGCTTATATTTATTGTTTTCGATTCACCGAGATTGTTGTTGAGGACATATATGCCCGGTTTCCAGATGCGCAGATATGGTTCGGTGTTTGTCTTGGGGAGGATTTCTATTGCCGGCAGCGGATCGCCGGTGCTGTTGTCGTCTTTAGGGTCGGCAGCTAAACCACTGGAGACATCTTCGACGGTAACGGCGGAGATTTCATCCGGTCCGAAAAATTTGATCTTGGACAAACCGACATATTGGCGGTCACCATGATTTGTATCGATATCGAGTTTGACATATCGTACGTTTGGCTCGGCCAGGGCGATCTCCTGTGAGAAATGTTTGTCTTCATTTTCTGTAGCCATTTTCAAGGTAAAGACGCCCAGGTTCTTGTAAGTTATGTTGTCAGGCGAGGTCAGAATTTTTATGGTTTGCCCGCCGCGGTCCAGAAGACCTCTGACATTCTCATTATAGTTCCATATCTCGATTTTATCCAGGTCGTAGCTGTCAGCCAGATCGAAGATGATGTACTGTTCGTCGATGGGGCTGATGCCGTCGGAGAGCCACATAGGACCATTAGGCGTTATCGAGTGGGAGAACTGTAAATCATAAACTGTATTGTTGGCGGCATAATGCTTATCGATAGAAGTGAAATGGCGATCGTCAGCTTTTTCGCGGAACAAAACAAAGGCGGTTCCGGCCGGTGGCAGTCGTAGCGGTATCCGTGTCGTGCCTTGGGCGGAATCAGAATTATAGACCCAAAGCTTGCGGACTTCGCCGGTTTGGGGAATCCACAGATGGGGTTGTTTGCCGATTACGCGAAAGATGCAATCTGCGTCTTCCCAGCGTTCGTTTTGATTAACGATAAAATAGATGTCTTCATTTTTTGTGCGACGATGGATGTAGTCGAGCGCGGTTGTTTTGTCACGGCCCTGGAAACTGAAGTCCGGCCCGATGCCGCGCTGCTGGAGAATCTGACGCAAAGGCCGATTCCATACGACTTTCCCTTTTCCGTACGATTGTTCTTTGACGTCTCTGCCATTGCAGTTTCCCCACAGCCTATCGGCCAGGTTTTGAACTTTTTTGTCACCGTGTGGATAATCGACCAGCGTATTGGTTCTGGTGGGTTTAGGACCGACGATGGTAGCGCCGGACCGTACCATTTTCGCCAGTTTTTCCAGGACTTGCAGGTTCATGTCATCCTGGTCGGGAAGGACCAGCAATTCGTAGCTCATACCGTCGGGCAGTACGATTCTGCCATTTTTGACGGTCATGCGATTCAAAATGACATCGCTGTTGCAGACGTCGTAGTCATAGCCGTATCCGAGCGAAGGGTCGATGTGTTTTGGCGGCACGAAATTCGGCGCCTTGTCACCATAGTAGTAGCACACATCGCCCACGAAAAGCCCCTGTTGAAGCAAATAACAGCAACGAGCCAGGTAATAAATAAACGGTTTGGCCTTGGGCCACCAGGCTAGGTTTACGTTGATATGCGTTCCTGCATGATAGACCCTTCCAGGCATCCCGGCTTCGGCCGGGCTGTGCGAGAACACATGAAAAGACAAACGATTCAGCCCTTCGCAAAAGGCACGGTCCGCCAATTGTTTATAAAAGTAGGGTCCATCCTTCCAGTGACGCCAACTGGTAAACGATTCGGCATCGACGATGGTCTTGCCGTAGATATGAGCGGCGCTGGAAATTTCCTTTATCAGCCAGATGCTGCGGTGCTTGACCCAAAACTCACCCCGCGGAATATCCACAGCTCCCAAAGCTTTCAGCGACTCGACCGGGCAACTGTCCCATACGGGTGGTCCGGGTCCGCCGGCCTCGGCGCACAATTTCAGCCCATATTTGTTCAATAATTCGCTGCCTTTTCGGTAATGGTTTTCTATGAACATATCGGAGATGTTCTTTTTCCAGTCGCAAAGAAACCGATTGGCGATATCCGGGTTTTTTGTTTTCCATCCCTTGAGGACAGGAAGATATGGCATGGGATCATAACCGTAGTCTTTCTTGAATTGCTCAACGATCTGTCCGGTCCATGCCGTTTCACTGCCCAGTTCCATACTATCTACTTCCAGGTGTTTGAACGCTGTCCCCTCGAAACTGCCCAGCTTATCCAGTAATTTGTCGATGATGTATTGGAAGTGCATTTCGGTAGAACTGGCGTTGAGAAAATCGATCATCGGACCGCCGGAGTTGGGGCTGGGGACAATCAATTGATGGCCGGTGTTGGTGCTGATGTATCTGATAATGGTCCACTTGCCGGCGGGAACCTCCCAGATAAGCTGACCGTTTTTCTGCATATAACCGCTCAAATCAATGACGGACGATATTCCATCCATTGTTTTATCATTTGTACAGGGGACTGCCTGAACCGCGATATCCTTATAGTAGATCGGCAGTCCATCGGCGCCTTTTGGGCAATTGCCAGACACCTCCGGGAACGGCAGTACCTGCGAAAAACTGCTCGGGCCGGTTACTTCTGTTTGAGAACAATACAGACCCATTCCAGCATCTTTCGGCTCAACCCACGGACCGCCGGCATTCCACCCGCTGGCGGCAATCATACCCAACTGCAGGTCCAGACGGGTTGCTTCTTTTATCGCATGGCAGATGGCATTTACCGATTCGGGTCCAAGAAACGCCGGTCCGGCAGGAACAAAACCCTGCGGATCCGACATACACAAAACATCCCATATATCCGCTCCGCTCATTCCTTTGTCTTTCATTTCCTTCAGTTCGTACGTTATCTGGTCCAGGCTGACGTTACCGCTGAGCCATGGCCAAAAGGCGCCGGGCCGGGCCAAGATAGGCGGCTCGACAAATTCCTGTACGGTAACTGTTGCGGCATCCTGATCGGTTGAACTAACTGCCCGAACGTTTTCGATGGGATCGCACAAAAACATAACGGCTGCGACTGTCAAAATAAACGATAATTTACGTATCATAACTAACACTCCTTGACTTGCTATAATCGGTACTCCAGTGCAAATTGGCTATACTACACATAACGTGAGTTAAATACAAATTCCTATACATTCAAGTTACCGGCTTTCGCTTGACCGGCTTGTGTTGTGATGTAGTGTTACTTTTCAGGGAAGAATATGTTTTCACTGAAAAGCGTCTGGAACTCGCTTCGACCGGCCAGTTCGAGATATTCGATTTCGCGTGCCAGTTGCACGGCGTGCCCGCGGGCCGAGCGGCTCAGGAGCACCTCCCGTGCGCCGGCGGCGGCGGCGTTACCGACGAACTGAATCTTTTCCAAAGGCACATCCGGTAAAAGCCCGATCCGACGGGCACTTTCCGGGCGAATATAATTACCGAACGCCCCGGCCAGATACAAGCGGTCGATATCCGTCAATTCGATCTGCATTTGCTGCATAAGTATATCCGTACCAGTGCTGATAGCGGCCTTGGCTAACTGCGCTTCGCGAATATCACGCTGGGTCAGCACGACAGCCCGACCGTTTTTGGCCTGGTTGTCGCCGGCCAGGACAAAAGCACCACGGCCGTCAATTTCCACAATTCTTTGGAGTAGTTTCTGCCCCAACTTCTCAGGCAGATCTCGGTTGGTCAGTATTTTTCCGGAGTAGTCTATAATCCCGACATTGAGCAGTTCGGCTATGGCATCGATCAGTCCGCTGCCGCAAATCCCCATCGGTGTGCCGCCGCCAATGACTGAAATCTCCACATCATCGTTAATATGCACCCGTTCGATAGCGCCAGTCGCGCCCCGCATACCATGACTGATGCGCGCCCCTTCGAAGGCCGGCCCGGCGGCGGTACTGCAAGCTGACAATCTGTCCTTGTTGCCCAATACCAACTCGCCGTTAGTGCCGATGTCAAGAGCCAGATTAATTTCTTTACTATGCCGCATAGCCGTCGCCAGCGCCACTGCCACCGTGTCGCCGCCGACATGCCCGGCCACGCCGGGCATAACAAAAATATTGCCGGCAGGGTGTATGTCAATGCCCAGTTCGGATGCTGTCACATTAATCGCCGATGTGACCGCTGGGACATAGGGCGCCTGGGCGATCTGCTCGACAGGGATACCCAACAGCAGATGCTCCATAGTAGCGTTACCGGCAACAGTCATTTCATATATCCGCCGATAATCGAGTTGTGCCTTTTCACATACCTCGGCGATAAGCCGGTTAAGGCAATCGACTATCAGTCTCTGCAATTGACCTAAACCGTCGGGGTTGGTCCGGCTATAATCAATTCGGCTGATGACGTCTTCACCAAGGCTGATCTGCGGATTGGTTCGGGAGGCTATGGCTGTGGTTTTGCCGCTGGTCAGGTCAACCAGATGTCCGACAACAGTGGTGGTACCCACATCGACCGCCATACCGAAGATGGTATCAGTGGTGTCGGACGCTTCCAGGGCGAAAATGGATTCGCCATGGCAAATGGCGGTAACAGAGTAATCGTTGTGGCGCAGTACCTGCGGCAGTTGTCGCAACAGGGGCCAGGCAATTGTCATATTGCCACCGGCAGCAGTACTGACAGTATCGATCAAGCGATCAGCGTCACTGCGCAGGTCCTGCAAATCAGGTTTGGCCGGCCGGACAAAATACTTGCGAACGACAGGTTGGATTTGCCCGGGGCGGGAGATACCTTCCTCAAGGATTTTCTGTTCGAAGAAACGCGAGTTTTCCGGCACGGTGACGGTCAGATCACCTTCAACATGATATTGACAGGCCGCAACCGGCTGGGCCACACCGTCAATCTCAACCATACACTTACGACAGTGGCCGGCGCCGCCGCAGAGACTGTTGAGAATAATGCCTCCTCGCTGGGCGGCTTCCATGACAGTGACGCCAGGTTCGACCACGACCTTGACGGCATCCGGTTGAAATGTCACTTGGTATGTTTGCATATTTACCTGAGCCTCTGTTACTGCAACGTGTAAGTTAGATACAAACTCCTATACGTTTAGATTGTAAGAGATAAACAGTGAAATGGACAACGATTTTTTGGAAATAAACACACCTCGGTGTATAAGGCCCACTTTCATCGGCAACCACGGATTGGACACGTTATATCGTCTTATGGGACGGTCCAATAAACGCTAATTCTTACAGGACGCACATTTTATCTGCCTATATACAATTATTTTCGAAATCTGCCGTTTTTGGGGGGTACATTTGGTTGTCTGGGGCCAAAATGTATCTTAATCTTATGTTGTCAGGCGGACAGAGATTCCCATAAGGATCCAGACCTGCGGTCCTATAAAAAATTGGTCTGGTAAAACGCATATCTGTTTGCTGGAAAAGGTATTAGGGCCGGTTTTGCCCTAAAGTGGACACATACAGATACCGAATCAGAGAAAGGAGACAATGTATCTGGAGTTAGAAAACCACCTCCAAATCGTTACGGTAATTAACTCGTGAAAAGCAAAGGAATCACAAAAAAACTAAATCGCAAACTGTGCAGAATGAAAGGCCATACCAGCAAGCCTTTGGCACTTGAGCATCTGGAACCCAGATTACTGCTTTCCCGTGGGCTGGACATGGTGCTTATCGATGATTTCCTGTCTGATCGCGAGTTATTATCGGACGCAACTTCCGATGCAGACACCGTTATCAACTATGACAGCCGATATAGTTCGCTAGAAACCCTGCAGGATTTAGTCTGCGATATTGAGCTTGCCAACGATCACATCCAATCGATTTCCATCTTCTCTCACGGTTCTCAGGGCCAATTTTCATTGGGCAGTGACTGGATCTCCAACGAAACAATCGACCAAACCGCCGAAGCATGGTCTGAGTTGGGTTCGCTGCTTGCACCTGATGCCAATATCTATATCTTTGGCTGTAACGTGGGGGCGTCCGATAACGGACAAATACTGCTGAATAAAATGGCTGAACTTACCGGGGCGAATATTTTTGCTTCCGACGATCTCACCGGCGCCAGTGGCGATTGGCAGCTCGAAGTCGCCTCGGCAGGGGCCGAAGGTTTATTGTTATCGGGCTTATCCATTCCGTTTGATGTGTCCGCACTGGCCGACTATTCTGGATCGCTGGCGCCAAACAAGGACCCGGTAATTAATAATGTCAATGGCGGCTCGATCTCTTATACCGAAAACGATGCGCCTACAATTCTCGACACCGACGGGGTCATAGACGATCCGGACAACCCTGTTGACTTCAATCGTGGAAACTTAACAGTTCAATATACCGCCAACGGCCACGCCAACGACCGGCTGACGGTTACCAACGGCGGCAACGTCACAGTTGTTGGCACTGACGTCAAGGTCTCCGGCACGACGATCGGCACGATCACTAGTAACGGTGTTGGACTGACGAATTTGGTGATAACCTTCAACGCCAACTCAAACGAGAGTGTCGCCACCGAACTATTGCGTCAGATCACTTATGAAAACGTATCGGATGACCCTACTACTGCCGCCCGTACTGTTCAGTTCACTGTCGAAGACGACCGCAACGGGGTCAGTGTCGCGGTGACCATGACGATTAACGTGACTGCCGAAAACGATGCGCCGGTAATAAGCAACGTCAACGGCGACGGCGTAACATTTACCGAGGGCGGCGGCGCAATCGACCTCGACAATGCCACCAACGGTGCGGTCAGCGATGTTGATGACACCGACTATAACGGCGGCTGGCTGCTGGTCCACCGTCAGGCCAATACGACCGCCAGCGATGTACTCAGTATCGACACCAATTCCGACGGCGACGCCAACAATGCCACCGGCATATACGTCAACGTCGCCGAGGTACGATATAATAACGTAGCGATCGGCGATATCACTATCGACGGGACCGGTACAAACGACCTGAAGATCGTATTCGACGCGGCAGCCGCCACCGACGCGGCCGTGGGCGCACTTATCCGGGCCATCCAGTTCAACAATACCGCCAGCCCTCCCGACCTCGCCACCCGGACGATACGTTTCACCTTAAACGACGGCGCCGATACCAGCGCTGCCGCCGATGTGACCGTTATCATCAACAGTGCCCCGGTGGCCAATGATGATAACTTCATGACAGATGAGGATACCGTCTTAAACACAGAGAATGTCCTCAGTAACGACACAGATGACGGTAAGCCTAATCCACCGAATCAAATAACGGCGGTTCTGGACACTGACGTTTCCCATGGTACTTTGAACCTGAACGCCAACGGGACATTTGACTATACGCCGGATGAGAACTGGTCCGGTGACGACACCTTCACTTATTACGCCGACGACAGTTTCAAACAAAGTGCAGCCCCCGCTACAGTAACGATCACTGTTACCGCGGTGGCTGATGCGCCGACTGTGGATGACCATCCGAGTAATCCGGTCGCCATGGGCGGGGAAGTTCATGTCAATAGCACAGTAACCGCATCGGATCAAGAATGGGTTGTGGTAGCGGGACTGACCGGGGGCGGATACGTGATAGCCTGGCATGACGCGGACGGCGGCGGGGATGGCGATGGTTACGGCGTTTACGCCCGGATTTACGATTATTACGGTACCCCGGTTGGCGCCGAATTTGTTGCCAGCCCCACCACTGCCGGTAACCAGGCTCGCCCGTCTATAGCGGGACTGAAAGACGGCGGATTTGTTGTCATCTGGGATGGTACCGGCCCAAACGCACTGGATATTTATGGTCAACGTTATGACGCCGCCGGCAATAGGGTAGGCGACGAATTTGTCGTCAACGCCACCACCACTGCCTGTGAGTGGATACCATCGGTAGCGGCCGTGGAGGACGGTGGATTTGTCGTGGCCTGGAGATCGGAAAATGGAATGGATGCAGACGGGATGGCCGTTTTGGGTCAGCGGTATGACGCTGACGGCAATAAAGTCGGCGCCACCGAATTTCAAATCAATACTTGTGAAACCGGCAACCAGGCAAACCCTAAGGTAGCGGGACTTACGGGCGGTGGTTTTGTAGTGGCCTGGACATCCGACGGTAACGTAGGGGATGTAAGCGGCAGTGGCGTTTTTGCCCAACGGTACAATTCCAACGGCGATGCGGCAGGTATTGAATTTCAGGTTAATACCGATACCTTCAGTGATCAAAACAGTACCACTATAGCGGCACTAAGTGACGGCGGCTTTATCATTGGCTGGTGTCAGTGGGAGCCTACCTATCGTTCTTACGGTCAGCGTTATGATTCCAGTGGCAATACGGTAGGTGGCCAGTTTCTACTCACAGAGACTACTTCAAGTAATCGATGGAGCCCTTCACTGGCGCCGCTTGCCAACGGTGGTTTTGTGGCAACATGGAGCGGCCTTTTTCAGGATGGCAGTGAAAATGCCGTCATGGCTCTGCGTTTTGACTCCGGCAACAATCCAGTAGGCAATGAATTCCTGGTCAATACCTATACTACCAGTAATCAGCAAAATAGTGCTGTCGCGGCACTTGCAAACGGTAGTTTTGTCATTGCGTGGGAGTCCCCTCAGGACAATGGGGGCGCTGACGTTGGCATTTACAGTCAGCGGTACGGCGTGTCAGGCGTTGGCTATGAAGATACGGCGATTATGTTGCATATCTCCGCCGCGCTGGTGGATGACGACGGATCAGAAACTATTACTTCGATTGACATCAGTAATATCCCTGATAATGCCTATATTACCGACGGAACCAATGAGTTTACCGCTGGCGGCGGCACTAACAATATTGACGTCCTCGGCTGGTCTTATGCCGACATTACCATTACGCCGCCGCCGAATTCGTCCACCAATTTTAACATGATACTTACGGTCACTTCCGAAGAGTCGTCCAACAGCGATACCGACAGTACCATAATTAATCCCTTCTCCGTTACCATTACCAGCCGCAACGACGCCCCGGTAATAACCAACGTCAATGGTGACGGCGTAACATTTACCGAGGGCTACGGCGCGATCGACCTCGACAACGCGACCAACGGTGCGGTCAGCGATGTTGACGACGCCGACTATAACGGCGGCTGGCTGCTGGTCCACCGTCAGGCCAATACGACCGCCAGCGACGTACTCAGTATCGACACCAATTCCGACGGTGACGCCAACAATGCCACCGGCATATACGTCAACGTCGCCGAGGTACGATATAATAACGTAGCGATTGGCGATATCACTATCGACGGGACCGGCACAAACGACCTGAAGATCGTATTCGACACCGCGGCCGCCACCGACGCGGCCGTGGGCGCACTTATACATGCCATCCAGTTCAACAATACCGCCGGACCACCCGACCTCGCCGACCGGACGATACGGTTCACCTTAAACGATGGGATCGTAATCAGCACCGTCGCCGATGTAACGGTGACCATCATACCCCTCGCACCGTTAATAAGCAACGTCAACGGCGACAGCGTAACGTTTACAGAGGACGGCGGCGCAATCGATCTCGACGATGCGACCAACGCGGCGGTAAGCGATATTGACGACGGCGACTATAACGGCGGCTGGCTGCTGGTCCACCGCCAGGCCAATATGACCGCCAGCGACATACTCAGTATCGACACCAATTCCGACGGTGACGCCGACAATGCCACCGGCATATACGTAAATGCCGGCGAGGTACTATACAATAACGTAGCCATCGGCGATATCACCATCGACGGGACCGGCGCCAACGACCTGAAGATCGAGTTCGACGCGGCCGCCGCCAATGACGCGGCCGTAGGCGCACTTATACAGGCTATCCAGTTCAACAATACCGCCGGCCCACCCGACATCACCGACCGGACGATACGATTCACCTTAAACAATGGCACCGAAACCAGCGCCGCCGCCGATGTAACGGTGACCATCATACCCCTCGCACCGTTAATAAGCAATGTCAACGGCGACAGCGTAACGTTCATCGAAGGTGGCGGCGCAATCGATCTCGACGATGCCACCAATGCGGCGGTAAGCGACATTGATGACGCTGACTATAACACCGGCTGGCTGCTGGTCCACCGCCAGGCCAATACGACCGCCAGCGACGTACTCAGTATCGACACCAATTCCGACGGCGACGCCAACAATGCCACCGGCATATACGTAAATGCCGGCGAGGTACTATATAACAACGTAGCCATCGGCGATATCACTATCGACGGGACCGGTACAAACGACCTGAAGATCGAGTTCGACGCGGCGGCCGCCACCGACGCGGCCGTGGGCGCACTTATACGGGCCATCCAGTTCAATAATACCGCCGAGAACCCCGCCGCCGCCGCCCGGAAGATACGGTTCACCCTAAACAATGGGACCGAAACCAGTGTTGCCGCCGATGTAACAGTGACCGTCCAGGCCGTGGTCACCGTGCTAAACGGCGATTTTGAAACGATTTACAAACCGGGCTCGACTATAATCACCGCGGAGTTATCACCTGGTTTTGGGGGCTGGTCGCAGGGCGTAGGACCAAATTGCCCGATAGATACCGGACAGTATGACTTTTCCGACGAAACCTTCGGCTCCAATGCCGACATCCCCGGATGGCTTGGCTACGACAAGGCTGGGTGGATCGCTTTGGGCGGCTCATACGGACGGGACCAGGCTACTGGAAATCTTCAGGGTTCTGTATCAAACGGAGGCAACAATACCCCGGGTGGGTTAAATTGCTACTTGTCCAACGGCGTCGATTGGGGCAATGCGGCCGGCGGGCTGATCGTCTCGCAGGCTTCTCTTGACGACATCCTGAGCAAAGCCAACTATACGCTTTCGATGTACGCCAAGGGTGCTGCGACTCCTGTGGTGCTTAACCTGTTGGCCAACGGAGTAGTAGTCACGCCCACTTCCTCGGTATCTCCGGCTTTGACCGGTAACTGGCAGGAATTCTCCAGGACGTATGATGCTGCCGACCTTACCGGTTACATTGGCCAGGCTATCACGATTGTGTGTGGCATCGACCGCAACGCCGCAGGCACTCAGACCCAAATGGACGACGTATCGCTTAGCTACGTCAGCGCTGCCAACGACGCCCCCGTAATAAGCAACGTCAACGGCGACGGCGTAACATTTACAGAGGGCGGCGGCGCGATCGATCTCGACAACGCCGCCAACGGTGCGGTCAGCGATATTGACGACAGCGACTATAACGGCGGCTGGCTACTGGTCCACCGCCAGGCCAATACGACCGCAAGCGACATACTCAGTATCGATACCAATTCCGACGGCGACGCCGACAATGCCACCGGCATATACGTAAATGCCGGCGAGGTACTATACA
>Ga0315290_10000953_pt1 | contig 19671 bp, 11 predicted proteins | sample YL17G12_0_MG_FD_203627 | JGI IMG/M metagenome (GOLD analysis project Ga0315290, IMG submission 203627) | Sediment microbial communities from Yellowstone Lake, YNP, Wyoming, USA - YL17G12_0 | ecosystem: Environmental > Aquatic > Freshwater > Lake > Sediment | place: USA: Wyoming | collected... | reverse complement strand
AGCTCACCCTGCACGGAATTTCCACTACATCGGCTTTTGGCCGAAAAGCGACCGATGCCATTGGACTTGCGCTTCATCCGCGGCACCAACCGGTTAGAATGGAAGCCCAAGAGCGTAACTTGGGCTAACCCTATCGGCTTCTTGCGTCCGGGCTCAGTTGGTCCCTTCGTAGCTCTTCAGGTCGGTGACGCGGTCGGAGGCCGGATCGAAGAAGAACCAGTCCTCGCCGGAGCAGCCGGTCAGGTCGTCGGACTCGGCGTCGTCGAAGACGGTGATGCCCTGGAGCAGGCGCCAGCCGGTGCCGTCGAGGATCGGGCCGGTGCCGTTGTGGATGTTGTCCATCCGCTCCGCGAGGCTGCGGCCGGAGGTCCACTCGTCCAAGAGGGCCACCAGCGCGGCGTCGTTGGCGTCGAAGGCGATGGTGCCGGCGATGAGGACGTCGCCTTCGCCCTGGCCCACCAACCGGTCGGCGCCCGTGCCGCCGATGAGGATGTCGCGCCCGGAGGAGCCGAGCAGGACGTCGTTGCCCTCTTCGCCCAAGAGGAGGCTCGGCGCGCGGCCGGAGTTGAGGTGGTCGTTGCCCGACCCGCCGCGGAGGACGGCCGCAAGATCGACGGCGCCGGCGATGCTCCCCAGGTCGTCGCCGCCGCACAGCCACATCTCGATCCGCGTGATGGCGGCCAGGTCGAAGGTGCGGAACGAGGGGTCGGCGAAGAAGCTGGCGTGGACGTCCAGCAGTCCGGTCCCGGTGGCGTTGACGGTGACCACGTCGGGGCCGTTGGTGCCGACGATCTGGAGCACGCCCTGGTTGACGCCCGCCCCGACGACCGCGGCGGTCGTGGCGGCCGTGGCAATGCCGGTGTCGTCGTCGGTGAGGGTCAAGGAGACCTGGTAGACGCCGCCGTGGGCGTAGACGTGGGCCGCGGTCAGGCTGCCCGAGCCGCCGCTCTCGCTGACCGTGGCGGGCTGGAGCGGGGTGCCGTCGCCCCAATCGATCACCGCCTCGTGCACGTCGAGCGTGCCGACGTCGGTAAAGGTGGCGCCGATCTGGACCGGCTGGCCTTGCGCACCCGGAGTGTCGAGCGTCGCACTGCTGGACACGTCCGTGACGACCGGGGCGACGTTCTCGACGGTCACGTCGAAGGCGGCGACGGCCTCACCGCCGTCGTCATCGCGGATGGTCACCACGCCGTGGCTGGTGTCGGCAGGGGTGCCGTTGCCCGGGGCCGGCCCGTCGTCCGCGTAGGTGTGCGGCGAGACGAGGAACTCCACGGTGCCGAACTGCGTGCCAACCGAGGTGACGGTCAGCGTCGATTCGTCGGTGGAGGAGGGGAAGACGTCTCCGGTGTTGAGGCGGCTGGTGGCGGGCAGGGCGAACGTGGCCGGGGCCGGGGCATTGGGATCGCCCCAATCGACCACCACGGTGTGGGCGTCGAGCGGGCCCGGATCCTGGAAACCGACCCAGAGCCCCGTGGTGGTGTTCTCGGGCATCGAATACCCGCCCGGATAGGCGGTGAGCACGGGCGCCACGTTGTGGACGGTCACGGTGGGGCTGGCGACGGGGTTGCTGCGGCCCTCGAGCACGATGTTCGTGAAGAAGTAGATGCACGACCAACCGTCCCCCTGGTCGTCTCCTTGAAACGTCACCGAGACGAGATCGGTGAAGCCTTCGAACTCGATCCGTTCGAAGCCGAAGACGCCGTCGGTGGCGATGCTCTTGACGACCGTCGATCCGTCCGCGCGGTAGCCCGTGAAGGTGACGTACGCGAAGACGAAGCGCGGCATGATGCCCAACGCCGTTACGTCAATCGATTCCAGGGTGAACGGGCCGCCGTCGTTTTTTGTGAGCACGACGGGCCCAAGGGTGTTGGTAAACAGCGCGGTGGTGCCCGGGTACTGGGGATCGAACCTGCCCAGGGCGCGGAGCCCCATGGGGGCATCAAACGAGTACCCCGCGTTGGTGTACTCCTGGAAGACGCAGTAGGCCTCACAGTGGGCACTGTCGTACGTCCACTCGGCGAAGTCGAGCACGGTGCGGGTGACGGTCACCGGCCGGCCGCTGGAGTCGCTGCCGCCGTCGTCGTCGGACACCGTGACGCCAACCGTGTAGCTCCCATCGTCGAGGTACTGGTGGGCGGCACTGATCGAGCGGTCCCCCTGAGCCAGATCGATGGCCGTGGGCGGACTGCCGTCCCCCCAGTCGACGAGAACCCGGTGCGTGTCGGCGGTGCCGGGATCGACGAACGTGCCGGCGAGCGTGACGGTCCCGTTCTCGGCCGCGCCAATCGGATCGAGGGCAAGCCCGGTGATCCGCGGCGCGACGTTGAGCACGCCCATTTCCGGATCTTCGGTCTCGGTGGTGTAGGTCTCGACCACCACGTTGTCGAACCGGAAGAGCGGGGAGTAACCCGCCTCCGTGCTCGCCTGCCAACTCACCGATACCACGTCCGTGAAACCCACGAGACAAATGGACCCTGAACAGGCGAGCTGTATGGTCTGAACGAGCATCGACCCGTCGCTGCGGGTCCCGGTGAACGTGAGGCGGATCGGCTGGGTCGGGAATAACTCAAAGGGCTGCAGGGAGACCTCTTTTAGGGCGAACGGCTGGCCGTCGTCCCGCGCGAGCATCACGGTTTCCCCGGCCGTGCCGACGCTGGGCATCGGTGTGCCGGGGGATTGCCGGTGCCATCCGCCGAGGACCTGGAAATCCTCACCCGAAGGCATCCAGATCGTGTACGCGCCCGCGTGGAGCGAATCGACGTAGTGCACGCCGGCGTCGTCGAAGTAGAGGTCGTTGACAAAGTTGAAGACGGTGCGCTCCTGGATGGCGAACACGCCGCTTTCTGCAACGGCGCCGTCGACGTCGGTGACCGTGACGTGGATCGGATACACGTCGGGAGCAGTCCCGGCGGAATCGTCGGCATAGTAGTGGTAGAACGCCTGGCGAACGATGTCATACGGGAGCCACCAGTAGGTGTCGGCGGTCCCGTCCCCCCACTGGATGCGGACGAGGTGACCGTCCGTGCTGCCCGGGTCGGCAAACCCCACCGCCAGGAGCTCCCAGCCACCCTCCTCCATCTGCCGCGGCAGGAGCTGCACGTTGGTGATCACCGGGGCGACGTTGGCCACCTGGATCTCGGCGGTGCTCTCGGCGAAAAGCCCGCCGCGGTCCGTGACGCGGAGCGCGACCGTGACGGCCGTCGGGCCGTTGACGTTTTCGGCGGAGAAGCGAGCGTTGGGGCCCAGCTCGTCGCCTCGCTGGGCCGCCACGCCCGTCTCGCCGAATTGCCCGTCGCCGTCAAAGTCCCAGGCGAACACGAGCGGATCGGCGGCACTGCCCGGATCCGATCCGGAGCCGGCAAGGGGCAGCAGGCCGCCTTCGGTCATGGCGTAGGGGCCGCCGGCGTCGGCCGCCGTGGGCGGCAGGTTGTTGACGACGATGGTGGCCGTATCCGTGCTCGAACCGCCGTCGCCATCGCTGACCCGCAGGGTCACGGTCACCGTGGCGGGACCATCGAGCATGGCCGCGTCGAAGGTGGGGTTGGCGCCGATCGCATCGTCGAACTGACCGTCGGCGTCGAAGTCCCAGGCGAACACGAGCGGATCGTTCTCCCCCGCCGGATCCGTGCCTGACCCGGCAAGCGCAAGCGGGATTGAGGATCCCTCATCCACCGTATACGGGCCGCCTGCCTCCGCGGTGGGCGCCACGTTGAGCACGGTGACGGCCGCCGTGTCCGTCGCCGTGTCGGTTCCGTTGGTCACTCCCACCCGGACGCTGCCGCTGAAGTTGTCGGCAAACGTCACGGTGACGGTCGGGCTCGCCGCCCAGTCGGTATCCCAGGTGCCGTCGTTGGTGAAGTCCCAACGGTACTGAAGGGGACGCCCGCCGGGATCGTTGGAAAGCGACGCGTCGAACGTCATCGGCGAGCCTTCCGTGCCCGTGTACGGTCCGCCTGCCTCCGGAATCAGCACATTGAGGTAGCGGGCCAGGGCAAAATCGTACTTCAGGGTCGTACCCTGGTACGCGTAACCGGCTGCCACGATCTTTCCGTCCGCCTGGAGAGCCACGCCGCCGTAGGCATAGTCGTCGTAGTTGCCAAAGTGGGTCGTCACCTTGCCGGCCACGCCGAACTGCGTGTCCAGGCTGCCGTTGGAGTTGTATCGGGCCAGGCCGAAGTCGTAGTTGTTCGGGGTGCCCTGGAAGGCGTCGCCGGCTGCCACGATCCTTCCGTCCCCCAGGAGAGCCACGCTGTAGGCCCGGTCCGCCGTGTAGCCGAAGTGGGTCGTGACCTTCCCCGAAGTGCCGAACGTGGTATCCAGGCTGCCGTTGGCATTGTAACGGGCCAGGGCGAAGTCGCTGGTGTTCACGCTCCCCTGGTAGGCGTCGCCTGCCACCACGATCTTCCCGTCTGGCTGGATCGCAACGCTCCGGCCGTAGTCGAATGAGTATCCGAAATGGGTGGTGACCTTGCCGCCGGAGCCGAAACCGGTGTCCAAGGTGCCGGTCGCCGTGTAGCGGGCCAGCGCGAAGTCATTGCTCTTCGAGCCGCCCTGGTCGGAATACCCGACAGCGACGATCATGCCGTCCGCTTGGATGGCCACGTCGTAGGCGACGTCCTCACGGCTCAACGTGCTAAAGGGCGTAACGACCTTGCCGCCCGTGCCGAAGCTGGTGTCCAGGGTGCCGTTGGCGTTGTAGCGGGCGATGGCAAAGTCGAAGTAGGTGGTGCTCCGCAGCGAATAACCCACCACCACGATCTTCCCGTCGGCCTGGATGGCCACCCCGTAGGCCTGGTCGGCCGACGAGGCCCCCATGTCGGTCGTCACCTTCCCGTCCGTGCCGAACGTCGCGTCCAGGGCGCCGTCCGGGTTGTAGCGGGCCAAGGCGAAGTCGTAGCTCGTTATACGGCGATAGATGTACCCGATCGCCACGATCTTCCCGTCCGTCTGGATCGCGACGCCGCGGGCGCAGTCCTCGGAGGAGGGGATGTCAAAGTCGGTGACCACGCTGCCGCCGGAGCCGAAGGAGGCATCCGGGCTGCCGTTCGCGTTGTAACGCGCCACCGCGAAGTCGTAGTTGAAGCTGTTGGTCTGTCCGACCACGACGATCTTTCCATCCTGCTGGAGCGCCGTTGCCATGCCCCATCCCCGGTCGTCGCTGCCCGGACGCCCGACGTCGGTGGTCACCTTGCCGTCATACCCGAAGGACGTATCGAGACTCCCGTTGGTCTGGTAGCGGGCCAGGGCCACGTCCCAAGAGGTGCCTGCCTGAGAGGACCGTCCCACGGCCACGATCTTGCCGTCGGCCTGGATCGCGACGCCCCAGGCCTCGTCGTTGCTGCCGAAATTGGTCATGACCCTGCCGTCGGAATCGAAACTCGCGTCCAACGCGCCGTTGGAGAGGTACCGCACCACGGCGAAATCCGCGTTGCCCGACGCAGTTGAAACCCCGGATGCCACGATCTTCCCGTCCGACTGGAGCGCGACGCTATAGGCCCGGTCGTCATACGTCGAGCCGGGCGCAGGGGCGAAGTCCGTGGTTACGCGGCCGTCGCCGTCGAAGCTCGTATCCAGCGAGCCGTTGGGGTTGTAGCGGGCCAGCGCAACGTCGTTGCCGGTGCCCGCCTGCACGGCGTATCCCGCAACCAGGATCCTCTCCTGGCCGTCGACCATCTGAAGGACCACGTCCTGGCCGTAGTCCGCCCCGCGTCCGAAATGGGTCGTCACCTTGCCGTCGGCGTCGAAGCTCGTGTCGAGGCTCCCGTTCGCGTTGTACCGGACCAGGGCGAAGTCGTCGGTGCCAGTCGCGGGCTGGTACGAAGAGCCGGCCGCCACGATCTTCCCGTCCGACTGAATCGCCACCGCGAACGCCTGATCGGTCGAGATGGTAAAGTTCGCGGTCGCCTTGCCGTCGCCGTCGAACGTGCCGTCCAGGTTTCCGGAGGCGTCGTAGCGGGCCACGGCAAAGTCGGTCCCCGAGCCGGACTGGATGGAGTACCCGACTGCGACGATCTTCCCGTCCGACTGGACCGCCACGTCATAGGCCCGGTCGGTCGAGGTGCCGAAGGCGGTCGTCAGCTTCCCGTCCCCGCTGAAGCTGGTATCGAGGGTCCCGTCGGGCAGGTATCGGGCCAGGGCAAAGTCATCCGTGCCCGACTGCGACGAGTATCCGGCCACGACGATCTTCCCGTCCGATTGCACCGTCAGGGCGTACGCATAGTCCGACTGCGATCCGAAGTCCGTGAAGACCATGCCCCCGGTGCCGAACGTGGTGTCGAGGATCCCGTCGGCGTTGTAGCGGAGCAGGAGGAAGTCGTAGCCCGTAACGTCCCGCTGCGTGTTGCCCGCCACCAGCGTTTTGTCGCCGGCCTGCACGACCACCGTGACGTCATAGGCCGCATCGGGGGTGCAGAACCCGATGTCGGTCACCACCTTCCCGCCGACGCCGAAGGTCGGATCGAGATCGCCCGCCGACAGCAACCGCCGATCCTCGAGAGGTTCGACAGTCAGCCGCCGTGCGCCAAGAAGTCTTCCCGGCTGCCTGGCACGGCTGCCGCGCCGCGAGCTGCTGGAAGGACGGGACTCGACAAGAGGACGCCGCAACGCGATCGAGAACGACGACATGGCAAGAGCCTCCTGTGACACAGGACAGAATGGTGAGCCCACGATTGCGCTACGATCCGTTTCCGTCTTGGAAAGACCGGCACGCGACGGCCATGTTCCGGCGTGATGCTGGCCGTCGGGTTCAGCGAGATCCGATCATCACGACGCAATGTTGATCGTCGCGTCGGACGATGTCAAGACCCCGGAACCGATAATCTTTGCCGCATCGTCGAGGATCGCGCACCGGCTTGAAGCCCCTCGGCAGATGGATGCAGGCTTACCCACTATGGTGAAGGGGTCGTTCGGGGCGCGGGGGGAGTCGGGCATTCCAGCCCGATGAGCTTGTGGAACGCCGCGGCGTCGAGCGATTCCCGCTTCAGAAGCTCGTCGACCACGAGGTCCAGTTGGTCGCGGTGCTCGCGGAGAATGGTTTGGGTGTCGGCGTGGGCGGCGTCGAGGAGGCGTTTGACCTCTTCGTCGACCCGCCGGCAGGTCTCCTCGCTGAAGTCGCGTGAGGCGCCGAAGCCCGGCATGCCGAGATAGTCGTGGTCCTTGGTGGCGCAGTGGACCAGACCCACGGCGTCGCTCATGCCGAACATGCAGACCATCTGGCGGGCCAGGGCGGTGGCCCGCTCCAGGTCGTTCTCCGCCCCGGTGCTCACTTCGCCGAAGACGAGCTCTTCCGCGGCCCGGCCGCCGAGGAGGCCCTTGATGCGGTCGATCAGTGCGGACCGGGTCAGGAGGAACTGCTCGGCGACGGGAAGCTGGAGCGTGTACCCCAGCGCGGCCCGGCCCCGGGGCACGACGCTGATTTTGTGCACGGGGTCGGCGTACTTGCTGAAGGCGGCCACCAGCGCGTGCCCCACCTCGTGGCAGGCGACGCGGCGCTTCTGGTCCGGGTCGAGCCGGCGGCTGGTCCGCTCCGGGCCGGCCACGAGCTTCTCAATGGCCTCCTCCAGGTCCTTCTGGCCGATTTCCGTGGCGCGGCGTCGGGCGGCCAGCAGGGCCGCCTCGTTCAGGGCGTTGGCCAGGTCGGCTCCGGAGAACCCGGCCGTGGCCTGGGCGATCGCCCGAAGGTTCACCTCGCCGGCCAGCGGCTTCCCCTTGGAGTGGACCTGGAGGATCGCTTCCCGCCCGTCGATGTCGGGGGCGTCGACGACCACCTGGCGGTCGAACCGTCCGGGGCGGAGCAGGGCCCGGTCGAGGACGTCGGGCCGGTTGGTGGCCGCCAGGAGGATCACCCCGACGTTGGCCTCGAAGCCGTCCATCTCGACGAGCAACTGGTTGAGCGTCTGCTCGCGCTCGTCGTTGACCGGGCCGAGGTGCACGCCCCGCTGCCGGCCGATGGCGTCGAGCTCGTCGATGAAGATGATGCAGGGGGCCTGGCCCTTGGCCTGCTCGAACAGGTCGCGGACCCTCGCCGCGCCCACCCCGACGAACATCTCGACGAAGTCGCTGCCGCTGATCGAGAAGAACGGCACGTGGGCCTCGCCGGCCACGGCCCGGGCCATCAGGGTCTTGCCCGTCCCCGGCGGGCCGACCAGCAGAATCCCCCTGGGAATCTTGGCCCCCAGGGCCTCGTAGCGCTCGGGATTGCTGAGGAAGTCGACCACCTCCTGCAGCTCGTACTTGGCCTCGTCGCAGCCGGCGACGTCGGAAAAGGCCGCGCCGGTGTCCTTGTCGGCAATGAGCCGGGCCCGGCTCTTGCCGATGCTCATCACCGCGTGGCCGGCCGTCGACAACCGGCGAAACACGAAGATCCATAGCAGGGTGATAACCCCGATCGGCAGGAGCCAGCCCATCACGAACGTGGAAAGGAACCCGGCATGGATCGCCTTGTACGCAACGTCGTGCTTCTCCAGCTCGGCGACGAGATCCTTGTCTTCCACGGGCACCGTGCGGAACTTGAACGTCGTGGCGGTCTGGCCGGCGTCGGCCGGGCCGGACGGTTGGGCGGCCTCCTTCGACTGCGGAGGGGCCGGGGTGGCCGGGTTGGCTTCCCCTGCGGTCGGGCCGGCTTTCGCCTCCTTGCCAGGCGCCGAGGGCCCTTGCGCTCCCGCGGCGGGCGGGGGCTTCGGCTGGCTGCCACCCGGCAAAGGCTTCTCCTGCCCGGTAGCCGCGGGAGGTTTCTCCCCGCCCTTCGGGGCCTCGCCCCCTGGCGCCGGCGAACCCGATGCCTCCCCCGCCGCCGCCTCCGGGTGCCGAATGACACCCGCGATCTCGCTCCCCTCGCGGATCTCGATCTCCACCACCCTTCCTTCCGACAACGCCTTCTTGAACTCACTGTAGTCGATGGTCTTCGGAGCAATGCCCGGGGACAGGTACTCCTGCCATAGCCACAGCAGGAACAGCAGGATGGCGATGTACCCCAGGATCGCCCGCCAGTTCGGCGGGGACGGGGTCTCCGGTCCTTTGCGGCTGGGCTTATCCCCTCGCTTGGAGAGGTCGTCCTCGGGCATCGCGATCTCCTTCCCAATCGGTTACCCAATCCTAGGAGCAATTCCGGCCGACGGCAAGCGGGCTTATGCCTCGATCGGGGCATAGTGTCTGCCAATTCTGGAGGTAAGGACGCTTCTTCCGGATGAGCCAAGAATCAAGACGCCGGCGGCTCCTCCTCCTGGAACACGGCACAGCGCGCCTTGCCGGCGGCCTTGGCCCGGTACATCGCCTGGTCGGCCTCGTGGAGCATCTGGTCCGGACTGCGGCATTCCGGCCCGCTCAGCGCAATGCCGATGCTCGCGGTGATCGGCACGTTCCACTCCGCGGCGACGGGCGTCGCCCGGAGCCGGGCTTGGATCCGCTCGGCGACCCGGCAAGCGCCCTCCGGGCCGTGCAACCCGTCCAACAGCACGACGAACTCGTCGCCGCCGTATCGGGCGACCAGGTCCTCGCCGCGCACGCACAGGGCCATGCGCCCGGCGATCTCCCGCAGCAGCCGGTCGCCGGCCAGGTGCCCCAGGGTGTCGTTGGCCGCCTTGAAGTCGTCGAGGTCGACGAACAAGACGGCAACCCTCCGCTCCGGGTCCTCGGCCGCGCGGGCCAGGGCGTTGGCCAACCGCCCGACAAACTGGGATCGATCGGGCAGGCCGGTCAGGGCGTCCTGACCCGCCGAAGATGCCGACTCGGCATTGCCGGCAGGTTGCCGGATCGGACGTGAAACGATGACCAGGATGGTCCCCGGTCCTGCATGGCTGGCGAAAACACTCCACTGGTGTGGCTCCGCTCCTCCCCGGCCTGCCCGCTGGCATACCGGCAGCGGGACGTTGTCGGCACGGCCCTCGATGGCCGCGTCAAGCCAAGCGGCGATGGTTTCCATGGGGGGGCTGGTTGCCACCCTATCGAGGCTCATTCCGCGCAGCGATTCGGCCGCGTATCCCAGGCCCAGGCACGCTGCCTGGTTAGCGTCGACGATCGTCATGGTGGCGCGATCGACGAACAGGATTGCCTCAGCCGCGGCCTCCACGGCAGCACGCAAGACAGACCGGTCCAACTCCACGCGACAGCGCGTGCCCGAGTCGTGTGCGGCGCCCCCGGGCGTGTGCCCTTCGCTTGCGGCAGACATGGACGGACAGCCCTCCTTCCACGCAAGGATACCGGGGTGGTCGCGAGTCCCATTGTCGGGGGCAACCGATTTTCGGGCAAGCCGGCGCCGGCCGCGCCAAGGACTTGCAACTTCGGAAACCTTTGCGATAGTGAACGGTAGGCAGGGCATCACCCGGCGGTTCCCGGAGGGGCCCTTTTCCACGAGGCGGCCCATCGCACAGCGGAGGCAGTCATGGCCACGGCACGAAGCAGGAGGAAGAACAGGACGAAGTGGTCCCGGTCGGCCTGGATCGGGTTGGTGTTGGGGCTGCTGTTGGCCGTGCCCTCGGGCGGGGCGTCGCCGGCGGACGAGGAGGCGTCGATTCGGGCCCGGCTCGACGCCGGCGAGTTTGCCCCGGCGATTGCCGCGATCAGGCGCCTGCCCAGGATCGACCAGCGCGACGCCCTGCTGTCGCAGGTTGCCGCGGCCCAGGCCCGGGCCGGGGCGCGGGACGCCTCGCTCAACACGGCCTCCCAGATCGACGGCGACCGGGCCCGGGCCGACGCCCTGTCCCGGATCGCCAACCAGCCCCCGGGTGCCCGCGGCGGCGGATCGATGGCCGACTTCGACAGCCTCATCGAGCTGATCCAGAACACCGTGGCCACCGAAACCTGGCAGGACGTGGGTGGGGCAGCAACGATCGAGCCCTTCGAGGCCGGCGTGTACGTCGATCCGCAGGGGGTGCTCCGCCGCGTGGCCCGGGAAGACCCCACCGGAGACCTGGCCGCCCTGCGCGACGCCAGCGCGCCGAAGGGCCGTCGCCAGAGCGCCCGGCAGCCTTCCCCCTTGCGCAAGGTCTCGCTGACCCGGCTCGAAAAACAGGTCCAACTCCGCCTCGCCGCCGGCCGCATGCCCACCGAGGAGATGCAGGTCCTGGCCGGGCTGGAGCGGGTCCGCTACGTGCTGGTGTATCCCGAGACGGGCGACCTGGTGCTGGCCGGGCCGGCCGACGATTGGACGCTCGGGCCCGAGGGGCGAATCGTCGGCCGCCGGACCGGCCGGCCGGCCGTGCGCCTGGACGACCTGGTCGTCGTGCTCCGCCACGCCACGGCCGGCCCGGAGCGGTCGTTCGGGTGCTCGATCAACCCGCGCCAGGAAGCCCTTGCCCGGGTGCAGGAATTCCTCCGGCAATCGAGCCAGCGGCCGTTGCGCCCGGGGGAGCGCCCCGCGTGGCTCGGGCGGCTCCGCGCCCAGCTCGGGCAACAGGACATCGAGGTCGACGGCCTGGACCCCCGCACCCGCGCGGCCCGCGTCATGGTCGAGGCCGACTACCGGATGAAGCTCGTGGGCATGGGCCTGGAAGAGGGCGTGCCGGGCGTGGTGAGCTATCTCGATTTGATTGAGGTGGCGCCGGGCCAGGCCCCGCCGCCGTTGGGCGTGCTCCGCTGGTGGTTCACCCTGAGCTACGACGCCGTGCTGGCCGCGCCCGATCGCCGCGCGTTCGCCCTGCGCGGCCGGGGAGTCAGGGTCATGAGCGAAAACGAACGCCTCACGGCCGAGGGAAAACGGGTCCACACCGGACAGTCCGAGCAGTGGAACCGCCGGTTCGCCGCCAGCTTCACCGAGCATTTCGACGCCCTGTGCGAGAAGTACCCGGTCTACGGCGAGCTGCGCAACGTCTTCGATCTGGCGTTGGCCTGTGCCCTGGTCCGCGAGGAGGGGTTGGCCGGCAAGGTCGCCTGGCACATGACCTGCTTCGGCGAAGGGGGCGAGTATCCGGTCGGCCTGGCGCCGGCCCCTCGCACCGTGGAGACGGTGATCGGCCACCGGGTTGTCCAGCAGAAGCACGTTTTTGCGGGAGTGAGCGGCGGAGTGCGGGCCGATCCGACCGCCCTGGTCGCCCGGCAGGCCGTGGCCGTCGATACCCAGGGCCTCCTGGACAACGAGCGATCTGCCGCCCTGCCCAAGCGGCAACTCTCCGGCGAACCATGGTGGTGGGACTGAATGGGATGGCGTGATCCTGGGAAGATCGCTCGCACGGGATGGGCTGTAGGGAACGCCCTCTGCGGCGTTCCCCTGAAGTGGCCACACCGTGGAACGCCACGGAGGGCGTTCCCTACAGGCGAAACGCCCGAAACACTGGCTGACAAGCAGCCAGTGCCACCCGGCGAAACACTGGCTGACAAGCAGCCAGTGCCACCCGGCGAAACACTGGCTGACAAGCAGCCAGTGCCACCCGGCGAAACACTGGCTGGCAAGCAGCCAGTGCCACCCGGCGTGGCCAGCCTGCTGGCGGCCATCCTGGCGCTGGGTGCGGCGGCACCGCAGGAGGGCTTGCTTCCGCTGGAGCCCGAGGTGGTCGTGGCCACCGTGGGCGGCGAGCCGATCTGCGCCGGCGAGGTCAACCGGCGGATCGGCGTGTCGCTGAAGGGGAGGAAGTACGAGCGGGAGGTCCTGCCGGTTCTCCAGGCACAGGTCCTGGCCGACCTGATCGATCGGCGGCTGGCCCTGGCCTATGCCCGGCGCACGCAATCGGGTGCGAGCGAGGAGGAGATCGACAAGGCCCTGGACGAGCTGGGACGCAAGCTGAAGGCCCAGGGTCAATCGCTGGCCGACCATCTGGGCCGGCACAAGCTCTCCGAGGCGGAACTGCGGCAAGAGATCGCCTGGCGATTGACCTGGCAGCGGCTCCTTGCCCGGTATTGGACCGACTCCCGGCTGAAGTCGTACTTCGAGGCGCACCGCCGGGAATTCGACGGCACGGATGTGACGGTCAGCCACGTCCTGCTCCGCCCGAAGCCGGACGGTGACGCCCGGGCGGTGGAGGATCTGGTCAAGCGGGCCGAGGCGATCCGGCAGGAGATCGCCGCCGGCAGGCTCTCCTTCGAGGAGGCGGCGAAGAAGCACTCGGCCGGTCCGAGCGGCAAGGAGGGGGGCCGGCTGGGGGCGGTCCCGCGGCGGGGCGTGATGGACGAGGCATTCTCCCGCGCCGCCTTCGCCTTGGAGGCCGGCCAGGTGAGCCCGCCGGTCAAGACGCCCTTCGGCGTCCACCTGATCCGCTGCGACGCGATCACCCCCGGCCGCAAGCTGCTCGAGGAGGTCCGCCCGGAGCTCGAGGAGGCCCTGGCCCGGGAGCTTCTCGAAAAGCTCGCCCGGGCCCAACGCCAGCACACGCCGGTCGAGTTCACCGGCAAGGCCCCGCACTTCAAGCCCGGCACCAAGGAGCTGGTCCTCCCCGGACGTTGACGGCGGCCGCTCCGTCGGCATGGGATTGCCGCCCAGGTCGCTGCGGGTATAATGAGGGGGATGATGGCCAAATCGGGAGGCAGAGGCAATGGTGGGAGGGGAGCGGCCAGGGGCTCGCGACGCCTCTACTCCGTCTTCCTGAGCCACGCCACAGCGGACAAATGGCTCGCTAAGACCCTTTGTGAGAAGATCGAGGGAACCGGGGCGAAGACCTTCCGTGACGACCGTGATATCAAGGGTGGCGACGACATCCCGGAGGAGATCCGCCGGAGCATCGTTCAGTCCGACGAGTTGGTGGTACTGTTGACTCCCGAGTCGGTGAACCGGCCGTGGGTCCTCTTGGAAGTGGGGGCTGCGTGGGGCAGAAGGCGGCGATCCAGGATCGTTGCCGTTCTGTGTCACGTGGAAGTCGATACCGTTCCGGAAATGATTGCCTCGAAGAAGGCTCTCCCACTGAATCAGTTCGACGATTACCTCAGGGAACTAAGAGATCGCGTCAGCAGGCGTCAAGAATGAGCGTGCAAACGACCACGTACGACGTCTTTCTGTCCTATTCCTCAACGGAAGTGCGAACCGCCCAACTCGTGGAGGACGCGCTTGTGGCAGCAGGACTGGACGTATTCAATCCTTCAGCAGTCCATCCTGAAGTGCCGAGGGACGAAGTGTTGTGGAAGGCCCTTGCCGAGACCGCTGCGCTGGTCGTCATCATTCACTCCGAACGTGTGCTTGGCTCGAGCACCGCCGTGGAGGTCGGAGCGGCAATGGCTTGGCACAAGCCTATCTACGTCGTACACGCGGGCAACGGCACTGCCAGATCCCCGGCGTATCTTGAGCGATTCCCCGCCTATCCGGTCTCCCGGATCGACGACGTGGTGTGGTCGATCAAGCGATCCCTTAAGACGCTCTCCGACGAGGAGCGGGAGTTGCTTGGTAAGGTCTACGTCGAGTTTGGCGTTCCGGCGGACCGCCTCTTGCAGAACCCCGCCTCCCTTGAGGACTTGGCACGCCGGTTCAACAGCCGCTGCCATACGAGCTACGCTGGGGAGCGCCTCATCCAGGAGATCCTTCGCTTGCGGAAGTCCGCGCGCCTGCCGCGGCTGCCCAAGGGATGATGCTTCCCCATGAAACGACTCTTTCTCTTGCCTTGCTGTCTTGTCCTTGTGTTGCTGCCGGCCGGCCGCCTGATGGCCCAGGTCGACCTGGAGTCGCTTGCCCAGCGTGCCGCGGTGCGGCACGCCGACGTGCCCCGCAAGGTCCTGGCGTTTTACTATCCCTGGTACGGCAACCCGGCGGTGGCGGGCGGGAGCGGGCTGGGGATGAGCTGGGAGAACCTCGACGAAAAGGCCAAGCGGATCGGCAACGTGGCCCATTTCCCCACCCTGGGACCCTACGACTCCCACGACCCGAAGCTCATCGCCCAGCACTGCGCCTGGTCGAAGCAGGCGGGCGTGGACGGGTGGATCGTCAGTTGGTGGGGCCGGGGAGGGCCCACCGACCGCGTGATGAAGCCGATCCTCGACGCCTGCCAGAAGGCCGGCCTCGAAGTGACGATCTACTACGAAACCGTCCCTGAGCCCCGCGGACCCGATTCCGCCGCCAAGGACCTGCTCTACGTCCTGGACCGCTACGGCGACCATCCGGCGTGGCTGAGGGTGGGCGGCAAGCCGGTGCTGTTCATCTACGGGCGGACGCTGGGCGAGATCGGCCTGCCCGGCTGGCTGGCCGCCATCACCCAAGTCCATCGCCAGTACCCGCGCCAGGCGATCTTCCTGGGCGACCAGATGAGCGCCGCCGCGGCGCGGGTCTTCGACGGCATCCACACCTACAACCCCGTCGGCTCGCTGGCCGGCAAGAGTGCGGCGGAAGTCCGCGCCTGGGCCAAGTCGGCCTACGCGGGCTGGGTCAAGACGGCCGACGCCCAGGGCCGCATCAGCACGATCACCGTCGTCCCCGGCTACGACGACACCAAGATCCGCAAGCCCGGCCTTAGCGCCGACCGTCTGGAGGGCAACTCCTACCAGTGCCAATGGGAGGAGGCCCTGGCCGCCGATCCGCACTGGGTCCTGGTCACGAGCTGGAACGAGTGGTACGAGGGGAGCGAGATCGAGCCGTCGGTGGAGTTCGGCCGGAAGTATCTCGAGATGACCGCCCCGTGGGCGAAGCGGTTCAAGCAGCAGCCCCGCAAGCCGCGTCCCCAGCCGGCCGAGCCGAAGCAGACTTCCGGCCAAACGCCCGGCGCGGAATCGTCGAAACGGCTGGCCGGCCTGCACGCGGCCCTGCTCCCCGATGCGGACTCCCCGGCCATCTGGTCGCTGGTCCGACTGCCGGTCCGGCCCAAGCTCCTCTCCTCCGAGCAGGCGGCCGACCTCCAGGCAGCCGACGCCGGCCGGTTTCCCGTCCTGGTATACGCCGGCAGCGAAGTCTATCGCCAGACGGTCCGCCAGGCGCGCGACGTGGACGAGGGGATCCTCCGCTACCTGCGGGCGGGTGGACTGCTGGTGGTCCTCCCCTCCGGGCCCATGCCTTTTCACTACAACGAGGAGGGCGCGACAGAGGCCAGCAGCGGGAAGCTGGGGCTGCCCCTGTCGGTGGCCGGTCCCGACGGCGGCTGGGAGCGCCCACCCGAGGGGGTCAGGCTCCAGTTCGTGCAGGTCGGCAACCGCTTGCCTCACGTGCCGGCCAGGTTCCCGTTTCCCGTCGACGCCGACCCCCGCTGGCGGCCGCTGGTCCGCTCGCGCCTGAGCCCGGGCGACGTGGTGATCCCCCTGGTCGAGCTCCGCGACGAAGCCGGGAAGCACTACGGCGACGCGGTGGCCTACGTCGAGCACAAAGCCAGCGAGCCCCAAGGGGGCAAGATCCTCTACGCCTGGTTCGGCCTGCTCGACTCGCCGCACGGGGAAGGGCTGATCGAGGACCTCCTGGCGTTTGCCGCGGAACGACTGGCCCATCCTTAGTCGTAAGCCCGGATGACAAAGGCCGTCGCGGGTGTGTCGCCCACGTTGCAGAGCTGATGCATGCGATCACTGTGGAAATGGGCGAAGACCCCCTCGTCCGTATTGATGGGCACCGAGGCAGCGCCGAAACGCACGTCCATTTTCCCCCGCAAAGGCAAGAGGATCTCGTGTCCGGGATGCCGGTTCTCCGGGGTAGAACCGTCCCGAGGCAACTCCACGACGGCGAACACGGCGTCGGTGTCGGCGAGTCGGCGACAGGGGACTCTATAGACACAGTTGGCTTCGCCGCCGCACTCCGGCGGAACAGCGCGAAAGTCGCCGGGGTCGTCGAACGGCGATGCCGGGTCTCCCCGCTGTTGAACGGCGATCGCGTTGCGGAGCACCGGAAAGAGGTAATCGTAAAAGAGGATTGGCTTGGCCCCATACCCGGGAGCGAGACTCAGTAGATCGCGCATCGTGACGGGCGCCAGCCCATGATGAAGCCGATGGAGCTTGGCCCGATTGAACCCAATCTTCTCCGTCTGCCGAGCCAGTTCGTCCAAGGTCAGCCGTACTAAGCCACGGGAGAATTTCTCAGAAGACAAGAGCTGCAGAAGACGGCCGAGCCCGGCTCGATCGAGCACCGGCGAATCGACTCCCGGTGGAGAGTGCTCCAATTGCGCTACGGCGACTGCCGCATCGGGGGCGACGGTCGCCAGCAATTCTCGGATTGCCCTGGAGACCAACGCCTTTCTTGGCTTCTTCGTTCGCAGCCCGCGAAGGAGGTCGAATCGCCTTCGAGACGGTCGGAAGCGGAGGATGAACAGGTCGGCCGGCTCGCTGGTGGTGTTGTGTACCCAATGAACCTGTTCCGCGTAGAAGTGGATGAAGTCCCACCGGTTCAATCGTGCCCGTAGCCCGCTGTTTCGCAGTAGAACGTCAATCGCTCCCTTTCGGACAAAGATCAGCTCGTCGCCACGGTGCCAATGGATGTCGGAGCAGCCGCCCGGCTTGATGTGCAGGTGCACGACAACGAAACTCTCCTCGCCGACGAACTTCCGCGAAGGGATCCCGTACTCCGCATCTCTTCCATAGGCCTTCTCGTCTCGATCCCCCACCACCAAGAAGTCGTCGAACCGCTCACGAAGGCAGACCTCTTCCGAAGGGGCTACGAGCACCGGGTCGAGCAAGATGCGGTGAACGCCGTAAGCTTCCGCCAGCAAAGTGCAATCGGCGCAGGTGAGGTCCAAGACCTCGCCTTCAGGGCTCTGCTCAACAGCGTCTATTCCGCCTTTGGCGAATAGTCGCGCTATGACGGTCGTTCCATAGCGCGCCATTGCAGCCGGTTGTTTCATTAGGGTGGCGAATCTCGTCGCAACCTCCTCCAGTGAGCGATCGTAAGTGGCTCGCAACGAACTTAACCTCGCTGCGAGCTCACGCCTGGACACAGGCATGGGCGGGCTCTCCGATTTAAACCGTTGCATAGAAATGACTTACGATCCACGTTTCACTGATGGGGCAATTCTGGGGCAATTTTGCCTATGCGTCCCAGTACTCGGCTTGCACGGCTCTGCGGCCGCAGTATAATTCATTGTCAATGGGCCGGTTAAGGTATCGGCTGTTTCGTGTTTCTTGCTGGTGCATCCGTCGATTGCAGGAGGCGGATATGTTTCGGCGTGATTCTCAAGAAGCCAATGAGTTTCAGCGCTGGGTGGCGGGTGCGTATGGCCCCAAGGTGGGGCAGATCTATCAGCAACTGGTCGAGGAGAGGGTTGCACGGGGTGAGGAGTTCAGCCCCGAACCCATCTTGCAGGACGCTTACTGCAACTGCCACCAGAAAACGATCGACTCGATCGAAGCCATGGCTGGTTGCGAGTTTCGCAGCGCGCTGAAGCTCAAGTGAAGCGGCGTTAGCCGGGCCAAACCCGGTTGACATGCTCGGACACGAAGGCGGTCTTCCCCCTCGTGGCGGAAGGAAGACACGCTTTGGGGGGGCATGTGTCTCAGTCCCGCTTCCTATAGAAGCGCCACCAATTGCCTGACAGACTGCTGGACGATTTCCACGTTCTTTGCAGCCTCCGCCTCCAACGACACATAGCCACTGAAGCCAGGAGAGGCTTCTCGTGCCTGAGTCGACAAAGCAATGCCCTCAAGCAGGTCGAGCCAGGGGTCGAAGTCGCTTGCGGCATTCAGGTCGAGTGGCGGGATATCCCCGAAGTGGGCCCTTCGATGATGCCCGGACAGATGGGCATGGACAACTCGCTCCTTGAGCGTCGTGTCGCTGTCGCTTGGGACGGGGACCTTGGCCAGACGCCAGTGGGCGATGTCCAGATTGAAACCGACCCTGGAGTGAAGAACCCTGTCTCCTTTCAATCGACCTGCGATCTGGCGAAGCGCAGCCTCATCCGGCAAGACGAAGTACGGACCCGGCTCAAGCTCCAGCGCGAGCCGCACCGGGTATTTGTCGATTGGCAGCGGTTCCATCGCTGCCCCCGACTCGGGGCCTTCTCCGCATCCCACACCCAGACCGAGCCGGGAGGCCCGACGTTCTTTGGCTCGAGGCACTGAACCCAGTACCACTTCGGGGGAAGCTGACCTCGGGTCGCCGCGTCCATCAAGGCTTGAAGGGGCGCATCCGGAATTCCGGATAACCGACTCCTGGCCTCGGCCAGTTTGCCCAGGTGCACCAACCGGACCAGCCCGGGATCGTACGAGTCCGAATCGTATGTCGGTGTTTTTGGTGGTCGTCCTGCGGTTGGGAGTCGCCCGGTTTGGACGAGGAAAGCCAGCTCGAACAGTCCGAACTGGCACGTACTACCGCCAACGTTCAGAAGCGGCAACTCCACTTCCTTGCAGGTGACCGAAATGAACTCGAAGGCCTGTTGCACGGCGTGGTCCGTTCCCGTTCATGACATCCCACGAGGACCACCGCGTGCGGTTGTTTTGTGAATTGTTCGGGAGTCTCCCGTTTCAAGGGAACCTTGTTCTTCGCGATGATCGACGGCCCCGCGTCGTCCGGCAAGTCGCCCCACATCCGTCCCTGGTCCACCGGGAGGATCAAAGGAACGTCGGACATCAGGTAGGCGTGAAGCGCCGCCTGGGCGAATCGCTGGTCGCGATTCGCGGGCAGGTGCGCGTTCACGGCCACCTGACGGTATGCCCGAAGACCGACTTCGCCAAGTTGGAAGAAACGGGGAATATCTCCGGTTCATCCGGATCTTGCGTACTTCGTCGCAACTCATTGCCACGTGAGAGTTTCCCGACATCCTCGATAAGCCTGTCCATCAGAGGAACGTGCGGAGGGGTGGGGCGTGCGTTTTCAGAACAAAGGGGAAGAGTTCCCTCCCCTCGGCGGGGTTGTCGCAC
>Ga0315290_10000947_pt1 | contig 19708 bp, 18 predicted proteins | sample YL17G12_0_MG_FD_203627 | JGI IMG/M metagenome (GOLD analysis project Ga0315290, IMG submission 203627) | Sediment microbial communities from Yellowstone Lake, YNP, Wyoming, USA - YL17G12_0 | ecosystem: Environmental > Aquatic > Freshwater > Lake > Sediment | place: USA: Wyoming | collected... | reverse complement strand
AGATGCGCGCTCAGCGTGCGCGGGAAGTTTTTTTGTAAGCCTCGACGGTCTCGCCGTCCTGCGCCGGATGGCGCGGCCGGGCGCTCATGTGGGAGAAGCCGAGCTGCTTCAGGAGCGTCGACACGTAACGCTCGTGGTAGGCGACGCCGAAGCGCGCCGTGATGACCTTCTGGAGATCGACGCGCCGCCAGCGCACCACGCCGTCAACGGCCGGATCCGGCCCCGTTTCCACGATCTCGGCCAATTCCGCCTTTTGCCCTGGCGACAGCCGAGGCGCAGGTCCGCTCCACCAGGCGTCCTTGAGGCCCTCGGGCCCCGACGCATTGAACCGGTGCACCCAATCCTGAGCGTCTGCCGGTCCATGCCGCCGATCTTCGCGGCCTCCGCACGGCTCCTCCCGTCCCTGACCAGAGCCAGCGACAGAAGCCGCCGGCTCTGGTTGCCGTCCTTCGAGGCCTTGGCCAGCCGGCGAAGCTCCGCCGCCGAATAGTCCGTCCGCATCTTCACCGCTGATCCCATGGCGCGAATCCTCCCCGCGCCAAAGAATCACAGATCCACCCCGGCGGGAATCCCACCAAGAGTCAGCCGTCAAAGCCGTTGGTATTACTCGTCGAAGGCGCTTCTTTTTTTGGTCACGTGGAAGTTCAGAGTTTTCGATTTCGTCGCGCTCGCGCTTTAATTCGTCGGCGGCCTGCTTTTGGCTGACCTTGATCTTATTGAAGAACCGCTTGACCAGATTGCGGTCCCTGAAAGCTCCTTTTCGGAGCTTGGACCACGCGAACCATCAACTGGAAACGGGAACGTCCGGAATTGCACCGGAAGCGGACCTCCGGTCGGCGGGGAGACTTTTCAGATTGACCGATGCTGTCGATAAAGTCGGCCATGGGCAGCGCGCGGGCAACAATCGAATCCAAGTGCTGAGTTTTTTGAATCGATGTTGCGTCCCAGACGACTATCTTGAATCAATGTTGCTCACTCGCGCTCAAGAAACGTTTATCGACAGCATCGACCCAAAGCGGACTCTTTAAAATGGACATTCTCAAAAACGAGGATCGGTGAGGTTCATGGCTGATACTCTTGCGGAAGCTATTCTCGAAGCTGAGTTGAAAGAGCTACGAAGCGCTCATTTTCGGCGTCTATCAATTCGCGCACGCGGTGAAGGGCTGTTTGTTGGATTACTCCGAGACGCTGGTTTCCGCGTGCCGGAGAGTGCACTCGAAACTCCAGCCACTCAGTGGCTTCGTCCTTTGTGGCTGCGTTCGCGTAGAGCAGCCGCACATGCCCTCCGCTCACTATCATTTCGATTAGCTGCATGACGCGCTCTCCGGCCTCTCACTTGATAATCTCAGCTCCCTCGTGACGTCTATAAAGTGAATACGCCGCGACGCAAGCGCGGATGACGGTCTGATTTGTACCTACGCCGCCTTATTATCCGCGCGAGTCGGAATTAGACTGCGCGATGCTCGGCCACTTGGGGGGTGAGGGAATGGAACGCCTCCGGCTTTTTGCTGCCCAGTTGCTCGCCATTGGCCTTGCTTGCGCGGCGAGTAAGGCAGCGGTTGCCAACATCCTCATCCAAATCGATAAGCCAACCCAGACGATGACAGTGGCGGTCGATGGTCAGGTGCGTTATCGCTGGCGAGTTTCGACGGGAGCCACCGGCTATTCAACCCCGGTCGGCTCCTACACTCCCTTCCGCATGGAGGTGATGCACTATTCGCAGGAGTGGGACAACGCTGGCATGCCCCACGCGATCTTTTTCACCAAAAGGGGGCACAGCATTCATGGCACGGACCATTCCGGCCTCGGCACGCCAGGGTCCCACGGTTGCGTCCGTCTCTCACTGCCAAACGCCGCCACGCTCTATCAACTCGTCCAGGCCGACGGTATGGCGGAAACCAAGGTAGTCGTTAGAGGGGCCGATCCCCCCGGTATCACAGTTCCAAGCCAGCCGCCGAGACAGAAGCCGGTTTCGCCCTGGCAGCGACCTCTATTTTTCCCCTTCTAGAGCGTTATCCCTTCACCTTGAAGCGTATTCTGCATTTGCGAGGTAGTTGGCGCATTCGGAGGCGGTGAACTGGTCGAGGAGTTCACCGATTCGTTGCCAGGTGGCTTGGATGGTTCTCTCGGCGGCTTTGCGGAGCAGGGTCTTGAGCTTGGCGAAGACTTGCTCGATGGGGTTGAGATCGGGGCTGTCAGGGGGGGCAGGAACAGGAGTTTCGCGCCGGCAGCGCGGAGGGCTTGGCGGACGGCCTTGCCCTTGTGGCTGCCGAGATTGTCCATGATGACGACGTCGCCTGGTTTCAGCGTCGGTATCAGAACCTGCTCGCCGTTGAGAACTTCGTTCGCGCCGAGTCTACGGTGCATCAAGTTCGGCAAGCTTCTTCTCGGTGTTTTCGATGCACTCGGAAGGTATATCGACTGCATGATCGAGCACCTTCCACTTTCCAAACTGCAGGCTTTCGAGTTGCTGGACCAGGTTCGCGCGCTCCCGCCCGTAAATGGTTGATGTCGAACGTTGATGTCAAACTGAGCCTCATCGAATTTTTTCTGAAAAGCGTTTGCAGCTACCCAAGTCTCCGTTCGCTGACGCCAAAGGACCCTGAGCGCTTCGTCGTGCGCGTCGGCTCTTGCGGTGAGCGGGACCGCACCGCCGACAAGCGTGAGAGCCGCGACACCGGCACCGCGACCGAGCAACTCACGCCGGGCAATTGTCTCTGCAGATTGCGTCATTGATAGCCTCCTTCGGTTGCGAGAGTTACCTCGCTGGTTACCTTGGAGGGTGTTAGCTCGGTTGCTTCGGCACTATGTTGTTGGATTACGCTGGAAATCTCAGAAAATCGAGAACCGGTCGTGTATCAGCGCTAGACGGGTCAGGACCTCGTCAAGTCTGCGCCGATCGCCGCGGCGCCGATCGCCGCGGTCGGCCCGCAACACCGCGCCGTCCGGTAGGGCATCCACCCACGCGTCACGCCAACAAATCGCGGAAATAGCTGTCGAGCAGGCGGTTTTCTGGATCGGCCTGGCGCCGGTATTCGGCAAACAGCTTGAGCCGCTCGCCAAAGGCCTTCCGCGCCTGATCGCGCGTCAGGAACGGCGTCTGGTTGAACAGCGGCACGCCGTTCCGCGCGCTACAGAAATTGTTATAGGCGTGCAGGAACTCTTCCCACTCCGTGCCGCCGGTCGCCGCGGGGTCGATGGACAGCGTGGAGCCGTCCCAACAATAGGAGAGGAGCGCGTTCCGATCCGCAACGATGGCGTAGCCAACGCTCGGCAAGTCGCAGCGGTAACCCGTCCGCGCCGCGTAATCGATACAGAAATCGCAATAGTCCTCGAGAATCTTGAAGAATCCGGCTTCGCGGAAGGCCCACATGCTGAACAGATATTTGTTGGGGCCGGGATCGCGCGGATAGTTGATGTGCTGGGCATGCGGCCAGGTCGCGTCGTGGCGCACGATGCTCACCAAGCCCTGGCGCAGCAGGTAGAAATTGAGATCGTCGGCCGCGGCCCGCAAGCGCGATGAGTTCGTGCGGCGGCGGATCCAATGCGCAAGCGCCGGGCCGTATTTGCGCCAGAAGCGGTTGCGGTAGGCCCAGCGCCGGCGCGATCTTGGCGGAACTGCGGGATTGTCCTTCCTGAGTTCGACCACGACGCAACGCGCGTAGGGAAAGATGTAGTACATCACCGCGTAGCCTTGCGCCTTGAACACCGGAAAACGCTTGCGGAACTCTTCCAGCCCCATGGAATGGTGGCGGACGCTGAGGGCGGTGGTTGGTCGTACCTTGATGGTCACCTCGAACACGATGCCGAGCAGCCCATAGCTCGAGCGCATGACCTGCATCTCTTCGGGGTGGTCGGTGTCGTTGATCTCGCGGATCTCGCCTTTCGGCGTGACGAAGCGCATGGCGATCACATAGGAGCTGATCTGCCCATAGCCGCCGGGGAAGGATGAATCCTTGGTGGCGGCGGTCGCCATGGCGGCAAGGGTGACGTTGCCGATCTCGGTGGTGACGTGAAATTGTAGGCCGCGCTCCTTCAGCGCGTTGGACACCGTGAGATAGCTCACGCCACCTTCGATGGTCACGGTGTCCTCGCCAAATCTGAGGATGCGGTTCATCGCCTTCATGTCGACCATGGTGCCGCCATCGTCGCCGTTCATGCGCGCCGTGGAATGCATCGAGCCGGCGGGGCGCACGGGTGAGGGGAAGCGGACCTCGCTTTTCATGATCTCGACGAGATCTTCGGCGCTCCTCGGCGTGACCAGCACCTTGGGGCGATAGGTCCAGGTGCCGTCCCAGTTTTTGATCGTGACGTCTTGCGTGATGTCCATAATTTCCCCCCGGAAGGCGCAGGCTCTCCCGACCATAAAGCAAAGCGTCGCCAAAAACAGGCGGCGAGCAGCAAGCTCCGAGTAGCAAGCAGCACGCCGTGGATCTCAAGGCAACAGCGACCCATAGAGGTGCATCACGGTCTGAGGGGATTTGACTCAGTTAAAGGAGGTATCCGTATCTCGCGCCCCATTCCAGAGGTCCGGGCGCGGGTGGGGACCGCTTGAGGAGGATTTGGCTTGACCCACACACTCCGGGCGATCCACCGTCGGCCCGTTTTGGGACGAGGGGCGAGCAAGACTGGTCAATGCGTGGGAGACATATGAAGCGGTATTGCATTATCGGCGCCGGCGCCTGTGGGCTTCCCGTTGCCAAGACTTTTGCAGAGCGCGGCATCCCGTTCTATTGCTTCGAGGCGCTTGCCGATGTCGGGGGCATCTGGAACCCGGAAAGCCCGCACGCCGTCTATGACTCGACTTACCTCAACTCCTCGAAAAAGCTGTCGTGCTACCCAGACTACCCCTTTCCGGAAGAGTGGCCTCATTATGTGAGCCGCGCCCAGGCGCAAGACTATCTCCGCGCCTATGCCAAAGAGTTCGGCCTTTACGACCGCATCACCTTCAATGCCCGCGTCGCCTCCGTCCAACGCATCGACGGGAGCTGGCGAGTGACGCTCGAGGGCGAGTCCACCCCACGCTTCTATGACGGCCTCGTCGTCGCCAATGGCCATCACTGGGAGCCGAACTGGCCGAGCTATCCCGGCACTTTCACTGGCGAGGTGTTGCATTCCCACGACGTGAAGTCGAAAGAGCAGCTCAAGGGCAAACGAGTGCTCGTGGTCGGCGCCGGCAACTCCGCCGTCGATATTCTGGATGACGCGGCGCATGACGGCGTGCGCGCCGTGCACAGCATGCGGCGGAGCTACTTTTTCTTTCCGAAGATCGTTTTCGGCAAGCCGACGGATACCTTCATCGATCTGACCAGCCGCTGGCCGCTGCCGCGGTCGGTGATGCGCAAGCTCTATCGGCTGGGTCTGCGCATCGTTGTCGGGTCGCATCATCGCTACGACTTACCGGCGCCAGACCACGACCTTTTCGAGGCGCATCCAACCGCCTGCACCCTTTATCTCGATCATATCGTGCATGGGCGCATCGTCACCAAGCCCGGCATCGAGAGGCTCGATGGCGCACGCGTCCACTTCACCGACGGCAGCGTCGAGGAGTTTGACCTCATCGTCTACGCCACGGGCTTCAGGCCGAGCTTCCCCTTCATGGATCAGAGCTACATTCTCTACGAGACCGGCAGGTCGAAGCTTTTCATCCATACTTTTCACCGCGAGTTCGACGATCTGTTCGTCGCCGGCCTGTTCGAGCCCGCGGAGGGCGGCGTGTGGCAGCTCGCCGATTACCAGGCAAAGCTGATCGCAAGCTTCATCGTGGCTTGCGCTTCCGATCCAAAGCGGGCGGACCGGTTCCGCAAGCTGAAGGCCATGGCCAACCCCGATATCGGCCACGGCATCCCCTACGAGGGCACGCCCTGGCACAAATTCGAGATCCAGCATTACCGCTTCCGCAAATATATGGAGCGGCTGTTGAAGAAATTCGGACCGTCCGCCACGCTGCCATTCGCGGAGGGCGCGCCCGAGGCCACGTCCGAGGATGCTACCAGGCGCGCGCAGTTCAAGCTCGCCTCCTGAGACCCTCCACGCCACCTGCCGGCCCTTAGGGCACCTACAATCGTTGCGGCGAAGCAAGGTTCTGAGCCAATTTTGGGACAGAACGGCCCGGTACCGTTTCGAAAGTCGGCTGCCATGCTCTCGCCTAGGTAAGGACGGAAGATTGCGGCTAGACGGTGCCGCTAAAGCTCGGAGTGGCCAGGTTGGCGCTCGCCCGCGAGACTTAAGGGCGCCCGGGCGGGGCGGGCCAATTCGTATTCGGGGTTTAGGCGGACTCGATGTATTAGGGGGTCTAGCGAGCATTAGGAGCGGATTGTGAGGTCGTCTTCTCGCACGGCGCTTGCCTTATTTTGGGCCGTGATCATTTTCGCACCGTCCTCCGAGGCGGCGGAGCCCGATGGGCCGGCGGCGCTGATCAGCCGGACCGAGGCCGTCGGCATCTCGCTTCAGTATCGGATCGCTGAGAAAGTCGGCAGGAGCGGTGATTCGAAGAGCGAGCAAAAGGCGCTCGCGGACTACTACGCGGAGCCAGAGTCGCATCCGCTGTGGGTCGACGAGAACGGCCTCACCGACCGGGCCAAATCCGTGATGGAGGAGATCGGCAAAGCCGATGAGTACGGCCTCCGCGTGTCGGATTATGCCCTGCCTAAGCGCGACGGGTTCGACGCCAACAATCGCGATGCCGTCAATTGGCTCGCCGATGCCGAGACCAAGATCAGTCTTGCGGTCCTTCGTTATGCCCGCGACGCGCGCGGAGGCCGCCTCGACCCGCAGCACATAAGCGAAAACCTCGATCCGACGCTGGCGTTGCCGGACCCGTTGCAAGTGATGGAGTCCATCGCAATTCGCTCGGAGCCGGCGGCCTATTTGCGGAGTTTCCAGCCCGACCAGCCTCAGTTTGAGGCCTTGCGCAAGGCCCTGGTCGCGGCGCGGGGAGGAAATGCCGACGAGACCGTCGTCACGATCCCGGATGGGCCAACGCTCAAGCTCGGTGTCGAGGATGAGCAGGTGGCGCTCCTCAGGAAGCGGCTCGAAATCCCCGCCACGGCCGCGGGCGGCACGTCCGGCAAGGAGACGCTGTTCGATGCCTCGGTGGATGAGGCCGTGAAGCGCTTCCAATTGGCCCGCGGCGTGATGCCGGACGGCCTGGTCGGTCCCGGCACCCGGCGGCTGCTCAATCAGCAACAGCACCAGCAGGCGGCGAGCCCGGGCAGGGTGCGGCTTATCTTGCTCAACATGGAACGCTGGCGCTGGCTGTCCAGCGACCTCGGGCCGTTCTACGTGGCGGTCAATGTGCCGGAGTTCATGCTGCGCGTGGTCGACGAGGGCAAGGTCGTGCACACCGCGCGAGTGGTGGTCGGCAAGATCGACAAGCAGACGCCGATCTTCGCCAACGAGATGCAGGAGGTCGTGTTCAATCCCGTCTGGAACGTGCCGAACTCGATCAAGACCGAGGAGCTCCTGCCGGCCATCAGAGAGGGCGGCGATTGGTTCGGCGGCGGCTGGGACACGTCGGTGCTGCAGCGTCACAATCTTCGCGTCAACATGGGCGGAAAGGAGATCGATCCGGCCAAGCTCGACTGGAGCCGCATCGACATCCGCAGCCTCAACATCTATCAGCCGCCAGGTCCCGACAACGTGCTTGGCACCGTCAAATTCGTGTTCCCGAACAAGCATGACGTCTACATGCATGACACGACGCAGAAGGGCCTGTTCGCGCAAACCATTCGGGCCGAAAGCCACGGCTGCATGCGGGTGCAGAATCCCGACCAGCTCGCGCTCACTTTGCTGAAGCAAGACCAGGGCTGGTCAGCCAACCAGGTCGCCTCGGCGATCCAGAACGGGCAGGACCAGCACGTCGCGCTGAAGCAAAAGATTCCAGTCTACATCAACTATTTCACCCTCTGGGTGAACGACGACGGCTCGGTCTCGACCTTCGCCGATCTCTATGGCCATGATGCGCGCATGGCGGCAGCGCTGTTCGGCGAGAGCGTGGCCTTTGATCCCTTCCCGGTGGCGAATGAGGCTCCGGTAAGAGAGCCTCCACGCCGGAGGCAAGCGCGTGGGGGCCCCAGCAGAGGCAACAGCATCGCGGAAAGCCTATCCAGGTTCTTGGATAACTAGGCGCCCAGTCCGCCTTCCGACCGAGAAAACGAACAAAGCCAAGAGCGCCGCTATAGTGGCGGCCTGTCGCCAAAGCCTTGGGAAGGATCGTCGTGTTTCGGCCCGTTTTCGCGTCACTGATCACCTTCGGCCTGCTCATCGGCATGGTCGCCGGCGTGGTCCTGGCCGCCATGGTCTCGACGGGCGAGGTCAACTTTGGCGTCGCCATCGTCCTCACCATCGCCGTCAATCTCTTCATCTGGCTGATCAGCCCGTGGCTGTCGGACCTGACGCTGCGAAGGTTCAATGACGGTTTTTGGAAGGGGTTATGGCTTGCTGCCTGGACTACTATGCGGGAGCGCGACCAATCCCGCCCAGCCATCGGATCGTTGCGGGGTTACGCTGACCGCTGAGGGGCAATCCTCCGGAGTCATGGCATGCTGAGAAGGCTGTACCATTCGAGGATCGTCACTGCTTTGGGCGGTACGATTGCCGAATCCTACATCCGCCTCGTCCTTCGCACGAGCACTGTGCTGCGCGACCCGCCCGACTCCGCGGCGAAGCTTTTCTCCCAACACCCGCAGATCTTCGCCATGTGGCATGGGCAATTCATGATGGTGCCCGTGATCAAGCCCGGAACCCCGGCCGACATCGCCATCATCGTCTCGCGCCATAAGGACGCGGAGATCCTCGCCAATCTGCTCCAGCGTTTCGGCATGCGGCCGGTGAGAGGCGCCGGCACCGGTCACCGCAAGAAGGACCGTGGCGGCGCGACCGCGCTCCGGGGCGCCTTGCGCGCGCTGAAAGACGGCGCAACCTTTGCCTTGACGGCCGACGTTCCGCCGGGACCGGCGCGCAGAGCCGGAGAGGGCATCGTGATGCTCGCCAAGATTTCGGGGCGACCCATCGTGCCGTGTGCGATGGCGACCAACCGCTATATCGCGATCAACAGCTGGAGCAGGTTCACCTTCAATCTGCCGTTCTCGAAGCTTGCCATCATCGTTGGCGATCCGATCCTCGTGCCACGCGATGCAGGGCCGGCCGAATTGGAGGCCGCGCGGCTCGCCGTCGAGCAGGGCATCAACGAGGTGACGAAGCGCGCTTATGCCCTGGCTGGGGGAAAAGACCCTCTCGCCGAGGCGACGCGTGACGAAGCGGCTAAAGGAAGCTTCACCCTCTGGCTCTACCGCGCCGTGACGCGGCTTGTCGCCCCGCTCGCGCCGCTCATTCTCGGCTGGCGCGAGCGGCGAGGCAAAGAGGACAAGGATCGGCGACCCGAGCGCTATGGCGAGGCGAACGTGCCGCGCCCGCCGGGATTTCTCGCCTGGTTCCACGCCGCAAGCGTCGGCGAGGCCAACGCCGTGCTCCCCGTCATAGCGGCGCTCGCCGAAGCCCGGCCGCAGATCGGGTTGCTGCTCACGACGGGAACGGTGACGTCGGCCAAGATCGCGGGCGACCGATTGCCGCCAAGCGCGATCCACCAATATGTCCCGATGGACAGCCCGGCATATGTTGAGCGGTTCCTTGCGCATTGGCGCCCCGACCTCGCGGTGTTCGTTGAATCGGAGATCTGGCCAAACCTCGTGCTGGAAACCAAAGCGCGGGGCGTCCCGCTGGTGCTGATTAACGGGCGCATGTCGCATCCCTCGTTTCGCAGTTGGCGGAAGCGGCCTGGCCTCAGCCGACCTCTGTTTTCGGCCTTCGACCTCGTGCTCGCGCAGAACCAGACTCTGGCGCAGCGTTTCGCCCAGCTCGGCGCGACCGATGCGGTCAGCGTCGGCAATCTGAAGATCGATGGTCCTCCGCCTCCCGCCGACGCGGCGGCGCAGCAGGAGCTCGCCTCGGCACTGCAAAATCGGAGCGTGTTGCTGGCGGCGAGCACCCATCCCGGCGAGGAAGACATCGTCGTCGCGGCGCATATCGCCATGAAGAAATCGCGGCCCGACCTGATTACCATCATCTTGCCCCGCCATCCGGAGCGCGGATCCGAGCTCGCCAAGCAGCTCTCGGGCGGGACTTTAGGAACGGCGCTGCGCTCGGCGGGACAGCTGCCCGAGGCCGGCACCGACATCTATATCGCCGATACGATAGGGGAGATCGGCCTCTTCTACACCCTCGCCAAGGTGGCCCTGGTGGGCGGCTCGCTCGTGGCGCGAGGCGGGCAGAACCCGGTCGAGGCGATCAAGCTTGGCGCTGCGGTGCTCACCGGGCCCAATTGGCAGAATTTCAGCGACTCCTATCAGGAGCTCTTGCGGGTGAAGGGGTGCCGGCAGGTTTTTGATTCCGCGAGCTTGGCGGAGGCGGCGCTGACACTGCTGGAGGATGAGCCGGCGCGGAAGACAATGCAGGCGAATGCCGAAGCCGCGATCGCCAGCATGAGCGGGGCGCTTGATCGCACCGTGTTGGAGCTTGAGCGATTCCTGCCGCCCCGGGAGCCGATGCGGCAGGTGTCGTGATGCGCCTCTTGGATCAATCCTTGCGGCGATAGGGGCGATAGACCGGCTCCCACATCTTGGCGGCAATGAGCGCATCGAGATCGGCGTCGTTGAACGGCGCTTGGCCCTCGGCGCGGGCCTGAAGCGCCACCGCCCTGACCACAGCTTTGGCGACGGAACGTAGCTCGCCGACCGGGGGAAGCAGGTTCGCGTTCGGATCGCGCGCGGCAGGCGACATATCGGCAAGCGCCTTCGTCGCGGCGCCGAATATGCCGGGTCGCCCCTGCCATTCCAGTCCTCAGGCTTTTGATACGGGCCACGCGCTTCGCCCACCCTGTGCACCCATCTCCGGAGATTTTGAGTTTATCGTTTGCGCGAGGCGCGCCGGAGCTGCGCCGCGACCAAATTGGGCATCAGCGCATTGAGGACAAAGAGCAAGCGGAATAGCCAAGGCCTCACCGTTATACGCTGGCGCGCCTCCGTGCCGATGAGGATGGTCTCCGCCGCCTGTTCGGGGGAGAGCGTTGGAAACAGTATGGAATTGGCTTTGGGCACATGGGCGCGGCTTCCAGGATTGTGCTCCCAATAGGGAGTTTCGACCGTGCCGAGCACGACCAGGGTAACGGTGATGCCGGTCCCGTGCAGCTCGCTCTGCAGCCCGGCGGCGAAGCCGGCAAGCGCGTGGCGCGCGGCGATGTAGGCGCATGCCTTGGGCCAAGTGAGGTAGGAGGCTGGCGAGGTGACACAGGCGATCCTGCCGCTCCGGCGCGCCAGCATCTCCGGCAGGAAGGCGCGGGTGAGATTGAAGGCCGCCAGATACGGCACCTCGATCATGGCCAGCGCTTCCTCGGGCGTGGTTTCGAGCAGCTTCAGCCAGCGGCCGGCGCCCGCATTGTTGATGAGAATATCGGGGGTGCCGGCCTCGCGCGTGATCCTGGCGCTCACCTCCGCGATGGCCTGGGCATCGGAGAGATCTAGGGGAAAGGCGGTGGACGTGCCGCCCTCGCGCCGAATGGCGCCGGCCACGGCGTCGAGGCGCTCGGCGTCGCGGGCCAGCAGCAGCACGCGGGCGCCGTTTGCGCCATAGCGTTTAGCCGTGGCCTCGCCGATGCCGCTCGAGGCGCCGGTTACCAGGACGAGTTTAGACCCCATGGGATGCCCGATGCTTATCCCGTTCCTGCCAAGCTCAGCGGAACCGGCACAGCCTGTCCGTTGACATCATTGGCGGACTCTGTCGTTGCAAAGAGTTGGCTCGACCCTGTGGCACAAACGCTACAGGCGCGGGCCGAACTGACGGACCGACCGTGGGAGAGTACTGCCAAGAGCCGCACGCCGCTATATCCTACCGCCTCTCAATGTGAGCGAACGGGGTCCTCTCATGAAGTCGTTTTGGTGCGTCTCTGCCTGTGCGCTGGTGGCCGCAGGTATTGGCTTGGCCGCGGCGGCGCCGGCCAACGCGGGTGGCTGCAGCAGGTTCGTGGGAACCGCGGATGGCTGGGACAAGCCGGACGCGCTCAGCGGATCGCAGGCGGCGCTCGCCGGAGCGATCAGCGACTTCAAGGCGAAGAACAAGACCGCGATTAGCGTCACCCCGCTGAAGGCGAAACCGCAGCCCTATTGGCGCGATTCCGTGTCGGCCGAACTTTACGTGAAGCCCGACGTGGTGACGGCGAAGTCCTATACGGTTTGCTGGCACGGCGTCGTGTCGCCGGTGGTCTGCACCTCGGGCGCCAAGGTCTGCTGGTAGCTTGGCCTGACGCTCTGTCTTGATTGGTGCCCGGGCTCGCACGCCTCGCCGTCGCCCGCGTTCGCCTCAAGCGGCCGCCGGAATGAACAGGCCTTCTCGCGTCGGCCGCTTCATCATCAGGACGAGCGGCAAGATGGCGAACGTGACCAAGCCGATGAACCAGAACAGGTCGATGAAGGCCAGCATCTGCGCTTGACGGCCGATTTCTCGCGCCACCGCGACCATGGAGTTCGGCGCCTGGGCGCTCAAACCGTGCGCGGAGAGAAACGGCGGCAACGCCGGATTGAACGGGTTGATGTTGGCGATCAAATTGGTCCAATGCACTTGTCCCTGGCGCACGAACAGCCAGCTGACCACGGCGATGCCGATCGATGAGCCGATGCCGCGCAGCAAGGCATAAAGGCCCGCGGCCTCATCCAGCTTGTCGTTGTGCACGCTGCCAAAGGCCACGGCGGTCAGGGGCACGAAGAACAAGCCCATGCCGATACCGGCAATGATGCCGGGCGAGGCGATGGCCCAGGAGTCCGCTTGCAGGTTGAGACCGGCCATCATGATCGTGCCCACCGCCGAGAGCACGATGCCGGCGACGACGAGCAGGCGCGGATCGATCCAGCGCATGAGGTAGTTCCCGGTGATGGCAAGGGCGAGCGCGCTCGCAATTGCCCGCGGGATGAACAGCATGCCGGCGCTCATGGCCGGATAGCCCATCAGGCGTTGCGTCAGCAACGGCAGCAGCGCGACGGTGCCGAACAGCGTCACGCCATAGGCGGCAATCGCGAGCAGGCCAGCGGCGAAATTGCGATCCCGCAGAAGCGACAGGTCGACGATGTTGTCGGGCTTGTTCCACCCCCGCATCAGGAAGGCCACGCCTGAGAACAGGGTGATGGCCGTGAACACCTGGATGAACTGAGAGTTGAACCAGTCGCGGGTCTGACCCTGGTCGAGCACAAGCTGCAGCGAGCCCACCGCCAGGACCAGCAGCACAAGCCCGGCCCAATCGGTCTTGAGATATCTCACGGCGGTTCGAGGTAAATGGCCAATAGCGAGCAACAGGGCGAAGATGCCGATCGGCACGTTGATGTAGAACACCGCCCGCCAGACGAAGGTGTCGGTCAGCCATCCGCCCAAGGTCGGGCCGAGCACCGGGGCGACCATGATGCCGAGGCCGAAAATGGCCAGCGCCTGTCCATGCCTATTGCGCGGGAAGGCATCGAGCAGGATCGCCTGGCTGAGCGGCACGAGTGGCGCGCCGCAAATGCCCTGCAGCAGGCGGAAGACCACCATGCTTTCGAGATTCCAGGAAAGGCCGCAAAGCGCGGAGGAGACCACGAAGCCGACGATCGAGAAAATGAGCAGGCGCCTGCGGCCGAGTCGGGCCGACAGATAGCCGGTGAGCGGCATCACCACCGCGGCGGAGACGAGATAAGAGGTGAGCACCCAGGTGATCTGGTCCGACGTGGCGCCGAAGGTGCCCAGCATGTGCGGGATCGCCACGCTCACGATGGTGATGTCGAGCACTTCGAGGACGGCGGTGAGCACGACGGCGACGACGAGCGCCACCGAGGGCTTGGGCTGCTCCCGGGGCGGCTCGGGTGGTCGTTCAGGCTGGCTCGGCAAGCGCGGCTTTTTCGCCGCGGGTTTGCGCCGGGTCATTTGCCGTCCTGGGTCGTGTCGATCGTCACCGAGGCGCTGGCGCCGACGCGGAGCGGCTTGTCGGACCCCGCCGGCGGGTTGGTGATGCTGATGCGCACGGGGAAGCGCTGCGTCACCTTCACCCAATTGCCGGTCGCGTTTTCGGCCGGCAGCACCGAGAAGGTGGCGCCGGAGCCGGCGCTGATGCTCTCGACTACGCCTTCAAAGGTGACGTCGGGATACATATCGAGGCGCACCTTGGACTTCTGTCCGACTTTGATGCGGGCGAGGTCGGTCTCCTTGAAGTTCGCGTCCACCCACCACGGATTGGCTTCGATGATAGCGAACAGCGGCGTCCCCGCCTGAATCGTCGCGCCGGGGCGCAGGGTCACGTTGGAGAGCAGGCCGTCGGCGGAGGCCGTCACGTGGGTCTTGACCCGGTCGTGGGTGGCCTTGTGCAGCTGTGCCGCGGCGGCGCGCAGCTGCACGGTCGGCGTCGTCACCGTGAGCTGCTTGTCTTGTGCCTTGGCGAATTCGCCCTCGGCGTCCTTGTAGGCTTGCAGCGCGTCCTGCCAACCCTTTCCGGCAGTGGTGAGCTGATCCGATGGCGGCTGGCCCTCGGCCTGCGCATCCTTGGCCTCTCGATAGGGCTTCAGCGCATCCTCGAGTGCGGTGCGCTTCTCCTCGAGCTTGGTGGCGGCGGCCTTCAGATTGTCGCCTGCGGTGCCGGCGGCTGAGGCGGCGGCATCGAATTGCGCGCGCGCGCCGCGCAAGGCCGCGTCGTAGAGCGTGGGATCGATGTCGAATAAGGGATCGCCCGACTTCACCTTCGCGTCGGTCTTGACGTAGACGCGGATGACCGGACCGCTGACCTCCGGCGCCACGCGGATAATATTCGAGCCGGTATAGGCGTTCTCGGTGTTGGGGTAGAGCTCGCGATAACGCCAATAGGCGAAGGCGCCGCCGATGGTCGCGGCGATGACGGCGAACAGCGCCACCCAGCGGATGGTGGCGAAGACCCTCGTGCTTCCGCGGGCTTCGGTTGACGCGTTTTTAGTCACGTTTGCAATACCTCGGTTGCGGCGGGGGGGTGGATTGGCCAGGACAGTCTCCAAGCGCGCAATCAAAGGTCAAGAGCGGCAGAATGATGACGGAGGCTTAAACTGGATGGCCGCGAGCCGCAAGATTTCCGTTGGGTGAGGTGAAGGCCGCACCGTGACAAATATTAAGACTTAGACTGGGCGACATCTTTAATGCGCATCGGACGGCATCGATCGGACCTGCCCGTTTCCGCATCGGCCGTCGGCCTTGCTGACGCCTTGTCAGCCCTGAGCAATTGCCTTCTTCCTGGATCGGCCTAACATTGGCCCGGGGCACTGGAGAAGCGTGGCCGTCGGTTTGTACCGTTGACCAATTGAACTGAGCGATTTGGGGGCGTTGGCTGCCACGGAAGGAACGACGCATGACGCCATCGATATTCATCGCGCGCCTCTTGGGGCCTGTGCTTGTGATCATCGGCCTCGGCCTCTTGGTGGAAGGCGAGACGTTTCGCGTCATGGCCGGGGATTTCCTGCGCAGTTCGGCGCTCGTCTATCTCTCCGGCCTCATCGCGCTCGTTGCCGGGCTCGCCATTCTCAACCTGCACCATGTTTGGGTGGGCGATTGGCGTGTGCTCATCACCATCTTCGGCTGGCTGGCGCTCATCGGCGGCATTATGCGTCTGCTGGCCACCTCTTTTGTGCAGAGGGTGGGGGAATCCGTCATCGCGCATCAGCGCTGGCCGATCGCGGGCGCCGTCGTCACCATCGGGCTCGGCGCGTTTCTGAGTCTGAAGGGGTATCAGGCCGTATGGGATGTGGGCCGGCGGGCGTCGAGCCACCGCGCAAGCGCGACGAAGAGCTCCGATGCGATAGCTTCGCGGAGCGCGAAGCGGCCGCGGCGCAAGCCCGCGGCGCGCTCAGGGCATTCGAGTTGATCGGGCGCGCGCCCGCGCCTAGAGTGACCACATTCCGAGGGGAGCCCCAGGCAAGGGGCTGAGAGTCCGCTGCCTTCAAGGCCCGCGGAGACCCTTTGAACCTGATCCGGGTCATGCCGGCGAAGGGACAGGGAAAGCATGCTGCCCCGACGCTAGCGCCCCCGAGCTATGGGAGCGTGACGATGAACAAGCCGATCTCCGCCAAAGACGTTTCGCCGCCGAAGGTCACCACGGGCCCGCTCGCGGGAAGCCGCAAAGTCTACTCGTCGCCGGAGGATCTCGACCCGGAGGGGCATGGCGACCTCTCCGTGCCCTTCCGCGAGATCGTGCTCACCGATGGTGCCACATTCCGCCTCTATGACACTTCAGGCCCCTATAGCGACGAAGGTACCAACGTCGACGTCAATCGCGGGCTGCTGCCGTTGCGGCGCCCCTGGATCGTCGCGCGCGGTGGCGCCGAGCCCTATCAAGGCCGTGCGGTGAAGCCCGAGGACAACGGCAACGCAGCGCCTTCGCATCTCGAGCGCGGCTTCGAAGTGAGGCGGCAGCCGCTGCGCGGCGTGTCCGCGCATCCCGTCACCCAGCTTGAATTGGCGCGGGCCGGCATCGTCACCAAGGAAATGATCTATGTCGCGTATCGCGAGAATATAGGGCGCGTGCGGCAGGCCGAGGAGGCTGAGGCGCGGCTCGCCGACGGGCAGAGCTTCGGCGCCTCGCTGCCCGCTTTCGTGACGCCGGACTTTGTGCGCTCTGAGGTCGCGCGGGGTCGCGCCATCATCCCCGCCAACATCAATCATCCCGAGAGCGAGCCGATGATCATCGGCCGCAACTTCCTGACCAAGATCAACGCCAATATCGGCAACTCCGCCGTCACCTCTTCGGTCGAGGAAGAGGTGGAGAAGATGGTGTGGGCGACCCGTTGGGGCGCCGACACGGTGATGGACCTGTCGACGGGGCGCAACATCCACACCACGCGGGAATGGATCATCCGCAACGCGGCCGTCCCGATCGGCACGGTGCCGATCTATCAGGCGCTGGAGAAGGTCGACGGCGATCCGGTGAAGCTCGACTGGGAGGTCTATCGCGATACGCTGATCGAGCAGGCTGAGCAGGGCGTCGACTATTTCACCATCCATGCGGGCGTCAGGCTCGGTTACATCCATCTCACCGCCGACCGCGTGACGGGGATCGTGTCACGCGGCGGCTCGATCATGGCCAAATGGTGCCTCGCCCATCACCGCGAGAGCTTCCTCTATGAGCGCTTCGATGAGATCTGCGACATCATGCGGAAGTATGACGTGTCGTTCTCGCTGGGCGACGGACTTCGTCCAGGATCGATAGCCGATGCCAATGACCGCGCCCAGTTTGCCGAGCTCGAGACGCTCGGCGAGCTCACCAAGATTGCCTGGGCAAAGGGCTGCCAGGTGATGATTGAAGGCCCCGGCCACGTGCCCCTGCACAAGATCAAGGTCAATGTCGAGAAGCAGCTCGAACTTTGCGGCGAGGCGCCGTTCTATACGCTGGGGCCGCTCGTCACCGACATCGCGCCAGCCTACGACCATATCACGAGCGCCATCGGGGCGGCGATGATCGGCTGGTTCGGCACCGCCATGCTTTGCTACGTGACGCCGAAGGAGCATCTCGGATTGCCGAACCGCGACGACGTGAAGGCGGGAGTGATCGCCTACAAGATTGCCGCGCATGCCGCCGACCTCGCCAAGGGTCATCCGGGCGCGCAGGCTCGTGATGATGCGCTATCGAAGGCGCGGTTCGAGTTCCGCTGGGAGGACCAGTTCAACCTGTCGCTCGATCCCGACACCGCGCGCAGCTACCACGACGAGACGCTGCCCAAGGAGGCGCACAAGCTTGCGCATTTTTGCTCGATGTGCGGCCCGAAATTCTGCTCCATGGAGATCACGCAGCAAGTGCGGGACTACGCCGCCGCACTGAAGGAGAAAGAGCGGGGCATGGCGGAGATGAGCGAGAAGTTTAAGGAGATGGGCGCTGAGGTTTATGTGGAGGAGGAGAGGGGAGATTGAGACGCGGATATGCCTTGTAGATAAGACGGTTCAAATTTCGCCCTGTGCAGCGCAATGTAAGCTCCATTCCTAGAGCCTTGCTCAGCGTGCAGTTGATCGACCACCCATGTCCCAGTCTAGACGAGCTCGCGACGGCAAATATCCTTTACGTGGTCATCAGATCGCTGGCCAAGGGCCGGACGAGCTCGGAATTTCGCGTGAGCGGCGCGCCGGCCGCCATCGAGGCGGCCTGAGCCGGCTGTCATCCCGCCACCCACTAGCGGCGGACGGGAAAGCGGGAGGCGAAGTCGGCGCTCGTGTTGACCTTCGGAAAGGGCGTTGCGGGGACGGCCACGCCGAGGAAGGCGCAGAGCGGGTCCCAGCCTTGGCCCGCCTCAGTGACGAGAAGCTTCTCAGGGGGCACGGAGCGGCGCACGTCATCGTTGTGGGCGTTGAACACGCGGATCGCGTGTGCCTTGTCGAGGCAGCCGCCGAAGCTCTTCTCGACGACGATGGCCTTGATCATGTCCATGTGGCGCTTGCGGGCTGGGTCGATGGCCTCCGTATTGCCCGCCGCGAGCATGGCCTCGAACTCTCTCATCCTGGCGAAGATCGTGGCCGACGCGCTCGCGTACCAGGTGTCCGGATCGCGCACCGAGAGAATGATCTTGGCGTCAGGATAGGCTGCCGCCAGCTCCTTCCAAATCGCGACCCCGGGCCAGTCGACCGTGGCGACGTAGCCGTCAAGCATCGAGCGCCAGTCGGGGGCTTCGCCTCTCGCCAGTAAGAGCCACATGCCGTCATGCTCGGGATGGGCGATGGTCTCGATCATGTGGTAGCAGGGGCCAGCCCCCAGCTCTTCCAGCGCCAGCTTGAGCGACAGCGTGCCCGTGCGCCCAAAGCCCACGCCGATCACTTTGAGGGTCATGGAGCCTCCCAATTCTGGATGAGGCTGGCCTGGACGCGATCTTCGCAAGCGTTATGTGGGCGGGAGGAGGCTCCTTCAGCGAAGAAACCGGCGTGTCGGATGAGCTGAAGCCAAGGGCTCTCTACGTCTGCTTCTGACCGATTTTGTTGAAAAACTCTTCGAGTGAGCACTTTGGCTAATTGCGGAGAATGCCATTTCGCGACCCAGCTGATCGCGAATCCTGATTCCAAAAATCCCCTGCGGTTCGAAACGCTATTCTACGGTCGGCGTCTAGGACTCGCACTCGCCGCCATCATGTGTCAGTGGATTTGAATGAGTCCCCAACCTAGTTCGCGAGAACCCAGACTTTTTCAACACAATCGACCCCTGGCGGACAGGTACAGGCGCTGATCACAATCCAGCAACCGCTATGATCTGAGGAGGCATGTCGGCGCTGGTGTCCTTGCCCGGCCAGACCCCTTCGACCCGACGCGTCGCTCCTGCACCTGAAACGTGCACTCTGGCGAAGCCCATGTCGCGAAATTTTTGTGCGATCAGCGCGTTGTCAGCCAACTGCTCGATCGACTTAAGGGCGAGGATTGCCCGGTATCGCTTGCCGTGGTGGACGGTAAATTCAGCGGCGAAGCTCGAGGCGCTGATGAAAGTGGCGGCAATGGCGAGAGCGGCAAGGGCTGTCAGTGACTTGCGAACGGTCTTGCTGGTCATGCGAACGTCCTCTTGGTTCCGCTCCTCGAGGCTGCATCAAGGAGCATCTATTGGCCATTGTCGTGGAGACGAGCTGAACCCGTTTTGAGCCGCCCATTCATCTGGCGTTCAAGGGGTAGGCAGGCGCTTTACCCCGCCATCCCACCCAAAATAAGGCAGCGA
>Ga0315290_10000942_pt1 | contig 19746 bp, 14 predicted proteins | sample YL17G12_0_MG_FD_203627 | JGI IMG/M metagenome (GOLD analysis project Ga0315290, IMG submission 203627) | Sediment microbial communities from Yellowstone Lake, YNP, Wyoming, USA - YL17G12_0 | ecosystem: Environmental > Aquatic > Freshwater > Lake > Sediment | place: USA: Wyoming | collected... | reverse complement strand
CAAGCAGAATGGCATAATCTCCACAAGAGCGCAACCCCACTTCTGGGGCAGTAGGTCGATATTCTTGTTTGTGCAGATTTCCTCCCAGCAAACCCCGAGCCGAACACTATTGGACCCGACCCCATATATCCCGATTGCAAAAGCGCGCCTGTCCCCCTTTATCCTTCTTTCTCTTCCTACTTCTCGGGCGATTGAAGGTCCGGGAAAAGGATGCTCAGCTTGTCGTCCACTACCTTCATCCGGCACAGGCCCTTCTCGTTCCAAATGCCCGGTTTCCGGGTGTCGTTTTCGTGGAAGGTGCGGGCTTTCCCGTGGTACACGATGGTGTGCCAGTTGTGCCACCAGTTCTGCTTGCCGTTGGGGAAGGGGAATTTGTGACCCTCGAAGCGAATGACAATCCGAGCGCCATCCGCGTCTGGCTTGGGGAGAGTCTCCACCTTGGTTCTTCCGTAACGCGAGTTGATCTCACACTGGAGCCGGTCGAGTATGCGTCCCTCTGGTGTAAGGAGAACGATCTGCTGCGCGAAAATGCCGGGGAATGTGGCGGGTTCCACTGTCTGGACGGCGATTGCGTAGGTCTTGCCTTCTGCCTGGATCGCAGTGACCGACCCCTTCTCGGAGAACTTGCCCACCCCACCGTTGCGGCGGTAGATGCGGTAGTCCTCGGGGTCTTGTCCGCTGGCTTTCGCAAGCTCGCCCAGAATAGCGCTGAGTGGCCGCTGCGGCACATGCCACTTGAACTCCGGCTTGCCAACGCTCTCGGGCTCTTTCTGTGGATCACCCGGTGCGTGTGAGCTCAAGAGCACAATCCAAGCGCAGATTGCCAGCACAGAGAGCATGAGTCTGGTTTTCATGTTAGCCTTCTGTCTCAGGGCCGGAATGGGCAAAAGCATCGCGTCCCCTTTCCCATCCCCGTTCGCCGATTCGACTGCTATTTCGGGCTTCGTTTGACGACGGGAGGTGGGTTCAGCGGTGCGAGGGTGAACTTGCGCTGTCGATTGCGTTCCACCGTGTCGATTTGCTCGGCGAGGCGTGTCAATCGTTGCCGGCTGGTTTCGTCCTCCTCGCGGTCGCGGCGGTCCTCGACGAAGAGCACGCCGAAGTCGGTGCCGAGCACCCGGTCAATGACAATCGCGGCGCGCTCGCGGACCACGTGGTCATCCGTCTCCGCGACCCTCTTCACCAGCGGGTCCAGCGACGGGAGGCCGATGCACATCAATGCCGCCACGGCCGGCATCGGGACGAACCCCCTAAGAGTGGCGCTTACGGCTGGAGGCTCGTACGTGAACGTAATGTTTTCCACGAGAATAGGCACGCACTCCGTGGCGCGAACTCGAGCGATGATGCACATGGCCATAGCGACGCCATGTTGCTGCTTTGCGTCCTTCACTCCACCGCGGATGACACGCGAAGCGGCCTCCGCGATACGCCAGTATTGCCCCTCGACAAGCCTGCGGGCTTTCCCGTGCTCCCGGCGGTCCTCGGAGCGCAGGGCTTCCGCGAGATCGCTTCCGGGATCGATCGACATCGCGGGCTTGGGTGCCTCTGCGGAGAGCACATGCCGAGGCGCTTCGCCGGCAGGCACGACGACGATGGCGAGCACGAAGAAGTGCCAAAGCGGTAACCGCAACCCGTGCGCCCACCCACCGAGACAAGGTCCTCGGCTTCGCGTGGACCGGAGAATTCTCGTGGTAAACGACATTCTGCACCCCCTTTCCGAACGATTTGCGAGTTGTTCGCCGCATGCGCGGCAGTTTAGCTCAAATCCCAAGCCAGGCTCCCCCACGTGTAGCCCGCGGTGTTGTCGCCCGGAACGTCCGCCACGACCCGCCAGTCCGAACCGTTGGGATACTGGAACTGCTTTACCGAGAAGTCCACGTGGTACTTTACGATGGGCGACGCGCGAACCTCATTCGGCGGTGGATCATCGCAAAACAACGTGGCGAACGCCTCGAAGTTGCCGCGATAGCGACGGACCGTGCCTCCGTCGGCGATCGCGATTCGGACCCCTGGAGTATCCAGGTCATAGATGGCTCCGAAAGGATCGGAATTCGCTGGATTATCGTCTCGGAGCCCCGTGACCGGATCAGTCGTGTCGGTCCCGTACGGGAACGCTTTCCCCTCTTCTCTCCGGAGCCATCAAACTGCCAGTTCGCACGGGCACGTGAGGTGTCGATGCTGCGGGCGTTGCTCCAATTGCCCGCCGCGCTCGCCCCTCCCTGCTGCAATGGGCCTACTTTCCCTTCGACTTCCCCTCTTCGCCAGTGGCCTTGGGCATCCGAAGCTCCCTGAGTCGGGCAAGAATCTGCTCGACCTTCGGATTCTCGAAGGTTTTCACCTCCAGGATTCCTGCTTTGTCGGGCATGAATTGGAGATACGCATTTTGTATCATGTATCGTCCGTTTGGCCACCGCATGAGGACCACTACCACACGCGATTTCGGCTTGGGAGGCTCCCGTACGGCGCTTGCGAAAATGCCATACGTCAAGTCCGCTTCGAGGCGGGGCTGCTCCGCGGCGTCGAAGAGTCCCGTCAGGGTGGCTTTCACTGCCAGGGTCACTCGCGCCTCGCCACGCTTCACGATGCTGACAGACACAACCTCCGCGTAAACCACGCTATGATTCTCCCAGAGCCCCAACTCGTTGCCGAACAACGGTTCTACGCCCGCAAGGGCCGGAAGCGTCCAGAACGCTGCCACAAGCCCGATTAGGGTTGTCGCCGCCATGTGATTCACCTCCTTCTTTCTTATCACTCGCTCCAGGTCATGGTTTGAGCCGCGTCCCTAACAAGGGGAGGGGCCGATATTGGCGGCTGCGACCCGTCGGTCACCGCCGTCCATTGCCATCCAAGAACAGAATTCCCCGCGCCGGAGCCCGGCGTCCAAGGGTAGGGGGCTGTCTGGCCAACCGAGCCGGAACCGTTGAACAGCCAATGGGCAAACGCCCGCGACGTATACCTCTGGTTTGCGGCGTTTCGCGGGTCCGTGGTCCGCGCCGTCACAAAGAGGTCGAAATCGAAGACGATGTTCATCACGTCCACAATATCGTCGCCCGATTGCACGGCGGAATGCTGCTGAAACGTGAGAGGTACGCCCTGCGCCGGGACGTCTCCACTTACGATCGTCTTCACTTTTCTCGGTGGGCTGGCCGAGGGATCCGGATCGAAAAACACCGCGTGGGCGCCCGTGCTGTAGTATGGCAGTTCGCCGGACGACGTAGCGGCATCCAAGTAGGACTCTCCTTGAATGCTCGAGGTGAGCGTCTTTCCTGTGGGGCTGTAGTACCCGTTCAGCGCCGCGATGTCAACATTCTGGACGAAGCCGATTCGCATGAACTTGACACCGCGGTCTCCGTTGGGGCCGTCCAGGCTCACCTTGGCTCTCCAGATCAGGCCCGCAGGGTCGCCAGAGCTTACGGCTTTGTGAAGGACCCCGTTTTCAAGGCCCGATCCGAGGTCAAACGGGGTCCCGGGACTGAAGGCGTTCTCGCCATCCGGCGGGCCGATGCCGACTTGCACGAGGTTCACTTCGAGATCCCAAATGTAGTTCGCCTCGGCCTGATAGACGGCCTTGCCCACGGCCGAGCCGCCGTTCCACTTGATCATCGCTTCGTCCGGCCCAGAATCGCCGTCGAAACTCCACACGAAGGACCCGTTCTCCGCACCGAGCCACTGACTGTTGCCAATCCCCGAGGCGGCGCCGCTGGCCGTGTACTTGTGGATCGAGTGGTCCGGCACGTTCAGCGGGCCCTCCCACTCAAAGACGGTCACGGTCACTCTGTCCGCGGCGTTGATCTGCTCGCTGTCGTTCCACCAGTCGACGTAGAGGATCCCGGCGCCCGGCAGGGAGCCCTCCACATACAAGGTTTCGTCCTCCGCGGCTGCGGAGAAGGTGCTCAGATCGGACACGGCGCCCGTTCGGTCTGCGTTGTACCATACGTGTACATGGGGCGGAATGTGAAGCCGATACGTGCCTCCCAAGCTCGAAGGCTCAATTTGATGGAGCACGATGGGAAGCAAATCGCTTTCCCCGGCAATTGCGCCACTCTGGTACAAGTCCGCCAAGTTTGCGGGATCATAGTCGTCGTCATCGTTGTTCATCGGGACAAAGGCGCCGGGGTAGTCTTCCAGATCGTCAGGCAAGTCCCCAGCCGGCGCGTTATGATAGACCATTTCGGCGTCGAGGTCGATGACCGCGTCGGTGACGGTGAAGTCCACCACGTCGCTGGCGACGACTTCGCCACCCGGGTTCGCCTCGGTCGGCGCAAACAGCGCCCACGTGACCGAGCCGCCGCCGACCTCCCGACCCTCGACCCAGATCTCATTGGGGACGTTCGAGGGCGGTCCATTGGAGGTGAACGTGTAGGTCAGGGCGAGCGGCTCCTTGTTCTGGGTGCGCCAGAGGGCCAGGTTGGCGGTGTGACTGATCTGGAGTTTCACCCCGTTGAGCAGTCCCTGGGAGCCCCCCGCCGCGCCGCTGGCCCACGCAGAGGCGGGCAGGTAGTCTACCTTGAGGATCGCGGGCTCCAGGTCGTCGTCGTTAAACGGTCCGCCGCCGGGCAACTGGAGGGGCCCCGGCCCTTCCAGGCGGTCCTCCACACTGTTGCCGTTGTCGTCGTCGTGGTTCCAATGGAGGATGTTTCCGCAATAGCCGCCGTACCCGCCGGAGCCGCCCGCCTCGATCGAGTCCTCGTAGGGCGTCTGGTCGATCGAGCCGTTGTTGTCGCTGTCGGTGTCGATGTCGACTGGCGGTGCCATAACCTGGACGGGATCCATGCGATTCGGGGCCACATTGGACTCTGCCGGGACAGCCTATGCCCCCCAGTATATGCTCTTGACCCCTTTAGAGTTCCAGTATATGCTCCTGACCCCTTTAGAGTTCTCACCCAACCAATACGAAGCCGAAAACGCCCCGGCAGTAGCGGCGCAAAACCTGTGCCGTCCGGAGTCCGCCAGTCCTGGGCCATCGCAGTGGCACCCGCGCTTACTCGCGCAGAAGCGCCGCGGCGATGTCCTTGGGCAGCACGATCCCCGCCATCCGCCTGTGCTTGTAGTTCCAGGTCGATTGGATCTGGGGCGCCGTCAGGCCACTGAAATCCGGGACTATACGTTTCTCAGGGTACGGCTGATGTTCAGTAAACTGGGCGTCATTGATCACGGCGTCTTCGAAGCGGGCGCCAGTGAAATTGCATCCGAGGAACTTGCAGCCGCTCAAGTTTACTCCAGAGAAGTCGAACTCCGAGAAGTCGATGTGGTAGAACGTGATCTGGCGCAGATCGCCCTCTTTGAAACTCCGCGTGGAGCGCAGTTGGGTCTTCGTAATCGTACCCCCGAACATGCATTGCGTGATAACCGCGTCGGCGAAGTTTATGTGGTCATTGTTAAAGCTGAACGCGGGGAACTCTCTTGTACCGCTCAAGTCCATGCCCGACAAATCCCATTTCCCTGTGAACGGGACAGTGGAAAAGCGCGCTCCCTTAAGAGATCGCCTATTCCTAAAGTTGTGCGTGGAGGCAAGTTGCTTGAAGTCGATCCTACAGCGAACGACATCAATCCCGTCGATACGAGCGTCCGTGAAGTCGCATTGACTGCAATCGCCCTGGCGCAGATAAGCACCCTCAAGGTGCGCGCCTCGAAAGTCATACTTGGGGGGACCCGCCTCCTGCCCAGTTTCGAAGGATATAACACACTTCCTGAGATCTTTGGTTTTGTAGGAGCGGGTGGACATGAACTGTTCGGGGGAGAGGTTCATGTCGTGAGGCCACCCATTATGTCGAGGATCGGTCAGCCCGCCGGACATGCCTACAACGCCGTTGATGATCGCACCGGCGAAACTCGCCCTTCCCACCCGGCAGTCGGTGATGTTCATGCCGGTCAGCCAGGCGTCCCTGAACGACGCATTGGAGAGATCGCACTGGTAGAACACTGCTCCCTCGAGGTCGCAACCATCAAACACCGCCCCTCGGAGGTCTTGGCCAATGAACTCAGAGCCCTTCAAGTGCCTGCCGACGGCGTTCATCTTCGGCCCGACTTTGAGATCGCCGACCCAGGGCCCCAGTCTTACTCGGGGTGGCTCGGTTTCCTCGCTCGCGTGCACTTGGCGCAACGGAAACGAAAGGAAGGCCAATGCAAACGCCAACGCCAGCGTGGCAGCCCGTCCGTTAGTGAAATAGAGGGCGATCATAGCGTTAATCCTTGTTCTCGGCGTTCCGATAAAGGTCTACGCCTCTTTCCTGATGATCTCCATGTTGCTGAAGACGACTCCACTGCCCCAATGGGATTGAACAAAGATGCTGTTCATATTGAACAATGCATCAATCTCTGAATAGGACCAATCCGCCGAGTTATCCAGGTAAACATCCACGTTGTACAGGAAATCGGTGATGAAAGTCACGTCGATTCCCATGTGGGTGTTGGCGTGGTCGCGGTTGTTCACCAAAACCTCGTAGTACTCATCGGCGTTACTTGGGGCGTTTGGCGCATAGGGATTATCCGCCATTTTCCGATAGTCACCGTAATAGCGCACCCCGCTCATCAGCGAATTCAGGGGTTCGGATTCATACCCCGGAATAGCTACATTCCCATTATCGCTGACTCCGCCGCCTTGCGAGGGATCAAACGCACTCAGTCCACCGCCGTTCTCCACCATCGAGTCCACATCGAGGATTGCACTTTCCATGCCGCCGAACTTGATCCCGCTGTTGCCGACAAAGCTGAGCCTCTTTCGCAACTGGCCGGCAGAGTAGACATTCGCCTGCACGTATCCAAAAGTGCCGTCTCCGCGGGTCCTTTCGAACGAGTAGTCGAACTCCATCGTGAATCCCTGGCCAAACCCGCCCTGAAAGGCTGGTCCCGTGGTGAACGAGTCTAAGCCAGCCGCGGACGACCAGGTGAGCTGGACGCCCGGAACCGTGGGATCGTCCAGGTCAGGGTGAATCGTCTCAAGCTGCCCTTTGTTGCCGGGCGTGGTAATGTAATTCACCAACGTCTTCTCCATGTACCACGCATCGGCGACGGCGAGGCCATCCCACTCAGAGGTTGGCCGTTCATTCCAGTTCTCGTGCGTCTGCCTCGCGAACGGCCACACCATCTTCTCCACGTTGATTTCGACCTTGTCTTCGGCGATGATGGTCGTGCCGTCGCTGGCCCGCAACTGCCACTTGACCTCCTTCTCGCCCAAGGTCGTCCCCTCGGCGTATACCCTGCCGATGTTGTTGTTGCCGACTTCGTTCGGCAACGTCACGTCGCCGCCGTTGATCGTCCAGTAATAACTGGTGCCGCTCGCTTGCCCCCCGCTCAGCGGGGATTTCTGCGTATCCGCGTAAAGTCTCAGGCCCTCGGTGGGAACCAACCATAGCTGAGGCCCGTTCACGTTCGGAAGGGCTGACGTGCTGGCGTCAATTACCGCCTCGGCGAAATCCTTGTCGTTCTTGCCCGCGGTGGTGTAGGCCGCGGGCCCGTCGTCGGAGTCCTTCACGCCGTTCATATTGTCGTCGTCGTTGTCGACGAAGATACGCTTGCCAACTTGGCCCACTTGGTTGCCCGGCACGGCTTCGAGGGCCTCTTCCGCCGCGCTTCGATTGACCGTCCCGTTGTTGTCGCTATCCACGTCGATGTCCACATCGACGACGGTGAAGTTGACGACGTCGCTGGCGACAACCTCGCCGGCGGGGTAGCCCTCGGTGGGCGCGAACAGCTCCCACGTGACCGAGCCGGTGCCGATCTGGAGACCCTCGACCCAGATCTCATTGGGAACGTTCGAGGGCGGCCCGCCGGACGTGAAAGTATACGTCAGCGCGAGCGGCTCCTTGTTCTGCGTGCGCCAGAGGGCCAGGTTGGCGGTGTGACTGATCTGGAGTTTCACCCCGTTGAGCAGCCCCTCGGCGCCCCCCGCCGCGCCGCTGGCCCACGCAGAGGCCGGCATGTCGTCGACCTTCAGGATCGCAGGCTCCAGGTCGTCATCGTTGAACGGACCGCCGCCGGGCAACTGGAGGGGCCCGGGCCCTTCCAGGCGGTCCTCGACGCTGTTGCCGTTGTCGTCGTCGTGGTTCCAATGGAGGATGTTTCCGCAATAGCCGCCCGAGCCGCCGGAACCGCCCGCCTCGATCGAGTCTTCGTAGGGCGTCTGGTCGATCGTGCCGTTGTTGTCGCTGTCGGTGTCGATGTCCACCGGCGGCGCCACCACCTGCACGCGGACAATCGCCTCGTTGCTCTCGGCCTTGCCGTCCGTCGCTTTGTAGCTGAACCAATCCCAGCCGACCTTCTGGGGGACGTAGTTAAACTCGCCCGTGGGCATGGGCCCCATTGTGAACACGCCGTAGTGGAGCGGCTGGAGGACGCGACTGAACAGCACCGTGTCGCCGTCAATGTCGAAGTCGTTGCTCAGGATGTTGGAGTAAGGCGGGGTGGGCGAGTGCAGGGTTTTTCCCAACACGGCCACCCCTCCCGAATCGTCAGCGGCATACGGCGGATGGTTCCCTCCCGAGCCGCCGGAGCCCCCGGAACCGCCCGAGCCGCCGGACTCGCCCTGCAGCAGCATTCCCCCGGAGGAACCCCCATCGACGAAGCCGCCCTCCGGCGGCACGTCCCCTGGCCCGCCGACGTCTGCTGGAGGCTCGAACCGCAGCGGGTGGATGTCGCCGTGAGACCGCGGGGGCGGCACCTCCGTTGCGCCGTTGGCATGGCCATCCGCTGGCACGTCTCCAAGGGAAGGATCGGACCCACGGGAAGTCGCGACAAAGGCTTCCGCGCCGGCAGAACCCGGGCCATCAAGGAGCGACTGGCTTGGGCCGGAATGAGGCGTCGCGAGTCGGGCCGCCTCCGGCCCCGCATCGTCGAGAGGAAAGGCAAGCAACTCGCCAAGCCAATCGCGGTCTATTCCGCCCAGCGGCGAGCCATCGCGCCCCCCCGAAAGACCCTCCCAAGAGGAGCAGCTCTCTGAGGTCGCCCCGGGGTCCTCGTTCGGGGAGGGCGTGGGGCTTTGCGATTCTGCCGCCGGCAGCGCCGCCAACGGAGACTCGCCGGACCCGAGCAACGCATCCGACCCGCCCGAGATGAAGCGGTCGACGAACCACGTGTCGTCGTGGAGCGCTCGACGCACCGGGGCCGCATCCTCTGTCGCTCCCTCGGCACCCAAGGGGCCCGGCATGCCGGCCGCGGCGCCAAGGCTTAGCAGGGCCAGAATCGAGTCGCTCGGGGCTGCCCGGGCTTCCAAAGATTCGATCGAGAGCCTACGGCTGCGGGTGCGCAGAAACCTCCGCTTCGACCCGCTCACGCGCCTTGGGCCACGCCACGGGAACCACATGCCGGCAGACATCGTTCGTCCTCCAAAAAGCGGACTACGGTTGAATCCCAGATGACGACTCCGCTCTTGCGCATGGCGGATCAACGCCTCTTCGTTCGGGGGGGCAAGCGGACCGGGGGGAAGGGAGCAGACGCCGAAAAAAGGCGTCGTATCTCTCCTGCCAGCCGGTCCGGACGCCAGGCTTCGGCAGCCGCCAGGCAGCGGCGCCGTTCTTCTGCGTACAGGGCCGGGTCGTCCCAAAGCCGAATCACGGCATCCACCCACGGCGCCACTTCCTCGGCGGTGGGAACGCGTCGCGTGTTGGGCGTGTAACGGTCGTGGATGTCCAGCAGCAGCCCGGCCTCGCCGAGCACTTCGGGCAGTGCCCCGCGGCGACTGCCCAGGACCGGAATGCCGTTGAGCAATGCCTCGGCCGCCACGCGCCCAAAGGACTCCCTCCACAGCGAAGGCATCAGCAGCAGGCGGCTTGCGCGGTAGAAGTCCCGGGGGTCGGGCGTATTGGCCATCACGTGCAGATTCTCCAGCCCGGAGAGATCGAGCCCCGTCCGGGCGAGCCAATCGGCCCCGCCGCGGCCCTCCACGATCAACAAGGGGATGTCGGGACGCCGTCGTCCGAGCTCGTGGGCGATCCGCACGAAAACGAATACTCCCTTGTTGGGCTGGGGATTGACGAACGTGACGTACCCCGCTCCGTTGCCGGGGTCACAGCGCACTCGCGACCAGTTCAGCGGCGACGGGATCGCCGTGCACTCGAGTCCAAGCGTGCGGCGATAATGGTCCGCACAGTACTGCGACGGGACCAGGACGGCGTCGACGTGCTGGAACAGACGGGCGTCCCGGTACTCGAAATTGTGGAGGGCAAAGACGACCGCGATCCCGCGCCGCCGCGCGCGGCCGATCACCTCGCTTGCCAGCCAATGTCCGCCGTAGGTCAGGAGGACGTCGGGCGGAGACTCCTCCAGGATCCGCTCGAACATCGCCAAGAACGTTGCCCCCTCCTCGGAGGATGGCACTTTCCGGCCCGGGCCCGAGGGCCTGAACGCACTCACGGGAACGCCATTCTGCCGGAAATGAAAGAGCGAGAACGGGACCGGCCCGGCTCCGCACGTCCGCTCCTCAAAGGGAATCCCCTGGTCACTGAGCAATTGCGCCAGGGACTCTCCGCGCTCGAAATCCAGGGCCGGTCCGCAGAGCACACGGGTATTCCACCCATGGGACGCAAGAAGCTCGAGAAGGTCGCGGGTCGCAGTCGCGGCGCCGCTGGAGGGATCGAGGTAGCCGTGGTAGGAGCCGAACAGCAACCGCGGTGACAACGTTGCGGCCCCGCCCGTAGACGCGCCCGGAGCAACCTTGACCATGGCCACTTTCCCGGTTGCATCAGGCCCCCGCTATCCCTGTTCGAAAGCCGCCCTCTGAATCGCGGAATCGCGAACAAGCCACGCGCAGGGAAGATCGGAGACGCCTTTCGGTTCATTCTAAGGAAAGACCGACCCATGTCAACCAATCGGCCAAGAATTACCGGGGGAAATGGGTCCCCCGTCTGCCTGAGCAGTTGCGCACGTAGACGCTCGCCGGCGGCGAGCGGACGGCTACGGGCTGCCGGTCCATCCCCCGGGTGGCACAAATCCGCTGCCGGCGGCGGCGGGGCCTGGCCAGGGTGTGGAAAGAGCGGGTCCCCCGGGCGTGACGCTGGGCATGGCGCCGGGCGTGGCGCCGGGCATGACGCCCGGCACGGCGGGCCCGCCCGCACCGGGTATCGACGCGGGCGCCGCACTGGGGCTGCCCGAAGGCGTCGCCCCGGGCATCCCCCGAGCCGCTGCCGGGGCGGCGGCGCTGCACAGGTCGATCGCCGGCCAGTTGGGATACGCCGGCATCATCCAGAGCTGGCCCGAGTTGGCGATCGGCCGGTTGATCTCCACCGCGCCCAGGTCGATCCGAAGCTTCAGCGGAGCCCCGCTTTGAGCCGCCCCGGTTTGGATGTCGACCACGGTCGGCATGAACAGCCCGGAGAGCGGGTCCTGGCGATATCGCCCGGCGATGGCACTGGCGAGGACCTGACCCCGGGAATCGTAGAGGTACTGGGCCAGGACCAGCCCCTGCCGCGGCTCGAGGATGGTGATCTTCTTGGCCGGGCCCTGGGCCGCGTTCAAGGCCGCGTTCAAGGCCGTGTGGATTTCCAGGGCGCCGTCCTGCCGGACGATCGGCCCCTGGTGGGTTAGCGCCGGGTCCAGGGTCGCCAGGCCCATGGCCTCGACGAGCCAGTAGGGGTCGATGATCAGGTTACGCCGGGCCGGACTGGAGGCGAACTGGTCGTGCCGGCAGTAGTACAGCGCGGCCGGCTCGTTGTGCCGGGACCAGAACCAGAACAGCTCGTCGTTGCTCCCCACGTCGACCTCCTGCCCGGCCAGCGGCAGGTCGGCCCGAAGGCGAAACCGCATGGGCCGCTCGAAGGCGATGTTTGCCCGCAGCGTCGGGAAGCCCTGCATGCTCACCGAGGCCTGGCTGGTGGAGAACGATCGGATTCGGGAGCTGTTGGCGTTGACCACCGCAATGATTTGCTGGAGCGTGGGCGATGGCGCCAGGGCCGGCGGCAGCCGGCGAACGTCGTCCTGCGGCGGAGCCAGGAAGCTGCACTGAGCCCCGCAAAGGCTCACCAGCCCCACCAGAATCACAAGTAGAATACGGGTTCGATATCGGGTCATGGGTCGGCGCCCTTACGCTGCATGGGCAAACAGGAGTCGGGCCAGCTCTTTCTGGATCTCTCGGACGCGCGCGTCGTCGGGAACGACCACGGGCACGCGGTAGGTCGCATCGCGCCGCGGACAGTACAGCACCAGCACTTCCCGGCCTTGTTCGCCGCGTTCCTCCTCTTCCGCGCGCATCACCCGGCGGCGGACCAACAACAGCGCCAGCACGTAGCGCATGTCCTCCCGCCCGGGCTGCAACTCAAGCTGGTCGAACACGTGGAGCATCACGTCGTTGGGGGCCCAGTGCATGCGATTGGCCTGAGGGTGCGGGATCTGGGACTTCCACCAGCCGATCGCCTCCTCTGGGGGGCCTTTCCATGCCTCCACGCAGTAGTCCCGGCGGACGAGTTGGGCCCCCTCGGCCACCAAGGCCGAGAAAAAGTGCTCTCCGGCGACCAGCTCCCGCCCCGTGGCCGAGCAGTGGCGGCTGCATCGCTGTAGTTCGTAGTCCATGGGGGCGGGAGGTTACTCGAAAAGAGGTTTCAACTCAATAGGCAGTGAACAGCCGGGCGTCTGTCCCGTCGGGGCCGATCCGCAAGCGGACCAGCCGGGCACACCGCGGACAGCGGCCCTCGTAGGCCGTCTGAGTCCGATTGACGTAAACCCTTGTGTAGACTTCACAACAGGCGAAACGGATGCCCACAAACCTGCGGCCTGAGCGTGCCCCCTCTGGAGGAGTGCATGGCCCAGGATCGCTCGATAGATCGAGATGCCCGTCTGACATCGGTCACCCCTCCAGAGCGCCGCCGCTTGTCGGGCAGACTCGGCGCGGTGAGAAAGGCGGGTCAGGGTACTGCAACTCGGCGCGGCGCGGAAGAGCGTTTCGCCGGGATTGATGGCGTGAAGCTGGCTCCGGTGCTCCCTCGGTCGGGTGGAATGCGAACCACACCCCATTGACGGGAGGTCTTTAGTTGGGTAGACTTCCTCGCGTTGCGATTGCCGCTGTTTGGATCGGGACGATGGACGCTCGTGTGGATCTCCTAGGGTTGTTGTTGCTGCCCCTTACCGGGGGCCGGCCCTAGGGTTCGCGCACGGCGGAGCACCATCGACTAGCCCTCAACGAACCCCAAGGCCGAAAGATGCCTTGGGGTTCTTTTTTGCCTTGTAAGGAGTCTCGCGATGGTCCCTGGGATGAGAGGCCGGCGCCGGCTCGGACCGACGAGGGCATGGTTGGTGTTGTTCGTGCCGACCAGGGGTCGGCAGCCAGCCAGGCCGTAGGATCGTCGGATCTTGTTTGCCCGCCTTTTTCCCCCAGGGGGAGGAGTTGACGCGCATGATCGAATCACCCGCTTCGCGACGCATTATCGTTTTCGACACCACGCTCCGCGACGGCGAGCAGTCGCCCGGGGCGAGCATGAACCTCCAGGAGAAGATGGAGGTGGCCGAGGCCCTGGCCGAGCTGGGCGTGGACGTCATGGAGGCCGGCTTCCCGATCGCCTCGCCGGGCGATTTCGAGGCCGTGCGCCAGATCGCCCGCTCGATCCGCGGGCCGGTGATCTGCGGGCTGGCCCGGTGCCGCCCGGAGGACATCGACAAGGCGTGGGAGGCGATCAAGCCCGCCAAGGACCGGGCCCGGATCCACGTCTTTCTGGCCACCAGCAAAATCCATCGCGAGTCGAAGCTGAAGATGGACAAGGAGGCCATCATCGCGCATGCCGTGGCGGGGGTGCGCCGGGCGAAGGGTTATTGCCCCGACGTCGAGTTTTCGCCCGAGGACGCCGCCCGCACCGAGATCGATTTCCTCTGCCAGGTCGTCGAGGCCGCCATTGCCGCCGGGGCCACCACGGTGAACATCCCGGACACGGTCGGCTACGCCATGCCCGCGCAGTTCGGCAGGGTCATCGACGCGCTTAGCAACCGGGTGCCGAACATCGACCGGGCCGTGATCAGCGTCCACTGCCACAACGACCTCGGCCTGGCCGTGGCCAACAGCCTGGCCGCCGTGGAAAGCGGCGCCGGCCAGGTGGAGTGTACGATCAACGGCCTGGGGGAGCGGGCGGGAAACTGCTCGCTGGAAGAGATCGTCATGGCCCTGCGCACCCGCCACGACTACTACCACGCCCACACGCACGTGGTCACCCAGCGCCTGGTGCCCACCAGCCGGCTGGTCGCCGGGATCACCGGCATCCACGTGCAGCGGAACAAGGCCATCGTCGGCCAGAACGCCTTTGCCCACGAGGCGGGCATCCACCAGGACGGCATGCTCAAGGAGCCGCAGACCTACGAGATCATGCGGCCCGAGGACGTCGGGCTGAGCAAGAGCGACCTGGTGATGGGCAAGCACAGCGGCCGGCACGCCCTGGCCCAGCGCACCCGGGAGCTCGGGTACCACCTGACCGACCAGCAGCTTTCGTCGGTCTTCGAGCAGTTCAAAATCCTTGCCGACAAGAAGAAGGAGATCTACGACGCCGACCTGGTGGCGCTGGTCAAGGAGCAGACCCACGCCGTCCCCGAGCTGTGGACGCTCGAATCGTACGAGCTGACTTCGGGCACGGGGAAGACCCCCGAGGTAACGCTGACGGTGCGGCAGGGAGGAAAACCCCTTGCGGCGTCGGTCGCTGCCGGCGACGGGCCGATCGACGCCGTCTTCCACGCGATCGAGCAGGTCACCGGGATCCGCGTGGTGTGCCAGGACTTCCACGTCCACAGCGTCACCGTGGGCAAGGACGCCCAGGGCGAGGTGATGGTCCAGGTCGAGCACGAGGGCCAGATCTACCGCGGCCGGGGCGTGTCGACCGACAGCGTCGAGGCCAGCGCCAAGGCCTTCCTCAACGCGATCAACCGCATCGCGGCCGCGACGGGCAGCGGGTGAGGGAGGCGGCCGGCAGCCGATTCTCAAGGACGGGTGGCATGGCTTCACGCGGCGCGTGGCATGGCTTCACGCGACGGGTGGCATGGCTTCACGCGGCGCAGCCGCGGGTAGCCATGTCGGTCGGGCAGGACGCCCCCTGCGGCGTTTCGCGTCGCCAGCCCCGTGGGGCCAACCCACGCAAACCACGGGGATCGGCCACAAACGCCCGGCTCGCCCGCGAGTTTCCTGCCTTGAAGCCCATCGGAGAAAGGCGTACTATGGGATGGGCCGGCGGGGACTGTCCTCCGCCGGATCGGGGTGCTTGGCCCTTGGGACACTCTGATGGCTGGGCAGGGCAACATGGAAAAGGTTGGCCGCAGGCCAAACGCAACGAAGCCGCGCACTCGCCGGCGGCGGTGGTTCCAGTTCAGCCTGCGGACCGCCCTGGCCGGCACGTTCCTCTGGGCCGTGGTGCTGGGCCTTTGGAGCGTGTACTTGGCCCCGTTCCAGCGGCAGAAGGCCGCGATTGTGCGGCTGCGGGAAAGGGGAATACCCAGGTGGACCTACGACCGCAGCGCCCAGCTTCCCCGCTGGATCGCCTGGATTCTCGGGGACGAGTCGTTCAATCAGGCGGCCCGGGGCGTCTGGCTCCCGGAGGGGATCGGAGACGAGGACCTCGCGGAGATGGAGGCGGACCTGGCGAGTCTGCCGTGGCTGCGGGACCTTGAGATCCAGAACAGCCACGTCACCGATGAGGGGCTGCGACACCTCGCCCGCCTGGTCACCATCGAGAACCTTCACATTTACGGTGCCGCGGTTCGGGGCGAGGGATTCAGGCACCTTGCGGGGTTCGGCCGGCTGAGGATGGTTACCACCCAGCGCACCCCTCTATCGGACGAGGCCCTGTACTGGCTGGGGCGGCATCCGACCCTTGAGGCCCTCGCTCTGGAGGACACGGAGTTGACCAACGGCGGGCTCCTCCACCTTGACGGACTGGTCAATCTAGGGTTTCTTCAGGTGCGCAGCCCCCGAATTACCGATGCGGGGCTCGCGAATGTCCTTGGGGTCAGCGGACTCGTCAAGCTCGACCTTAGGGGGACATCGGCGACTGAAGGAGGACTTGTCCCTCTGAAGGCCCTTCCCAAGCTGCGATTGCTTCGGGTGCCAGGCCACGAGGTTGAGTTGCGCGAGGGCCGATGGGAGAGCTTCCCCTCCAAGGCCAAGTAGCGGACCTCGCGACGGGCTGTTGGCCCGGTCTCTATGCCCGCGTTGGCAGGCGCAGTTTCTGACAATTCCGCCTGTCATAACTGCAAGTATTCGCTTTTTCGTTCTTTTTTGGACTATCTCATCGCGTGAGGGCCCCGTTATGTGTTAAACTCCCGGGATTGGGGTTTTTTTCCTGGAGGTGTTCCACCGGAAAAGGGGGTGGGGACATGCCTTCCCGGCAAAGCGATTCACTCCCGTAGACAAGACAGGGAGATGGCTATGGACCGCTTGCTGAACGTTCGACGAGGATCGTCTGGCTGGCTCACGACCTTCCTTAGGCGATGGCGCTCGCCCCGGAAGCACACAAGAAGGGCGCGCGGCCTCAGCTTCGAGCCCTTGGAGGCCCGCAAGCTGCTCGCCGTGACCGCGGCCTGGGACAAGAATGCGGGCCTCCTCGAAATCACCGGAGATGGCTACTCGAACAACATCAAGGTGACGGTTACCGAAGACGCGAACCACTACGTCAAGGTCTCGGATGGCGACACCGTGGTCTTTGACGGGAGCCAAGGAAACGACAACTGCAAAGCGGCAGACGTCGAGAAGATCAAGGTTTCGGCGGACCAGGGAGCCAGCAACGACACCATCGATCTGTCGGCCGTGGACAGCAGCGCGTTCACCTACGGTCAATTCGAGGCGGAGAGCCACGCCGCCAACGGTTGGAACCTGATCAAGGGAACGCAGCTCAAAGACCGCATCTTCGGCGGAACCTCAAAGGACACCATTGAGGCGGGAGCCGGGCACGATAGCGTCTTGGGAGGAGCAGGGGACGACTCGATCGATGGAGGTGCCGGAAACGATACGCTCAACGGGCAAGGCGACAAGGACGTCATCTACGGGCGCGCAGGCAACGACAAGATCTCATGGGATGAAGACGATCCCGGAAACGACTCGATTGCGGGAGACGGCGGAGACGACAGCATTAAGGGCGGCAGCGGCGCCGACCAAATCTGGGGCGACGTCTACCAGGGAACCGACACGTCTGCCACCCAGAACGGCCAAGACGTCATCTACGGGGATGGCAATGGCTCAAGTGACGGCGCCGACTGTATCTCCGGCGGTGGAGGCGGCGACATTCTCTACGGAGGCGGACAAGGAGACGAAATCTGGGGCGACTTCACCGTGACCGTCGTGGCCGGTGACGGGGCTGACTGCATCTTCGGTGAGGGCGGAAACGACCTGATTTACGGAGAGGGCCTGAATGACACCATTCGCGGGGGCGCCGATCCCGACGCAATCTACGGCATGGGTGGCGACGACAATATCAACGGAGGCGACGCAAATGATTACATCGAAGGGGGAGCAAACAATGACCAGATCTGGGGGGACGACACCGGCACGTCGGCCGGCGACGACACGCTCTACGGCGGGAGCGGGAACGACGCCATCTACGGCGATTCCAGCAGCAGGAGTGGTTACGGCGCAGGGCAAGACTCCGGGACCAGTGACTATATCTTCGGAGGAGATGGCAACGACTTGCTGTACGGCGACGACATAAACAACTGGGAGAGCGGCGTCGATTGGATCGAGGGTGGGGCAAACAACGACACCATCGTGGGTGGCTATCAGGCGGACCTTCTCAATGGGGGCTCGGGCAACGACCAAATCTTCGGCGAAGTGCGGGATACGCAGAACACGGAGGGCTCCCCCACGCTCGGCTACGACGACTACATTTGGGGGCAAGAGGGGGATGACACCATCTACGGCCAGGGCGGAAACGACGTGATCGACGCTGGAGCAGAGAAGGACGTGGTTTACGGCGGTTACGGGCAAGACCTCATCGAGGCCGGCAGCGGCGACGACACGGTCTACGGCGGGAGCGACGCGGACATACTCTACGGCCTTGCCGGCGAGGATTGGATCAGCGGAGACGCGGGCAACGACACCATCGACGGCGGCGACGACAAGGACACCGTCATGGGAACCACGGGTACCTCGGATGGCGACGACGTTATCTACGGCGGTGGAGACGGTGCGGGCGACCTCGTGTACGGCGGCTATGGAAACGACATCATTGATGGCGGCGGCGGGGACGACACGCTCTACGGGTCGCTCGGCGACGACGAGATCTATGGCTCAGAAGGTAAGGACTGGATCCTCGGCGAGAACGGGCATGACTGGATTGACGGAGGCGATGACGATGATTCGATTTGGGGCGGTATTGGCGAGGACTACATCGACGGTGGGCAAGGCGCGGATTTGATGTACGGCGGCGACGGCAACGATACCATAATCTCCCACTCCGGTGACACGGTGTTCCTGGACGGCGTAAACGAACCCCCCTGAGGATGGCGTGCGCAAGCGCGGCCCTCCCGCCCGCACCGGGCCGCGCTTAGTCCACGCCGAGCATCACGCTGGAGGCCGTGACGACGGCGCCTCGTCCGGCGGGGAGGGCGGCGGAGGGAGCAAGCGGTCGGGGTCCGGGTTCCAGACGCCGGTCCGCACCCGGTCAAGGAGCAGGAACACCCCCGCTATCGCGGCTCCGGTGACGTAGCTGATGGGAACGGCCAGGATCGGCCCCATCACCAGGGAGCACGCCAATCCCAGCAGGTCCTCCGGCAACAGCGCGCGGCCCGTCTGCGAGACATCGCTTAGCAAGGCGGCAGCGGAGCCGACGATGTATATGAGCATGAGCACGGGCGTGCCGACCCAGATCGACGCTTCCCGCGGCCTCTCGCCCCCAAACAGAAGCATTTGCCCTAATCCAATCGACGTGACGTAGAGTGCCACGCAGGCGAAGACCACGGCCGGGGCGCCGAGCACGCTGAGGAAGCTGAACAAGAGCGAGTAAAGCAGCACGAACAGGAGGAGGACGCCCACGCCGAACCGGCGCGGGACGCGGGCCGCTCGGCGCCCCTGCCTCGCCAGAAAGAGGTCGTTGGCCTTACGCCACTCCTCCACGGACGCATCGGGGTCCGGCGGCGGCGGGATCTCGGGGTCCAGCATGGGCTCGAATCCTGCGATCTGAATCAGCGTGCATGATCCCGGCAGGATGCTCTGTAGGGAAGGCGCTGCCGTGGCGCTCCTCGGTGTCGGGTGCTTCAACGGAACGCCCCAGAGGGCGTTCCCTACAGATCCATATTCTCCAGGCCGTCGACCAGTTGGTCCAGCTCCGCCACGGCCCGCTGACGCTCCCGCGCCGCCAGATCGGCCGCCCCGTCGCCGCCGAGAAGCTGCGACAGGTCGAGCTTCAACCCGGCCGAAGGCGCCGTGGGATCGCCGGCAATGGCCGGGTCGTCGTGCTGGGGGAAGAGGATCGCCCCTTCGGGACAGATCCGCGCGCAGGCCGGACAGCCCGGCCGGCACGCGTCGGGCTGCTCGACCACCGGCAACGGCGTCTCGTCCAGGCCGTACACCCCGAACAGGCAGAAGTTCAGGCACTCCATGCAGGCGGTGCAGCGGTCGAAATCGACGACGGGATACCACCGCGGCCGGGTCGACTCGTCGACGCGCGTCGCCGGCCCGCCGGCCTCGGCGGCCCGCCCCGCGCCGGCCGGCGCCTTGGCGCCGGGCAAGCCCGCGGCCAGCCGGTCGATCTCGGCCAGGCAGTCCTCCGCCCGGTCGAACCGGCGCAGATCGAGGCACCAGATCGTCCGCTCCGGCAGGTCCGGCCTGCGCCGCGCCGGGCCCGGCGGGCCGTCCGC
>Ga0315290_10000941_pt1 | contig 19754 bp, 16 predicted proteins | sample YL17G12_0_MG_FD_203627 | JGI IMG/M metagenome (GOLD analysis project Ga0315290, IMG submission 203627) | Sediment microbial communities from Yellowstone Lake, YNP, Wyoming, USA - YL17G12_0 | ecosystem: Environmental > Aquatic > Freshwater > Lake > Sediment | place: USA: Wyoming | collected... | reverse complement strand
AGGCTCAGCTCAAGACCAAGATGGACGCCGACACGTGCTACACGTGCCACAAGTCCGAGCGTGCCAAGTCCATGCGCACCTCGCACCACCCGGTGCGTGAAGGCAAGATGGGCTGCTCGAGCTGCCACAACCCGCACGACGGTTCCACCCCGAAGATGATTCAGGGCGAATCGATCAACGAGCTCTGCTACAAGTGCCACACCGAGAAGCGCGGGCCGTTCCTCTTCGAGCACGCGCCGGTCCGCGAGGACTGCATTTCGTGCCACGATCCGCACGGCTCGAACCACAAGCGGCTGCTGCTCAACAAGCTGCCGAACCTCTGCTGGAACTGCCACCTCACGGGCTCTGGCCACTTCGGATCGGGCGACAACGCGAACACTGAGAAGGGCGCTTTTGTGGCCCCGGCCGGCGCTCCGAGCGGCTTTCCGATCGCGGGCTCGCGGTTCGTTGAGAAGAGCTGCAAGAACTGCCACGTCAATCTCCACGGCTCCAACTCGCCTTCGGGCGCAGCGTTTTTGAGGTAACCCATGAAGCGAACGATGATCGTTACAGCGTTCCTTGCCATGGGGATCCTCATGGCGAATTCCTTCGCGGCGGCGCAGGACGCGCCGGCCACTACGAGCGGCGGTAAGGTCACCCTTGGCGTGCTCGGTGCCACCGACGTCTCTTCGTCGAAATTCGAGGAGTACCGCGTGATCCCGAGGGGTGTGTCGATGCCCTTCGTGAATCTCTTCTCCAAGAGCAGCATGCTCGATGTCAACCTGCTGGGCTACAACATCCGACAGGGCGACCAGCGCTACATGGGCTGGGCGAACTTCAGGTGGATGGACGTGGGGTTCGACTACAACCAGATCCCGCACAACATGGGCAACGACGCCCACCTGATCTGGGCTGAAACCGCGCCCGGCGTGTGGAACATGAGCTCGACGCTGCGTACGACACTCGGAAACACCGCCGACGCGGCGTTCCCGACCTCGCTGCGCACGTACGACTTCTACAACGCGCTGCTGACTCCGACATTCAACGCTGCGAACCTCGTCGACCTCTCGTCGATGCGCCAGCGCGGCACCACGGACTTCGATCTCAGCAAGAACCTGCCCTTCGATCTGAAGTTCACCTACATGCGCGAGGTCAAGTCGGGCACGCGCGGTCCGGGCGGCGGGGACATCCTCGGCGCCGTCTCTCCGGTGGTCGAGGTTCCGGAGCCGCTCGACGATCTCACCCAGGACTTCGGTGTGCGCGGGGCGTACACGCTCAAGGCGGGTGACTTTATCAAGGGAGGCAACGTTCACGCCGCGTTCAACCGCAACGTGTACAACAACCGGGCAGAAACCCTCCGGATCGACAACCCGTTCGAGCCCTTCGACGCGCTCTACACGGCGGCGGTCACCACGCCGGCTCCGGGTTTTCCGGCATACGGCGGCCCGGGCACCGTCCAGATCATCAACGCGCCAGACAACGAGGCCAACACGTATACCGCGGGCGTCCTTTTGAAGTTCGCGTATATGACCCGGGTGACCGGCGACATCTCAAGGGCGATGTGGACCCAGAACGCTCAGTTCTATCCCTACACCATCAACTCGACGGTCCTGACGGGCACCGGGGCGGCGGCGAGCGCCACCACGTCGCTTCAGGCACAGTCGTTCGCCGGCAAGATCAACACCACGACGTGGAACTTCGGGTTCTCGTCGCGGCCGATCGAGGGGCTGGCGCTGCGGGCGCGGTATCGCAGCTACGACCTCACGAACAAGACGGTCAGGTTCGTCATCACCGGCGACCTCTCCGCCGCGCCGGATCGGAGCTGGGCGGCCGCCGATCCCCCGAGTGCCGGCGCCCCCTACGGGCATCCGACGGCGCAGAATTACGACTCCAAGTCGGAGCGGTTCGACGCTCAGGCCAGCTACGACATCCAGGACTTCACCGTTGAGGGCACATACCGCCGCGTGAACGTGACGCGGACCTACCGCGAAGTCTCGTCCAACAAGGACAACGGCTACTCGTTCTCCGCGTTGTACCACGCCAAAGACTGGCTGGGCTTCCGCGGCACCTACGACCGACTCAGTCGCACGGTCAGCGAGGGCGAGACGACGTACTATGGTTACATGGCGGATGAAGCCGAGCGCACGACGACGCGCACCGGTTTCCAGGTCGAGTTGACGCCGATGCCGACTGTCGGCGTGAACATCAGCTACTTCCGCCGGAACGACGACTACCCGAACCGGCCGAACCGGATCGCGCTGGCGAGCGGCGTGCCGATAGCTGGCGCGACGCCGATCCCCAACACGCCCAGCGGCCTGCTCTTCGCCAAGTACGACACGTTCACGGGCGAGTTCGACTACACGCCAAACGAGAAGATCGAACTGAGCGCCTACTACACGTACGAGAAGAACCTGCAGACCAATCAGTGGACTACGACAAATAGCGCCACCGCCACCCCCCCCCTGGTTCCCCTGGGTATCAACAACCAGGTCCGCTACGATGGCAGCGACAAGACCAACACGTTCGGTGCCAACGGGGTCTTCCACTTCGTTCCAGAAAAGTGGACGTTTACGTTCATGGCACGCAGCCAGAAGGTGGACGGCCTGATGGACGTCTCGGCGCCCAACACGGCGGGCAGCTTCGTCACCGGCCGCGCGACGCTGAATCCCCCGGGGCCCCAGGACATTAACGACTGGGACGACACGACGTTGACGACCATCGGGGCGCAACTCGACTACTCGGTCGGCAAGGCGTGGACGCTCGGCGCCGGCTACATGTATGAGAATTACGACTACGCCGACGCGTACATCAGCGGAACCACGATGATGCCGTTCGCTCCGTCTGTGTTCATGAAGGCTGACAGCGGGTCGTACACGGCGAACGTCCTCTACACGAAGCTGACCTACCGCTTCTAGACTCCGAACTCGAGTCGGGTTGCGGACCATGTGGTTCGCAACGCCATTCGAGTCGAAGGGCAACCAGCATCACGTTGAGGGCCGGCACGACGCGCCGGCCCTCAACCTTTTTCCTCCCGCCCACCGTCGTTCCCAGCCCGCATTCCCCCAACCCCCTGTCTGACCGGCGTCTTTCGGCATTTGCGTCCCTCCGAATTCGTTTATGACGGTAAAGTGTTGTGTAAAAACGGGATAATTGCAGCCATGGCCTTCTCCACACAACCCTGGCACAGCTAAAGACGCGATTTCGGCCAGAAAACTATTGAGATTAGGACATATGGGCCATAGAATCGCGCCCGGAGCTTTGAGTTCCGGGGTTGGTTGCTGACAATCCGCCTGATTTCCCGGGCGGTTTTCATGTGGTGGTCTTCCATGATCAAGGTTTCTGCCATCCAGATGCAGCAGTTCGGCGTGCGGTTCTACCAGGCGTCGCTCACGGCGAAGGATATCGACAAGCTCGTGCGGTTCGAAGTGCTCACGTACGGCGAACAGCACCACCCTGCTGTCCGGGGCAAGAAGCGCCCGATCTCGACGGCCAAGGTGAATTGGGATTTGCTCGAACGCCGCATCGGCGCGAGCGACAAGGCGTACCAGCGGCAAATCATCCGCCGCAAGATTGACGAACTGGTTCAGTACTTCGAGCAGTGCCGGCTGGCGCGCGACCTGCCGTCGATCCCAGGCGCCGTCATCATCTCGTGCGACGAGAAGCTCTCATTTGCCCCGGTCGAGGCGGGCTCGCAACTGGGGGTTCTCAACGTGCCCGAGCGGGAAGGGATCCTGCGCGCCATCGACGGCCAGCACCGCCTTCTGGCGATGCATGCTGACATCGAACGCTTCGGCAAGGAGATGTTCACAGTGCCCGCCGTGATCTTCGACCAGCTCCCCGAAGACCACATCGTGCAGATGTTCGTGACCATCAACGCCAAGCACACGCGGCTGAACTCGTCGCACCTGGTCAGCCTGTCGGGACGCCAGTTGTACAAGGACGACAGTCTCGCGGCGGCGCACGACATCGTGCGCGCGCTCAACGAGCGCGATCAGTCGCCGCTTTGCGGGGACATCAAGCTGCTGGGCGTCGGCAAGGGTCACGTTGCCCAGGCGCCGATCGCGCAGGAATTGAAGCGGCTGTTCCAGTCGGACGCCTTCGGCGGTTCGCGCAAGACGGAGGATTTCCAGGAGGAATCCAAGCGGTTCTTCGTGAGCTACTTCAAACAGATCGCGCTCGTGTTCGTCGCGGCGTGGAACGGGCGGAAATACTCCATCAAGTCGTCCACGGCGCTTCGGGCCTTCATCCGCGTCGCACCAGAGGTGGTTCGCCGTCTCGACCAGGAACACGTCGAGCGGACCGACTTTCGGGCGATCGGGCGCGTGATCTCGCCGTGGGGCCACCGCATCGGGGACCTCAGGTTCGAAACCGACGGGGCCTGGAAGAAAGGCACTTCGGTCGACTCGCTCACCAAGGAACTGCGCCTGGCGCTGCAGTACCCCGAAGGAACGATGGTGTAGGGGGCGGGGGCTGGGGCTGGGGGTTAGCCAATCCCCAATCCCTTCTTCCGGCGCGCTCTACCTGTCCGTCCCAAGTATCACGTCCCGGTACTTCTGGTACAGCCACGAGCCCAGCAGGAGCGCGAGTCCAAGGCCGATGAAGCCGATAATGCGGTAGATGCTGCCGAGCACCGACAGGTCCACCAGAAACACCTTCCCCACGGTGAGCGCGAGAAGCGCGAGCGCCAGGTAGCGCACCGGCGCGTATCGCCGGTTGATGCCGATGATGATGAGGGCCGTCCCGTAGAGGGCCCAGGCAATCGAGAGCGAGGCGAGCCGCGCGAGATCGGCGGTGGCGTCCTCGGCAGCCCGTATCCGCCAGTAGAAGCTGATCTCGGTCGAGATGAGTACCAGCGTCAGCAGGTTGGCCACGATGATCGAGGCGCCGATCTCCGGGGCCGCATGATCGCTCATGGCGGCACCTCCGCGTTTGTGGATGTACGCGAGCGCGTAGCAGGCGGCCACCAGAACGAGCGTGACGCCGAAGCGGGCATTGAACACGGGAGTGAACCCGGCCGCCGCGTCGAAGAACCCGATCGACATCAGCCGGACGGTCGTCCCCGCCAGCAGCAGAATTCCGCCGAGGCGCATCCAGTCGCGCCTGGTTCGCAACCCGACCCACACGACGGCCACCGATTCCACGGTCCAGCCCACAATCTTCAGCCAGTCGTCGAACTCGAGTCCGATGGCGAAGCCCACAAAGGCGAATCCGAGCGCCACGCTGTTGGGTCCGGCATCGCCGGTGAGGGCGCCGAAGTACCACGCCATGCCGAAATGCCACAGCGCCAGGCCGAGCGCCAGTGACGAGGTCATCTGGGGCGCGAAGGCGTCGACAATCAGGTAGGCCCCTCCAAACAGCGCGAGGCCGTTGGCGTGGAAGAGCACCAGATCGCCGATGGGCCAAAGTTCAGTGCCCTTCCGGCTGATCCGCTCGCCCTGCGCAATCAAGTGCATCCCGTACATCGCCAGCATCACCACCACGCTGCCCACGCGCCAGCCCGGGGTCGTATGCCTCGCCACCCACTGCAGGAACACGGGGGTCGTCGCGGCAAACACCGCCAGCCTGACCCACGCTCTGTCGAACTTCACGCTGGCAACGACACCGACCAGCGTCACGAGCATCAGGTAGACGAGCAGCGGCAACGAATGCGGCAGCAGGTTGTTGAGCGACGCCACGTGAAACGCGATGGGTGCCGTCCACAACACCACCGAGACGATGTCGCCCGTTTCGGTGCCGACGCGCTTGGTCGTCCACAGCAGGTAGACGAACATCCCGCAGAAGATCGTCAGAAACACCTCGGTCGTCACGTATTTCTCGGGCGTGTAGTACCGCGCGGCCCAGGCGCCAAACGTGAGAAACGTCAGCAGGTAGCTCGCCAGGTTGATAGCTGGCCAGTTCCGGCGTTGGGCCAGGAGCATGGTCCCGGCGACCAGGATCGCGTCGTATGTGAGCAGCACGACCTGCGCATCTTCGTTGCGGCCCACGAGAAACGGCGTCAGGAACCCGCCGAGCACGGCGACAAACGCCAGGCCCTGCGAGCTCTCTCGATCGGCGACGAGCGCGGCGCCAATGGTGATGGCGACCATCAATGCGAACGCCACCGGTTGCGCCAGGAGGCCGTAGAAGCTGAACGCCGCGTAGGCCGAGAAGTACAACGCGACGAACCCGCCACCCGCCACGATTTCGCCGTAGAGGCGGTATCCCCGGCGTGAGATTGCCAGGCCGCCAGCGACCATGCCGGCCCCGATCACGCCGCCCAGCACGACGCGCGTCGTCTGGTTGATCCACTCGTTGTCGAAGGCGTACTTGATGAAGAATCCCAGGCCGAGCAACAGCACGGCCATGCCTGCATACAGCTGCCAGCGCCCGCCGATCCTGGTCTCGAGCGTGTCGGGCGCGCTGTCGGCCCTGGCCGGCGGTGCCGGGTGCGCGGCATCAGCCGCTGGCGAGACGCCGCCGAGCGAGAGAGTCGAACCGTCCGTCTTTGAGGATTCGGTAGTCGAGATGCGGACGCCAGCAGGCGATGACGGTTTCGCAACGAGATCATGGTCGACAACCGGCGGCGTGGCTGGCGTGGGCCCGGACGCCGGCGAGATCACACCCGCAGGCACGTCCGCGACTCGAGCGGCAGCGGAGGCTGCTGGAGCCGATGACGGCACTTGGCCGGCTCTGGTCGGCGCGGCGGCCGGCGTCCCGCTCAGTTCTGTGATGAGCTTCTGCAGCATGTACCGCACACGCTCCAGATCGGCGCCCGTCCGCGACAAGCTGACGCGCAGTTCGTCCAGCTCGTTCCGCAGGCGCTGCGTCCTGAGAAAGGCCATGATGGGCAGGGCGAGGGCAATGAAGCCGATGAAAGCCGCGAAGGTCAGCCCGATCAGCGCTTGCATGATTAGCTCCATGGTGTGGGTATCCCGACCCCATCCTCGTGTGTGATGCGTAGAAGATACACTTCCGGCCGCCGTTTGTCGCGGGGAACTATGACCGGGGTCGTAGTCGGAGTTCGGGATTCGGGATTCGCAAGTCAGAAACGAGGCGCAACCATGAGGGGATACGGGCTTGGCCTTCCGCACTTGCGGGCTATTCCGCCGAACCTTCCATCAGCGTCTTGCTTGTGGCTGAGGTCTGTCGAAACCCTAACCCCGAAACCCCAACCCCGAATGCCGAACCCCGCCAGGTTCTACGTCCGGTATTCCCCGTTGATCCTGACGTATTCCGCGCTGAGGTCGCACGTCCAGACGGTGGCTGAGCCCGATCCGCCGCTGCCGAGGTTGACCTCGATGTCGATCTCGCTGCCTGTCAGGTAGGTGGCCGCCTCCGGCGCGCGGTCGTCGAAGGGAACACCGTCGCAGAAGAGCACGATTGGCCCGACGCGGACCTGCGCGCGCTCGATGTCGAAGGCGACACCGGCGCGGCCTGCAGCCGCGATCAACCGGCCCCAGTTGGGATCGCCTCCGTGGATCGCGGTCTTCACGAGCAGTGAATTGGCGATCACCTGGGCCGCCCGCTTCGCGTCTTCCGAAGTCGCGGCCCCGCTCGCGGTGATTGACACCAGCTTGGTGGCGCCCTCGCCCCCGCGGACGATCGCCCGCGCCAGCGTGCCGCAGACCTCGATGAGCCCGGCCACCAACGCCTGATACGCGCTGTCATCGACGACAACCGAGCTGGCTCCGCTTGCGAGAAGGAAGACCGTGTCATTGGTCGACGTATCGCCGTCGACGCTGATCGCGTTGAAGGTGACCTCGACCGCGTCAACCAGTGCGCGTCGCAGGACTGACGGATCGACACGGGCATCGGTCGTCAAGAACCCGAGCATGGTTGCCATGTGCGGCTCGATCATGCCGGCGCCCTTCGCGATCCCGCCGACGTAGAACACGCCAGCAGACGTCGTCACCATGACCGCGGTCTCTTTCGGCTCGCGATCCGTCGTCATGATGGCGAGTGCCGCCTCGTGATGGGCATCTCGCGAGAGCGCCCTGGCAGCCAGCGCCGCGCCTTTTCTGACCTTGTCGATATCGAGCTGCACGCCGATGACGCCGGTCGAGGCGACCAGCACCTGCTCGGCTGGACAGCCGATTGCCGACGCGACGAAATCGGCCGAGCTGCGTGCGACGGCCAGCCCTTCGGGTCCGGTGCAGGCGTTGGCGCATCCGCTGTTGACGATGACGGCGGAGGCGTAGCCGCCGGAAGCGGCGAGATGCTCGCGCGACACCAGCACGGAGGCGGCCTGGGCCTTGTTGGTCGTAAAGACGCCAGCGGCCGCTGCGGGTGCGTCCGAGACGATCAGCGCGAGGTCGAGCGTCCCGGTCTTCTTGATGCCGGAAGCGCAGGCCGCGACTCGAAAGCCGGCGGGCGCGGTAATGCCGCCCGGGACGTGATTGACGGTGACACCGGGCGGGACGACGTGCTTCACGAGAAGATCTCCGTCGTGATCGCGTGGGCTGGAGCCCGCACGACCTGCGTATCAACCATCGCGTACTGCCCGCATTTCTGAAAGAGCGCGCAACTCCAGCAGTCGGCCGACACCTTCTCGGGCAGCCAGGAGTGCGGCACGATTGAGAATCCCAGCCTGACGAAGAAGCGCGGATCGTGTGTAAACGCGCACAGCGCCCGGCAGTGACCGCCGCGGCCTCGGCGGCGCAGCTCGTCGATGACGATCCGGCCCATGCCAAGCCCACGCGCGGATTCGTCGACGACCAGCGATCGAACCTCGGCGACGCTGCGGCTGAGCGGCGCCAGTTCGGCACAGGCGAGCAGGGCGCCATCCTTGATGGCCACGACGAAGCGGGAGGCGTGCGCCGCGATGTCGGTGAGCGAGCGGGGCAGCAGATGCCCGGCCTGCTGGTACCGCACGATCAGGTCGTGGATGAACGGCGCATCGGTGGCCACGGCCGGGCGCACGTCGAGCGCGTCGATTCTCGGAAGCGGGTGCAGCCGAGGCGTCGCAGCCTGCGGCGCAGCGGCGTGGATGGGAAGCAGGTTCATGACGCGGCCCCCTCCGTGGCGACATCCGCAAACACGCCGTCCAGCAGCGCCAGGGCTTCGTCCACCTCGGCGCGCGTGATCACAAACGGAGGAAGCATGCGAACCACTGTGCCGGCCGTTCGATTGACGAGCAGGCCGCGCTTGAGTGCCGCATCGATGAAGGGAGCGGCGTCGGCCTTCAGATCAAGACCCCACATGAGGCCTTCGCCCCGAACCTCGCGCACGACGGGGTGTCTCGCCGCCAGCGAGCGCAAGCCTTCCCCGAACAGTCCGCCGACTTCGCGCACGTGCTCCTGCAGGCCGCCGCTTGTAAGCGCCTCGAGAAAGACCAGCGCCGCCCTGCATGCCAGAAGGTTGCCGCCGTACGTCGTGCCGTGGTCGCCAAATGAGATAGCCGACGCCACCGGCTGCGACACGAGCGCGGCACCGACCGGCACGCCTCCCCCGAGGGCTTTGCCGACGGCCGCGAGATCCGCCTGGAGGCCCAGGCGCTGGTATCCGAACGCGGTGCCGGTCCGCCCGAGACCGCATTGGACCTCGTCTGCGATGAGCAACGCGCCGGTGCGTTGGCGCGCGCGTTCGATGGCTGCGGCCATCTCGGGGCTGAGCGGCCGGATGCCGCCTTCTCCCTGCACGGCTTCCGCGATGATGGCGGCTGTCGTTGACGACACGGCCGCAACGAGTGCGTCCGGGTCGTTGGCCGGAACCCACGTCACATCGCCAAGCAGCGGCTCGAAGGGCGCGCGGTAGTGCTCGTCCCAGGTCACAGACAGCGAACCGATGGTCCGGCCGTGGAACCCGTGCTCGAGCGCCACAAATCCGGTCCGGTGCCGATCGCCCGAGGTGTACCAGAACCGGCGCGCAAACTTCAGGCACGCCTCGATCGCTTCGGTGCCACTGTTACAGAAGAAGACGCGCGGAAGACCCGAGAGCGCAGTGAGCAGGGCGGCGACCTGGCCTTGAAGCTCGTGGTAATAGAGGTTCGAGGTGTGGATGAGGGTCCGTGCCTGGTCTGCCAGCGCGGCAGCCAGCGCCGGGTTGGCGTGGCCAAGCGAGGCGACGCCGATGCCGGAGATCAGATCGAGATAGCGCCGCCCGCCGTCGTCATACAGGTAGACGCCCTCGCCACGCGTGAAGACCACCTGGGCGCGGCGGTACGTCTGAAGCAGGTGCTGGCTGTCGAGTGCCTTCACCGCGGAGAACCGGGCGCCTGATTCGATTGGCGTCGGAGACGTCATGGGACCACCCTGGTCAGTGAGCCATCGATAGACTCGCCTCGAACGACCGCCGATTCGAGACGTGACGTGTCCCGGCCGCTGACGATCAGCACCGAGCCGACGCCGGCCCTGAGCGCCGCCCGGCACGCCTGCAACTTGGCGAGCATGCCGGCATTGGCGGTGCCCGATTCGACGATCTGCCGTTCGGTCGATTCGCTGAGTTCGACGATGGTGTGCGCGTGCTGGTCGACCACGCCAGGCGTAGTGCCGGCGATGACCAACCGCTCTGCCCAGAGCCGTTCTGCCATCGCGCCGGCCATCGTGTCGGCATTGATGTTGTAGAGCGCGCCGGCCTTGTCGGCGCCAATGCTGGCGACCACCGGCACGTAGCGCCCGGCCAGCAGGTGGTGCAGCAGGTGGGGGATGCCATCGTTGACGGGACGTCCCACGAAGCCGAGCGACACGGTCTCTCCGGCAGCGGTGCGCATGGGCGGCGCGGCTTCGACGGGAGCCACCCCGGCGTCTGCGCCCGTCAAGCCGACAGGCTGACCGCCAGCTGCGGCGATAGCCGCGACAAACCTCGTGTTGATGGTCCCGGCGAGCACCGGCACGACGATCGCCAGAGTCGCCTCGTCTGTCACGCGGATGCCGTCAACCTGCCGTTTTGGAATGCCGGCCTTCGCGAGTTCGGCGTCGATGTCCCGGCCGCCGCCGTGAATGACAACCAGGGGGACGCGCCGGGCGATCGAGGCAATCGTCGCCGCGATGGCCCGCATGGCACCGGCATCTTCGAGCAGTTCGCCGCCAAGCTTGAGAATGGTCGGCCGGCTCATGCCCACAACCCCGTTCGCTCGTCGAGTCCGTGCATCAGATTCAGATTCTGCACGGCCTGGCTGGCCGCGCCCTTGAGCAGGTTGTCGAGGCACGACACGACGACCAGCCGTCGCGTGCCCTCGTCTACGCGCCAGCCGATATCGCAGAAATTCGTGTAGGCCACATGTTTGATTTCCGGCAGCGCGTCGCCCCGCAGCCTGACAAACGGCGCATCCGCGTACGCAGATTCGAGGGCCTGCCCGACAGCGTCCGCGGTCGCGTCCACAGCGAGCTTTGCGTAGATCGTCTCAAGGATTCCCCGGTTGAGCGGCACGAGGTGGGGCACGAATGTCACGTTGCGGCAGAGTTCCTGCTCCATTTCGGCGACGTGACGGTGACTGAACACGCCGTAGGCGGCAGCGCTGCCGTGGTTCTCGGAGAAATGCGTGCGCTCGCTCGGCACCTTGCCCGCGCCAGAGACGCCCGACTTGGCGTCGATGATCACGTCGCCGGCGATCAGACCCGCGTCCACCAGCGGAAGCAGCGCGAGCAGCGCTGCGGTCGGGTAACAACCCGGGCACGACGCGAGTGCCGCGTGTCGGCGGGCTGCCCGGCTCCGTTCCGGCAGGGCGTAGACTGTGCCGTCCGGCACGCCGACGGTGTCGGGATACCACGTCGAACGGGCGGCGGCCTCACGGACCCGGAAGGCGCCCGACAGATCGATCACGCGTCGGCCCGATGCCACCAGTTCGGTGCCGAGCGAGGCCGCGGCCTTTTCGGGCAGGGCCATGCAGACGACGTCGCACGCGTCCACCAGAGCCCCGGTGTCGAGAGGCACGATGGGTTCGTCCCAGATCTTCGCCAACGCGGGGAGCCGGACGAGATCGCGATGGCCTGACGAAGTGGCCAGCGTCAGCCGCGCGGCCGGGTGCCGGGCGAGCAGGCGCACCAGTTCGAGGCCGGCGTACCCGGTGGCTCCGGCAATCCCGACACGAATCGGCGCGCGCTCGACGGGTGGCATGAATGTGTCCACGAATGCATAAGTATGCAATACGCTGACGGCCGCAGTCAATGTCTTTCGGCCTAAAGACCTGTGTGGCTTGCGTCACTATGCAGCGTGATGTATATTCATGCGGTCCGGTGTATGGCCATGAAGACACAACGGCAAGCCGCCATCCTCGCCTTGATCGACCACCAGTTGATCTCGAGCCACGAGAATCTCCGCAAGAAGCTTCGCGGAAGCGGGTTCTCTGTCACTCAGGCCACGTTGTCGCGTGATCTCAAAGAACTGGGGCTGGTCAAGAACGCTGCCGACGGGGCGTACCACCGCCAGGGCGGCGAAGTCGCCAACCCGGTCATCGCTGCTGCGCGCCTCCAGCATGCCGTGGCGGAGTTCCTGATCGGCATCGACCGCGCCATGCAACTGGTCGTGCTGAAGACGAACCTCGCGCAGGCCCAGCCGCTGGCTGCCGCGATCGACGCCGCCGCCCTCGATGGCGTGGTCGGCTCGATTGCTGGCGAGGACACGGTGCTGCTGGTGTGCCGGAACCTCCGGGCTGCTGAGAGCGTCGCCGGGAGCCTGCAGCGGATGGCGCGGGGATGAGGGAGAAGAAGAGGCAAGACGGGACTCGGGAGTCGGGATTAGCGAAGAAGGGGAAACGGTAATGGCGAAGCAGCGGGTGGTGTTGGCGTACTCGGGCGGGTTGGACACGTCGGTGGCTGTGCCCTGGCTGGCGGAGACGTACGACGCTGAGGTCGTCTGCGTCACGTTGGACCTTGGGCAGGGCAAGGAACTCGACTCGGTCCGGGAGCGCGCGCTGGCGGCGGGCGCGGTTCGGGCTCACGTGCTCGATGTGCGCGAGGAATTCGCCAGCCAGTACGTCCTTCCAGCGCTGCAGGCGGGCGCGATCTACGAAGGCAGCTATCCGCTCGCCACCGCACTTGGCCGGCCGCTCATCGCGCGCAAACTCGTCGAGATCGCCCGCATTGAGGGCGCCGCATCCATCGCCCACGGCTGCACCGGCAAGGGCAACGACCAGGTGCGCCTCGACGTGTCCGCTCGCGCGCTCGAGCCCGGCATCCGCGTGATTGCGCCGGCCCGCGAGTGGGACATGACGCGTCCGGACGAGATCGAATATGCCCGCAGGCGCGGGATCCCGGTGCCGGTCACCGTCGCCAGCCCCTACAGCACCGACGCCAACCTCTGGGGGCGGTCCATTGAATGCGGCGTGCTCGAGGACCCGTGGGTCGAGCCGCCAGACGACGTCTATACCCTCACCAAGGATCCATCGGAGTGTCCCGACGAGCCGGCCTACGTCGAACTCACCTTCGAGCAGGGCGTGCCCGCCGCCGTCAACGGCGTGTCGATGCCATTCACGGAGGTCATCGCCAGTGTCGCGACCATCGCAGGCGCGCATGGCGTCGGTCGAATCGACATGGTCGAGAACCGGCTGGTCGGCATCAAGTCGCGCGAGATCTACGAAGCGCCAGCCGCCGTCGTCCTGCACGCGGCGCACCGCGAGCTCGAGAACTTCGTCAGTCCGCGCGATCTCGCCCGGATCAAGCAGGAATTGGGGCTCAAGTACGCGGATCTTGTGTACAACGGGCTCTGGTTCTCGCCCGTGCGCGAAGCAATCGACGCGTTCGTGGCCACGGTCCAGAAGCGCGTGACCGGCACGATTCGCCTCAAGCTCTGCAAGGGCACCTGTCGCGTGGTCGGCCGGCAGTCGCCGTTTGCGCTCTACGACTACGGGCTGGCGACCTATGACGAGGGCGACAAGTTCGACCACAGCGCCGCAGTGGGCTTCATCAAGCTCTATGGCCTGCCTGTCGAAACGGTCTCACGCAAGTGGGGACTGGCCGGCAGAACCGTGGAACAGCCGAAAGCGGTCTGATGTCGCACCTGTGGTCCGGCCGGTTCGAGACGGATCCTGATCCGGACGTCTTCTCCTACGGCGTGTCGCTGCCGTTTGACCGGCACTTGTTCGAAGACGATGTGACCGGCAGTCTGGCGTGGGCCGAGGCGCTTGCCAAGGCCGGGGCCATCTCCGCAGAAGCCGCAAGCGCGATTGATGGCGCCTTGCGGGAGATTCTCGAGACCGGCCGACGCGACCCGGCGTTTGTGGCCGGCCCGGACGAGGACGTCCACGCCTTCGTTGAACGCCAGGTGATCGAGCGCATAGGAGATGCCGGCCGGCGCCTGCACACGGGACGGTCGCGCAACGAGCAGGTCTCGCTCGATCTGCGTCTCTACGTGAAGCGGCGTATCCCGCTGCTCATCAACCGGCTGCGCCGCCTTGTCACCGCGCTGGCCGACCAGGCGCAGATGTCGGCGTTGCACATGATGCCGTCCTACACCCATCTGCGCCGGGCGCAGCCCATCCTCGTCGCGCACTTCTTCCTGGCGCACGCGGCGGCCTTCCGGCGCGACTGCAGGCGCTTCGACCAGGTGCTCTACGAAGCCGACGAGATGCCGCTCGGATCGGGCGCCATTGCCGGGACGTCGTACGCCGTCGACACGCGGGCGCTGGCCGACCGGCTCGGCTTCTCGCGCACTGTCGCCAACAGCCTCGACGCCACTTCCGATCGCGACTTCGTGGCGAGCTTCCTCTACGCGTCCTCGCTCACGATGGTGCACCTGAGCCGGATGGCCGAAGACATCATCATCTTCACGTCCGAGGAATTCGCGTTCTTCGATCTGCCCGACAGGTTTGCCACCGGCAGCAGCCTGATGCCGCAGAAGAAGAACCCGGATCCGCTGGAATTGATGCGTGGCAAGTCGGGCCGAGTGCTCGGGCGATTGTCCGGGTGGCTGACGACGATGAAGGGCCTGCCGAGCGGCTACAACCGCGACCTGCAGGAAGACAAGGAAGCCGCCTTCGAGGTCGAGGCGACGCTCGCGCCCTCGCTCGATGTCGCCGCCGCGGTGATGGCGGGACTGCGCCTGAACGCCGTGAGGGCCGAGGCGGCCGCGTCCGGCCTGCTGCTGGCCACTGACGTCGCGGAATGTCTGGTCGCCGGCGGGGTGCCATTCCGTGAGGCCCACGCCGTTGTCGGGGCCATGGTTCGCCAGTTGGCCGCCGAGGGGCGCGACTTTTCGGATCTCTCCGACGACGAGTGGCGCGGCTTCAGTCCTCACTTCGCTCCGGATGTCGCCTCGGTCGTCACGGCCAGCGCCTCGGTCGCGGCCAAGCACAGCCCTCAATCCACCAGCCCGGCCGCGGTTGCCGCTGCCCTGGCCGAACTGCGCGCCTGGCTCGAGTAACATTTGCCCTTCCATCGGTAGCTTTGCTAGAATCAGGTGTTCTTCAGCCTCTCCCTTTCCTGCCAGAGTTTCCGGGGGATCTCTTAATGGTGAAGCGCCAGCTTCGAGTTGGTGAGTTTGTAGAAGACTACTGTTCGCGCGAGCGGCGCGTCAGCGATCATGCGATCGTGGCGTTGGTGGATGGCGACATCCGCCAGGTGCGCTGCACGGCGTGCGACTCGGAACACGCGTATCGAGGGGCAAAGGTGCCGCCCACGCGGAAGAAGAAGCCGGCGGCCGGCCCGCCTCCGTTGCCTCCGGCCGGGATGGTCGTGACGCCGGAGGCGCCGGCAGCCATGACCGCGTCGTCTGACGTGTCGGGCGATGTCGACGCCCGGGAGGGTCAGACCGATGCTCCGGCCCCGGCCGGTGACGCGGAGTCTGCCGACGCCCCGCGTGCTGAGGGCCCGGTTCAGCGCCAACTGATCCGGGCGACGCTGCCGCGGATCGAGGGCCAGGTGCCTGAGCGGCGGATTCCCGAGTTTACGATGCACAACACCGGCGGTCGAGGTGCTGGTGGGCAGGGCAAGTCGTTTCGGGCTGGGCATGGCGGACCGCACCGGCCTGGCGGCAGCGGCAAGTCCGCGGCCGGCCACGGGCGACCGGGCGGCGGTCGTCAAGGGGGCGGGTTCTCGCCGCACGGCGGCAGACCGGGCCCGGGCGGCGCGCAAGGGGCAGGGCCCAATCGCTCGTCCCGACATGCCTTCGGCGGCCGTCCCGGCCGGGGCAAGAAAACCTGACACCTGTATCGATGAGCGACCTCTCCGGCAAGTTCGGCCTGATCACCGGCATCGCCAATAAACGGTCCATCGCGTGGTCCATCGCGAAAGCGCTCGCGCAGGATGGCGCCAGGCTGGCCTTGGCGTACCAGGGAGAGCGGTTAGCCGAGACCGTCGAGGAACTGGCGGCGGAGCTCAACAGCCCGCTGCTCCTGCAGTGCGATGTGTCATCCGACGCGCAGATCGCGGAGGCCTGCGCGACAGTCGGAGAGGCGTTCGGCGGGCTCGACTTTTTGCTCCACGCTACGGCATTCGCCCCGCGCGAGGAATTGTCGCGGCGGTTTCTGGAGACCAGTCGCGAGGGTTTCCACATCGCGCTCGACATCAGCACCTATTCGCTCATCGCGCTGGCGCGAGGCGCGGCGCCCTTGATGACGGCGCGTGGCGGAGGCAGCATCCTCACGCTCACCTACCTCGGCAGCGAGCGCGTGTTTCCGAACTACAACGTCATGGGGGTGGCCAAGGCCGCGCTCGAAGCGTCGGTGCGCTACCTGGCCGCCGACCTGGGTCCGAGCAACATCCGCGTCAATGCGATCTCGGCCGGGCCGATTCGGACGCTGGCCTCGTCGGGGATCTCTGGCTTCACGAGCATCCTGCAGGTCTACCGCGATCGGGCTCCGCTGCGCCGGAACATCGAGCTGGACGAAGTCGGCCAGACGGGCCGTTTCCTGTTGGGACCGGAAAGCGCGGCGATCACCGGCGAAGTGTTGATGGTGGATGCCGGCTTCCACATGATGGGATTATAGAGACGGTTTCAGAACCTGCGTGCGCGGCCGGATCGGTGGTCGCCCTACAACACGCCTTCGGCAGCCTTCCGCAGTTCCACGTCCTCGATGGCCTTGTTCTCCATCGCGGTCGGGATGCCGGACGGCGCCGGCGTGAGGCGCTTGCGCTGGCTCTTGTCCCGGTACATCTGCTGATCGGCCATGGCCAGCAGCGCTTCGTAGGTATCGCCATCTCTGGGAAACACAGCGGCGCCGACACTGACGGCCAGAAGCACCCGCTGCGTGCCGCGCACGACAAACGGAAGCGCGTCGACCACCTGTTGAAGTTCGACGCGTTTGGCCTCGGCATCCTCGATGCGGCAGTCCGACAGCAGCACGATGAACTCGTCGCCGCCGTATCGGGACACGATGTCGTACGGCCGGATGGCGCGGCGCAGGACCGCCGCCACCTCGCGCAGTGCACGGTCACCAGTCGGATGCCCGTAGGCATCGTTGATGTCCTTGAGGTTGTCCAGGTCCAGCAGCAGCACGGCGACCGACGAAGCCAGGCGCCTGGCACGGGCCAGCTCACGGGTCAGGTGGAGGATCAGGAAGCGGTTGTTCGGAAGTCCGGTCAGCTGGTCGGTGACCGCTTCCTCGTGCGTCGTTTCGAAGAGCACCGAATTGTGAATCACCGCCGACGCCTGCGCCGTCACGCGCAGCGCGATACGATGGTGGTCATCGTTGAAGAACCCGGGTTCGGTGTGGTACATCACCAGGGCACCAATCACGCGCTCGGCGATGATCAGCGGGCAGACGAGCGCCGCTTTCAGGATCTGGCCATCGGCCGGCACGCCAATCGAGAGAAAGTCGTCGCCCGGATCCTCATTGAGGCGGCACTCGCGCGTCGCGATGGCGCGGCCAACCAGCCCTGTCCCGACGCGCAGCTCCATCTGCCGCAACTGCCTGGCACCGGTGCCGATCGCATACCGGCAGCGGGCAATTCGCCTGGTCGTGTCGTGCAGGAACAGCGCGCAGCTCGCGAACGGCACGAGATCGCGGAGCTTTTCGGCAATCACGCTCATCGAATCGGCCACACCGAGGCTGCTTCCCAGCCCCTGCGCGACCTCGTACAACGCGTAGACCTCTTTCTGGGCCAGCGCGATCTCGTCGAAGACCGACGCCTGAGTTTCGGAGGTCCCGGCGTAATACGGATGCTCGTCTGCCGCGCCAGTGCCGCGCAGGAACAGACCCGGCGTGGCCCCCGTCTCGAACGCGACCTCGAGCGACGGCAGCAGTTCGACAAAGCGGGCCACGAGTACCGGATCAAGCGCACGCCCGGCTTCCCGCCATAGCGCCTCAATCGCCTCGGCGCGTGAGAGGGCCTTGCGGAAGGGCCGATCGGAGGTCAGCGACACAAAGTGATCGACGACCGACAGAATGCGCGCGCCGAGCGGGATGGTGCTGCCGCTGAGACCAGCCGGGTAGCCAGACCCGTCCCACCGTTCATGGTGGCAGAGCACAAGCGAAGCGACCGGATAGGGGAACAGCACGTCGGCAATGATGTTGGCGCCAAGCTGTGAATGGATGCGAACCTTGCCGGTTTCTTCGGGCGTGAGCGGCCCCTTCTTTGTCAGGATGTGGTCCGGAACGCCGAGCTTGCCGACATCGTGCAGCAGCGCCGCCATCCTGACGCCCTCGACCTCCTCGGCCGGCACGCCAAACGCCTTCGCCATCTCGACGGCGTACGCCTGTTCGCGGCGTATGTCGGTGCGGGACGAGCGTGCCCGCGCTTCAATCGCCCGGGCGAGGGCTTCGATGGTGGCCAGCGAAATGTCCGAGGCGCGGTGGTGCTGGCGCTGCGCGTCGGCAAGCGCCGTCCGGCCTCTCGCGTGGAGGTGGCAGGCGAGAAGTGCCGCGCCGGCAGCCGCCGTCGCCACCAGGAAGGCGACCCACGCGGGCACGGACGTGCCGCGGACAAGCCAGAAACCAGCGGCGACGACGCCGGCGCCAATCGGGCCTGCCAGCAGCAGCCGCTCGGTGAACGTACGCCGCATGAAAATATCCTAGCTTCGGGCCGCCCCGCCTGGGTCCGGCGGCGGCGGGACGGGCTTCGATCCGCCACCCGTGTAATAGGCCGTCTGGTAGCCCTCGATGAGAGCCTTCATCCTGATGGCGTCTTTCTTGTAGTGACCCTTGCAATGAATGGGCGTCGCGCCGCCGGAGGTCTCGATGTAGAGATCCGAGAAAATGACGTGCGTGTCGATGCCCACCGACGCGATGTGCGCGACGTGAATCGAGTGCTCGTACCTGCCGATCCACTGCGGCGTGTAGTGGACGACATTCGACGCGCTGATGAGCACCTGGGTCGGCAGCACGTGGTTGCCCTTGCTGAAGCGGCTGGCGCGGAATACGTCGCCCTTCGCGAAAGGCCTCCCCTTGAGCCAGACGATCCAGAGCCCGACCACCAGAAGCGCGGCGACGACGAGCACGGCATAGAAACCCCAGGACTGCCAGAAGTTGTCCATGCACGCTACCTTGGCTCGGTCAGCAGCCGGTGTCAAGTGTCATTGGGGTCTGACCCCACGACTCTGGTAGAGTGGCTCTGACTCGCATGACGCAGACCCTGGTTCTTGCCGGCGCCGACATCGTGCTTCCCGACCGCGTGACGCCCGGGGGCACCATCATCATCGAGAACGGCCGGATCGCCAGCATCCTTTCGCGGGTGGTGCCGACTGCGTCGGACGTCCCGCGGGTCGATCTGCGCGGGCACACCGTGGTCCCGGGATTCATTGATGTCCACGTGCATGGCGTCGAGGGGATCGATTCGCTCGATGGACCTGGCGCCGTCCGGGACCTGGCCGCGCGAATGCCAAAATACGGCGTGACGGCCTTTTCGCCGACGACCGTGGCGTGCCCGCCTGCAGAACTTCGCATCGTGATAGACGCCGTGCGCGCGTGCCGTGAAGCGCCGGTG
>Ga0315290_10000940_pt1 | contig 19760 bp, 21 predicted proteins | sample YL17G12_0_MG_FD_203627 | JGI IMG/M metagenome (GOLD analysis project Ga0315290, IMG submission 203627) | Sediment microbial communities from Yellowstone Lake, YNP, Wyoming, USA - YL17G12_0 | ecosystem: Environmental > Aquatic > Freshwater > Lake > Sediment | place: USA: Wyoming | collected... | reverse complement strand
GATTAGCCGCCAGATACCAGTCGTGCCAGCCGTGGTAACCACAGATGGCAACCTTGTCCTTGCCGGTGGCGGCGCGTGCAATGCGGATGGCGATTGCATTAGCCTCGCCGCCGGAGCGCGCCAAGCGTACCATGTCCGCCCAGGGGTGAAGTTCGATCAGCCGTTCGGCGAGATACACCTCTTCCGGACAATTAAACGTGGACATGTTGCCAGCATCGATGGTCTTGCGCACTGCTTCGTCCACTTCCGGGTGGCCATAGCCCAGGATGTTGGTGCCGATGCCCATGATGGACATGTCGATATGCTCTCGCCCATCCAGATCCCAGACGCGGCAGCCCTTGGCCTTGCTGAAGTAAGCCGGCCACTGCTCGGGCAGGAACATTTCGGCCCGCTTGGACAGCAACATATTGCCGCCAGGAATCACCCGCTTGGCGCGTTTCCACAGTTTTGGTCCTGTCCCGATCGCCGCGCCTTCATCACGCACCAAATGACGATTGGCGACAAAATATTCCTGGCGTTCGTGGCGGAGTTGCATCACGTCCTGCCAGGAGAAATCCCGCTTTGGATCGAAGTGCTCAAACACCCTGGCCACGACTTCGAGATCTTCAGGTTCATCGACGGTCCAGCGCTCGGAGGACAAATCAGTGTGGTGAAATACATTCACCGTATGAAATCTCGCCGCATCCTGCATGAAGGGCGTCACATGCTCGCGTTCGGCGGATACCTTGGCTTCTTTCCAGGCCTTCTCCAACACGCTGAAGAGGAACGCCTCGACGTCCAAACCGTCAGGGTAGGTCGGCGGCGAGGTGTTCGACGCATAATCGGCGTTCGTGTCCCGCAACTGCAGCACGACCGCATCGACTATCTGCGGGTCGATCAGCGGGCAATCGCCGGTAATTCGAACCACGATGTCCGCCCCCACATCACAGGCTGCCTGGTAGTAGCGGTCCAACACGTCATCTTCGCTGCCCTCGTAGACGTCAAAGCCCAAACTGCGAACATAGTCTGAAAGTGGTCGATTACACGGGTTGGCGGAGGTTGCGAGGACAATCTGATCGAGCCGGTTCGATCGTGACAGCCGTTCGAGCAACAGACCGATCAGCGGCGTGTGACAGATGGGCCGCATGACCTTGTTGGGATAACGCGTGGAGCCCATGCGGGCTTGAACAATGGCGACGGTCTTCATGCGGCGACCCCCCAGGTGCGGGGATCAAGCAGGTGGGCATTGTGCTGGGCCGAGTGCCTTGCGCCTGCGATGGCCTCATAAAATCTGTGGACCGTTTCGAGCGGGACTTCGAATGATGCCGCGACATCCTCAAGCTGACTAGGATCATCGATGCCGATGACCAGGCGGTCGCGCTGGGCAAGCTGGGCAAGCACACCTGCAAGCAGTGCCGTCGCAACTGGCAGGCCAACAAGCCGGGCTGCAGTCTGTATCGCCTGCGCAACCATACCCGCACCAACCACACGCCGCTCGGCCACTTCCGGCGGATCGAGCAGAACCCCTTGTAGATACACCGATCGCGCGTCAAGAGAGATACCGGCGTGGTGCGCCGCCTCCAGCTGGCCAGTGTCGAGCACATTGACCGGCGCCTGCACTCGGGTGGTTCCCGCCTCAGCGGCCTGTTGCACCTCAAGCACCGTATACACGCTCTGCCCTGCCTCGGCACCGTACGATTGCGCCAGCGACGTAAAGCGAACGAACTCGGGCGCATCGAGTGCACCGTGCGAGAGGAGCACGAGAGATGCCGCGCCGCAGAATCGCCGGCATGCCGCCTCGGCCTGATCTGTGTCGGCAGACGCCTCCGGCGAAATCTTCGTCACCACGGTGACCTCGCGTAAACGGCCACGGTCGTGAAGCCACTCGGCAAGATGACCGGCCGCGGAACCATAGGTCTCGGCGGTATCGAAGGCGCGAATCCCTGCGGACCAGGCCGCTCCTAAAATCGCCTCAACTTCTTGTCTGCCCAGTGCCGCCTCTCCATGTCGACGGCCGTACGGGAGGCCGAGTGAGACGGTTCCAAGCACGATACGTTCCCATCCGGACTCAGCGCGCGGGTTTGGCATATCGACCATCGAGATCCTTCCTTAACACCGCGGTCATCCACTGCCTATCGTAATTATCATCTGGATTCGAGGCGCTACCACTTTCATATGAGCGTCTGTAGACAAGGTGATAGATACCCAACGCCAGGAAGCAGGACGTATAATCCTGTTTGTAGGTGAACAACCCGGGGCGATGAATGTATGGATTGGCGCGCGGAAAGGGGCCATCGAAATCGGCTACGACCAGATAGCCCTCGTCGGCCAGCGCAGAGTCGGTATTGGCAATCGCTCTCGATAGAAGACTCCGTTCGATCCAGTGATACACGCTGGAGACGACTATCACAGTACAGAGGGAGTCGCTGATCTCCGGCGGCAGGGATCGCGTGATCGTGCCCTGATAAAACTCGACCTGAGGAAACGCCGCTTGGCCGGCGGTGATCGCCTCGTTCGATGGTTCCACAACGTACGCTTTCCACAAGGGGTGGTCACGGAGAAATCCTGCTGCTACCAAGCCTGTCGATCCTCCGATATCCAACAGCGTCCCCTGCTTCGGCAGATCGAACAGTGCGAGGGCGGCGAGTGTCGGAACACTCGAACCGACGGCAACTAGGCTGTCAGGATTTCTTCGAAAATAGGCGTCCGCTTCACTCTCAACGAAAAGTTTGTCCTGCGCCATGTCTGGATCTCCCTTCAGATCTGTTCCCCGCTTGCGTTGTGCCAAACCAGCGGCGGCATGCCTCGATAACCTGTTCCTGCTCCTCCCCCCGCAGCTTTGGGTACAGAGGGAGACTTATCGCACCACGATAGTACCGTTCCGCTTCCGGACACTGTCCTTCCTTGAATCCAAGTCGCCGGTATTCTGGCTGCCAATACACAGGGATGTAGTGCAGATTTACGCCGATTCCCTCGGCGCGCAGGTGCTCGAATAGACCTCTATGCATCGCGGCCGGCACACGGATCACATAGAGATGCCTCGCCGAATACACACCGTTGGGGACGAGCTGGCAATCGATCGGCAACTCAGCGAACGCCTCGTCGTAGCGTCGTGCGAGTTCATTACGGCGCCTGACAAAGTCATCCAATCGGCTCAATTGGCTGAGACCTAGCGCCGCCTGGATGTCCGTCATGCGGTAATTGAATCCGAGTTCGATCTGCTCGTAATACCATGGACCGTCCGGCGGGCGAGTCAGTTTATCCGGGGCACGCGTAATCCCGTGAGTACACAATCTCCGCATCCTGTCAGCGACTTCACCATTGTTGGTGAGCGCCATGCCGCCTTCGCCCGTGGTTATGATCTTCACTGCGTGGAAGCTGAACACGGTGATGTCAGACCAGTGGCAACTCCCGACTGGCTCGCCATTCCGTGATGCGCCGATGGCGTGAGCGGCATCTTCTAGCACGCGGAAGCCGTATTCCTGCGCCAGATCCAAGATTGTCTCCTGCTCGGTGGGCTGGCCGGCAAAGTGCACGGGCACCAACACCTTGGGCAAACGCCCGTCCTTCTTCGCCTGGGCAAGCTTCTCCCTCAACTTTGGAACGCTCAAATTCCAGGTATGTGGGTCGATGTCGACAAAATCGACTTCCGCGCCGCAATAGCGCGCGCAGTTGGCGCTCGCCACAAAGGTGTTGGGACTCGTCCATACCATATCCCCCGGCCCAACGTCTAAGGCGAGGCATGCCAGATGAAGCGCTGACGTGGCACTATTGGCCGCGACGGCGTGCGCCACTCCGCACTTCTCCGCGACGGCATGCTCGAAGGCCGGCACGGCCGGACCTTGGGTCAACCGATCGCTGCGCAGCACCTCGATGACGGCATCAATGTCGGCCTGGCTGATGTCATGTCGACCGTACGGGATCACATGTTCGCTCATACAGGTTGGAACGCCGGGTCAATATGTTCGCGAATGAGCGCTCGTAGTTGCTCAACGGACAAGAAATTTTGATTTTTGGCGGAATTGTAGGCAAACCCAACCTCGACTGGTTTCGCGGACCTGTCCTGTGCGCAGTGCTCCACTGCAACCTGGCTCCGCGCTGGGAGAATGGCGTAGTAGCGACCAAGATCAACGGTGGTGACGCTGTCGCTTTCGGTGATCATTTCTTCGTGAATTTTTTCGCCCGGACGCATGCCGACGATGTCATGCCGACAGTTTGGGCCGATTGCCTGGGCAAGATCCATTAATCGATACGAGGGAATCTTGGGCACGAAGATTTCTCCACTCATCGCGTTCTCAAGAGCCCAGAGCACCATGTCGACACATTCTTGCAGAAGGATGTTAAAGCGCGTCATGGCGGGGTCAGTAATTGGCAGGACGCCCTCTTTGGCCTTGGCCAGTAAAAACGGAATGATCGAGCCTCGCGAGCCCATCACATTGCCGTATCGCACCACGGATAAGCGAAGGCCCGTTGAGCCGGAGTAATTGTTCGCGGCCACAAAAAGCTTATCGCTGCAAAGTTTGGTCGCGCCGTAGAGGCTGACAGGCGCCGCAGCCTTGTCCGTAGAGAGTGCAATCACACGCTGAACGCCCGTGTCGATGCAGGCCTCAATCAGATTCGCCGCACCCAGGATATTGGTCTGAATAAACTCCATGGGGTTGTACTCCGCCGCGGGAACCTGCTTGAGCGCGGCCGCGTGGATCACCGTATCGATCCCGTGAAGTGCTCGGCACAGACGGTTGCGATCGCGCACATCACCGATGAAGTAACGGATGGCAGGGTATTGTCTGTCTGAAAACTCTTGCGCCATTTCGAATTGCTTCATTTCGTCGCGACTGAAGATGACGAGGCGCTTGATGTCAGGAAAGCGCTGCATGACGGTTTTGACGAAAGCCTGGCCAAAGCTCCCTGTACCGCCGGTGATGAGGATCGACTTTCCATTCATCTCGATTCTTTCCTCCGGTGCCTTACAAGGCGGAACGCAGGCTATACCACGCCGATGTTATTCTCCGCCACCATGGCAGTGAGGACTCGCAAGTTCTCGTGTCGGGCTGCCAGTTCCGCGACACTGCCCTGATCCTTCACCTTCCCCGCTTCGAGGAGATAGAGCCTGTCGCAACCCCTCACTGTGGTCAGGCGGTGGGCGATCATAATGATGGTGCGGCCGCCTCGCAGCCGGCCGATCGCCTCGATGATTTCGCGTTCGGTTTCGTCGTCGAGCGCACTGGTGGCCTCGTCCATCACCAACACACCCGGATCGTGATACAGCGCTCGCGCGATACCGATGCGCTGGCGCTGGCCTCCGGAGAGCCGGATGCCCCGGTTGCCGACCAGGGTATCAAGCCCTTCGGGCAGGCTACGTACGAAGGGCTCAAGCTGGGCGGCCTGAAGGGCACGAGCCAGCGCTGCGTCGTTGATTTCGTCGTCAACCAGACCGAAGGCGATGTTGCGCCGGATGCTATCGTCGGTCAGATAGATGTCTTGCGGAATGTAGCCGATCTGCCGTTGCCAGGCCGGCAGATTCTGCTGGATATCACGCCCATCGACGTGAACCTGGCCGGACGTGGGCGCCAGCAGTCCCAATAGTATATCGATCAGGGTGCTCTTGCCTACTCCTGAGGTACCAATGAAGGCCACGGCCTCGCCGGCGTCGATCTCGAGCGACACCCCCTGAAGGGCCTCGGCTGGCGCGCCTGGGTAGCGGTAGTGGATGTTGTTCAGCCGGATGGCGTCGTGCATATTGTGTGGCTCGGAATGGTCGGCGGCCGTGCCGGGCTGGTGCGCAATCGGGGCTTCCAAGGTTTCAAGTTCGCCACAGACTAGATCGAAGGCCGGGCGCTTGTAGCGAATGTCCGCTAGTGAGCTGTTGATGCAGGTGGCCGATGGCACGAGCCGCACCACGGCAACCCCCAAAAGCGTAAGCACTGGCAGCATGGCCTGGACCGGTCGGCCAAGCAGCACGAAGGCTGCGGCAACGAGCAGCACGGCCGCGACCGCCAATACTTCCAGAAAGAGCTTCGGCAAGGCACCGACGACCTGGTAAAAGGTATCGTGGCGCCGGATGCAGCGCACTTCCTGGCGGAACAACTCCATTAGGTTAGGCTCGCGGCCCAGCATCTTGACGTCCTTGATGGCACCCAGGCTTTGATTGATGACCTGCACCTGACGATTCCAATGGGCCTGACTGAGTTGACCCCTCTTCGTGAGGGCGCGTCGCACCGCGAGATAGAAACCGCCGCTGGCGAGGGCGAGCAACGAGAACACCGAGAGCGACACCAGCGGATCGACCAGTATCAATAGTAGGAAGACCACCACCAACACCAGACCCTCGCGCACCAGCCGCATGCCGCCCTTGACGAAATCCACCGCATCAATTGCCTCGCCGATAAGGTTACGGACGAGCGCGGCGGGGTTCCGCTGTAGGTGGAAGGTGTAGGGGCTGTAGAGGTAGGCGCGAAAAAGTCGGTTCGATACCGAGGCTGTCACGTCGGCAGTCAGCCGAGTTTCGGCATAGATGAGAGCGGCAAGGTAGAGGTTCTTGAGCAGGAACAAACCAGCCAGCAGGCCGGCGCCATACAGGATGAGGCTGGCCAGATCGGTTTGTCGAATCCAGCCCGTGAGCGCGCTTTGGGGTAAGGCGGCCATGAACCGGCCCGGTTCAACCAGCAAGCCCACGAAGGCCGGAATGGCGCCGATGCCGATCATCTCGAGCATGCAGGCCACGAGGGTTCCAACCATTACGAGCACGAGCCGGCGTAGCTGACTGTTGCCCAAAATGACCAGCAGCTGATGGATCAATATCGGCCTTTATTTATAGAAATTGCGGCTAGAAGCCGAGCGGATCTTTGACGTGGGAACGTTCAGCACTTCGCTCTCGTTATGATCACAATGCTCTTTGTTGCGAAGTCACGGTGGGAAGACATGATTGAACTCCGGTACCCACTGATCACGTTATCACTGCTTACCCGACTTTTTCATGCCGTGCTTTCTGCAGGAGGGCGTACCAACAATTGTCGCTCTTGGACGGGCCCTTTTCATGGTCTGTCGCATAGGCTCATCATAGCTCCGCCCTCTGACTTACATCAGGCGTTTTCAACGGCCAACTATGAACGCACACTCTAAACGCGCTGATCTAGGCCAACGCGACCGACAGGGGTATGACCCATCACACGAGGCGAATGCAGCCTCTGCAAGCATTTTGCGTGGTCTAGAAGATGGCTGGCGTACTGAATCCCCCCACCACCGACAAAAGACAGGTCATGTTTATCGAAACACGTTGAACGTACGGTCGCTTCCTCACATTGAAGATTTCTTAATACGTCGCGCGATCTTGATGACCCGTGAAATCTAGGTTGCTGCCTCGTGACCGACTCGCACAACGCGAGCACATTCACGTTAGGGACAGGAAGAGCAACCAAGAGAGCAATCTTTTCGCGAGAGGGTTGTGAAGACATGTACTTACGGGCGGATATTATTGAGAACGTGGTACTGATCCAGCTATTAGAGCGCGTACTGGCTCCTCGGAGACCTGGGTGCCACCCCTCTTCAACCCTGTGGCATCCTGGACAGGGTAGAGGGAACTGGCTAAGCTGGTTGGTGACTCTCTTCTCCGGGTTGGAGTCACGACTTGCTTTCACGCTCTCTGTTTGTGTCTCTCGGAAATCGGATCTCAACATGATCAGACCTCTCTGGCGAACACTGCTTTCCCTCTGGCTCACATCGGTTTTGCTGGTGATCAGCTTTCCCTGGTCGAAATTCGACGGAACTCCTCATTGGGATAATATCCAGTGGATTCCCTTCGCCCATCTGAGTTTCCACCCGACAGTGCTCGTGGAGACCGGTGCGAACTTCCTGGCCTTCATTCCTGTCGGGTACCTGATGGTTCGTAGTTTGTCCCCCGGCACTCGGCATCCCCTCTTGCTGGCTTCGCTCTTAGGCCTCTGCAGTTCTGCAAGCGTTGAGTTCTATCAATTGTTGTGTCATGGCCGAGTCCCTGCGACCACCGATCTCATTACCAACGTGGCAGGGACGGTTCTCGGTGCCCGAATGGCACAGGGGGTCGATCAGCTTCTCAATCTCTGTACCGTTGGGCTTCGTCGCCTTTTTCCCTAGCCAACTGACCGCCGTTAACGGTAGCCCTCCGATACCCACGGTGCCCGCCGATTCTTCGCACCTTCTGTATTTAGAGGGTGATAAGACAGGACCGGGCGATTCGGAACACATTTTCACCACAAGACATAGGCTTGTTGGTACTAGACCACACGGGATCGATGGTGACAAGAAAAAGAGGGAATCTTGTTGCTTTTACGTAGCGTAGGACTACTGAGGTCTCTCTCCATGCGACAGCTGCTGCTCAAGGATTACATTCCTTGAGAGGTGAGAAAAAAGTGATTACTCGTTGGACGAATGGCTGACTGATGATATAGTTCGTGGTACGTACATACCGAGAGGGGGAATGCGTATGAACTATGTTCGTATCGGCAAGAAAGTCTTAAACCTCGACAGTGTGAGCTACTGCGAAGCACAGATTTGGCAAGATGAAATGTCGATTAAGGTCTATTTCGCTGGATCCGCGAACAATACCCCGCTGGTATTCGCCGAAGAGGATGCCAAGGAACTGTGGAAATACTTGGATAAAGTCGCTGTGAAACCCGTCTAACGCCTCCACCTGCTCAACCCTCTGATTATACGTTTCGCTTCGCTTGTTGATCCCTCCGGACGCTTGAGGCCCCGGTCTCTTCGGATGGATCCCTCATCTGCATCACTGTGTCGGCACAGGCTGAGGAAAAACTATTTTGGTCCGCTAGAACTTCGATGGTACGCTCATGAGGGGCAACAGAAGAACACTCCCCCAGGATGCTCAAAAAGGCCGTCCAGCAAGGCCGCAACTCCTGATGAAGGCTGAGCGAGGTTAAGGTTGAGCGAAGATCTGACTTTCATTTTCTCAACCTGAGCCTGAGCCTTAACCTTCCAGAGCGCTGGCGGACTTTTTCAGCATCCTGTTAGTGACCACACGAGATCACGGGCGATCGATTACTAACGTCGGCCTGTGTGCAGAGACTGGGCGGTCATCACAACCGGCATGATCCAATGGTTCTTCTTGCAGTGTAACTACTCAGGTAGATAGACTGACGTATTATTATCTTCAGCCTGCTATTGAAGGATTCATCTCTGCTTGAACCCAAGGTCATAGGAGCCTGTTCGACATTAACTGTTCTACTGCGGCGAACGATCCGAGACCATCTGCGTCGTTCTCGGCCCGCTCCCAAGAACCGTGAAACGTGAGGCGTGAAACGTGAAACGAGGGTCAGACTCTGGCCTGCGGCCTTGCGTCTGGCCTCACCTCCTTCGCCTCGTCACGAAAGCAATGTCGGACAGGCTCCTAGAAACCGAGAAGGTTTTGAATCGCCTGATTCGTGCCTTGCAAGATAATTTATAGTCTTCAGCCTTGCCTGAACACCTGAGTAGTTACCTTGCAGCTACGATAGTATACGAGCACCTTTTTCACATCATCCTGTGTTTCCTTATAGGGTGGGATCTGTCCGTATCGATCCACCTTGCGTTCACCCGCGTTATAGGCAGCCAAGGCTAACTGGATGCTCCCGTGGAACCGATCCAGGAGGTAGCGCAGGTGTTTGGCCCCACTGGTGATGTTCTCGTTCGCATCGTAGAGGTTACACACGCCATGCCGGATGCGGTTTCCGGCATCAACGGCACGAGTCCTACCGCTCCCGCCTTTGAGACCACGGTTTGATTAAAGGAAGACTCGGCCTTCATCACCGCACGGAGCAAGTCGGTTGAACATGGTGCTGCTGATCCGCACGGCTGAACGCTTGCTCAATTTCCAGATCCGCCACACCACTGTGATACCGGGCTTTGCGGCGAACTGCGGTGACACGCTCATCTGCCGGTACATTCGTAAGACTCACCAGACCCACGGGACCGACATATCCATAGACCGGCGCATCGGCGAGAGCAGCGGGCGCCGCAGTCGCCATCAAGTATCACGACTGCGCAGGCAAGCAATCTGGCTGATCCCATGATGCTGAATGTCCGGCGTCCTGCGTCATCACTATATGGTTCGTTGTGAAGTGCGACCCAATTCATCTTTGTTCCCTCCCTGTGCCGAAACCTGTGTAACCCTGCGGTGCGTCTTTCATGTTGCTCGGGAGCTGACCCAGTCCTGTGACGCTGCAAGCGCAGGTTCTATGCCGTCTGGCAGGGAAGATCAAATGCTTGATTATGTCATGATTCCAATGGCTTGTGGTTACTCAAGACTCCTAACTTTCGCACGAAGATGCGGGTGGGGGGTCTTTTTTTGTGGTTCTCCTTGCCGCACTTTGAGGTTTGCTGGAAGAGGCTGTGGGAGGCCCTCCAATCTCTCTTGTGCCGGATCCCCCGAACGAGGGGGCCTCTCGCATGCTGAAGGAGACTGTGGTACGCTCTGCGCTCCTAATCGTCTGACCGAGAAGGAGTCGACTGCCATGGCGAAACTTCGATACTGCGAACGAGTCCACACACACTTCCCCGTTATGTTTGCTGGTGAGGCCTATGTGGGGGAGGGAACCGTGCTCAACGTGTCTGTCCCTGGCTGCGCCGTCCACAGCCGAAAACGAGTACAGCCCGGCTCCTATCTTGAGATGAGAGTGCTCGTCCCTGACACCACGTCTCCGCTCCGAGTCGGATTAGCCAAAGTACGCTGGTGTGAGGGACGACGGTTCGGTGTCGAATTTATTCAAATGCCTGGTGAAGACCAAGTCCGCTTAGGTCGGCTCGTCAAGAAAGAGGTCCCTCTCGCGCTGCCACCTCGATCCAGCGCGTGGCAAGGGGCGCATTCCTGATCATCACACCGGCTAGTGAGGGTGAAGGCGTATGACGAGAGGTCTTATGCTCATCATGATACTGCTTCTGGCAGGCTGCGCTGAGCCCTATACTGTGTTCCATAACCAGACAGGCAATCCGATCATACTGGGTCGCCGCGCCTATTCCTACGAAGGCTGCCTCTCCACCATGCGCGAGGAGGCGGCTCGACTTGGGGTCTCGCTGAGCACGGTTCAGGTGAAAGGCTCTTGGGAAGGTCGATCCCTCCTCTGGCCCTTCGAGCCAGGGTATGCCTGCGAAGGGATAATCGGCCCCGAACGTCTCCCACGCGGAATCTATCTGAACGTTCCGCCCCTGTCACCTCAAGGATAGTCATCGCCCGCTTCCTGCTCTTTTTGACTTCATCCGCATGCCGAAGAATCCGGGAGAGGTTTCTCTGTATCAATCCCCCAAGAGACCTGTTGACATTATCGCTGCTGGCGCAGTATTACTCGACCGACACTGCCGGATGTAGCCTATGGGTTGCCCGCTCGTAAATCTGCTCTCCGTTTCTCGCCAAAGTCCAGACCTAGAAAGGAGGTAGCTCGCTGTGAGCTCGCCGCGATATTCACTTTTCAGGAGCCGGTAACAGAACAACTTCATCGGCAATTTGGCAGAAGTATTTCGTTCGTCTGCCGCACACCACCCGAAAATATTTTCTTCACAAGGAGTGATAATGGAAGACCTGGTCATCGAAGAAGAAGGCGTCTCATCCGCACTTAAAATTACGCTTGGTGATTTTCTCGTCTTCATCAATTGGATGAATCAAACCGAAAAATCTCTCGATCGCGCTGAAGCCATGCCGACCCTCCCTGACTTGGAATCCGGCAAGGTCAAAGGCTGGATCCAACTCGTGCAGCGGCTTGAGGAACGCTTTCGCCGGAGTGAAGAAAGGAAACTGGCGCTCGAAGCGAATGTAATCGCACAGGAAGCAGAGTTGGGACGACACTTGTCGCACTTGCATGCGAATATCGCCTCGCTCTACGACAACCTCGGACAATCGCAAAAAGCCGAAGAGGTTCGTCGCCGAGCTGAAGCACTCCATGTAGGTTAAAACCAGGGTGCCTGCATCCCGGATCGTCCGCCGCGGTCCCTCTTGACCGCTCTACGTAGTTATCATGGCCGATTCCCTTTGGATAGCATCTGCTTACAAGGGGCGGGCATGGTCGTAAGCGGGGAGAGCGTCGTCGTGTGCTCTAGCAGGATGCTGAAACAGTCCGCCAGCCCGTCTTGTTCATTTGGTCTGTTCGGTCTATCTGGTCTGTCTCGTTTATTTGGTTTGTTTGGTTTGTCTTGTTTATTTGGTTGAACCAGACCAACCAGATAGACCAGATGAACCAGAAAGACCAGACAGAACGGGCTTGCCCGTGGCGTGGAAGTCCCTTCGAGTTTCACGCCTATCCCTCGCCGTATTTTCGCATTTTCTTTACCCCTTCCTCGTCTCTTGGCTATAATCAATCTCTCGTCGTAGCCGGCCTCGTCACAGACAACCGGTCACGATCTAGGAACTAGGAGCCGGACTTAGGGGTTCACGCGATAGCGAGGGTGTCGGATGATCAAAGTGCTCCTCGTTGAAGACAATGACGTCGACGCTCAGCTCACGCAGGACCTCCTTGCTGAATGGAGCATCGAGGAGTTCCAGATTACCCGTGCGAAAACGCTGGGAGAGGGACTCACGCTTCTCAGCCGTGACCGGTTCGATGCAGTGCTCTTGGACCTTTCCCTCCCGGATGCGTTCGGTCTCCCGACGATCAGACAAGTCCATGCCACCAGTCCGACGATCCCCGTCGTCGTCCTGAGCGGTGTGAGCGACCAAAACCTGGCTCTTCAAGCGGTCCAACAGGGGGCGCAGGATTACCTCGTCAAAGGTCAGGGTCATCCCGAGCTCTTAGCTCGTGCCGTCCGCTATGCCATTGAGCGGAAACACTCTGAAGAACGCTTGACCTACCTCGCACAGTACGATCACTTGACCGGACTGGTAAATCGTAACCTCTTTCGTGATCGGCTGGTTCAAGCCATGGCTCGGAGCAAGCGCATGCAAAAACCGATTGGTCTTATGCTCCTCGATCTCGATCGATTCAAAGCGGTGAATGACACCTTCGGCCACGATATGGGAGACGAACTACTCAAGGCCGTATCTGAACGACTCAAGACCTGTGTGCGGGAAGTCGATACCGTGGCCCGGATGGGCGGGGACGAGTTCACGATTATTCTAGAAGGGGTCTCTTCCGAACAGAACATCCTCATGGTGGCAAAACGCATCACGGAATCCATTGCCACGGCGTTCGATTTAAAGGGGCACCACATCTCCATCGGCGTCAGCATCGGAATTACGATTTATCCTCACGACGATCATTCCATCGACGAATTACTGAAGCATGCCGACATGGCTATGTATCGAGCGAAACAGCAAGGCGGCAGTGCGTTCCACCTTCACGAGGCCGCTGGGGCTCACTCGGCCAATCTCCTCCCGTAGGAGTCCGCGCTACGGACGTTGACGGAATCATGACCGGAGACGCCATCTGACTCCTCATCGACCCCGCCTTCTTTATTCTACGCACTGATTCCCAGATCGCCGGTGTCCTCGATACCCTGTTTACTCACCGTCCGATGTCACCTAACGGCTGGTCCGTCACGATCATGGTCCCGCGCGGATTGGGGGCAAGAATGTTTGAGGTTTCGAGCGCCTCCCGACCAGGAGTAGGGTGGCAGTCGGGAGTCATCACCATCCCCCAGTGCTGATTCTCGCTGCACGTATTGTCGACGAGGAGCGCTTCCGCGTGATGAAAGAGGAGAATCCCGCTCAGCATATTCTCCCGGCACCGGTTCCTGACGAGCTCCGGATGGCTCCCAGGATCCCGCACCGCAATACCGAAATGGTGGTTATTCCAACAGACATTGTCGGCGATCCTCGGCTGTGCCCCGGCAAACACAAAAATCCCCGATTCGCGGTTGCCACAGACTTCGTTCTCGATAAATGTCGGGCGCGACTGCGAGCCATAAATCACCACGCCGGACAGAATACCCTCCATGGCACGGCATTGTGTCACAACACAAGAGGAATCGAGCAGGTTCATCGCGGAATGCTGGTCGCTTCCGACGTATCGAAACGTGATGCCGGAGATGCGACCGCTTGGGACCTGCTGGAGATAGAGGGGCCCCCCACGACGGGAAAAAATCTGCACCTCGTCTCGACCGGCCCCCACCAAATGAATCGGTCGCCCCGTGATAAAGACTTTGTCTTCATAGATCCCGGGACGAACAAAAACCTGGTCATGCTCTCCAGCATCCAGTAGTGCCGCACTGGGTCGCGGGTACGAGTCGCCGTCATTCGCGTCGACGATCAAGGTCTTTCCGCCGAGTGGATTCGGCGGAGGATCAGTCCTCATGTCCAACTCCCTTCACCGCGCAGGGTAGCCCCGAGACAGGGTGAGGTCGAGGCTAAGGTTTAGGCTCAGATGTGGATAGTCAGATCCTCGCTTAGCCTCAACCTGAACCTCAACCTTCTTCGTGCTGGCGGGCTTTTTCAGCATCCTGCTGAGCGACCGAGTGGCATTATTTCGACCACAAGCAAGCAAGTCAAGTTCGCCACAAACCGTTTGCGAAAGCCACTTTGCTGAGTAGTGGGCTCCATTCTGTCAAGTGAGGAGACTCTCGGACACATCGTACAAATCTGTCGCTCAGGCAGGGGCAGTCACTCGGCAATTCCTGGCATCGAATGGCGCCAAGCCCTTGGATTTTCGTCGATTTTAGCCACACCGGATCGTTGCATGGTGGCACGGCGATTGCGATATCGAGGGAGGATGGGCACCGAAACCTTGCCGAGCAGTACGGAGGCATTACGATGAAGACGCTGATGATCGTGCTCCCAGGAATGATTGCGGTGCTGTTTTCTCTCAATCTCGCCGTCGCCGCCCCCTCCAACATGCAGGATTCGTCTCGACACCTCTATGATCGAGTGATGGAGGAGTTCAAGCACAGGGATTACGAGGCCGCGCTGGCTGGTTTTCGATTCTATCTCGAGCTCCACGGGCAATCCTCGCTGGCAGCCAACGCGCAATACTGGGTGGGAGAATGTCAGTACCGATTAGGGCGCTACAAGGAAGCCTTGAAATCCTTCTACCACGTCGTGTCCTACTACCCATTCAGTCAGAAGCTTGCCGCCTCTACCTTAAAGATCGGGCAAACCTACACCAGGCTGAAGGATCACGAGAAGGCTCGTATGATGTACGAGCGAGTGGTCGATCAATATCCTGAAAGCGCTGAAGCAGAGTTGGCACGGAAAGCCCTCGACGCGGCGCCGATGCGGGATGAGGAACCGACCCCTCAACTGACCGGCAACAGCCCTCCCGACTAGTTCCTCCTCAAAACAGGCAGAGGACCTGTCGGCAATTAGCAGTGGCAGTCACTCGTCATCGCCGACGCCAAGCAGCTGAGCCAGTTGAGGCACCGTATAGGACGTGTGGGGATTCAAGCTGGTCAACGTAATGCCAGCTGCCTGTAGGACAGACTGGATCTTCCGTCTCCGAGTGATCTCGTGTGGCTGAGGGGGGAAACCTTCCTCGATCAACACAACCTGCTCCGCAGCCTTCGTTCCTGGGTGGACCAACACAAAGTCGAGTTGCTTCAGTGCGATCTGTCTCAATACATGTAGGCGAGCCTTTTCTTCCGCCTCGACGCTGACAACAGACCAGAGCGGAACCCTCGCAAAGACAAGATAATGGTCTTCCACGGCCAAACGTATGAGATTGTAGAGCAACAGATCGGTGTCAGTCAGCAGAGGCTGGGGGCGTAGCGTGACGCCAGGAGGAAGGACAAAGGTCTCTTTCCTGACTGGCCCACTGGTTGACGAGACCCTCAGCCGCCAAATCAGGAACGCCAGGAGCGCAATGACAAGGCCGATGAATACATTCTCCATTGTGGCAACTATCGCGCAGGAAGGGATTCACGCCAGCGAGGCCCGTTCGGGACAATCGTGCCAAGGAGTACCGGATGGCTCGCGCCCGTCACAGACGGGATGTTGCCCCACTGCCCCGTCACGGTTTGATAGGCCAGGAGGGCAAAGGCCACCGCCTCAAACACCTTACTGTCCCACCCCAGGGACTCAAATGTGGTGACCGGAATCGGGGCGAAGACCGTCGCGAGATGGCTCATGATCGCGCGGTTACGGACGCCACCGCCGCCCACCACCACTTCATCGATTTTACCGCTGATCCACCGTCGCGAGGTTCCCACCGCCTTGGCCGTCCACATACTGCAGGTCGCCAACAGATCCTCGATCGAGAGGCTGCGTTGCTGCTGAATCGCGACCAGTTCCTCGATGAGATCAGGACCGAATGCTTCCCGTCCGGTCGATTTGGGCGGCCGCTTGGACAGAAAGGGATGCGCGAGCAGTTTGCCTAACAGTCGTGAATCGACCTGCCCTTTCATGGCCAGTTTTCCATCACGATCCATCAACAGCCGCCCATCGGTCAGACGCACCATAAGACTATCCAGCACCATGTTCGCCGGCCCCGTATCGAATGCCTGCACCCCGCTGAGGTGTCCCCCTTTCGGCACATACGTCACGTTACTGATGCCCCCGAGATTCACCACCAACCGTGCACGACGTGCATGTTTCAAGAGCAGCGCATGTGCTGCAGGCGTCAGCGGAGCCCCTTGACCTCCTGCGGCAATGTCACGCGAACGGAAATTGGCCACGGTGGTAATCCCCGTTCGTTCGGCAATTACCGCCGGCTCGGCGATTTGGAGGGTGGAACGAATGGCGCCGACACCCGGCGCATGGATGCCATGCGGAAGGTGGTGCACGGTTTGGCCATGAGAGCCGATCAACGCCACATCGCTCGGCTGGAGTTTCGCCTGCCGAATTACGTGCAGCGCCGCGTTTGCGAACCATTCACCAAGCAGCGCATTGAGGTGACACACATCCGCGACCGTCCCCGAAACTGACGCGGAGAGAATGCGCTGCTGTAACGAGCGTGGATAGGCCAGCGTGTGTGCCGCGAGCGTCCGCGCCTTCAGGGAGCGACCTCGCCCGGTAATGTCCACGAGGGCAGCATCGACACCATCACCGGATGTTCCAGACATGAGTCCCACAACGTGCATTTCTTGACCCCGCCAGTGATCGTCTCGCAAGAGCTGTACGATCGCTACGCTAATGGAACTATCCGATGGGGTCAAGTAGGGAAGACATCGTGACCGAACTCTAGCAGGCTACGGAAAAACTATGTCGGCACGCTCGGACTTCGATGGTCCGCAGCGAGTGAACTAGGCTGAGGTCGAGGTCAAGGTTGAGCGAAGATCTCACTTTCTTCATCTCAGCCTTGGCCTCAGCCTTAACCTCAACCTTCTACGCGCTGGCGGACTTTTTCAGCATCCTGCTGCTGGGCCTGGAGAAAATAGAAATGATTCGTCGGACCAGTTCCGTGACCGATTGCCAGGCTATGGCGAATGGCCTCGGTGAGATAGGTCTTGGCTGTCTGGACGGCATCGTTTACGGATTTGCCTCGTGCGAGATGGGCCGCGATGGCCGAGGCGAACGTGCAGCCGGTACCATGCGTATGGGGAGTATCGATGAACTCTCCCTTGAACACGTTAAAGAACCGGCCGTCATAGAGCAGATCGGTGGCTCGCTCTGCCGGCAAATGACCGCCCTTGATCAACACATGCTTGCAGCCGAACCCATGAATGACTTTGGCTGCGCGGCGCGCGTCCGCGAGCGTCTTGATTTCGATGCCGGACAGTTGCTGGGCTTCGTGGATGTTCGGCGTGACGAGCAGCGCCAAGGGGAAGAGCAGCGTCTTCACAGCGTCGATCGCCTCCGGCTTGAGCAGCGCATGGCCGGTCTTTGAGATCATGACCGGATCCACCACGAGATTCGCGACATGCTGAGGTTTCAGCAATCTGGCGACGACCTCGACGATCGCCGTCGAGGACAACATCCCGGTCTTCACCGCAGCGACCTCGAAATCGTCGAACACGGCATCGATTTGCGCCGCGATGATCGAGATCGGCAACTCGAAGACGTCGGTGACCTCTTCCGTATTCTGCGCCGTGATGGCGGTGATCGCCGACATGGCATACACGCCGTTGGCCGACATGGCCTTGATGTCGGCTTGAATCCCCGCACCTCCGCCAGAATCCGAACCCGCAATCGTCAAGACCTGTTTCAATGTCATGAGTGCTCCTGAATAATTACTGCGCAGCCTCGCAGATTATACTCAGCGACCCAGGCCTGTCCAGCGGGGGGAAGTAATATACGAGTGTAAAAGGAGAGGGAGAGATTCAGCCAAATGAAGCCACTGCGACTGGACGTTGATGGGCAACACGCTTGCGTTGAAGCTTGATGCGTTCAATCTCATGCAATGCGTCCGCCGTCAAGTAGCTTTCCCCGCAACTTGAGCAGGTCACAACCGGCACATTTTCGATCACGAGGAGTTTTCGGCCCTTGCCGTAGCTCCGAGTGACTTTCCGAACCAGCGCATCCTTGCTTCCACAGATATCGCAGACCATAAGTCCCTTGTATCATTCTTTTGGCTAAGGATGTTACCCAGCCATAAGGCTGAGATCCTCAATGCGCGAATGGGCCGGGGCGAGCTTCTTGATGGTCACGTAGAGAAGGGGCTGATCCTGAGCGGCTTGTTCTTTGCCGATGCGCGCACTCCACGCGTTGAACTCCTCATCCCCTTCGAGGAGCAGGATAACCTGGGCCTTATCGGGTATTTTGTCGGTAAACTCAGGATGTTCTCTGAGATACCGATCGAACTCCATCCCCAAGAGGTTGTTTCGTGTTTCGAGAATACTCAAGGAGATTCTCCTTTTACCGGACAGAAGTGGCCATGGTTTCGAAGCTGACGAGCGGCATGTCTGTTCCCATAGGGACGAAGTTCAACTTTTCGAAACCGATGACCTGCCCCTTGCGATCCTTCATGAGGTTGACGTCATTGCCGGTTTCTTCGCACAGGTGTTCCTGGTCGGGGTCTCCGAACCACACCGTCAGTGTGTTGCCGACCGGGTCAAAGAACAGCTTTATTTTCATTTCCATATCGCCATCCTTAGTCCGAATGCTGTCAATGGGCAAGAGCTTGCGGGCAAATCAACACTCCCAATCGACCAAGATTCAGCCAGATTTGTTTACGTGTCACGGCTTGCTCAAACTATGCAAAAACTTTGATGGGCTTTAGCCAGGCAAATCTTCCTCTTGGGGCAACACGAACCCCTCTCCGCTCAAATTCCTGCCACTCAAATTTGATTTCGTGGCTTGGGAAAGGGAGTTCTCGGTCGATTCCATTTGGGCCATCATCTTTGGGAACTACATGCCCCGGTGGATACACCGTTCCATGATAGGTCTTATATTGAACTCCTTTTGATTTGCTGCCCTCCGCGATATATGGGCCTTCGTTAGTTGCGCAGAGAAAGTAGCCAAGGCGAACAGAGTTAATGCCGTTATTGACCAGATAACTTAGTCTAGAAATGTCCCGGAGTATCTTGGCTCTCGTTTGGGTTTGGTTTGTCTTATGGCTTGGAGAAGATTTAGGCAGCTTGAATTCCAGAGCAATCTTGAAATTCGGGTCAGTGTATATGAGTAGATCTAGCAGGCTGCGGAAAAACGTTTTTTAGCCTCTTGCGAAGCGTGAGTTCCGGTGTCCGGAGTGACCTCCAACTTGCTCGAATATTGCGTTTGCTTCGACCAGGACAGGCGAACAGCCCATGCTAAGTCATTTCACTTACTCCGACGAAAATCGTGCTTTCTACGGGTTTCGCCCAATGAACGAGCGAGTTTTTCCGCAACCTGCTAGAAAAGTGTCTTCTGTATCCAGGGTTTCATAGGCATTCCACTCGAAATCGAACCGGTACTCTGGCGGGAATCCCAGAACAAAGCCCAATTGCCACGTGAAAAGAAATCGGAATGTGCTTTCGCT
>Ga0315290_10000939_pt1 | contig 19761 bp, 21 predicted proteins | sample YL17G12_0_MG_FD_203627 | JGI IMG/M metagenome (GOLD analysis project Ga0315290, IMG submission 203627) | Sediment microbial communities from Yellowstone Lake, YNP, Wyoming, USA - YL17G12_0 | ecosystem: Environmental > Aquatic > Freshwater > Lake > Sediment | place: USA: Wyoming | collected... | reverse complement strand
TACCATGTATTCAAACCAACGCAGATGATGCCACAAATGATGCAAATGCCTGCGGCTATACCAGCGCCTATCACCATGATTCAACAAGGTGGAGATTCGCGTTACGATCGTGCCCCACAGCCCTTGCGTGATTGGATCGGTCGCCCCGAAATGCCACCCATCGGTGCACTTCCCATCAACATTCCGACACAAGGCCTCCCTGAATCCTTTCAATCCGTGGGTGTGATTCAGGCAGGCGATCAGATTCTACCCTTGTATGGCCGCCGAACCTTACGCGGCAGTGATCGTTGGAATTACTATACACGAACAGATACCTATAATCCTGTTCCCCTCCCCGTTCATTTTCAGCGGCGCGATTGTATGGACGATGTTGGCTGTCAGGAGATCCTATCAGGCGAAACAGTAAAGATAGATGCTCTTCATAAAGAGGGAAAAACCAATATCTATCGCTTTGACGGCCCTAAATATATTCCAGGACTCCTATAGAAATGGCAAAACGCGTATCCTTTGGGATCATCCTTCTTGTTGCTCTTGTGATTGTCATTGCCGTCCACGCGGTTAATCAACCATCTAGTCGCGCGCCAGAGGTCTCTCTTCAAATCTCAACAGGTGAAGCTCGTGCCAGACGATTCGGGCTCATTTTGGATATGAGAAATGCGCGTGAGCGAGAAGAATTAGGATACTACCCCAATTCCATCCCTGTCTCCATCGACCGACTCTCTAGCGAAGTCCCCTTTTTAAATTCGAATCGTGCTGTTTCCATCTTGGTCTATTCCAATGGAGACTCCAGAGCAAAAATGGCGGCACATGCTCTATATCAAATAGGTTATCGTAATGCACGGTATATTACAACATCATACTTGGCATTAATGCCCGGTAGCAAATAACTGGCACCAACTATTTGATAGCAAAAAGAAGGGTAATCTTTTTTCTATTAAATGTCAGAGGATGTCGACATGTCCATCAAGATCAAATAAAGGGTTTATTAAATTACCCGACGGTAAGCCCGGTTCCGTCAAAGAGGTAACGAATAACCCAATTACTACCTCATTTGGACCGTTATCTTCACAGTTATCCCTCTATCAAAATCGTATTATCCAAAGTTTAAATGATTCATGCCAATATGGCGGTCATCAATATTATTTAAAAGATATTCAGATCTGCAAAGTGATTCATTATGGATATCAGCTACTTGAATCCATAAATGAAACACCGATTGCAGAGCTTGTACTCTCTTTTTCGATTGGTGCAAATGAAAATGATTCCAATGCCCCATCTACCATTTTACTGTGTATGTTGATTTATAATACGGGCACTCCGAAACATGATGCCTATCTATCTCAACTTATTTCGGATTATTCCTCCTTGGCGGCCTGTAATTTTACAAATAATGATCCAGGAACCTACTATACAATTGATCCATCCGTGCCATCACAGCCACAACCGCAAATACAGCCAAATTATATCGATTGTCTTTCACAATGCTGCAATGATATGCAATGTCATGCCTATAATTACAATTCATCCTCAAAAATGTGTGCGCTTTCCTATTTGAATCCTCCACCCAAACAGGCAACTGGAAGCCAATCTATTCAATCCGGCTCGATTAATCGCAATACACTTCCATCTTGTGGAGGGATACAGACTCAGGGGACAAATACCGCTCAGTTTACAACAATCGAGTCACTTTTTCAGACGGAGGGTAGTTCCATTCAGTCTTCCTATAATTATATGATGTGTATTGATTTATATGGTACAGGCGATGATAATATTACATCCTCCAATACAATATATGTGTCTGTCTTTCCAAATGGAATTCATTTACCAGCCAAAGTGTGGTCTCTTCTCTATGCAAAAATGAATAATACATTGATTGATTATCGTATGCCAGATGACATGCGTAAGAGTATGCGAACTGTCGAATTATATACCATTACTAAGGAAGGAACTCGCACGATTCTATCCACGGAGGGTGTGATCAATTCTTCCACGCCATTTACAGGATGTTCGAATACCATGCAATATTCAATTGACAAATGTGTAAACCCTCCTATGAAATCAATAACAACTTCCTCTACATTGTCCGATTGTCCCAATTCGATCCCCACCACACAATATAAATGTGCCCCTTTTAATCAAATGACAGACCTGGATAAATCCGGTAGAAATGTAAAAATAGGAGAAGGATGCTTAGCAGATATCATTAATAATAAAAATGCGATTCTTACCGATCAGAATAATACGGCAACCGTGGGAATGTTTTCAGATGACTTTGTAAAAACTACATTGCCTGCCATCGCCATAACAGTTGCCGTCGTCGTTATATTTGGATTTATTGCTAAAAAGGCGCTTGACGATTAAATCATTTTAATTATTGTCTATCTAATAGGAAGATATGTTGGAAATAACATTTCTTATTGTTACTGCATTGATTATACTACTCATTATTCATTATCAATCCAAGAAGGTTGAACCATTTGAGGATTTTTATTTGCAGGCATGTCCGTCTGGGTATAGCACATTATTTTATGACGAAAATGATGTGGCCAGTTGTTGCGATGGAGAGGTCAAATATTCAAAATGCTTTGGACAACGACAATGTAAATTAGGAGAGGGTCCTGAAAATTGTGCCCGTCTCATTTTGAAAGATTACAAAGAACAGGGAAGTCAGAAATGCCCCCGTGGATGGAATTACTATGAGGATTCAGTAACAAATAAGAAGGGATGTACCAAAGGTGTACTCAATGATAAGCTATCCGGTCCGAGAGTGATTGATCCAGTACTATCTCCCACCTGTACGATTTATTCCGATCCAAATGATAATAAAAATAAGATCAACAGTTGTTTTAATCAAAAGCAACTGGAAGACTATGTCTGTTTTGGAAGGGGGTGTAAAAAGTCGCTTGTCTCCTTGGTTCCTGATGCGCCGCCTCTTCTTAAAATTGAGACCCTTATTGATAATTATCGAAATGCATCAAGTGGTATACCCACGCTTGCGCCAATTACCGTTTATTCTCGCAAATCTGTTCTTGCCTATTTTGATGCAAGAAACATGCAGATACCCGATCCTACTACAAATATCTCCATTGATGATGTCGCCATTGCCTATTATCAAAATCGTGACATTACGATATCGAATAGTCCATTATTTTCTAGTTAATCCTCTTATGAATCTCCCATCATGTTTACATGGCCGAATCCCAGTTTTTCATATAATTCGGTGGCGGCGGTACCAGATTCAGGGGCATCCGCTGAAAGGGGATAAATGGTGGAAAGAACCTCCTTTTGATTAATCGTCGGAGCAACTGGTTCAAAATTGGTATCCGCACAGGTACCATCTTCGGGTACATAGGATGATTCCTCATGATTCGGTCTTGCAAATTCATTAACAGGAACAGTCTTCTGTGGAGTTCCCGCCTCTTTTACGGTGGCCTGTGCGGGACGATACACATCCATGCGATCCAACTTCTTGACGGCCACGGCCACCTTGCGACGATTGCGCTCTAAATAGAGTACACAGACCACCATCAATCCAAAGATGCCCGCCGTAGGTCCGATGCTAATCAAATAGAGTAGAAGGACAACCGCTGCCAGGCGAAACAAAATATGATCCAATAGCAATAGTGTACCGGTTGGGAAAAAGGGTGCAAATAAAATGATGAAAGTCAGAACGACAAAGTAAATGAGTTCCGTTCGATCCATTCCTCTGTATATTAGCAATAAATTGAACTCACATATATCGTGATGAAGCCTAAACATATATTGTGTATCTATGATAGAAGATGTCCATAAACGATAAAAATCTTGTATTGACATCTAAGGGGTATGCCATTAAAAAGTCCTTTTTGACAGAGTTACAAATTCAGAAACTGCGCTCTGATTTAACGATGTCGCCAAAGGTGCTGGATAAATTCCAAAAGATGGCGCCTCATTTTCCCATTTATTATGAATCGAAAACTCGATTCTATGTACCACGCAACTGGGGCAAACAGCATTTTGGAGAACCGGAAGCGACCATTGTTTCAGAGGGTCTTCCCTTTTCAGATGCCATTACCTTTCGTACCACCTTTCCTCCTCATGACTTTCAAAAGGAAATCATGGAGACCTTTTTGGAAAAGGGGGCGAACGGATTAATCTGTGTTCCTTGTGGATATGGTAAAACCTTTATGGCATTGAATCTGGCCGTTCAGCTCAAGCGTCGTTTTTTAATCATCGTTGATAAGGAGTTTTTGATGAATCAATGGAAAGCGGAGATCGAGAACTTCATTGAGGGGGCGCGCGTGGGGATTCTCCAAGCGCAAACCGTTCAGACCGATGCCGATAAATATGATGTCACCATTTGTATGATTCAAACCATTTGTCGCCGTGAATTTCCTGATGGATTTTTCGATCAATATGGATTTACCATTTTCGATGAATGCCATCATTTGGGCGCCTCTTATTTCTCCAAAGCGCTCCTCAAGATTCAAACCAAATGGATGCTTGGACTGTCCGCTACACCGGATCGCGAAGATGGCCTGACATGTGTCTTTGAGTATTATTTGGGAGAGGCCGTCTATAAAAAGACCCAGCGCGCGCCTGATAAAGAGGCAGTTGTCAAAGCCATCTGGTTTCGCTCAGAAGACCCTGCCTATGCCGAGATTCCCGTCAATTGGCGAGGGGAACCAGTTACTGCAAAGCTCTTGAATCAAGTGGCAGATTTTGAGGCGCGCAATCAACTCATTTTGCAAAATATCCTCGAATATGCCAACGACCCGCAGCGATTCATTTTAATTTTGAGTGATCGCATTTCTCAGCTGGATTGGATCACAAATGCATTAAATAGTACTTCCATTGTTCATGGATACTATATTGGTGGAATGAAACAAAAGGTACTTGATGAAAATGCAGAGAAATGTCAAATTCTACTTGCCACATATCAAATGGCTTCAGAGGCTTTTTCGGTGAAAAAGTTAAATACAGTTATTTTGGCAACGCCTCGTAAAAATGTGCAGCAGTCAACGGGCCGCATTTTTCGACAGAGAATCGAAGAGCGAAAGGTTGCACCCCATATTATTGATGTCATTGATTCACATGAATGTCATGTGCGACGATGGTATATCCGCCAACGATTCTATAAAGAATGTGAATATACCATTCAACATCTTAATAAACCCAAAAAGCCGGTTGGAAATGTACAGCCAAATGAGCATGGATCATTATTCAGGGATCTAAAATAAATTTATGATGGATGAGTAATGAGTTCACCCTCCACAAGTTCATTTCATTTATTGTATCAAATGCTGAGTAATCGACAAAAGGATAAGATTGATATGATTTTAGAGCCACTACAAGCCATGATTCAACTCGCCCTCCTTAGCATTTGTCCGATTGGAACCAAGTTGCGGATTCAGGAAAACATTTTGTATCTTCAGACGCCGACCATTACACAATCCATTTCCAGATGGTATAACTCGGATAAGAAAGATGATTTATATTTTTTGTACTCCGTTGTCAAGCGGTATATGAAGTGGTATAATCCTGCAATAAATAAGAAGAGCCCGCTATCTGCAGATCTGTACCAACTGATTACAAAGATGGCAAAGGAGGGATTTGATAATTTATTTAAGACCTATAGTTCATCGGATTCTAACACGGTCATTCATGTCATTCAAATGTATAAAAATTTATTGGAATACAACAATGATAAAATTCTTGTAGATGAATACATCGTCGATGTGGAAAAAAATAAGGTGAACATCGACGAAGTATTTGAACGGATTATTGACATTTATGATCCACACATTTTACAAATTACACAACACACCCTTCTCATGATGCAAGAGGAAAATGACCCCTCGAATCAAGGTCATCATTTGGATGGGTTGAATCAAATGTTTATGAAATACAACAAGGCAATCAAGGAATGGATCAAAATTAATTTAATTCTATAAAGAAGAAATGTCCGTGTGTGATCATTATTATGGAAAGATCTTCGCTCATTTGGCGGGAGGGATGGGGATTACTGCGCTGAGTGCGGAATATTCGAATCTTGGTTCCAAACTGATACCAGGTTCTCCGATCGCAAGTGCTTTTGTATTATTTGGCATTACTATCGCTCTTATTTTTGGAATGAACCGCGCGCCGCCCGGTGGAATCCTCATTTATCTTTTATTTACTGCATTTGCATTCTCGTTGGGTCAAACCATTAAACCAATGGTACAGCGTGTCGAGAAGAATCGTCAGCTAGTACACATTTTGACCCTTGTTACGGGATTATTTGTAGGAATGATGGCAATTGGTTTTTATGATAATCAGCATATACTTGGATTTGGTCCTTATTTACTAGTTGCACTTCTTGGCCTCATTGTTGCTGAAGTGGTATGGTTCTTCATTTCAACCCCCGAACAATACAAACAGTCACAGTCCTATTCGGCACTATTTGGCATCATTCTCTTTTCATTCTTTACTGTGTATCACACACAAGTGATTAAAGAAAGGGCACAGAGTTGCCGTTCCGAAGTACGCCGCGGAAATGATCCAAATTATCCCGTTTATTCTCTCTTATTTTTACTGGATTATGTCAATCTATTTACGGATATGTCCAGATCTTAGACAAATACATATTATCTATAAAATATTAAAAATGGAAATATATCACATTTTTAATATTCTCTGAATAAAGGATATCTTCATTTTCGGTGTGATCTCTTTGCCGACTTCTTTCGGCGACCGCCAAACTTAACGGGGAGTCCCTGATGCGAATTATCAAAATCAAAACGATCCTGAACTTGATCGATGGTAATTTTCGAAAACTTACCTGCATCCTCGGCAACGGGGTGACCGCTCTGGCCGATGGAGTGACCTGCCGCTCCGCCTCTACGATGAGTGCTGCAATGCTTGCGATGCTTGCGATGCTTGCGATGCTTGCGACGAGTGCTGTGCTTGCGACGAGTGTTTCTCTTTCCACCCGTCTTAATGCACGCCTGGTTAAAGGCACGAGCATCATACGGAGTCTGAATGGTGAGACCAGGGACTGCGCTCGGCGCGCGGAAGGTCATAAAATCATTGCGATATCCCGCGGTGGGAGCATAGTAGCGCATCGAATCAGCGTCGCCAACGCGGACCACGGGGAAGTTCGCGGCAGAGAATCCAGAGGATCCCACAGAGGTCGGGGAACCCATCAGTTCCGCGCCACCTTGCATACGTTGCATATTACCCGTCACATAGGGTGGCAGAGGTGGTGCAGTAGTAAGACCCTGCACATTGCCAGGGTTAGCGTTAAGCGCATCAAAGGTTCCGCGCTCGCATGGGATGCGACCAAATTGCGCGGGCGAGGTACCTACACCATTCATACCATTCAAGGGACCCATTCCTGGAAAGAATCCATAACGGCCACCGTTCTGACCCGCACCCTTCAGATTATTACCATCTGCTGACGCATCCAGCTGAACCTTTGGCATCAGTGCCGCACCAGCTACAGGGACACCTGGCATGCTCATGACAACAGGGAGTGCTGCCGGATTTGCTACCGTGCCACTAACACCCTGTGTCGCGGGAAAATAGCCAGGCTTAGGGGTAAGGCATCCACTTACAGGTCCCGTATTTGGATCAGTAACCGGGCCAAACGATTGATTCGCAGCCACGCTCAATGCACCACCCTTTACACGCCGTCTGCGACCACCACGCGACCAGCCTGGCCCATGGCCGGGTAGGCCTTCAGGCGTATAGTATGCAATGTATCCTGGACGCAGGGAGGCAGCATTACCCGTACAATCTTTACCTGGTCCAGTATACTGATTGTGAATCAAATAACCAGGAGACACGGAATTGGGGCCTTCGGACCAGCCACCGCCTCTGGATACACGGTGAGTGCGCTTATGATGAGTGCGCCGATGTGGCTTTTTAGCTCGTTTGGTATGTCGTCGTGCCATATCTCTATTCTTATGTTGTATAAAAATAAAGTTAGATGTGATAGAAAAAAGAAGACGGTGTAATGGTGCGATCGGCAGGCAACATGCGTACAATCTGATACTTATGAAAGTTCTCATTCCACACCACCTCCACAGGGACACCTGCAACTTTCTCTGTAACTTTCTCTGCAAAAATCTTTCGCAGATCCACAGAGAGTGCCATCGTAGCAATGGATGCAACACCAAGATCCATGCCTTCCTGTGAAAAAAGCGAGTAGATATCGGGCAGAACGGCCTTGGTATAGGGCGTACAATACGCACACAGTGTCGTTGTAATCTCATTGCTGCGTTTCAGTACAGGTGCGATATATTCAACGGGCTTATGGTCCGACATTGTCACCGTATCTTTCCAGTACCATCGAGGCTGTCGTGCATGATCGGGCTGAATGATCCAGTAAATGGAAGGATTGTAATGCTCCTGCCAGTCTGCCAGTGAAATAGGCTTTACCAAACGCGGCGTGAAGGCAAGAAGAGGCTGATCGGGTGGAAGAGAGGCCCAAACTTCCTGCAGAAGCGACCATCGATCCGAAAAAACACGCGTAGACCACAGATCCACCCCTTGGTGAATGATAAGATCCTCGATTTGAAGTAGCGACTCGCCTGCCAGAATGTTCGCCAAAAAGACAATGGGGCCCGCCTGGCAAAATGCGGGAGGTAGAAGCCAGCGAAAGGTCATACCTTCTTGACGCTCAGGATACCAAATGCATGGGGCGAATCCGTCCATAAAAATGAGATATCCAACAGGACGCTTGTCAAACTTCGGCCACATCCACACGGTGCCTGTGGAAAAGGTCGGCTTGGCACGCGTAAACGGCATATGGATTTCTACGCGGTCTTTTAGAAATGGAAAGGATTGAAACAGAGATTCAATGGCCGAGATATGATCATTATCTAGGCGATGGAATCGTGCTACCTTCTTCTTTTCAAAATGAGGCGTAGTGCTATGAATAGATCGATTCATCCTATCCATTTATAGTAACCCGCCTTTAGACTCATTTTGACATTAAAATGCGGAAAAGCTATTGTCATTGTAGGTGTCGTTGGCAAAGATACCAGGCATAAATTCACCACCACCTTGAATGAATTCAGGCTGCATCTTCTGAGAATTATCGGATGACACTTGGAGACGGTCACTTGCAATACCTGCTTGAACGGCAATGGCGGTGTTATCATTGTTAGGTGCTGGCCGGAAAGAATTCTCAGGATAACGAAGGTTTTCGGGGATATCGGAGCTTTCCTGAGGTTCATAGAGAGGATCCGTTGCACGAGGTTCTTGATAGACAATCTCCTGATTGGGGCTGGCCTGACTTGGTGGGTTGGGACCGGAAGGCGCAACGACTCGCTTGGGATAGATGGGGGCTTGACGGATCTCGATCGAAGCGGGGGCTGGAATTTCAAAGTGTTCCACTGGAACAGGGATCTCTTCACCAAATAATTTATCTCGAAGCGACAAATAAACTACAAATCCAACGATGATAATACCAAACAGAGCGATGTATGAGTTCATTCTTTTTGATCTCGTGAAAATCCAAGATGAAATTCATCAGCGTGATGGAATGGTAATTCGTAGTGGTGCTGATTTTCTATTTGACGGATGATGATTGTGATGTTGTTTACGGGGAAAAGTAAGTGGAGGTGCTACAAATGTAGTAGGAATACGAATCATAAAGGGCTCTTCTGAATGTTTTGCGGATGGCGTTGCGGATAGCGTTGCGGATGGCGTCGCGGATAGCGTTGCAGAAGGATTCAGAATCATCTGAAATTCTCTTTCAAGTGTATCTAATTCAAAGGGAATCTCTCTCTTTGTGCGATAGCGCATCCATCCACCAAGTTGCTCTAGTATCCCATCTGCATCCTCCCTGATCCGTTGATAAGGAACCTCCATGATTTCCATGACCTCTGAACCAACCCAGTTTTGCGGCATACACATTGCATCAAATACCATTCCTTGAGAGAGTGTTTGTTGCTGACAATAGAGATAACTTACCGAATGAGATGAATGCTCTTCCAAAAACCAGTTTGATCCAGAATAATATCGGATGGAAGAGGATGAAATAGAAGTGGTTGCTTTCCACACAAAAATTGATGGCATGATTTATACTATTCTAAGATAGAACACGCTATTTAAGCATTGTCTGCACTATCTTGATTAGATATGACAACGCTATCCACTGTATTACTTTCTACCAGCGGAGACTGTCGTAAGGCGAATATCCAGCTTACTGCGGAGCGTGAGCTAACCATGGAAAACATCCAGAAATACTTTAAAAAGAAGGAAATGCCCGAAATGGTGTGCCATTACAAATACGATCATAAAGTCATCTTCCTCTTTGGATATCAAACAGGAAAGAAAGGAAAAGAGAACAAAACGGAGATCCCTCCTCCCTATTCCGAGTTGACTCTCTTTGGAGACATTCTGGTGATTGCCGCACTCACGCATGAATGGAATCAACCCATCCCCTATACCATCGATCATTGGAATGCATTCGCACAAAAAGAAGAAGAGGAGGAAGAGGAGGAAGAAGAAGAAGAGGAAGCCCTATCCGAAGATGGAAAGTCAATCAAGGATGATTTTGAGAACAGTGATTCAGATGATCTTCTTGAGAAAGAGGAATTGGAAGAAGAAATCGAAGAGGTACCTGTTGTCATCAAACGCCGCCGCGCCCCTGCCTGTATCAAGATTGATCCCAATGCTCTGAAAGAGGAAATCTCCATGGATTCTCCACCCGAAGCCACACCCCTTCGGCTACAATGTCTACAGCAACTCTCCTTTCTGGAATCAGACTACACAACGGATGACATTCGCTCATTGGAGAAAGCCATCTTCGAGGCAACCTGTCAGAATTCCCAAAAACAATATATCACACGCAATTGGAAAGTTCCCACCTTTGTGGAAGCCTATCGACAAACCATGCGCGCGGTCTTTAGTAACATTCATCCAGACAGTCCTATCAAGAATTCACGTCTACTTCTTCGTGTCAAAGAGGGCGAGTTCCCTTTGAATGCCATTCCATTTATGTCTGCCTATGAAATGTATCCTGAGCGATGGTTTGCTCTGAAGGACAAATTGCTACAACGCGAGCAAAAGATTCTGGAGGGTAACAAGAGTCGTGCAACGGATCAATTCCAGTGTCGCCGTTGTAAGAAGCAGGAATGTACCTATTACGAGCTTCAAACGCGTTCGGCAGATGAGCCGATGACGATCTTCATTACTTGCTTGAATTGCGGCAAGGAGTGGCGCCAGGGTGGTTAGTTAGAATAAGCTGTACTTATTTTTCATTTCCTCCTCGCATTCGCTAAGAATATAGTCCATGAATTCCTTTTCGAGTTGTTGTCGAAAGAACGCGGATAGAGAATCTTCCGACCCTTCACCATTGGAATACGAATGATTAAATAATTGCGGATGTGGATGATATCGGTACGAATAATACTGAGAGATCTCATTTGAATACGATTGATATCGATGACGATTCGATTGATATAGGTATTGCCGAAGATGTCTCGTATATTCCGACCCCTTTACCACATCATATCCTGGAAGATGAATCATCATTTCAGCCCCCCTCGGAAATTTAACAAACTGGTGAATATAGGTGCTGATTAGCTGATTTTCAACGCGTCCTTGGCCTGCCTGGATCATACACTCATAAAAGGCATAACGAAGATTGGGAAAGACCCATGAGACGGATGGTTGAAATTGTGTATGAAGATCAAAGCGGCCTGGATGAGCGGACAAGTAGTGCACTTCGCTTAGATTTGGAAAAATCGAGGGCCGGAGAATATTAGAAATTCCCGCACTACTACAGTGAATCAGCGCAACCGTTTTTACCTTAGGAAAAAAGAGAGTAGGCGGAACGGGCTTTTTACACAACCGATAGAGGCAAAGATGACTTGTCTGTTGAACATGGTATGGAATCAAACTCAATACCATATTCTACCTAAGATACACTAAGATTATTGATAGGTCTCCACTTTAAGTTGAACGCTGAAATGTTTCTGAATGGCAGATTGTTGTGCGGAAGTCGGCAGATGATGATTGGATTCAATGGTTTTAAAGGTATGTCGCGGAAAGGAACATTTTTGATCGGCCTTCTCTTGCGTGAGACCCAGTTCAATACGCTTTCGAATCAACGCCTGAATGGACTCGGGTTGAACGCGCTTCCTCGGAATCTCTGTACCATCCATGGCATCAATCTTTGCCATACGAGATTTCTCACTTCGATCGGCATCGCGTGTCTCTGCCTTGGCATGAGCGTCTTTCGTAGAAGGGCGACGGCGCAATGTAACAGTAGTCCAGTCTTGATGATCCATTTCTGCTATGTACTCCAGCCAATAAAATAAATCAATTTTTATTTTTCGGATTAAGTTATAGGGATGCGCTCTTGCTCCAAAGAACGAACAAATATTCCTATTACAATTTCTGTCTTACATGACCTGGAATATCAACTTTGTCGATTATTGCATCGATCGGGAAGACGGGCCTTTACTGAGAAACAGGGTATGAACCGAAAGACCACTACAGAATCAAAAGGTCAGCAAGTCGCCAATACTCAAATGTTCCGTCAGGAAGTGGACGCTTAATAATATAAGGCAATCGTTTTTGTTCGAGTTCCATTCGAGCAATGTCGCGTACATCCGTAATGTGGGATGGAACGGCAATAAAGGGTGCGGATCCTTTGCTAATTTGATTGGCACGGAGACCAATGATCTTGGTTCGCTCGAAGTTCGTTAAGAAGGGATAGGTCCGGTGATTCGGGTCGGTAGTAGGCTTTTCAGGATCCGCCGATACACCTCCTGGAGGTAAGATGCTGGGTTGAAGTTTAGGAAGGACTTGACCTACATAGTCCAACAGGCACTCTGGATGCTGCTGGTAGAGGCGCTTGAGTTCGGGCTTCACCTCTGCCGTTACTTCCTCTTCGGGAAGACCCTCTGCATACTCCTCCGCCCACTCTTCTTGCTCGTAGTCAAGATTATCATCAAGTTCCTCTGCCATGTCTACCTCTATCTTTTTATTTTTGGCAATCAAATTTTATATCAAATGCCATTCCTTAAAAATTGATGAATCAAACGATGCGGAAGATCGGTATAAAGCATATTCGTCGTATCCAACCAGAGATGACCGATTCTTCTATTCCAGAGAAACTATATGAGACCTTTGATGAAATGGGTCTTCGCGATGAGCTTACCCGTGGAATTTACACCTACGGTTTCGAGCAGCCGTCCCGAATCCAGCAATGGGCGATTGTGCCGATGAGTCAAAAGAAGGATATTCTCGCTCAGTCGCAATCGGGTACGGGAAAGACAGGTGCTTTTACCATTGGCGCACTTTCATCCTTGGATACTTCGCTAAAGGCTCCCCAGGTGCTTGTCATCTGTCCGACGCGAGAACTCGCTCAGCAAACGGAAAAGGTAGCGCAATCCATTGGATTCTACATGAATCTGAAAGTCCTATCTGCAACGGGTGGTAATCAGCTTCGCAGTGATATTCAGTCTTTGAAATCAGGGGCCCAGTTTATTGTCGGCACACCTGGACGAATCTTCGATCTCATTTGCCGCGGCGAGCTCAATGTGGAGCATATGAAGTATGTGATTTTGGATGAGGCCGACCAGATGTTGGAGGATCTCTTTGCGGATCAGATCAAGGCCATTCTCAATAGCAAATTTCCGACGACCACCTCACTGGCGCTTTTCAGTGCGACCATGCCTCAAAATGTGCTCGAGGTGGCAGAGAATTATCTCAATCAGCCGGTTCGTATCCTTCTTCCACAAGATGAGGTAACACTGGAGGGCATCAAGCAATATTACGTTCTATTGGATCGCGAGGATTGGAAGCTTCCTGTTCTCCTCGATCTCTATCAGCAAATTACGGTGAATCAAGCGCTCATTTATGTGAATAAGCGCCAAAAAGCAGAGTGGCTCGCCAAACAGCTATCTTCTCATGGGTTCACGCTGGAGTACATTCATGGGGAGATGGATGTGGCCGAGCGAAAGAAGAGAATGGATGATTTTCGGTCGGGTCAAACGCGCGTTCTGATTAGCACGGATCTGCTGGCGCGCGGAATTGATGTTCAGCAAGTATCACTGGTGATTAATTATGAGCTACCGATTCAGCGCGAGAACTATGTGCATCGCATTGGTCGCTCGGGTCGCTATGGAAAGAAAGGAAATGCCATCAATCTGATTTGTGGGGATGAATTGAAAGTGATGAATGAGATCGAGGCACATTATTCTACGGTAGTTCATGAGCTTCCAGAGGATTTGAGCTCCATCAGTGTATCATAATAAAAATAAAATAGGATCTATTTTTATTTTACTGTGAATGATTACGAATATCATGGCGACAAGTGGGACATGTAACATGGGTTGTAAACCAGGTATCAATACAGGTGGTATGAAAGGAGTGGGTGCAATAATTCAGAATGCGCATATTCTGACCTTGTTCGATTGGATCTTGACAGATCGCGCAATTATCATCCATGGCACGCGGGGCAGTTGTAGTAATGGTATATTGATGAATTTGTTCTGCGGTAGGATGGACGGTAACCGATTGATCAAGAAAGTTATGAAGAGAGGGAGCTTCGAAGATTTGCCCGATAAGATTGGTAAGAAGAGTGTCGGTTGAGGAGCTTCCTAGCCAATTACGGTTAAAAAGCGCGCTTTGAGGGCGAGTGGATTGTGATGTGAAGACTACTTCTGTTTCAGGAAGACGGGAGCCGTGAAGATATTGGTACAGTGTGCTTCCCGTATCATCTGCAGAGCGAATGGGAATGCGATGTACTCTTGTAGCGGATGCGGATGGAACTGCGGAGGCGGATGCGGATGCGGATGCGGATGTGGATGCGGATGCGGATGCGGATGGAACAGCAGATGCAGATGTTTGTAATGTACGCGTTGCTTGTGCTCTTTCATACGGATTTTGATTTGCCACTGAGATGACATAATTCAGTACATCAGGAACGGAACGAAACCGCTGAGGTTGATAGAGAAGATCAGGGAAGTGGTTATGCAGATCGTTTAGCAAGGAAATCGAATAGGGGGTAGACATTGCTGATGATAATAGTTCTGTAATCATAACTTAAGCCCCGATCGCGATCAAATTTATATGGAGCCTCATGAAGCTAATCCCGAAGTAAAAGGCGTTGTTGGAATTCAAAACATGGGTAACACTTGCTATGCCAATTCCACTCTACAACTCTTGCGCGCCTGTTCCGAATGGGATGCCTTTTGCCTCAGTCAAAACTTCGTAGAGAAACTGTCGCATCTCCCTGAATCCAATGCCAATCGCCGCATTTTGCTCGCCTATCAGGACATTTTGCGATCGCTCTGGTCGGCTTATGCACCCGCCTATGTTCGCCCTCTCGGATTCATTTCTGAAGTATGTAAGGCGGTCAAAGGAACGGTGTATGAAGCATTTGGTATGCCCGTTCCCAATGACAGCCATGAATATCTAGTTTATCTCCTGGACCATTTTCATGAAGCCCTTAAAACGACCACGAATCATGTGGAGAAAGAGATTCCTGCAAACGCCACACCCGTTGATCGAATGCGTATCCTAGCTGAAAATGGATGGAATCGTTTCTTGTCGCATCATTCGAGCCCTGTCGTTCAGCTCTTTTTTGGAATGATGCGAAAGACGGTGCAGTGTACGAATTGTGCGAATAAGACCTATCAGTGGGAGGTCTTCAATTCACTGAAAGTTCCCTGTGAGGGCGCGACCCTGGAGGAGTGGATTCAACGCGAAGTCAACGAGCAGTCTGAGATTGAGGGCTATCAGTGCGATCATTGTAAGGGTCGTCATTTGGCGAAGAAATCCTCCCATCTGTGGAAACTTCCCGATAATCTATTTGTGACCCTTCATCGATTCAACTACAACGGTCATAAAAACACAACGACATGCCCTTATCGTGGAGATGCGATATCCTTTCAACCCTTCTTTGCAGAGGAATCCGAAGAGGCCAATCAATTGTGGAAGTATGAGATTCGTGGTGTATCCGATCATCATGGGACGCACATGGGCGGACATTACACGGCGCAATTTAAGCATCCGATGACACAGCAGTGGTGGGGATTCGATGATGAACGTGCCCGTCCATTAGCCAACCCCGAATTTTCGGCGACCAATTATATTTTCTTTTTCAAAAAATGTGCCTAAAAAATGCTGGCAGCCCTATCCGCCAACTGTGTCACACGATAGGGATGGCCTTCAAATCCTTCAGGGCCATCGTGATTAATAAATGCGCTTTGAATGCTACCCATCCATCCCGCGTCACCGCAGACGCGATAATGAACATGCGACTCGATCTTTCCTTTAAATGGTACTTTATAGGATTGTGGGGGGCGGACTTTTAGAACGGCAATTCCATCTGCATTGGCGGTAGCCACACCCGCATTTTCGTACTTGACATAGGCATCCTTCCAGGACTTCAGCTGCTTCATATTTTCGGAGCCTGGTTCCGCCGCCCAATAGATCACCTTGCTGTTTGCGGGAACAATCACTTTAATTTCCTTGGTTGCGCCCGGAGGTTCACGGTTCTCCAGCACGGAGCAGGGTGCAACCATGGGTCCCAGAAAGGGTAGGTAGGTATCACGATCTAGCATCACACCTAGTGCGGACAAACCTACCAGGATATAAATCACGTTCGAGATCACACCGTTACCAAATACAGTAGACACAAGATTACAATTAAATAGTGCAATAGAGAGCCAGTTAAGACCACCCGCAATCAAAAAGACCATTGCCATTTTAAAGAGCAACTTTTGAAGATACATAGGCGTCCATACTCCCTCAAACCGATCGCGAAAGGTTGACATTCTACTTAGAGGCATCATATCCGTTAGGTGTACATTCCATAAGGCGGAAGATCCGTTACCTCTTTCTTTTTCATGAAGAGCGGAACATGCTCTTTTTTGACAACAAAGGGAAGCGTGAAATCCTTGATGTAAAAGGGAAGATCGGGTGAATTATACATTCGCAGCATGTTAATCTTTTGTGTCATTTGTTCGATACAGCGTTTGAGTTCGCGCACACCTTTCTCCTCATTGGCGTAGTCCTCAATGACGATGGTAAGAATCTCTTTAGAGATTGCTACTTTCTCCGTCAAGTTCACTTCATTGAGCGCGTCTGGGAGCAAATACTGCTCTGCAATGACCGTCTTTTGCTTCAGATCGTATCCTTTCAGTGTAATGACAACCATGCGATCCAGTAGAACACGGTCAATCTTTGTAATGTCATTCGCACTAAACACAAACATGACCTTACTGAGATCGATGGGTACGCCTGCCAAGTATTTGTCTTCAAACTCGCTGTTCTGAACGGGATCGGTCAAGTGAATGAGAAGGTTCATGATCTCTTCGCCCTTTGGTGTCTGCGAGATTTTATCCACTTCATCGAACATGAGAACAGTACTCATCGATTTGGACGCGATAAGAGAATTGACAATCTTGCCGCAGTGAGAGGACTCATACACCAGTTGGTGACCCGTGTAGGTGCTGGCATCCGAATCGCCGCCGAGGGAGATAAATTGAAAGGGCCATCCGAGCGCTTTGGCAATTCCGTTCTTAATCAATGACGTTTTTCCGACGCCTGGCGGGCCGGTCAGAAGTAGACAAAGGCCACGACTATTTGGATTTGCAATTTTGCTACTGATGAACTGCATGATCTGAAGCTTGGAATCTTCCTGACCGTAGACGGACTCGTCCAGATATTTCTTCGAAGTGCGCATGAAATCTCCACATTTTTCGGGACCATCCTCCAGCCGAACAGGAATCTCTTTGTAGGTTCCAAAGGGAATGCTAACCACCTTGTCTAGCCATGCACGAAGCTTGAAATATTCATTGCTGGACTGTTCTAGACTCTGAAGACTGTTGTATTTTGCCAGAATAATCGCCTGAACTTCTTGCGGGAGCTTCATGGTTAAAATCCGCAACATGAGATTAATTCCACTATTATTGACGGTGGGACGATGCTCCAGGGCGTGCAGCAATTCATTTTGTTTTTCCTCCGCCATGTCTTTGAATTGACCGATTTGCGTATCAATTGTATTTTCCTCCATGGGGGTTGTCAGTAGGGTCACAAATCGCTGTACGCTTTCGGGCTCCAGTTTCATATTGTATTTTTTAGGAACCATTGTATCACCTTTACGATCTCCCATTTTCAGAATGTAACGGAACAGTTCTTCATTCTCTTCATTGGATTCTGTCTCTTCCACATCGTATTCTTCATCCGTCTCTTCGATCTCTTCATCCGTCTCTTCGATCTCTTCGTCGGGTGTTTCCTCATCTGTTTCTTCCATGGAGCTCGTTGGAGAATAAACAGTAGGTGATAAAGGAAGACAGCGCCGAACAGTTGGATAATGAATGGTATTCTGCAAATGCTCCTTTTTTTCTGTTTTTTCCACTTTTCGTGATTTTTTCATGATAAGATCGATTTTCTTACGCGCCAGAAGGGCGGCTTTACGAATGGGGCGTGGAGAGGGCTCCTCGGAATCCGATCCATAATCGATCAGATCACGAAGATTTCCATGACTATCCACGCTACTTTCACTTTCATCATCGCTGTCTTTTCCATTACTACCCTTCTTAGGCATTCTATTAAATGGACTGTTTTTAACCATGATTTACGTAGGTAGGATACTATATAAATCATGCTCTAATCGCATCAATTTTATCGGCGACGACGAGTAGAATAGGATCGCAATGTTTTTGCCGCGGCGCGATCCACACGGCCAGGAAGTTTCATCAATTTATGTTTCGTGCGAGTTAAAAAAAATCGTACACGCTTCACTGTGCGTTGACCGATTCTCTTAGAGGCTTTCATCGTTTTTGGAATCCACGCCGCCGTACCTCTCTTTGCATTTTTTCGTGTACTTGCTTTTCGAGACATTTCTATGTATTCATTTGAAATTTAAGTAATCTATGATTACAATTGAATGCTCTCGTAAATATCGAGGAAGGTAAATCGCGCCTTATTGCTGAGTCCTGATTGGCTAACCGTAAATGGTTTAATCCGCTCCGAAAACTCATTTTTAAGGATCTGACGAATCACATGAAGAGTATCCTCCAATGAGGGATCCTGAACACGAATCGCTTTTACGATCTTCATAAAGCAGTCTGCCAATTCCTCAATCAGTTTTGTTGAGTCCTTATTTGTCAGATTGACCTCCACTTGGCGAATAATCGTCGTAATAATTTTCATAAATGTATCCTGATCCACCACATTGTGTTTAATGAGCTCCGCCAGAAACTGCGAATAGCCGCGGCGATATTTCTTTTCCACATTTCTCTTGCACATTTCATTGTAACTTTCCGTCTGATGCTCTGGTACTTCTTCAAAGATCTCCATATACTGCGAATACAGATTAGCCATTTCCGTCAGAAGAACAGGATAGTCCGCGCTCAATTCGCTCAGTAGTCTGGCATAGAGGGGGCAGAAGACCTCTTCACTGGCCGCCTTTTCAAATACAAGTTTCATAAAGCATTTCATCATGTCGGTTTGGCCGCTGGCAATAATATGGGTAATAAATTCTTTAATTTCATTGTAATTAGGTTGACTAAACTTGTTAAGTTTACCCAGCAGAATCGTATTTAGAATCGTGTCTTCCACTTTTCCTGTTGTTTTCTTAAATTTACTCACATACTTTTGATGAGGGCGAAATCCATCGGAAGAGTCGTGCCATGCACCATTTCCCTTCTGAGAAACATGCGGATGAATGGTTGTCAATGGAATGCTTGCGGGAATGCTTGCGGGATTGCTTGCGGAAATGCTTGCGGAATTGCTTGCGGAAATGCTTGCGGAAATGCTTGCGGAATT
>Ga0315290_10000938_pt1 | contig 19762 bp, 10 predicted proteins | sample YL17G12_0_MG_FD_203627 | JGI IMG/M metagenome (GOLD analysis project Ga0315290, IMG submission 203627) | Sediment microbial communities from Yellowstone Lake, YNP, Wyoming, USA - YL17G12_0 | ecosystem: Environmental > Aquatic > Freshwater > Lake > Sediment | place: USA: Wyoming | collected... | reverse complement strand
AGGTGCTCCGCGCACTCGTGGCGAGCGCTCCGGGCGATGCAGCGGTTGTCGAGCGTGCCGTGGCATGGCTCGACGCGAATCCAGGGCATCCGCAGGCGCACGAGGTGCTCCGCGCACTCGTGGCCAGCAGTGCGGGCGATGCCGCGGTTGTTGATCGGGCGGTGGCATGCCTCGACGCGAATCCAGAGCATCCGCAGGCGTACTGTTTGCTCGAAGCACTCGTGGCAAACAATCCGGAGAATGCAGCGGTTGTTGAGCGGGCCGTGGCATGGGTCCACGCGAATTCGCACCATTCGAAGGCGTACCAGTTGCTCGCGGTACTCGTGGCAAGGAGTGCGGCCGATGAGCGCGTCGCTGCCTTGGCTGACGGGTGGCTGGCCTCTAACCGCGATCATCGCCAGTATCAGTACCTTCTCGGCACGATGATAGTCAGGACGGACGGAGCGGAAAGGTGGCTTCGGCTCGGAGAGGAGTACGTTCGGCAGCCGGATGCCCTCCAGCGGCAGCAGGTCTTGGGCGTCTTAGTCACCGGGGGAAAGGCGGCGCCCAAGTACGTTGAAATGGCTCTGGATTACCTGGACTGCCTGGCTGGGCCGGCCACCGAGAAGTATCGGAAGTTTGTCCTCTATCACCTCTGCCGGGCACTGGCACGAAACCCGGCCAATGCCGCCGAGTACCTCAGCGGGCCCTTCCCGGAGGGCCGCAAGCGGTTGGTCGCAGCCCATTGGGTCTGGGGGCTCAAGGGGCTGCCGGACTATCTGGCCGCACTGGCCGACACGGCTTTCGACAAGCTCGACCCGGCCCGGGCGGCGTGGATGTTGAGGCGGCTCGTTGAAAGGCAGGTCACCGGCGATCGGCTCGACGACATGCTCGTGGCGTGGCTGGACGCCAACTACCGGAGCCCGGGCTACGGCAAGCTGCTTCGCGCATTGGCCGCGCGGCCCGGGCAGTGGGCCGCGGTTGCCGATCGGCTGCCGGCGGAGGTTGTGGCCGATTTCGAGGACTGGTCATCGGACTGACCATGGGGACCGCAGCCGGGGCGGCACGCCCGGGATGGGTTCCATTGCACGGCCGGGATGCTACACTGGGGCTTGCCACCGTGTCGGAGGGACTCTTGACCGACGTGCTCCCGATCCCAGGGGGGCGGTGCCGAGCCTCGAACGGTGAAGTCACGGCAACCCTCGGAGGAAGACAGTCATGCGAACCGCATCCGTCAGGGCGTGTTGGGTCATGGCTTTGCTGGCGGCGGTGGCCGGCCGTGCGCAGGCCGCCGAGCCCAAGGTCGCTGAGCCCAAGGTCGCTGAGCCGAAGGTCGTCGACGCCCTACAGCCGTTGCGGCTCACGCGGCCGGAGCTGTCGGGCGAGATCGGGCGGCGCATCGAGGACCTGATCTACAAGAACTACATGGTGCTGGATCTCGAGCGGGGGTTCTTGGACCCCTTTCGGCAGCGCCCCCCGGCCAAGGAGTGGCGGTACATCGGCGTCGGCAAGGTGATCGACGCGGCCAGCATGTTTGCGGCCTACACGGGCGACCCGGAGGTCGGCCGGCGCACGGCCCGGCTCATCGACGCGCTGATGAAGACCCGCGACCCCGACGGCTACTTGGGACACATGAAGGCGGAGCCCGAGGGCCGGCAGAACTACCGCAACTGGATCCTGCACGACCAGGAGTACGCGCTCTTGGGCCTGGTCGACCACTGGCGCTACTGCGGCGATGAGAAGTCGCTCCAGTACGCCCGCCAGTTGGGCGATTACATCCTGGCGACCTTCCCGAAGAACCCGAAGCCGGAGGACGTCTGCACGGCCGGATTGCCCGAGGCCATGTTGACGCTCTACGGCTGCACGGGCGATCCGCGCTACCTGCGCTTCGCGGCCGACACGCGCCACGGCTCGCAATGGGAGGTGGAGTGCAGCAGCCTTCGCGACTGGGAGCAGACCTTCGAGAATCCCAAGCGGTCGCACGTCTACGTCATGCTGGCCCGCTGCTACAGCCAGACGATGCTCTACCGCTGGGAGCCCGCGGACCGGCTGCTCAAGATGTCGCGGTTCATGCTGCACGAGCTCGTGCGCAAGGACGGCGGCCTGCTGATTACCGGCTCCGGCTCGGACGGGGAGCGATTCGCCTATACCCAGAACGGGCGCGGGGCGATCAGTGAATCGTGCGTCACGGCGTACCTGATCCGCTGGCTCGGGAGCCTGATGCGTCTGGAGGGCGATCTGCGCTACGGCGACGTCATGGAGCGGACCATCTACAACGCGCTGTTTGCCGCCCAGGACCCGGCCGGGCGGCGCCTCCGCTACTTCACGCCCTTTGCCGGCCCGCGGGACTACTTCGGGCAGGACGGCTTCTGCTGTCCCGGCAACTACCGGCGGATCGTCGCGGAATTGCCCGAGATGGTCTACTATCGAACGGCCGACGGCGGGGTCGCGGTGAATCTCTTCACGGAGTCGAAGAAGGCCGTCGACTTGGGCGGCGGGCGCAGCGTGACCATCCAACAGCAGACCGATTACCCCACGTCCGGCCTGGTGAAGATCACCGTCACGCCGCCGGCGGCGATGGAGTTTCCGCTGCGGCTGCGCATCCCGCGCTGGTGCCCGAAGGCCCGGCTGGCGATCAACGGCGAGTCGCCGCGCGAGGTCTCTCCCGGCGAGAAGCACCACGAGATCCGCCGCACCTGGAAGCCGGGCGATATTGTAACGCTCGACATGCCCATGCCGTGGCGGCTTATCCGCGGGCGCAAGCTCCAGGACCAGCGGGCCGCCCTGGTGCGAGGCCCGGTGGTCTACTGCATCGGCACCGCGGGCAACGCAGAGCTGCTGAAGAAGTGCAAAGAGCCCGGCGACCTGACGATCGATCCCGGGTCGCTCGGCAAGCCGATGGCCGACACGTCGGTCCGCCCCGGCGGGCTGAAGGTCCTGGCGAAGGCGTGGCCGGCGGGGAGCCCGGCCAAGGACGCCGCGCCGCTGGACGTCGTGCTCACGGAATTCGTCGACCCGAGCGGCATTGCCACGTACTTCCACGTCCCGGACCTGACCAAGGCGGTCGACGATGAGCTGACAAGCCAGCCGAGGGCCGCCGCCGAGACGAAAACCACCGGCGCGGTCAACTACGGGCGGCCCTTCGAGCCGCCCACGCGCCCGGCGTTCATTGCGCTGCCGCCCGGCGCGGTGGAGCCCGGCGGCTGGTTGCGCGACTGGTGCCTGGCGGCACGGGACGGATACACCGGGCACATGGACGAGGTCGACGTGGAGTTCAGGAGGGCGTGGGCCGTTGACCACACGATGACCGGCGACCGCCTCAACTGGCCTCGGGGGGCATGGCCTTATGAAGGCGGCGGATACTGGTTCGACGGCCTGGCCCGTCTGGGCTACGTCCTGCACGACGACGCGCTGATCGAGCAGGCGAAGAGGCGCTTCGACGTCGTCGTCTCCCGCATGAACCCCAACGGCATCCTGTTTCTGTGGTGGCTCAACAAAAACAGTCCCGACGATGCCAAGGCGATTACCTGCGACGGCGGCTGGCCCATCTGGGCCTGCGGGCTCTTGGGGCGCGGCATGTCGGCGTACCACGCCGGCTCCGGCGACAAGCGCGTCCTCGAGGCGCTGGAGGCAGCATACGCCGGCGACCGCAACTGGCTGCACCTGCCGGGCGGCATGTCGAGCGTCTGGCCCGCGCTGCAAACCTACACCTGGACGGGGAACAAGCAGATCGCCGAGGCCCTAGGCGAGCTTTTCTCGAAAGACGGCCCCAAGCCGGGCGTGTCGCCGGGGGCGTGGGGGCGCTATCGCCGGATGCCGAAGCAAGAGCCGGGCGCGGAGGCCAGCGAGCACGGCGTCATGTTCCTCGAAAGCACCACGCCGTGGGCGCTGGGCTACCTGTGGTCGGGCAGCCGCGAGTTCCTCGACGTCACCCTGGCGTGGCACGACCTTCTCGAGCGCGAGGCGATGCAGCCCTCCGGCGTGCCGGTCATGGACGAGTTCTGGGGACCGACCGGCGCGTTTAGGGCGACCGAGACCTGCGACGTGGCCGGCTACCTGTGGAGCCAGATCGTCCTGCTCTCGGTCAGCGGCCAGGGGCGCATGGCCGACCGTGCGGAACGGGCGATGTTCAACGCCGGTCCGGCCACCGTCGCGCGCGACTTCAAGACCCACGTCTACTTCCAGAGCCCCAACCGCGTCGTCGACGGCTCCCCGCCCTGTCCCCACGGGCCGGGTGCCTCGGGGTGCTCGTACAAGGCGACGCACATGCCGCTGTGCTGCACGGCGGCCCTGAACCGCATCGTGCCCAACTACGTGATGCACATGTGGATGGCCACGTACGACAACGGGCTGGCGGCCACGCACTACGGCCCGTGCAAGGTGTCGGCCCTGGCGGGCGATCGGGTGCCCGTCGAGATCGTATGCCGGACCGACTACCCCTTCGACGAGGTCATCGAGATGACCGTCAATCCGGCCCGGGAGGCGACTTTCCCGCTCTTGCTGCGCATTCCCGGGTGGTGCAAGAGTGCGGAGCTGAGCGTGAACGGGTCGGGGGTCAAGCCCGTGCCCAACGCCAACGGGTTCGTGCGCGTCGAGCGGCTTTGGAAGCCGGGCGACGCCGTACGCCTGCGGTTTCCGATGTCGGCGAGCGTGACGACGGGGCGGGACCGCAACGCGCAGGGCGCGCCGTACGCGTCGGTCTCCTACGGCCCGCTGCTTTTCGCCCTGCCGATTCCGGACACCCAAGGCCCGAACGTGCCCGACCCTGCCGCAAAATGGAGATACGCGCTGGACGTGCAGGGCGAGAAGCTCCAGCGCGACATGGTCGTGGAGCGTCAGGCGATGCCCGCCAAGTGGGACTGGCCGCTGGCATCCCCGCTGAAGCTGCGGGCCAACGCCGTAGCGATCGACTGGAACCCGGAGCCCAAGGCGCCTCGGCTGCCGTCCGGACCGATCGCGAAAGGGGGGCCGCCCGAGAGGATCACGCTGGTTCCCTACGGCTGCACGAAGTTCCGCGTCTCGATGTTTCCGGTGACCGGTCCCGGTCCCAAAGGGAGATAGTGGGGAGATAATCCCGTCACGCGAAAGGAGCGGTTCATGTTCCGTCCAACGTTCTTCGCCGCGGTGGCGATGGTGGCGATGGTGGCGATCTTCGGTTTCGCGGCGGCAGCGCCTGCCGCCGAGCAGGCGGGCGTCGATCTGGCCAAACTTGCCGGCTGGGACATCGTTGTTGCGAAAGACGCATCGCCCAGCGAGACGTACGCCGCCGAGGAGTTTCGCTCGATCTTCGCCCGGGCGACGGGGATCGAGCTCCTGACGGTCACGGCCCCCGATCGAGCCGACCGGCACGTGTTCATCGGCCCGAGCAAACCCCTGGCCGGCAGCCCCGTGGGGTTCGACGCGGCTTTGATGGGCCCGGAGAGCCTGCGGATCGTCGTGCGCGATAACCTCATCGCCATTGCCGGCGGCCGGCCCCGCGGGACGCTCTACGGCGTGTACACGTTCCTGGAAGACTACCTGGGCGTGCGGTTCCTGACCGCCGACCACACGCACGTTCCGAAGTTGCGGGCCAGCGCCGTGGTCGGCCCGCTGGACCGCACCTACGAGCCGCCGCTCTCGTTCCGATGGAGCTACTACGGCGAGACCAACCGCTCGCCGGTGCTGGCCGCCCGGCTGCGGGTCAACACCGTCGGCGGCGAGGCGAAGTACGGCGGCAAGACCGGCCAGTCGCTCATCGGCCACAGCTTCGGCCACCAGATCCCGACGGCCAAATACGGCAAGGAGCATCCGGAGTATTTTGCCCTGCGCGGCGGCAAGCGCCTGTCGGACGTCCGGGACGACTGGTCCGAGAGCGAGCCGTGCCTCACCAACCCGGACGTGCTTGGGATCGTGAAGGCGGCGGTGCTGGCCGAGCTCAAAACCCATCCCGCCGCGGAGAACATCTCGGTCAGCCAGAACGACAACTCGAAGAACTGCCTGTGCCCGAATTGCAAGGCCGTCGACGACCGCGAGGGTACGCCGATGGGCACGCTCCTGGAGTTCGTCAACGCCGTTGCCGACGCGGTCGCCAGGGAGCACCCGGCGGTGAAGGTGGGAACGCTCAGCTACTGGTACACGCGCAAGCCGCCCAAAACGCTCAAGCCGCGGTCCAACGTGCAGATTCAGCTTTGCAGCATCGAGTGCTGCCTGATCCATCCGATCCAGGACCCCAAGTGTGCGAAGAACGTCCAATTCTGCAAGGACATGGACGAGTGGGGCAAGCTCACCAAGAGCATCTTCATCTGGAACTACAACACGAACTTCAGCAATTACCTGCTGCCGTGCCCGAACCTCCGGGTGATCGAGCCGAACATTCGCTACTTCGCGGCCCACGGCGCGAAGGGCATCTTCATGCAGGCCGCCGGGAACTCGACCGGGGCGGAGCTCTCCGACCTGCGCAACTACGTGATGGCCAACCTGCTGTGGGACCCGAGCCGCAGCGGCCGGCAACTGGCCGACGAGTTCCTCGGCCTCCACTACGGCAAGGCCGCGCCGCCCATCCGGCGGTTCATCAACATGTACCACGACCACTGCGAGTCCAAGGGCATCCACCGCAACTGCTTCGGCCGGGCGGCGGACTACGCGATCGACGCGGGCATCACCAAGGCCGCCATGGATGCGTTTGCCGAGGCCCTCGCCCTGGCCGAGAGCGACGCGGTGAAGTCGCGCGTCGAGAAGGCGTCGATCTGCGCCTATCGCTGTGCGATCGACCCGGTCTGGGAGCTGCCCGGCGGCAAAAAGCCGCTGGAAGCTGCCCAGGCCCAAGAGATGCGGCCGCTGGTCAAGACGCTGTTCGACCTGTGCGCCAAGTACCAGGTGCCGAGGTTCTCCGAGGGCACGAGCCTCGAGCAGGCGAGAGAGCGCCTGCGGGCAAACCTGGGGCTCAAGCCCGGCGAGGAGTTTTGACGCTCGCCCCGGCCCGCACTGCTCATTGCCGCAGGACGGATTGCCGGCCCGCCGCCGGACGCGTACAATTGCTGAGGGTTGCGCTGAAAGTGGAACACCCTCAAAGCCCGGGGGTTGCAACCCCCGGGCTTTACGACGCACGCCCCTTGCGTGATCAACGCAGAGTTCAGCAGTACCAGAGCGAGGAGCCGTCACCACGCACCGCGCGACGCGCCGAGGGAAGCACGAGGAGCTGTCATGAAACGCAGATCGTTCTTGAAGGCCGTGGGCGGGGCAACGGGCGGGCTGGCCCTGGGCATGGACGCGGCGCTCGGGGCGGAGCCGGCCACGCCGGCCGCAGAGCCCGAGCCGGTCGCCGGCCTGCCCCGCCGGGTCCTGGGCCGCACCGGGCAGAAGCTTTCGGTCGTCGGCTTTCCCGGCCTGGTCCTGGCGCGAAACGACCAGAAGCGGGGCACCGAGGTGCTGCACGCCGCGATGGATCGGGGCGTGAACTACTTCGACGTGGCCCCCGCCTACGGCGACGCCCAGGAGAAGATGGGCATCGGCTTGCAGGGGATCGCGCGGGACAAGTACTTCCTGGCGTGCAAGACGAACAAGCGGGACAAGGCCGGCGCGCAGGAGGACCTGGACCGGTCGCTTGGGCTCCTGAAGACCGATCACTTCGATCTCTACCAGTTGCACCACCTGCGCAGGCCGGACGAGGTCAAGCAGGCCCTGGGGCCGAACGGGGCCATGGAGACGCTGCTTAGGGCCAAACAGGAGGGAAAGGTCCGCTGGCTGGGCTTTTCGGCCCATACCACCCTCGGCGCGGTCGAGGCCCTCAAAGGGTTTCGCTTCGACACGGTGATGTTTCCCATCACCTTCGCGGAGTATTTCCTCTGGGGCTTCGGCAAGGAGGTGCTCGAGCTGGCCGCCAAGGAAGGGGCGGCAGTGCTGGCCATGAAGGCCATGTGCCGCGGGGCGTGGCCCAAGGACGCCAAGCAGCCGGCGGGCAAGTGGTGGTATCCGGCGGTCGAGGAGCCGGAGGAGCTCGATATGGCCTGGCGCTTCGTGCTGTCGCAGACCCCGGTGGCGGCGGGAATCCCGCCGGCGGTGCCGGGCCTGCTGGACAAGGCGATCGACGCCGCCAAGAAGTTTCGCCCCATCACCGAGCCCGAGCTCGACAAGCTCCGCCGAATTGCCAAGACCTGCGAGTCGCTCTTCCAGAAGGAGGCCGTGGCGGCCCGGGGCACCGGGCGGCACGCCGGGCCCATGCTGGCCGGCTGCCCGCACGGGTGCTACGGGACCTCGTAGCGGACGCGGTACGTGACCACCGCCTCGCCGTCCTTGGGAACCTGGACGGGGAAGATAATCGTGCGGCTGTCAACCTCGTGGAAGTCGCGGCTCTTCTCGATCACCTTCCAGCCGGCACAGCGGTAGAGCTTTTCCAGGACCTTCACCGTCACCGGCGCGTCCTTGTGGTTGCGGACCTTGATCTCGAAGGCCTCTTCGTAGACGAGGTCGGTGACCCGCTTGAACTCGGTCTGCTTGCGCTCGCCCACAATGTCGAAGGCGTCGCCGATGTAGAGGGTGACCTTCTCGTCCCGGGCGGTGTGCTCGATGGCGTCCTCGCCGATGAATTCCAGCGACTTGTCAACGTCGGCCTTGTACACGCGGCACTTCCCCTTGGGCAGGGCGATGCCGAGGTTGCGGTCGGCCCGGTTCTCCAGCTCGAGCATCACGTTGACCTTCTTGTTCTCCTGGCGGCCGTAGCCCGGGTCCCAGTAGAAGCCGTAGCGGAGCCACTGCAACTGGGCGCCGTCGTAGACGTAGGTCTTCTCGACCGGCACCTTGGAGGCCACGATCAGCTCGACCTGCTTGATCTGGTTGTTGCCGACCGTGGTGGCCTCCGGCAGCTTGTACATGCGGTACTCGCCGAAGACCTGGCTGGGGTCCGCCCCCTTCCGGGCCGTGGGGGCGAGCCGGGTCATCTGCTTGAAGTACTGCGGGCCGAAGCTCCATTGGATCCGCTCGGGGTCGATGCGCGTCTCGCCCGCCACCAGCTTCACGGCCGCGTCGGCAAACGCCGTGCCCGTGTTGTTCTCGATCGTCACCCAGCCGCCCAGCTCCAGCGACTTCTCGTCCGCGGAGAGCACCAGGTTGTAGTCGGCCCGCCAGCGGATCGAATTGGCAATGTACGAAAGCTCGACCAGGTGCTTGCCGTCCTTCTCCGTGCGGAGCTCCCAAACGAGCGTGGGCCGGGTCAACAGCCCGCCGGGAAGCTCGCTGAACTGGATCCGCTTGATGTTCTCGCCCCGCTCGACCATGACAATCGGCCCCTTCTCCTTGTCTTCGGCCAGGACCAACTGCCGAGCGTCAAAGCTCATCAGGGTCCCTTCGTAGAGCCGGCCGTCGGAGGTATGAACGGTGAGCTTCTTGTCGATGTACTTACGGAGCAGCTTGTCGGCGTTGACCAGGTCGAACTCGTAGTTTTGCTCGTCGACCACGGCGGCCGGATCGGTCAGCGAGCGGAAATGGACGCTCGTGGCGTCGATCGTCGCGGCCACGTCGCGGAAGCGGACCACGTTGACCCCCTTGCGCAGGGCTTCCTCCAGCAGCCGGCGGTCCTTGACCAGCGCGCAGTTGTTGTTGTAGATGGTCAGGGCCACCCCCGGCTTGGGCTCCTCGGCCCCGGGCGACGGGCCGGCTCCGCAAAGCAGGATGGCGACGACCCCAAGCAGGCATCGGCGTTTCATGGCTTTTTCCTCGTCGGAAAGGTTGGCTACCAGGTATAGCGAACGGTGTACGTGATCGTTCTCTCACTGTTGCTCTTTGACGGCGACAGGCCTATCAGCTTCGATGGGGGTATAGCGAACGGTGTACGTGATCGTTCTCTCACTGTTGGGCGGCAGATCCACGGTGAACTCCAGGGTGCGAAAATCCTTCTTCCGAAACTCCTGGCTCTTGGCGAGGATCTCCCAGTTCATGTAGCCTTGGAGCGGCTCCTCGACCACGATCGCCACCGGCTGGTCCTTGTGGTTCTTGAGCGTGATCTTCCAGTCCTGCTCGTTCCACTGCTCCCCGGCCCGGGTGCGGTTTTGGGTCTGGACCCGCTCCGCCGCCAGGTCAAACGCGGAGCCAACGCGGACCCGCACCGGCTCGTCCTTGGGCGTGTGGTCGATCTCGTCCTGGCCGACGAACTCGGTCTGCCGGTCGGCGTCGACCTGGTAGACGCGGAACGGGCCCTTGGGGAGCGGGATGCCCAGCCCCTCCCGGGTCTCCTTCGAGTTCTTGAACTCCAGGATCACGGCCACGTGCTGGGATGCCCCGGGCGGCCCGGGCTGGTAGGCCGCCATGCCCGGCGGCGTCTTGAGCAGGTAACGCTTCACTACCGGAATCCCCTCGATCTTGACCAGCTCGATCTGCTTGGTCTGGGCGCTGGCCAGGGTCGTCTGCCGACCCAGCGTGTAGAGGTGGTACTCGGCGAAGCTCTTTTCTTCGAAGCGGGACTTGCCCATGAATAACGTGCTTTCGCGGCTCAACGAGAACGAGGCCCTCGTCGCCCGGCTCGGCTCCTCGACCACGTGCACGTCGCCGGCCATGAGTTTGAGCCCGGCGTCGCGGTAGGTCGTGCCCGACTGGTTGTTGAGGGTCACCCAGCCGGCCAGGTCGAGCGACTTGTGGTCGGGCGAGGCGACCGCCCGATAGTCCACGCGCCAGTCGATCGCGTTGGCCCGGTAGGCGATCTTGACCAGGTGGGCCCCCGGCTGGCCGGCCTTGACCTTCCAGACGAGCGTGGGCCGGGTGAGCAGCCCGCCCGGGAGGCTCGAGAAGCGGACGTCCTTGACGTTCTTGCCCCGGGGCACCAGGTCGATGCCGCCAGGCCCGGAGAGGATCAACTGGGCCCCGTCGGAGGCCAGCAGGGTCCCTTCGGTCAGTCCGCCGTCGCGGGTGACCACGCCGATTTGCCTGTCAACGTACTTGGCCAGGAGCCTGTCGGCGCTCAGCAGGTCGAACTCGTAGTTCTGCTCGAGCACCTGGGCGTCGCCCGCCGGCCTAAGCGAGCTAAACTGCACCGACTCGGGGACGATCGTGGCCGCCACGTCCGGGAACCTGACAATGCTCGTTCCCGCGGGCAGGTCCATGGGCCGGCGCTCCTTGACGATGGCGAAGCCCTGGTTGTAGACCGTCAGGGCGACGCCGGGTCCGGACTCGGCCTCGTCGGCCCCCGCCGCGGGCCCGGCCCCCACGCCGGCCCACAGCAGCACGGCGATCAGGCCCAGAGCGCCCCGGCTCGCTTGATGGCTCGTATTCGTTTTCATGGCGACGTTCCTCGCACTTGCTTGCCGTGATGACGCTTACCAGCGATAGTCGACGGTGTACTCAACCCGCTTCTCGGCGTTGGCCTTCAACGGGAAATCGAAGTGAAGCGTCTGGAAATCGTGCTTCGCGTACTCGTCGGTGGTCTTGGTGATCTGCCAGTTCAGGCTCGGTTGCAGGCGGGCCACGGCGCGGACGCGGATCCCGGCGTCCTTGTGGTTGCGCACGCGGATCTCGTGGGTCTCGATCCGGCGGTTGGGGTGCGGCACCTCGGTGCGCACGTGGCGGTGCTCGCCGGCCGCGTCGAAGGCCCGGCCGAGCTTCAGCACGAGCTCCTCGTCCTTGGGCGTGTGATCGATCTGGTCGCGGCCCAGAAAGTGGCTCTCCCCGTCGGCGTCCCGGCCGACGAAGGTGACCCGGCCCTTGGGAAGCGGCAGCCCCAGGCCGTTGGACTTCTCGTTCTTGACCACCAGCTCGACGGTCAGCTCGGTGGCATGCCGCGCCGGGTCGAAGAGGAACCGGCGCTGGCCCTGCACGCCGGCGGCCCGCAGCAGCGACAACTGCTTGATCTGGTTGTCCGCGACCGTGCTCGGCTGGCTCAGCGTGTAGAGCTTGTACTCGAAGAAGTCCTTGGTGGTGAACTCCTTCGCCCCCACGTAGCCCCCCGTCGCGTACCCCATGAAAAACCCGTAAATGGGGGGCTCTTCCTCGCTCCGCTCCGGAAGGGCCCAGGGATCGCGCACGCGGTGGACGTCGCCCGCGATGAGCTTCAACCCGGCCCGGTCGTAGGTCGTGCCGCTGCGGTTGTCGATCGTGACCCAGCCGGTCAGGTCGAGGGTGTCGCGCCCGTCGGGCCCGGTCTTCTCGATCGCGGCCACGTAGTCGGCCTGCCACACCACGTTGCCGCAGAGGTACGTGAGCGTGGCAAGGTGATCGCCGCGCTTGGCGGCCCGGAGCTTCCAGACCAGCGTGGGCCGGGTGTGGAGGTCCTTGGGCATCTCGTCGATGCGGATCGCCTTGAGCTGCTGCCGGGTGACCGATTGGACCTTCGGCCGCGGCGCCTTGGGGTCCGGGCTCGGCGGCGCGTCGGCCAGGCTCAGCGCCGCGCTGTCATAGCTGACCAGGAACCCCTCCAGAAGCTCTTTGTCCTCCTTGCCGATGCAGGTTACGCGCCGGTCCAGCGAGCGCTTCAAGAGGGCATCGCCCGAGGCCAGGTCGTACTCGAAGTTCTGCTCGACGACCTGAATGCCGGCCTGGATGCCGGCCGGGTCGGACTCGCTGGTCAGCCGGACGCTGGTCGGGTCGATCGTGGCCGCCACGTCGGTGAACTTGACCACGTTGTCCCCGGCCTTCAGGTGCAGGACCATGCGCTGGTCCTTGACCAGGCCCATGCCCTGATCCTTGACCAGGCCCATGCCCAGATTGCCGGGCCGATAGCGCCCAGAAGCCAAGGCCTCCTGGGGGTTCTGGAATTCGGCCAGTGCTTGGCCCCGGGTGATCCGGCGCTGCACTTGCGCGGCGGAATCGCCGTCGCCGCTCCCACCCTGCAAGACGGCCAGCGGCGTGTAGAGCGTCGGCTCGTCGTTCTCGGCGGCATTGAAGATCGTCACCTCGATGCCGCGGCGGTGGACTTCCACGGGCAGGTCGCCGGCCACGGCCGTGGTGCCCCCGGGATTGAGCATGAGCACGATTGCCAGGCCGAGCATGGTCACGGCCACCAGCAGCCCGGCGGCCAGGGCCAGCCATCGGCGCAGGGCGGTCCGGCGATCGGACGGCTTGGACTGGCCGGTCTCCGCCCGGCGCGACGGCCTCTCCTCCTCCAGCCCCGCTTCCCCGGCCTGCTGCGGCCCGAGCCGCTTAAGAAGCGTGTCCCAGCCCGGGTGCCGGGGCTGACACCAACGCCCCACCCGATCCAGAAGCGCTTCCATCTCTTGGTCTTGTACGTCGTCGGTCATGCCGTCAGTCCTGGATCAACTCTTCGGCGAGCAGTTGGCGGAGCTCGGCGTAGGCCCGGCCGAGCCGGCTGCGGACCGTGCCCGGCGGCACGCCGAGCTGCGCGGCGACCTGGTCCACGGTGCAGCCGCCGAAGTGCTTCCTGGCGATCACTTCCCGGTGGCTCTCGCCCAACCGGCCGATCGCGGCCAGCACCGCCGCAAAGCGGTCCTCGCAGTCCGTGGCCTCGGCCCGCTGGGCCGGCTCGGCCGGCTCGACGACCAGCGGCACGGGCCGCGGCCGGCGGGCGTGGCTGATCGCCAGGTTATGGGCGATCCGGTACAGCCAGCGCCCCACCGTGGCCGGCTCGCGGAGCAGCGGGGCTTGCTGCCAGGCCCGCAGGAACGTCTCCTGGGCCAGATCCTCGGCGTCGTCCCGGGCACGGACCAGGCCCGCCACGTACCCCACCAGCGCGGCGCGATACCGCTGGACGAGGACCCCAAAGGCGGCGGAGTCCCCCCGGCTTGCGTCGCGAGCGAGTTGTGCGTCGGTCTTCTCCACAGGCGACGTCCGCTTATCGGCTACTTCCTGGACGCTCGGGCGGGCGGTTCTCTCCCGAAACGGGCGGGAGAGGCTCGCCGGGGAGGTTGGCACCCCCGTCTGGGTGGCACTGGCGTCTCGCCAGTGCTGCGGTGCGAAGCACGGGCAAGATGCCCGTGCCACCCCACGCCAAAGGTTTCCTAACCCACGTCGGCCAGATCGAGCGCCTGGCCGTAGCGGCTTAGCGCCATGCGGCGGAGCCGGGCGTGGTCGGGATGGGCCAGCCCGGGATCGGCGGCCACGAGCGCCTGGGCGTCGCGCCGGGCCTCGTCGAGGACCGGCGCGTCGCGCGCCAGGTCGGCAATTCGCAGCGGCGGCAGGCCGTGCTGGCGCGTGCCCAAAAGCTCCCCCGGCCCGCGAAGCGCAAAGTCGATCTCCGCGAGCTGGAAGCCGTCGGTCGTGCCGGCGAAGGCCGCGAGGCGCTTCTGGGATTCCTCGGTCTGCGGATCGGCGAACACGGCGCAGAACCCCGGGAAGGTGCCCCGGCTGATCCGGCCGCGGAGCTGGTGCAATTGGGCCAATCCGAAGCGCTCGCCGTCCTCGATGGTCATGAGCGTGGCGTTGGGCACGTCGACGCCGACTTCGACCACGGAGGTCGCAACGAGCACCTGGATCCGGCCTTGGCGGAACTCCGCCATGACGGCGTCCTTCTCCTCGGGGCCGAGCCGGCCGTGGATCAGGCCGAGGCGAAATTCCTCCAGGGGGCCGTTGGCCAGGCCCTCGAAGATCGCCTCGACGCTGGCCGCCGCCACCTGGTCCGACTCCACGACCAAGGGCGTGATCACGTAGCCCTGGCGCCCCTCGCGGAGCTTCTTGCGGAAGAATTCCCACCACCGCGGGCGAAGGGACTCCTGGACCGGGTACGTGTTGACCTTCTGCCGACCCGGCGGGTTGTCGGAAAGGACCGAGACGTCCAGGTCGCCGAAGAGCGTCAGCGTCACGGTGCGGGGGATGGGCGTGGCGGTCATGACGAGGTAGTGCGGGGCGGGCCCGGCCTGCTTCAGGGTTGCCCGCTGGCGGACCCCGAACTTGTGCTGCTCGTCGATCACCACCAGGGCCAGCTTGCGGAAGTGGACGTCCTCCTGGAGGATCGCGTGGGTGCCGACCACCAGGTCGATCTCGCCGGCGGCGATCTTCAACAGCGTCTCCGTGCGCTTTTGGGCCGAGAGCCCGCCGGTCAACAGCACCCGGCGAACGTGGCTTTGGGCCAACAGCTTATCCAAGGTCAGGGCGTGCTGCCGGGCGAGCACTTCCGTGGGGGCCATCAGGGCGGCCTGGCACCCGTGGGCCGCGGCCAGGAGCATCGCGTACACGGCGACGATCGTCTTGCCGCTGCCCACGTCCCCCTGCAACAGCCGATTCATGGGGACCGGGCGGCCCACGTCGGCGGCGATCTCGGCAATCGCCCGTTGTTGCCCCGCCGTGAGCTCGAAGGGAAAGAGCCGGCGGATGCGGGCGTCGATCTTCGCGGTGGCCTCCAGCGCCAGGGCCGACCGGCCCGCCTGCTGCGCGTGCCGCCGCATCGCCACCGCCAACTGGAGGATGAACAGCTCCTGGTAAACGAACCGGCGCCGGGCCTGCTCGAGCGCCTCCCGGTTCGCGGGAAAATGGATCTCCGGCAACGCCCGCCGGATCGGCCACAGCCCGTGCGATTCCAGGAAGGGGATGGGAAAGACCTCGTCCAACAGCTCGACGTGCCCGGCGACCACGTCGCGGACGATCCGCCGGAGCTGCCACTGCGCCAGTCCCTCGGTGAGCGGATAGACCGGCAGGATCCCGCCCTGGGGCTCCTCTTCCCCTTCGGCCAGAAGCGCAATCCGCGGATGGACCATCTCCCAGACCATGCCCTCCTGCTCCGGCTTGCCGGAGAAGGCCACTTTCTGGCCGATCGCGAACCGATCGCGCAGAAACGGCTGATTGAACCACAGGCCGCGGAGGTGCCCGGTCTGGGCGCGAATGAGAACCCCGAGCACGCACCGCCCCGGCCCGGTGTTTCTCAGGTCGACGTCCTCCACCACCCCGACAACCGTCTGAAGCGCCCCCTCCTCCAAGTCGGCCACTTCCCGCCGGTCGGTCATGTCCTCGTAGCCGCGGGGGAAGAAGAACAGGACGTCGCGGACACAGCGCAGCCCGAGCCGCACGAGGAGGTCCGCCCTGTGCGGGCCCACCCCCTTGACGAACTGAACGGGCGTGGCCAGCAGCTCGGCAACGGTCTTCTGCGGGGTCTTCTGCGGCGCACTCATGGAGTGCATTGTACCGGCTGCACCGTCATGCCGGAATCGCGTGGGAAATCCCGGCGTTATCGTTACAATCGCTCCCTTGCCTACAGCTTCCCAGGCCGGCCGGGCACGGTGGGTGCAACGTGTCGGCCGGGACCGCGGCAAACTTCAGAAATTCCGGAAAATTCTAAATCCAAGCCGGACCTGTACTAACGGCGGCTCACCCACGTCGTGTTAAACTTTGCGATTTGCCCTCGGAGCTGAAATTTGGCAGACTCTCTTGAAGAGGCCCTCGCAAGCGCCGGCGCGGGCTAGATGCGCGGTGCGCCTTGGGGGATGGACACGTACAACTCGTTCTTATGGTTCGCACGCGTGCCTTAAGCTCCGGCCGAGCGGCCGGCGAGGTGGGTTTGCCATGAAATCACGTATTCTCCTTTCCTGGATGGTGCTGGCCGGACTCCTGGGCACGGCCCCGGTGTGGGCGGGCGATTGCTGCACGCCCGGCGCGGCCAGCACGGTGCCGGTGCCGCAGGCGGTTGCCGTGCCGCAGGCGGTTACGGTGCCGCAGGCGGTTGCCGGCTATCGGCTGGAGTACCGCACGCAGTACGAGCCGCAGCAGGTGACCGCGTACCGCATCGAGCACGAAACCGTCTACGAGGACCGGCCGGTCGTGTGCTATCGGCCGGTGTGGGAGACCCGGTACCAGGAGCGGCGCTACCAGGTGGCGCATCAGGTGGCGGAGACCTCCGAGCGCGAGGAGCGCCGCACGGTGTGGCGGCCGGTCTGGGAGACCCAGATGCGGGACCAAAGCTACGACCGGGTCACCTACGTCCAGGAGACGGCCGAGCGCGAAGAGCACCACACGGTGCTCCAGCCCGTCTATGAAACCCAGGAGCGCGAGCAGTGGCAGACCGTCATGCGGCCGACGGTGCAGACCGTCTACCGCACGCAGTACACCACGGCCTACGAGCCGGTGACCTCGTCGTACTCGCGCTACGTGGACCAGGGCTCGTTCGCCGACCAGTTGGTGTTCCGCCAGCCGGCGATCTTCCGCAACCGGCTGGCGTGGCAGCCGGCCCAGACCACGTTCGACCCGGTCACCGGCACGCCGGTGCAGCAGCCCGCCGGGTTGTACTGGGTGCCGCGCGGGCGATACGAGGTGCAGCGGACGTACCAGCCGGCCCTGGTGCCGCAGACCGTGACCCAGACCACCTACATGCCGCGCGTCGTCCAACAGCAGGTGCCCGTCGACGTGACGACCTACCAGGCGGAGCAGGTCTGCCAGCGGATCCCGGTGCAGGTCTGCCGCATGGTGCCCCAGGTGGTGACGCGAAAGATCCCGTACACCGTGTCCCGCCCCGTGACGGAGCGGGTCAACTACCAGGTGCCGGTCCAGGTCTGCCGGATGGTGGCCGAAGAGCGGGTCGACAAGATCCCGGTGACCACCTACAAGACCGTCCTGGAGGAGCGGGTGGACCAGGTCCCGGTCCGCGTGTGCCGGATGGAGGCGGTCCAGGAGACCCAGCGGGTGGCCCGGGTCGTGGAGAAGCGCGTGCCGGTGAGCTGTGCGTACACGGTCCCCCGGGTCGTCTGCTACCAGGTGCCGGTCGATGCGTGCGGGGTGCATATCGGCGTGGGCGTGCCCGGCTCCATGCCGGACGCCGCCAGCGAGCCACCGCGGCTGCCCTTCCCGAGGCCCAAGGACCCGGAGCCCGGCACCACGGGAGCCCGGGAAGCGATGAAGGCGATTCAGGGGGCGCCGGAGGCTGCTCCGGCGGCGGCGAAGACCGACAGCGAAAAGGACAAGGCGAAGCCCTCCGTGGCGACGCCCCCGGCCAAGCCCGACGAAAATCCGTATCTGTCGCCGAAGAAGGCCTGACGGGCCGCGAGGGATCGTACGAGGATCGCCTGTAGGGAACGCCCTCCGCGGCGTTCCGTGGCGTTGCGCGCAACAAGCCGTCGGCTGCCGCCGGCGGCTATTGGGCCCTTGATGGGATGGGCATGGGCAGCAGCGAAGCAGCGTCGGACGTTCTGGCCGGCAAGCGCCTGGCGTTCGCCGGGCGCCTGGCGAGCATGCCCAGACGCGAGGCCGCCCAGTATGCGCGGCGTCATGGGGCGGTCGTGGTGGACCGGATCGAGGCCTCGGTCGATCTGATCGTGGTGGGCGAGGAGCTCACCCTGGGTGAGGGGGGCGAGGCGGAGGACCTGTTCGACCTGGCCACCCGGCAGGCCATCGAGGCCGGGGCCGTGGAGGTCATCACCGAAACGCAGCTCTGGGAGCGCGTGGGGCTGGTCGACCCCCAGCAGGGGATCCGCCGGCTCTACACCCCGGCCATGCTGGCCGAGCTGGTGGGCGTGCCGGTTGCGGTGATCCGGCGGTGGCATCGCCGGGGTCTGATCGTTCCGGTGCGCGAAGTACGCCGCTTGCCGTACTTCGATTTCCAGGAGGTGGCCACGGCCCGGCGGCTCGCGGAGCTGTTGGCAGCGGGCACGTCGCCGGCGGTGATCGAGAAGAAGCTGGCGGCGCTGGGGCGCTACGTGCCGGGCGTGAAGCGGCCGCTGGCCCAGTTGTCGGTGATCGTCGAGGGCAAGGACATCCTGCTCCGGCAGGGGGACGGCCTGATCGAGCCCGGCGGGCAGATGCGATTCGACTTCGCGGCGGCCGGTGCGCAAGGGGCGGTCGACCGGGCGGGCAGGCCGCTGGCGCCCCCCGGCGAGGCGGTCACCTTGGCCCTTGCCCCGGCGCAGGAATCCCACCCGGCAACGCCGGCCGGACAGATGGCCCGCGCGGCCGCCGAGCTGGAGGAAGCCGGGCAGTTGGAGGCGGCCGCCGACATGGTTCGGGCGGCGCTGGCCGCCGGTGGGCCCTGCCCGGAGTATTGCTTCCAGTTGGCCGAGCTCCTCTACCGGCTTGGCGACCTGACCGGTGCCAGGGAGCGGTACTACGCGGCCATCGAATGGGACGAGGACTACGTCGAGGCCCGGGCGAACCTGGGCTGCGTCCTGGCCGAGCTGGGTCAGGTCGACCTGGCGGTGGCTGCCTTCCGAGGGGCCCTGGCGTATCATCCCGGCTATGCCGACGTCCACTACCACCTCGCCCGGCTGCTGGACGAGCTGGGCCGTGCCGACGAGGCCGACGTCTGCTGGCGGCGGTTTCTCGCCTTGGCCCCGGACAGTCCTTGGGCCGATCAGGCGCAGAGCAGGTTAGACCACGTGCGGGAGTAAGCTGGGCAAACGCGGCCAAGCGGGCTTACCCAGCTTGTTGTCCGAGGGGCCCCTACGTCAGGGGGCAAGGTAGGCGTTTCTTACACGGCAGGCATGACAGGGGGATTGCAGGGACTCGCCGGCTGTGTATCCTACAGCTACAGCTTCCGGCGAGTTCCTTGGGCCGTGCAGGCTTCCTGGATCGGGGCAGCTTGGGCGGGACGACGCGCCTTGGCGCGCTAAGATCGATGCCAAGCATCCTTTTCGAGTATGAGCTCAACCCTGCAACCTGGGCGTACCTCTCGGCCCTGTTGACCCTCGGGACCTTCTTCAAGTTCCGCCGATTCTGGAGCGTGCGCAACCTCGACCTGGTCGGGCTGATTGCCTTCTCGCCGGGGCTCTTGCTGGTGTTTCGCGGGGACCTCGTGCGGGGCTTCGGGTGGCTGTTCGCCGTCGGGGCCCTGTTCCTGGTCCGGCTGATCCTGGACCCGATCATGGTCCGCCGGCCGCTCTTGGAGCCGAACCTCAACGCCAGCGGCCTGACCTTCACCGGAGCGGCGCTGTTGGTCTTTCTGGTGGGGAGC
>Ga0315290_10000937_pt1 | contig 19768 bp, 17 predicted proteins | sample YL17G12_0_MG_FD_203627 | JGI IMG/M metagenome (GOLD analysis project Ga0315290, IMG submission 203627) | Sediment microbial communities from Yellowstone Lake, YNP, Wyoming, USA - YL17G12_0 | ecosystem: Environmental > Aquatic > Freshwater > Lake > Sediment | place: USA: Wyoming | collected... | reverse complement strand
GATTGTAACAAAACAGAATGCAAAGCAACTTGACAAAAATAAAAACAAAGAAATAGACAACCAATGAAAGCCCACGCTACATGAAAAATGAAAAATGAAAAATGAAAAATGAAAAATACCCTTTGAGTCCCCTTCGTCAGGCTCAGTGCAGGCTTCTCAGGATACTAATGTGACCTAATGTGCCTGTTGTGGTTCAAATAAATGAGAACTAAAGCATACATGTGTTTTTGTATCTTTGCTCAAAAGTCAGACTATTGAAGAAGATATTGGTTATACGGTTCAGCTCTATTGGCGATATTATTCTTACAACGCCGGTAGTTCGCTGCCTTGCCACACAATTGCCCGATGCCGAGATCCATTATCTCACTTTAAAGATTTTCGCGCCTATCCTCGCCGATAATCCATATATCAATAAGGTCATTGCTTTTGAAGGAAGTCTGCGACAGCTCATCCCTATCCTTAAAGCTGAAAAGTACACGCACATTGTAGATTTGCACAAAAGCCTGCGCTCGGTTTACGTCCATGCCAGGATGCGCAAATCATTTTCCACATTTAGCAAGTTGAATTTCAGGAAATGGATACTGGTAAAATTTGGGATCAACATAATGCTGAAAATTCATATTGCCGAACGTTATCTGAAGGCAGTGCAGCGTTTTGATGTAGTAAACGATGGAAAAGGGCTTAATTTTTTTATTCCTCCACAAGAAGTAGTCGATCTGCAGATATTTCCTGAGGTTTTCCGAAGTGGCTACAATGGAATTGTGATCGGGGGCAAACATAAAACTAAAATTTTACCTGTGGATAAGGTAATTGAGGTCATCCGCAAATCAGAACTGCCTGTAATTCTTCTTGGCGGACCCGAAGATCGCTCAAATGGCGAACTCATCAGAACAGCCGTTGGCGGGAAGGTATTAAATGCCTGCGGACAGTTTACGCTTATGCAATCAGCTTCGCTGGTAAAACGGGCCAGGGTCATAGTCAGCAACGACACAGGTCTGATGCACGTGGCAGCAGCTTTCAGCAAAAACATCATTTCAATATGGGGGAATACGGTACCTGAGTTTGGAATGTATCCATATATGCCCGAAGCATATAGCGGGAAAACGTTCATTGCCGAAGTACCCGGGCTAAAGTGCAGACCATGCAGCAGGATTGGCTTCGACCGATGCCCCAAAGGTCATTTTCGATGTATGCAAGATCAGGATGCAGAAAAGATAGCCCGCCAGTTAAACGATTTTTCTAAACTCAGCTCATAAAAGGATTGTTTCGGCGTTCGAAACCGATGCTGGTAGTTGGGCCGTGTCCGGGATAAACTTTGAACGAATCGGGCAGTGTGAAAAGTTTTTCGCGTATACTCACCAGCAGCAGGTCAAGATCGCCGGTAGGCAAATCGGTACGTCCGATGCTTTCCCGGAAAAGAACATCTCCTGTTATTACAAAACTATCAGCATCGCTCACCAGGCAAATGCTTCCGGCTGCATGCCCCGGAGTGTATAGAACCTTCAATGATGAATTTCCGAATTTCACGGTGTCGCCATCGTTCAGGAAGCTAACAGGAAAAATTACCTTTTCTATCAGAACGCCGAAGGCCGCGCCAGCCTGGTGTGCAGTTTCCAGAAATATGACCGCGCCAGCATGCGTTTCGGGGAACAGGTTATATTTTTCAGAAATATAGGAATTACCCAAAATATGATCGAAGTGCGTATGCGTATTCACCAAACGTACCGGTTTCAGGTTATTTGCTCCGATGAATCCCGATAATTGATCTTCTTCATCATGATACTGGCACGCCGGATCAATAATAATGCATTCCCTGCTTTCGTCGTAAAGCACATATGTATTTACGCCAAATGAATTAAAAATAAAGGGTCGGATCGTGACCATAAGCTTGTATTAATCAGGTTTTCAAAGGTACAGAAATATCTGTTTGCCTGTAATCGTGGATGAGGTGGCAAAATTATTGTTACTTTAGCGCTTCTGTTCTCCGGACCGAATAATTGCATATTTACAGATGAAAACCTCATTAGTTACCAGAATAATTGCTTTTGTTTTTTACATTGGCGGGTTCCTGTTTTTACCCCAACCCGCTGAGGCGCAGTTCTATAATGGTTCGCAGATGTCGTTTGGCAAAAACAGGGTTCAATACAAGGATTTCATCTGGACATATTACCGGTTTCCTAAGTTTGATATTTACTTTTACCTGAACGGGAAGGAATTAGCCACGTATACGGCTAAATATGCACAATCATATATGTCCCAGCTCGAACGGAAAATTCAGACTACGTTCGAAGATAAAGATAAGTTCCAGTTTGTGATCTTCAACAATTTGTCCGATCTGAAGCAGAGTAACATTGGGCTTATAAGTGATCAGCAATACAATACGGGAGGCGTCACTTATATTGTAGAGCATAAAGTATTTATTTATTTTGATGGTGACTATACCCATTTCAACAGGCAGATCAGGGCGGGAATAGCTAAGTTGTTAATCGATCAAACCATTTATGGCGGATCGATAGGAACACAAATTAAAAATGCAACACTAATAAACTTCCCTGCCTGGTATGTAAACGGGCTGGTTTCATATTATGGAGAGGAATGGAGTACCGAAACCGACAATATCGTACGCGATGGAATTCTTAGTGGCAGGTATCGTAAATTTAATCACCTCATGGGAGATGATGCGCTCTATGCTGGCCATTCCCTGTGGGAGTATGTAGCCAGGCGTTATGGGGAACGTAATATCCCGGATATAATCTACATGGCGCGCATCAGCAGGAGTGTGGAGAGCGGATTTCTTTACGTGCTGGGTGTTTCATTCAAGACTCTGATGAAAGAATGTCGTATTTACTACGAATCGCGTTATCAGCCTTTCGACCAACTGGAACATACGAATAGTGCCAATAAGATTAAAACCAGGAAGAAGCCACACCTCGTCCTGGGACAACTTAAGATCAACCCTGATGGTGAATCTATCGCGTATACTACCAATGAGGAAGGAAGATACCGTGTTTTTATCCAGGATCCTGCGACAAAGAAAACCAGGATGATTTTCAAACGAGGGCACGAACTCGACGAGAAAACAGATTATACCTATCCTTTGCTGGCATGGCATCCCAGCGGGAAGATACTGGCGATGATCATCGAGGCAAAAGGGATGAAATTCCTCTATTTTTATTCAACAGAAACGCATAAGTTTCAGAAACAGTTCTTATTTAATTTTGATAAAATCCTGGATTTCTCGTATGCTCCCGACGGCAGATCATTTGTATTATCCGCCGTGCAGAAAGGACAATCCGACATTTTTATCTACACGATAGCATCCAATTCCTTCGAACAACTTACCAAAGATCCTTATAACGACTTTCAACCCAGGTTTCTCCAGTCGGGCCGCAAAATTATCTTTAGCTCCAACCGCCCGGCCGATACACTCCAGCTGAAAGAAAGTAAAAAGCCTTCACCCGAAGGTATGACTACCAACGACTTATTTATCTATGATTTCAGTTCCCGCTCAAAAGTTTTATACCGTGTAACCCGCACCCCGCTGATAAACGAAGTTCAGCCCATGCTCTATCAGCCTGGATTTTTCACCTACCTGAGCGATTCAAATGGTATCTATAACCGGTTTGTTGCAAAGTTCGACAGCACGATAACCTATGTGGACACAGCCACACATTACCGTTTTTTTACTTCATCGTTCCCGGTAACCAACTATCAAAGCAACATCATTCAACATGATGCAAACGGGTTGGCTGGCAAATATGGAGAAATTATATTCCGGAAGAATGTATATCAGCTTTATCTGAACGACCTGCCTGAACCGGCCTCTGCGGTATCTGTTTCACTGACAAATACACCATACATGGACGATTTGGCAATGGCCAGGAGTGCGGAAAAGGAGAAAGCGAAAGCGATGCCGAAAGTACCGGCTGTTCCTGTAAAGAAGAAAAAACTGGTGAATGTTTATGATACCGAAGTAAGTAAATCGCAGCCTGATACCAGCCGCATCAACATAAATAATTACCAGCTATTGAATCAGTCTTTTTACCAGACGAATATTAAAGGTGATTCGCTGGCCGCGAGAAGTTCGTCAGCGGCAAGTGTCCTGCCTGCGGAAGCAGCAGGATTCAAGATGCCGACGCTCCGCAACTATAATGTGGTATATTCTATAAGCCAGTTGGTAAGCCAGATCGATTTTAATTTTCTGAATGCAACCTATCAGCCTTATACAGGAGGCAATTCTCCGATTTACCTTTATCCCGGACTTAATGTGCTGTTCAAAGTAGGCGGTGTCGATTTGCTGGAGGATTACCGAATTACTGGTGGAGTGCGGCTCGATATGAATTTCGAGAATAATGAATACCTGCTCAGTTTTGCCAATCTGAAACGCCGTATAGACCGCGAAATTATTTTTCACAGGCAGTCACTGGAAGAGATAGGCAATTTTTCGATAATCCGTCACCGGATTCACGAGCTGCATTATATTTTAAAATATCCGTTCAGCGAAGTATTTGCCATCAGAGGTTCGGCGCTGGTGCGTTACGATAAGGCAGCGTATCTTTCTACCGATTACATCAACCTGGTTCAGCCAAATATTATAAAGACATGGGGAGGGCTTAAAGCCGAACTGATCTACGACAATACCCGCAACCTGGGGCTTAATCTTTACTCAGGCTGGCGATACAAGATATTCGTTGAATATTACAAGCTTCTGGATGCTAAAGACCAAACGCTGGCTGTCGTCGGGCTCGATTTCAGGAATTACCTGAAAATACACCGCACCTTCATCTGGGCCAACCGTTTTGCAGCCAGCTCGTCCTTTGGTAATAGCAAACTTATCTATTACATGGGTGGTGTCGACAATTGGCTTAATCCAACATTTAACCAGGAAAATTCGGTAGCTACCGGTAACGATTATGCTTACCAGACACTTGCAACCAATATGCGTGGCTTTAATCAGAACATTCGCAATGGGAATAGTTTTGCTGTATTCAATTCGGAATTGCGGTTTCCTGTATTCCACTATTTATTCAACCGCCCGATAAAATCCGACTTTATCAACAACTTCCAGATCGTAGGTTTTGCTGATGCCGGGTCAGCATGGACAGGCACCAATCCGTTCTCGGAAGAAAACACTCACTTTATACGGACAATTTACCGCAAACCGCTGAAAATAACAGTTATGGTGCAGAAAAACCCGATCGTTGCCGGTTATGGCGTAGGTCTCAGAAGCCGTTTGTTCGGGTATTTCTTACGTGCCGACTGGGCCTGGGGTGTGGAGGACGGTCAGTTGCAACCGCGGATCTTCTATTTCTCTCTGAGTCTCGACTTCTAAACTGACAACTGGCAGCTATGAAATTTTTATGAAACCGATCGATAAGCGGATCATCCGCTTTTTGCATAAGCATCATGTCTTTACATTGGCTACTTCCTGCAATAACGAGCCTTATGTATGCTCTTGTTTTTATGTTTATCTCGAAGAAGAAAACCTCCTGATTTTTACTTCTGAATATGGTACCAGGCATGTGCGCGAACTGGAAAATCAGCCACAGGTAGCAGGAGCTGTTGCCTTGGAAACGATGGTCACCGGACGCATTCAGGGCATACAACTCACCGGTGTTTGCACCCTTCCGGAAGGAGACATATTGGGTACAGCACGCATGGCGTATCACAAGCGTTTCCCGGTTTCATTGCTTATGGAGCTCACGCTTTGGGGACTGAAGCCCGATTATATAAAAATGACACATAACAGTCTCGGATTTGGTCAAAAACTGGTTTGGGAGAATCCGTAAAATTCCCAAAAAATACTTATGAGTAATTCTAGTAATTAATATTCAATAGCTTAGAATAAAAACAGAGAATTTTGTTAATAAGTGTTTTTGCGAACCTCCGTTTCCATTTTGTAAATTGGCTATCCCAAAGCTGGATTTGTTTACTGAATACAATTTCTTTATTCTCAACATCTTACCAGTTTATAACTTCATTTATTACCTTTGATATTAAAGAGCACCATGGATAACCGTCTGTTTGCGAACACCGAACAAGAATTAGATCAGGAGAAAAAAAACGACTTTTACGACCAGGTGCTGGAAAAGCGATCAAGGCCTGTAGTTTCAGCTGATGAGGTGGTTTACGACCCGGCACTTGCCGATACACATAATACTGATAATCAACAATTGAAGACAAGGATTTATTTACACGATGAAGTCCTGAAACATGCTACTGTCTATTTTGAAGGCGACGAATTGGCAGCAAGTGTATGGATGAATAAGTACGCCTTGAAGGACAGCGCGGGCAATATTTATGAGCTTACGCCTGACGATATGCACCATAGGCTTGCTAAGGAAGTAGCACGTATTGAAGAAAAATACCCAAACCCAATGTCCGAAGAGGAGATTTACAATCTCTTCAAAGCGTTCAGGTATATCATCCCACAGGGAAGTCCGATGGCCGGCATGGGGAATAATTTTCAGGTTTCATCGCTCTCCAATTGCTTTGTTATCGGTGGTGATTCCAACCAGGATTCCTATGGGGGCATTATGCGCGTTGACCAGGAGCAGGTTCAGCTTATGAAACGCAGAGGCGGCGTGGGGCACGATCTGTCGCATATACGACCTTACGGCAGCCCTGTTAAGAATAGCGCACTTACGTCAACGGGTATCGTTCCTTTTATGGAGCGTTATTCCAACTCCACCCGCGAAGTGGCCCAGGATGGCCGTCGTGGTGCCCTTATGCTTACCATCTCGATCAAGCATCCCGATTCGGAGAATTTTATTGATGCAAAACTTGAACAGGGTAAAGTCACGGGTGCCAACATTTCGGTGAAGATCGATGATGAATTTATGCAAGCTGTAGCTGCCAACAGTAATTACGTGCAGCAATATCCTATCGGGTCGGCTAACCCAATGAAGACTCAGGAGATCGAAGCCCGCCGGCTTTGGAATAAGATCATTCACAATGCGTGGAAATCAGCCGAACCAGGAGTGCTATTCTGGGATACTATCCTGCGCGAATCAGTTCCCGATTGTTATGCCGATCTGGGATTCAAAACCCTTTCTACCAATCCATGTGGCGAAATACCGCTTTGCCCTTACGATAGTTGCCGTTTGCTGGCCCTCAATCTCTATAGCTATGTAAATAATCCATTTACAAAAAAAGCCAGTTTTGATGCTGAACTTTTCACAAAACATGCTGGTTATGCTTTGAGGATAATGGATGATATTATCGATCTGGAAACGGAAAAGATCGACGGCATCATGGCAAAGATAAAAGCTGATCCGGAGGATGAGGAGATAAAACGCGTTGAATACCTGCTATGGGAAAATATCCGTAAAAAAACACTGCAGGGCCGTCGCACCGGCATTGGCATAACTGCCGAAGGAGATATGCTGGCTGCTTTGGGAAGCCGTTATGGATCCCAGACTGCAACTGATTTCAGTGTTGAAGTTCATAAATTGCTTGCTATCGAGGTTTACCGGTCATCAGTGCAGCTGGCACGTGATCGTGGCGCGTTCCCTATTTTCGACATTGAGCGCGAAAAAAATAATCCTTTTGTATCGCGTATAAGGGAAACTGCACCGGATGTGTATGCAGACATGGAAAGATACGGGCGCCGCAACATTGCCATGCTTACCATTGCGCCTACCGGCAGCGTAAGTATATGCACGCGCACCACCTCCGGCATCGAACCGGTGTTTATGGTAAGCTACAAACGTCGCCGCAAAGTAAATCCCAATGATAAAAATGTAAATATCACTTTTGTGGATGGAGTTGGCGATTGCTGGGAAGAATACAATGTGTTTCATCACAAATTCTTTGATTGGCTGAAGATAAACGGTTACGACCAGGAAGCAGTGAAGAAATACAGCGATGCACAACTGGCACCTATCATCGAAAAATCACCTTATTTCAATGCAACTTCCAGTGATATCGATTGGCTGAGCAAGGTGAAAATGCAGGGCGAAATACAGAAGTGGGTAGACCATTCTATCAGCGTTACCGTTAACCTGCCGAAAGAAGCTACCGAAGAACTGGTGAGCAAGGTTTACTTCACCGCCTGGGAAAGCGGTTGCAAAGGAATGACCATCTATCGTGATGGCTGTCGCTCCGGGGTTCTGGTAAGCAACGAGAAGAAAGAAGATAAGCCATTGTTTCGTGAAACTACCGCTCCGGCGCGTCCCAAGAAACTGGTTGCTGAAGTTGTCAGATTCCAGAACGACAACGAAAGCTGGGTAGCCGTTGTTGGCCTGCTCGACGGCAAACCCTATGAAGTGTTCACCGGGAAAGCTGACGATTTCCTGCTTCACCCCAAAGTGGAACGTGGATGGGTAATAAGACAAAAAACCGAACAGGAACGCGCACGTTACGATTTCCAGTTTGAAGACCGGCATGGTTATAAACATACCATCGAAGGACTTTCACGCTTGTTCGATAAAGAATACTGGAACTATGCCAAGCTTATTTCAGGCATACTTCGCCATGGCATGCCGCTTCCCTTTGTAGTTGACCTTGTGGAGCACCTGAACTTCGACATCGAATCCATCAATACCTGGAAGAACGGCCTGGTGCGTGCACTAAAGAAGTTTATTCCGGACGGTACTGTTGCTGCAGAACAGGAATGCCCGCAATGCAAGGAAAAAGATGGCCTGATATACAAGGAAGGTTGCCTTACCTGCAAGCATTGCGGCTATTCGAAGTGTGGATAATGCGTTAAAACGGCAAACAGAAGCCCCTCAGATCCGGCAGGATTGCGGGGCTTTTTCTTAGAAATGTACCTTGTGGTAGTCAAATGTTTGGTTGTCCCGGAATGCATTGATTTTTTGGGCAAGTATCAGGAAGATTTTGAGATCGTGATCAGTAAACCAGGCAATGGCATCAGGTTTTAAATTGCAGACATCGGCAAACGCAGCCAGCAATGGAAATTTATTGTGTACCAGCCAGAGATAGGCTTTGGAGTCGTTGTCGATGGCACTGTCCAGTGCAGCTAATTCGGGGTAACCACACCTCAACAGCCAGTCGAAGGCTTCTTCGCTTCCGCGGATAGCATTGGCCAGCGCAGCCAGTTCGGCATAGCCGTTATTCAGCAGCCAGCTCATCAATTCTTCGTTGCCGGTGACACTTTCGCCAAAAGCGAGCAGCACATCTGCAGGGTAATCAATCAGGTTCACCATGTTTATGCAATTATAAACACGCTCTGCAGCATTTCATCAGCATTTGGATATCAGAAATGAACAGTGCATAATTGTTGTGCCAATGCGCAATCAGGGATAAAATTACATCAAATCCTTTAATGAACTATCAAAGAGAAACGAAAACAGTAAGTTAAAATTGAAAAGCCGCGATGGCAGAAATCTTTTATATCAATCAGTTATAAACTTCAGCATTTATGCCAATCTGCCTTACCCTTGTGGCAATAGCATCGAGTTCTGCTGCCGTTATTTTCTGCAGGCTCTCAACAGGGGTGCGCCTGTCTATGGGGTAAATCATGACTAATTTAGGCCGGATGCGTCCAAGGTGGCCAAGCCAGGCGGATACTTCTGCTTCGGTGGTGTTATCCACAGGCTGGTCATTCAATACTCCCCGTAAAAACATTGTTTGGATGATCACATGCCCGTTAAAATCGCAGAGGCGGTTTACGATAGCGTCCAGCATAATGGCTTTAGATGGCCTGTTTATCTGGTTGAAGGTAGACTGCGTGCCGGCATCGAGTTTGAGTACGTTACTGTCGATCCTGAGCAATGCCCCTCGAACAGATTTCTTATGGAGCATAGTAGCATTGGACAACACAGTTACCCTTGCCTTTGGGAACCAGGTATCACGCAATTTCACCACATCATCCACTATTACGGCAAACTGCGGGTGAAGCGTGGGTTCACCATTGCCTGCAAATGTGAGGCTGTCGGGATAAATATTCTCATGCAGCAATGCTTTGAAACGCTCCTCCAGCGAATGGCGGATACGGGAGGGTTTAAAAAGAAGCGCCTTCACCACCGGTTCGGGTTTGGTAAGCCCGCATTCGCAATAAATACAATTGAACGAGCAAATCTTTTTATTAGCCGGCAGAAGGTTAATACCCAAAGAGATTCCAAAACGCCTGCTTTTGAGAGGGCCAAAAACAATGTCATCAAATAAAATACCTGGCATAGTGAACATTTGCTGCAAAGGTAGAACAAAAACCGGTAGCGATTGTTTTCCATAAACCTGCATTGTATATAGCTTTTGGCCACATCACGTTGAGTATTGAATTTTTATCTACATTTGAAAAGATAAAACACCATCATGTTTTCTGTTGACGAGATTAGGGCTCCTATCGCCGCGCATATTACCGAATTCGAAAAGCACTTCAAAGCTTCGATGCAAAGCTCGGTTCCGCTGCTTGATATCATTACCAAATACATTATCAAGCGCAAAGGCAAGCAGATGCGGCCAATGTTTGTCTTTCTCTCGGCAGGGCTGTGCGGAGGTATAAGCGATACTACCTACCGGGCTGCTTCGCTCATCGAATTGCTGCATACGGCCACACTCATTCACGATGATGTAGTGGACGATTCCAACGAACGCCGTGGCTTTTTTTCGATAAATGCTTTGTGGAAAAACAAAATTGCCGTGCTGGTTGGCGATTATCTCCTTTCGCGCGGGCTGCTGCTTGCCCTGCACAATGAAGATTTTGACCTGCTGCGTATCGTTTCCCATGCCACAAAGGAAATGGCAGAAGGCGAGTTACTCCAGATCGAAAAAGCCAGGCACCTCGATATTGAAGAAGACGTGTATTTCGAGATTATCCGCAAGAAAACAGCCTCGCTGATTGCTTCGTGTTGCGCTTCCGGAGCCACTTCGGCCGGAGCTTCTAAAGAAATCATTGATAGCATGCATCAGTTTGGCGAATATGTTGGTATTGCTTTCCAGATACGCGACGATCTGTTCGATTATCAAAAGAGTAAGGAAACAGGCAAACCCAACGGTATTGATATCAAGGAGAAAAAAATGACGCTTCCGCTGATCTATATGCTGAACAATGCTGGTTGGGCTGAAAAGCGGCGCGCCACTCATATCGTTAAGAACCATAACAACGAACCAGAACGCGTTGCAGAACTCATCAACAAAGTGAATCAAAGTGGAGGCATTGATTATGCCGAACAAAAAATGAAGGAATACCAGGATAAGGCGCTGGCCATCTTAAGAAATTTTCCACAAAACGAATATTATAAATCACTGGAACAGCTGGTCATATTCTCCACCCAGCGCAAACATTAACGGAGCGGCAGTGTAAAAGCAAAAGTAGTTCCTATCCCTTTGCTGCTGCGAACATCTATGGATTGGTTGTGCGCTTCAATTATATGTTTTACAATGGAAAGGCCAAGACCCGAGCCGCCTTGCTCGCGTGAACGGGCTTTATCTGCCCTGTAAAACCGTTCGAATATCCGGGGAATATCCTGTGGTTCAATGCCCGGGCCATTGTCAGTAATCTCCACCAGCACGTTTTCATCCATCTTGAAAAAGCTGATCCTGGTTTTTCCATCCTCTTTGCCTCCGTATTTAAGCGAGTTGTCAAGCAGATTTACAAAAACCTGGCGTATGCGCTCCAGGTCAGCATTTACAACAATAGGCTTGTCGTATGACCCGGAAAAGTCTATCGTTTTGCCTTGTCTGCTGGCTTTAATCTCCATAAAATCGGCTACTTCGCGGGCTAGCGCCACAACATCGAAGCGCTTCATGTTTAATTTCACGACACCCGATTCAAGGTGAGAGATATTCTCGAGATCATCCACAAGGGTTATCAGGCGGTTTATGGAACTTTCGGTACGTTCAAGATACTCCCGGTTAATTGACGCGTCTTCCAGGCCCCCGTCGAGCAATGTAAGCACATAACCCTGTATGTTGAAAATGGGCGTTTTTAATTCGTGCGAGATGTTCCCCAGGAACTCGCGACGGTATTCGGCCATCTTTTCCAGCTTCTCAATTTCATTTCTATGGTCTTCGCCCCACCGTAATACTTCTTCGTGTACATTCTCCAGTGTGTCGCCATCCACATTCATCTTTTGTTTTGCTGTTTCACCTGATCGTTTATACTTGCTGATGGTTTTGTAAATTACTTTGATCTTTTGATAAATGAAACGCTCAAGGGTGTATCGGAAGAAGATATAGACAAAAAGAAAAACAAGAAGAGCGCTAATTATCAGGCTTGTTGGTGAAACATGAAGTCCGGCAATAAAAAGGGAGACCAGCCATATACCCATGGCAAAAGCACTGGTGAGAAGTGCATTCACAAAGGCCAGTTTTCGTGGTTCGGATAAATTCATAGCGTTGGCACCTTGGAATTATTCTTCGTATTTGTATCCGACACCTTTTACAGTCCGGATATTTGCAATGCCAATCTTTTCGCGGATTTTTCGCACATGCACATCGATGGTACGGTCGCCCACGAAAACGTTATCGCCCCATACTCTGGAAAAGATTTCTTCGCGGGTAAATACTTTATTGGGTTTGGAGGCAAGCAAAATCAGCAACTCGAATTCCTTGCGCGGCAGGAATATCTCCTGTCCGCTCTTTATAACCAGGTATCGTTCGCGGTCGATGAACAGTTCGGGTAACGATACATCCGGTTCCGGCAGAGTACTCTCGGGCCTGTATCGTCGAAGCAGCGCTTTTACCCGGCTGGTAAGTAAACGGGGCTTTACAGGTTTGGATACATAATCGTCGGCCCCGGCATCGAAACCTGCAATTTGTGAGTAATCCTCACTGCGGGCAGTCAGGAACACGATGATTGCTTCTTCAAGTCCGGGCATCTGCCTTATCTCCCGGCAAGCTTCAATGCCATCCATCTCAGGCATCATTACATCCAAAATAATCAGGTGCGGAAGGTGAAGCTTTGCAACTTCAATAGCTTCCTTACCATTGCCTGCAGTATAAATAAGGTAGCCTTCCTTTTTGAGGTTATAGCTTAGAAACTGTATAACATCCGGTTCGTCGTCGACTAATAAAATGCGATAAGGTTGAGGTTCCACTTAGATTTAGAGACTGTTTAAATTTATTAATTCAGGTTTAATAAGTTAACAAAAGAATGCATAAAACTACAAATTTAAACAGTCTCTTATTTAAAAACTAATAATAGCTCAAAAAAGAAAATGATTTGCTTTAAGCAGGTAAAGTTACAACTTTGAATTCCCATCTTCAGGTTCTAATATAAAATCAATATGGAAAGATGCTGAATGGAACGCTATTGGAATAAGTATTCATGGTGAATATGCAGTGGTTTGGTTTGGCGAACTTCCAGATAATGCCGGAATCCCCGGAATAGGCACAGAATAATATTTTGTGTAATTTTAACCCGCGACAGCGGAGACAGGCTTTTCGCTCATCCATCAAATAATCAGGCTGATTATTCTTCGATAAAAGAATTCTATGAACACAAAAAAAATAGTTGTTTACCTGTTGAGCGGACTTTTATTGCCATTTGCTGTCAGGACGTCCGCCTTTGCACAGAAGTTCGAAGGCGGCTTATTGGCAGGGCTTTGCGCCAGCCAGGTTGCCGGCGACACCTATAGTGGTTATGATAAAGCCGGAGTATTCGCAGGTGGTTATGTTTCTTTGCCTTTGAGCAATCGTGTGGACATAAGGCTCGAGCTGGATTATATCCAAAAAGGCAGTCGTAAAAATCCAAAACCAGAATTGGATGATTACGACAGCTATTTAATGCAATTGGGTTATGTGGAAATGCCTTTACTTTTTCAGTTTCATATAGGAAGTAAGCTAGTGGCAGAAACTGGTCCTGCTATGTCATTCCTGCTTCATTCCAGGGAAGAAATCGACCAGGTGGAGGGCACTAATAATCCATTCAAAAAACAGAACCTGAGCATTATCGCTGGCATTTCATTCCCGGTTACGGTAAAGATCTCGGCAGGATTGCGAACAGTTAATTCTTTGTTTTCTATACGGCAGGACCGTGTAACAGGCGACGTTTGGCGTATATGGGATTATGGGCAGTTTAACGACGTGTTGGTGCTATCATTTGGTTATAAACTTTAGGATTTCAGATGCAAAAACATAAAATTGTAATAGCTGTGACCGGTGCAAGTGGCGCCATATATGCCAGGCTTCTGCTCGAAAGGCTGCATTCTCTCATCGGTCAGGTGGAAGAATGTGGTGTGGTATTCTCCCAATATGCCTGTTCGGTGTGGGAATATGAGTTGGGTAACGACGATTACAACAAGATACCATTTAAAGTCTATTCGCCAAACGATTTTTTTGCACCGTTTGCCTCAGGATCGGCAGGTTTTGATACAATGATCATTTGTCCCTGTTCCATGGGAACACTGGGGCGTATAGCTTCCGGGGCAGCCAGCGATCTGATTACCCGCTCCGCCGATGTTTTGCTAAAGGAAAGACGCAAACTTATTTGCATGGTGCGCGAATCGCCTTATAGCCTGATTCATATCCGCAACATGCAAACTGTTACCGAAGCAGGTGGAATCATTTGTCCGGCCTCCCCTTCGTTTTACAGAAAGCCGGCCACAATCGAAGAACTTGCAGGAACGGTTATCGACAGGGCGCTGCAGTTGGCTGGATTTTCTTTTGAATCCTATCGTTGGGGTGCAGAACAGGCGCCGGGAGCAGAGGGTTAATTGGTGTTTATACGAAAACTCATAGTCTGTTCTTTAATCAAAATATTGTTATTTTAAAGACAGACACTAAATTGTGAGTAATCTCCGTGATTTCTGTGTCTCTATGGTGAGTATTCGCGATCTATAACCTGATTAATTCATAAACCTCAATAAAGACAAAAGATAAAAGGTTAAAGATAAAAATAATGAAAGTGGTTTGCAAATACCTGACTTTTATCTTTTTACTTTTGTCTTTTATCTTCTGCATGAATAATGCAGGATAAGTCTTTCAGGAAATTTATGTTTCGCTTTAACCCCCGGAGTTTGATTCGCTTAATGGCCGAATGGCGGAACATCTGCTTGAACGAATCGTCGGTCATTTGTTCCCATTCGGCAGATCCCAGCTTTAAAAGACCTGGCAGTGGCCCTAGTCCAGACTCTGAATGTGGTGTGGAAAAGCGGTTCCATGGGCAAACATCCTGGCAAATATCGCAACCAAAAATCCATTCATCGTAACTTCCTTTGGGTGCTGGTGAGAATTCATCTTTTAATTCGATGGTGAGGTAGGAAATACACCGTGAAGCATCTATGGCGAAATCCTTTATGGCTTCGGTAGGACAGGCATCGACACAGTGTCTGCAATCGCCGCAATAGTTCCCGCCAAGAGGAGCATCAAAGGCTAATTGCAGGTCGGTAATTAGTTCGGCCAGGAAAAAGAAGGAGCCGTTACGCCTGGAAATCAACATGCTGTTGCGACCAATCCAGCCAAGGCCGGCTTGCACTGCCCATACACGTTCCAACACCGGCGCTGAATCTACAAAAGTGCGGATATGGATATCTCCGGCAGATTGGCGCAGAAATTCAGAGAGATAGTTTAGTTTCTCACGAATTACTTCATGATAATCAATACCGTAAGCATATTTTGAAATCTTATAAGGCGCTTCATCAGGCTGAGTTTGATTTGGGAAATAATTGAACATCAGGGAAATTACCGATCGGGCTCCCGGTAAAAGTATCCGGGGATCGAGCCGCATATCGAAATAATTCGCCATATAAGCCATCCCGCTATTGTAGCCTCGTTTTAGCCAATGCTCCAGTATTGGGGCTTCCTGGGTCAGAAATCGCGCTTCAGCAACACCACAAAACGAAAATCCCAGGTCGAAAGCCTTGTTTTTTAAGGCCTGCGTGAGTTCCGGTATATGGATAGAGCTTTCCATGTTGATGGGTCTTCTTTTCTTTGCGAACTCTGGGGTTAAACAGCAATCTCCGGAAACTTCCAAAAGTATTTTCCGGCAAAGAGAAATTACAGGTGGACTCTATTCGTCTGTCAGGTATTGGTCAAATAAACCACCCTGATGTGGCTCCCTGATCTTACCCAAATGCTTGTAAGCTGCGGGAGTTACTTCTCGCCCGCGCGGGGTTCTCATAAGATAACCTTCCTGTATCAGGAAAGGTTCGTAAACTTCTTCGATGGTGCCGGAATCCTCACCAACGGATGTGGATATCGTAGTTAAGCCAACCGGACCACCCCTGAATTTATCAATAATGGTAAGCAATATGCGGTTATCCATTTCATCCAGCCCGTGTTTATCCACGTTAAGCGCCGAAAGTGCATACTGTGAGATAGCCAGATCGATAGAGCCATTGCCTTTGATCTGTGCGAAATCGCGTACGCGGCGCAGCAGCAAATTGGCGATACGAGGAGTCCCCCGGCTGCGGCGGGCTATTTCGTGTGCTGCTTCATCTGTAATGTTAACTTTAAGAATATCTGCCGACCTCACGAGTATGTGGTGAAGCGTTGATGCGTCGTAATAATTAAGCCTCAGGTTGATGCCGAACCGCGAGCGGAGCGGAGCAGTGAGTAAGCCGGAGCGTGTTGTAGCGCCGATAAGCGTAAAAGGATTTAGTTTAATCTGCACGCTTCTGGCATTGGGCCCCGATTCGATCATGATATCGATGCGGAAATCCTCCATGGCTGAATAAAGATATTCCTCCACTACCGAGCTGAGGCGATGTATTTCATCAATAAACAGAACATCGTTTTCTTCGAGGTTGGTAAGCAGTCCGGCGAGGTCGCCAGGTTTATCAAGCACAGGCCCGGAAGAAATTTTAATATTTACGCCGAGCTCGTTGGCAATGATATAGGAAAGTGTCGTTTTCCCAAGTCCGGGAGGGCCATGCAATAATACATGATCGAGAGCTTCTCCGCGCTGGCGTGCTGCTTCAACGAAAATCTTCAGGTTGCCAACAACATTGTTTTGGCCCGAAAAATTGTCGAAATCGGAGGGCCTGAGTACTTTTTCTACCTCTTTTTCGGCAGGGCTCATATCCAGGCCCGATGGGTCAAGGTTTTGATTCATGATGGCTATTGCGTACCGAAAAATTTGGGTACTGGCAAAGGTAACAAATCCACATTCAAAAAAATATTTATACCTTAGCTAAAAATATTGCAAATCCGTTTGACCATGAAAGAAATTATAGTGGCAATTGATTTTTCGAAAGGCTCGCTGCACGCCTTAAAATATGCCATTCATTTTGCAAACACTGCAAAATGCAATATCATGATGGTGTATGTTGATAACCATAGCGGCCAGGATATTCCTTTTTCACCCGAATCAGGCGAAGTGCGCGACGAGCTGTTGCGTAACTTTGAAGAACTCGCAGAATCTGTTCGCCCCGTTTTAACCGAAGGTAAACTTTGCTATAAAATGCGCAAAGGAAAGGTTTACCAGGAACTGGCCACCCAGGCCAGGATAAACAAGGCGGATCTCATTCTTTCAGGAACGCATGGCATCTCAGGATTTGAAGAATTCTGGATTGGCAGTAATGCCTTCCGTATAGTATCTTACGCACCATGCCCTGTAATTACTGTCCGTTCCAGTTTTGATGTGTCGCGGCCTATCAGTAATATTGTTATACCTATTGATCACACGGTCGATACTATTCAGAAATTGCCGCTGGCTGCTACCCTTGCCCAATTATTCAATTCACAGATACATATCCTGGCACTCCATTCGTCGCGGCTCAAAACCCTTCAGACTAAAATTGAAACAACAGTTGTTAAAGTTGAAAAATACTTATCGAAATGTGATGTTGCTTTTAATGCTGAATTCCGCTTTGCCGAGAACCTCACAAATACTACACTGGAATTTGCCGCTGAAGCTGATACTGACCTTATTATTATTATGACGGAGCGGGAATCTTCAGATGCAAACATTCTGCTCGGTCAATTTGCACAGCAAATGGTTAACTTTTCACCAGTTCCTATTATGAGCGTTCAACCAAAAGAAGTATTTGTTCTGGCATGAAATAGCCATCTCGTCATAAGAATGACGAGACCAACCGGAAATGATATTATGATCAATCTGGCGAACCTTTAGCTCACGAACACCAATAAAATGAACTATATGTGAGTAATTCCATCTGACCCGCAAAAAATAAATAATAACAGATGAAAACTATCTATTACAAAATCGCACTTTGTCTTTTCCTTCTCTTACTTAGTTCCGTGAAGGTTAGCTTTGCCCAGGTAGAGATAAAAGGCAATGTCGAAATTATTCAGGATGAGCGCATCGCGCTCCTGGTGGAGAAGCATAAGGCTTTAAATGAGCGCCAGAGCGATGTTGATGGCTACCGCATCCAGATATTTTTTGATTCGGGCAACAACAGCAAGAAAAAAGCCAGCGATGCCATGCAACGGTTCATGGATAGAAACCCCGGAACAAAAGCCTATATTTCCTTTAAAGAGCCATACTATCGTGTAAGAGTAGGCAATTTCCGCACCTTTATCGAATCCGAAGGTTTCCTGAAAAAAATCCAACCCGATTATCCTAATGCCTTTCCTGTTAAGGAAAAAATTTATTTTCAGGAGATCAATTAATGCAGTACAATTTTCCTCCTCTTCATAACGTTTATATTACTTAAATAGCCATTATTCAGGACATTAAATCTGTAGCTACTATTATAATGAAGTAAAAGCGTGTAATTCGCAGCCAGACACTTGCAATTCGGCTGTGGTTTCATTATCTTAGCATTCGATTTAAACAGATTTATTAATAATCATTCGTATGAAGAATATTCTTGCAGCAATTGATTTTTCGGATTGTTCGATCAACGCGCTGGAACATGCAATTACCATCGCAGGAAAAGGATCATTTGAATTACATATGGTATGGGTTAATAATCCTAGTGTAACGAAGACAACTATCTACTCCGATGCCTCATCAGAACTCATTGATGAAGTGAAAAATCAGTTCGATAAGCTGATACTCAAATGTCAGGCTGAATTTACGGGAATAAAAATTGATTACATTATTCGTGAAGGCAAGGTTTATCGCGAGATAATCGATGAAGCAAAGGAGTTGGAAAGTATGGCCATAGTGATGGGTACTCACGGGGCTTCCGGTTTTGAACAATTCTGGATTGGAAGTAATGCCAATAAGCTCATTTCGATATCAAGCATACCTGTAATTACAGTGAGAGCGGGTGTAAACGTTAGTAGCATGCTTAGCCGCATCATTCTGCCTATCGACAGCACGCTCGAAACCAGGCAGAAAGTACCATTTACCGTAATGCTGGCTAAACTATTCGATGCCGAAGTTCATATCCTGGCGCTCTATCGTACACAGGTAAAAAATGTACGCCTCCGCATCGATGAATATGTGGAACAGGTTGTCGAATACATCGAAGAAGAAGAAGTGAAATATGTGACCAAAGGGATTGAAGCCGATAATATCACCCTGGCTACAATAGAATATGGCAAAAGCATTGATGCCAGTCTTGTCTCTATAATGACGGAGCAGGAAATAAGTCCATATAACCTGCTTATAGGGCCATATGCCCAACAAATGGTGAATAATTCCCCTTTCCCCGTTTTAAGTATAAAACCCCGGGAGTTAATGATAACCGAATCGAGATAGGGATAATCCCAAAAAGAAACGATCGACTGTAATGCCACTCGTTTCTTTTTGAGAAAAAAAGATTAGTACCTGTTTATGTTGTTCAAATCCTCAAAAGCTACTTTAAGGCGGGCGATCATCGTTTTCTGCGATTCATTCTGCCATTTGCGCGGATCGTAATACTTCTTGTTTGGTTTGTCATCACCTTCGGGGTTGCCGATCTGTCCCTGGAGGTAAGCCTCATTTTTCTTGTAATACTCCATTACACCCAGC
>Ga0315290_10000931_pt1 | contig 19835 bp, 18 predicted proteins | sample YL17G12_0_MG_FD_203627 | JGI IMG/M metagenome (GOLD analysis project Ga0315290, IMG submission 203627) | Sediment microbial communities from Yellowstone Lake, YNP, Wyoming, USA - YL17G12_0 | ecosystem: Environmental > Aquatic > Freshwater > Lake > Sediment | place: USA: Wyoming | collected... | reverse complement strand
AGAGCCACCTTTATCAACTGCACCTTTATCAACTGCACCTTTATCAACTGCACCTTTATCAACTGCACCTTTATCAACTGCACCTTTATCAACTGCACCTTTATCAACTGCACCTTTATCAACTGCACCTTTATAGGCAGTTTTATCAACTGCACCTTTATCAACTGTACCTTTATAGGCAGTTTGTTGTTGATTTTTCTTTAAATAATTAAATATATCACTTGCAAAGGGTACTGCGTGATACGGATAATACCAAGACCAATTGTTATGAATATGATTCTGATAATATCCTAAAATCCAATATAACCCAGATATATATTGTTCACAAGCAAGATCTACATCTTTTACACCATAAAACTTGTAATATCTTTGTTTATACCCAGGCTTATTATAATTGATAATATCTGTTTTGTAAAAATGAACATTTGAATATGATAAATCCATATCATATATATCCCTATAATGTTTTTTGTTAGGATTTTTATATACGCTATAAATATTTTTATAGAAATACTCTTCTGTTTTAGATAATTGATAAAATAAATCTTGTAAAAATTTCAAATTTATACTAGATTTTAAATCTCCACAATATAAATGTTTAATATTTATTAAACTACCATAACAATTGTTATTCATTATTGACGTATAATATTTTATCAATACATTTACACCCCCTTCTTTAATCTTCAAAGAAGGAATATGTTCTAAAAAATCATTACCAAGTAAAAAACATAAAAATATATAATCGTATATTAAATTATCATTTGTTATTTCAGAATGTAACTCTATTCGTAAATCTCTACATATATAACTACGTAATCTCTTTATATCCACATAAGTATAAACACGATCAGATTCTGATAATTTAGTGTTAAATGTATTGTCTCTAACAAGTATAATATTATCACAACGTTTGTTAATAAGACTTAACATTAATAAATCTGCATCAAGACCATAAATACAAATTTTATTATCGCATAAATCTGATATATCAGATATCACTTTCATCATTTTATGTTCTCCTTCACCATTTTCATCAGAATCAGATACTACTACACTTTTTAAACAACATTGTTCAATCAATTCATTTTTAAATTTACTTAAAGAATCTGTTAATTTATCCATAAAAACAGTTCCCGGAGTTATTTTATTTGAATTCCAATCGACATTGGTTTTTTCATTGTTTTTTTCATTGTTTTTTTCATTGTTATTGACATTGTTATTTTCATTGTTATTTTGTTCTGTCATTAATGTTTTAAAAAAATGACTTTTAAAACGACGTTCTCTTTGTTGATTAATTTTTGCCCTTGGAGCTACACCATCAATCATTATATACAAATATTTTGGTTTAACTACATTTACTATATATCTCGTATATACTAAACAAGAATCTATAATTTTTGTTTCCAATTCATCTGTCGTAAGTGGTCCATCCGTAATTGTTTGTAAAAGTTGTTGTGCACAAGGATGAATCATACTGTTATAATCGAGAAAAAGATATTCAATACCAAGATCATTTATACATTTTTCATCTATGGTTAAATCGTTTTCAGTATTATATTTTTTATAAATAGTATAAAAATACCAAGGGATTCCCATTTTAAAAAATCATATTACAAAAATAAATTTCAACTTTTTTTAATGTAATACTTAATTAATGTATTCTTTATACGTTAACATAACATCTTTGTTTTCATCAAACGTAAAACCTTGTTTGTTTAATAAATTTTTATAATATAAAAATTCCATTTTTGTTTTTTCTTCACTTATTATTTCATCCATTTCATTTTCATCTTCTTGGTCATTTTCATCTTCTTGGTCATTTTCATCATCATTTAACAAATTATATATTATATCGTTTTCTTCATTGTCTTCTTTTTCTTCTTTTTCTTCTTTTTCTTCTTTTTCTTCGTTTGTATTAGTATCTTCATTTATATTAAAAGAATCATCTTCTGTAATATCTGCAATACTCTCACCATCACCACCATCATCATCACCACCACCATCACAACTTTCTTTATCATTTATTTTTGCAGAATCATCGTCATCATCGTTATCATCGTCATCTTTTCTCTCTCTTCCTTTTTTACTTTTCCAAAGTTTTATAGATGTTATAATTTTATGATAAATACTACCCTTTTTATATTTATATTTAGATTTTATATAATCCTTTATTAATATATCAGTATCAATTTCCGAATTTATATATTCGAATCTTCTTTTTATCATTTGCTTTCTTTTAATATTATATTCCACATTTGTATAATCCTTTACATATAATTTATCTACATATTCTTGTTTTTTCTTTTTTATATTATTTTTCAATTTATCTTCAATTAAAAGCCTATAATATTTTAACAATTCATTTCTTCTTCTATCCATTTCTTTTAATAAATCTGTGTTTTTTTCTATTAACTCGAGACAATTACATATTTTATTAATAATGTCTTTATTTATCTTTAAAAGATTAAAAAAATAACCATTTGAATTTTTTGTAAATTCTACATTTTGTGTTTTTAAAATATTCAATATATGAATTTTTTCTTTTTGTGTTAATCTATTAATACGTACTATAATATCTTTTGAATCTACATCTTTAAATGTATCTTTAAATGCAATTGTTACTGTATCTTTAAATGTATCTTTAAATGTATCTACTGTATCTGCTGTATCTGCTGTATCTACTGCATCTGCTGTATCTGCTGTATCTACTGCATCTGCTGTATCTACTGTATCTACTGTATCTACTGTATCTACTGTATCTACTGTATCTACTGTATCTACTGTATCTACTGTATCTACTGTATCTACTGTATCTGCTGTATCTACTGTAATTGTATCTACTGTATCTGCTGTATCTACTGTAATTGTATCTACTGTAATTGTATCTGCTGTAATTGTATCTACTGTAATTGTATCTGCTGTAATTGTATCTACAATTGTTATTGTATTCGTATGATCTTCTATAGACATTACTAAATTTTAATAATAACGTTAATAATACAATTTTTTTTTAAAATGTTTATATAAATGTCTGGAAACATTAAAGATACTGACGTTCTAAAACTTCGAGAATTGGTAAATGAATTTATTCAAGATATGGATATTGTTATCAAAAATGGTGAATCTGTTTCGGATTACAAAGAGATTTATAAAATCAAATATAAATATATATTTGATACATCTACTACATTATATAAATTAATTTATGACCAATATAACTCATTAAAAGTTGATAAAACACACATGTTAAATAATTTAAATATGATGTTAGTAGCAATTGAAAATATTCAAAAATCACAAATAACACAATACGATGCATCAGAATCAATTGGTGAAGTTTTAGCTAGTCAATATATACCACAATTAAAAAAACAACAACCACAAGAAGTTGGTTTTGATGTTCAAGAAGAATCCAATTTAGATGGAGGACCAGGTACTTATCCTGAATATGATAATTTCTGATAATTTCTGATAATTTCTGATAATTTCTGATAATTTCTGATAATTTCTGATAATTTCTGATAATTTCTGATAATTTCTGATAATTTCTGATAATTTCTGATAATTTCTGATAATTTCTGATAGTTGTATTTAATATAGCTTATTCTTGTATTGTGTTATTTCAAATTAATTATTTTATATTATTTAATTATAATAAATAATATGGAAGAAGTAAATATTAAAATTAATGAAAGTCAATCTATGGGGTTTTTTTCAAGATTACAACAAAACAATAGTATTCAAGAAGCTCCTAAAGATAATCAGATTACATCAAAAGAAGCTCCTAAAAATCAAGCTATTACATCAAAAGGACCTCCTAAAAACCAACCTATTACATCAACCGGACCTCCTAAAAATCAAACGGTAATCGAATGTTTAATCGAACCTGTAATTGAACGTGTAATTGAACGTGTAATCGAACCTGTAATTGAACGTGTAATTGAACGTGTAATTGAACGTGTAATTGAACCTGTAATTGAGCCTGTAATCGAATGTTTAATCGAACCTGTAATCGAGCCTGTAATCGAATGTTTAATCGAACCTGTAATTGAATGTTTAATTGAGCCTGTAATCGAACCTGTAATTGAGCCTGTAACCGAACCTGTTGTTGCAAGTGAAACTTCTGTGGAATTTGTAAACAGACTTAATTCTACAGTTAGAAACATTGGTCATAATAAGTTACAAGTAAAAATAGAAGAATTGGAAAATACAATTGAAAAATATAAAAAAACGGAAGGGGAACAAGAAATGAAATTAAATTTGTTTAAAAAAACAATATCTACATTACAAGGACAACTACAAGAAAAGTCAGTTCATATAACAAGATTAGAAACTACTCATATTGATCCGCAATATGAAAAACAAATAATAGATTTAAACGAAAAATTAGTACATTGTGGGAATGAAAATAAAAATTTGCTAGGTGAATTTAATACATTACGATTAGATAACGATTTATTAAAAACGTCATTGGAAGATTCTAAAAAGGAAACGAATGTAGCAGTTCAGCAAAATACTGAAACAAAACAACGTCATTATATTTTAGAATCAAATCATCAAAAACAAGCAATACAATTACAAGCTAATAATGATAATATTTCAAAGTTACAAAATAAAGTCAATTTTGAAGAAAATATTAGAAGAAATTTAGAAAATGAATTGGAAAGTATGAAAGTAGAAATGTCACGATATAGAACTGATATAAAAAATATAACTATATTAAAGGATAATGAAATAGAACGTTTAAAAAATGATTTGGTAAAGTTAAATAAGATAGAACAAGTAAACCAAGTAAACCGAGTAAACCAAGTAAACGAAGCAAACCAAGCAAACCAAGTTAAAAATGATACTTTTAGTTTTATTCAAGGTAATATTTTACCAAGAAGAAATGCTGCAGGACAACGCTTACCAGTTAATGGTATTTCACGACGTCAAATGCCTTCGAAACGTTAAAAACTAGTAATTATTTTTACATGAAAAAATAAAGTTCTTATATTTCTATCTTTACCATTATAATTAATGTTTAATAATGGATATTCAAGGGGGTCCCATACTAATTCAAATGAATCCCCAAACTTACTATTTGATTCGACAAGTGTTTTAACTGTTCCTTGTAATGAACTGTCTGAACGAGATATACAGTAAATTCCAGTAGGACCATCTATCAAATCTGAATTTATAATAATTATAAATGATCCTGTGTCTTTTATACATTTGAATTGGTTATTACGTAAATATCCAATTGTAAAAATATTTTTATATTTATTTTCATTTGGTATTCTTAAACAAAGCAATGATGATTCTGGATCATTTGTTTTTGGCTGTGTATAAAATAAGTCATCAAATATAGTAAATGATAACAAGTTAAAAGACATTGTTATATATTTATAATTTTTTATATAATTTTTAACGAAATATTATATGAAAAGTCTATTAAATCTATTAAATCTATTATTCATTAAAAAAGTATTCGTTTATTTCATTTACTTTGGGTTTATTGTAATAATATTGTGATTTTTTCATTTTTTGTATATCAATATGTCTTAGATTATCATTTTCAACAATCTTATTTTTTACAGATAGATGATCATCGTCTGTATTTTTAAGATCATGTAAATCATCAGAAGACACGTAATGTAAAGAAGATATTTTATCGACAATTAAATTATTATTATCAGAACTATTTTTACGTAAACTTATACTATATTTACTAGATCCTGTAGATTTGCTATCATTTTCAAAATTATATTTTACTTTAATACTTGGATCAACATCTTTTTCTATAAATTCCAAAACAGATTCTATTTGCTTAATAGGTAAATAAATATTTAATACATTTTCAATTTGATCAGTTAACTTGGATGTTTTTATTGTATATAAAGATTTTGGTTCTTCATATATTATACGGGCAATTTTTTTTAAAGATTTATAGTAAAATTGTTGTAGACTAGGAAATTTATAATCTTGTAATAATGATGTAACGTATATACTAGATTTATTAAGGATTATTTCAGTTGTTAATTTTATAATGTCTATCATTAATTCTTCTGTGTTTATATCATTCTTTATATTATTCTTTATATCATTCTTTTTCTTGACCCATTTTAAAAATTTAGTATATTCCTTTTCCAAAGTTCGCGATGACCATTTTGGTATTTGTAATAAAACTTTTTGAAAATCACGATGTAATTTAGGTCTTGTTTCAATAGTAGAATGTAATTCTTTTTCTTTTTCAAATGTTCGTCTTATATACTTGTAAATGTATTTTGTTAATATACCATACAAAACGGATTTTAATTCCCTATTTTTTTCAATATTTTGTTTTATGTTAGACATTTATTATATATAATAATTAATTATTTTATTATTTCTTTTTCTGCGAAAGGAATTGATAAATTATAATCTATGTAATAGTATTATGAATTTTCACGTATTTGTTCTAATTGCAACTATTGTATTTTATATAATTTTAAGATTTTACAAACATACAGTAGAAAACGAAAGGAGAAATGGTAAACCAAAAAGCAATTTTATATATGTATTATTCGTACCTGTCATATTATACCTCGCAAGATTTATGTACATATCTGTAGAAGGTAAAAATACAAATACAAATACAGATACAGGTATAATTGTAGGTGGGGGTATAAACGGAATTGGAACTGTAGGTATACTTTCTGAATCTTTATTATCGATGCCTTTTCCGGAATCATCGATAAGTATTAGCAGTACAGTAGAAGTTTAGTGTAAATTAATTTTCTAGTATAAATTAATTTTTAGTGTAAATTAATTTTCTAGTATAAATTAATTTTCTATGTTTTATATAAGCAATGGTAGAAAACATATATTACAATAATGATAATGTTTTGAATAAATTAGAGTTTGTATCAAATAGTTCTGATAAAAAAAAGCGACATATACATCAAGAACCAACTCAAATGTTATTAAGAAATTATATTTCCAAAGTAACACCATATGAAAATATTTTACTGTATCACGATGTAGGTACAGGTAAATCATGTTCATCTATTACTATAGCTGAAGGTTTTAAGGAATACATTAATAATATGGGTAGGAGAGTAGTTGTGTTGGTTAAAAATAAAAATATAGAAAAGAATTTTATTGATGAATTGATGAGTAAATGTACTCGTGAAGAATATCTTGACAATGAAGAATATGATATTTATACAGAAAAGATATCTTATAATGGATCAAAAACAGATCGTAATGAAATCATACATAGAGCTAATAAAACTATTTCCAAGACTTATCAATTTATTACATACGGTACTTTTATTAATCGTGTATTAGGAGCAAAGGATTATGAAAAAGATGAATTTGGTCAAAATACAAAACGTATTAGAAAAACACAAGGTGGAGTAATAAAAAGAAAACCTATAAAAGATCAAATTAAAAATTTGAATAATTCTGTTATTATAGTTGATGAAGCCCATAATATTACAGGTAATGAAGTATATACATCTTTATTTCATATTTTATCAAAATCTTATAATTATCGTTTAATTCTTTTAACAGCTACACCAATGTATGATAATTCTACAGAAATTTTTGAATTGGCAAATTTACTAAATGTAAATAATAAATCTCTTCAATTACCTATAGGTAATAATTTGTTACGACCAGATTCCACAGGTCAATCTTATTTGATAAAAAAAAGATCATCTTATATTAATAGAAGTGCATTAAAAGGTGATATTTATGAAATAACAGAATATGGTAAAGAAAAATTAGAAAGTGCCGTTTTAGGAAAAGTATCTTATTTAAGAGGTAATACGGAAACAAATCCCAAAACTATTGATATAGGAGAACCTCTTATAAATAATAAAGTAGGTACTATTAATATTGTTAATTGCGAAATGTCAGAATATCAATACAAAACTTATTTATTAGCATTACGATCAGATCTAGGAGAAGGATCCAAATACGATATATCATCTACTATAAAAAAGATTGAATCGGAAGAAAATATATCTGAAAATGAAGTTGTCATTTCAAAGGCTAGTTCTTTATACAAAAATAGTAGCGATGCATCTACAATGTCATATCCTGGAGGAAAGTATGGGAAATTAGGTTTTCTAAGTGTTTTTACAAAATCAGGAACCAGATATGTTTTAAATAACAAAGATGTTTTAACAAAGGATCTTAAAGAATATTCTAACAAATTGTATTTGTTATTACAAAATATAGTGAAAAATGATACAGGAAATTTATTCATATATTCTAATTATGTAAATTACGGGGGAACATATCTTGTAAAACAATTGCTATTAAATAATGGTTTTTACGAATATTCTGGTAAAAATATTTCTCAAGAAAGATATTATAAATCCTTTGTTGTATTTGATGAAAGTACTAGTTTGAAAAATAGAGAGTATTATAAACGAGTATTTAATAGTGAGGAAAATAAAACTGGTAAATTTATACGTATCATAATTGGTTCACCTATTATTTCAGAAGGTATTACCTTAAAAGCAGTAAGACAAGTTCACATACTAGAACCATATTGGAATATGAGTAAAATAAATCAAATTGTAGGAAGAGCTGTTAGAAATTATTCACATCAAACACTTGACCCATCTGAACGAAATGTAGAAATATACAAATATGTTTCTGTATATTATAAAGATGGTAACAAAAATATAGATAGTTCATCGGATTTAAAAATGTTTTTTATAGATAGAGAGAAATATATACTATCTGAAGAAAAAGATACTAGTAATAAAATTATAGAAAGAAGATTAAAAACAATTAGTTTTGATTGTTCATTAAATAAATCAAGAAACACTATCCAAAATGGTGTACCTGGTTCTCCACAATGCGATTATACAGATTGTAATTATACATGTCGATCAACACCTAAATCTGAATTAATTGATAAATCCACATATAATATGTATTTGACATTTTTTGATCAATTTGATATTTACTTTGTATTAGAAACAATAAAGGACCTATTCCATAAAGCTTTTATTTGGCATCTTGATGATATTAAAACACATATTAAAACACTTGAACCACTTATAACTGATGATGCGATATATACAACCCTTCATCATATTGTAAACAATAAGGTTTATATGCTAGATATGTACGACAGAGAAGGATTTGTTATCAATCGAGGTCCATATTATATTTTTAATGACCTAGATATAAATATTGAAACATCTATTTATTCTAAAATTTTAGATTTCTCAGAATACACAAATAAATACACCCTAAATAATTATTCAAAAACAAAAAATATAGATATTTTTAAAACCGAACCTAAAACCAAATCAGACCTACAACAAAATAAAACAAGTATAATAGATATATTAAACCAAGATGATATTAAATATAATATAGATATTGAAATAAATTATCCAATTTACGGTACTTATAGAGGTAAAAAGAATAAAGATGATACGTGGGATCATAAATATGGCAAACGAGATGAAATATTTAGAATTATAGACGGTAGAGGTCGTAAAAGTGGTAGTGATAACAGAGAAAATATTACAGGAAGAACTGCTACAACTATTGACTTGGAAAAATTACAATCAATTGCAAATGCACTTGATATTGATACAAATAATATAACGAGTAAACCTGGTTATATCAAACAAATACAAAACTTTTTAGAACGTGAAAACAGAATTTTAAAATAAAACGGTAAAATAAATTTCCAATGTTATATTATTAATGGAAAAATTACCAGAAGATATCATTCTACAATTTTTATACAATATGGAAATTAAAGAACTCAAAAAATTTTGTTCGCAGAATAAAACAATAAAAAGGATTTGCACATCAAATTCAAAAAACATTATTGTTCATATCCTTAAACGGAAAGGTTATACAAAATCAATTGATTTTTTTTCACAACAACCTAAACTTCTTCGGGCATTTTATAAAATTGACCCATTACTAACAATTAATGACCTAAATATTGTTAGGTCATTTAGTTTGCGCAAGAATACACAAATAGACGACATATACTATTTACTTGCAAAATTTTTATTACTTAATCAAACAACCAAAACAAATTTTTTCTATGATATGATACGGGAATATTCTGATTTGGAATTAGCTGAAAAACTTGTAATAAATCAATTTTATAAAACACCAGAAGAAATTTCCGTGTTATCTGAAATTATACGTTATTCTTTTGTTTGTGGAAATGAAATAATTCCGGACATAGAACTCCAAAATCTAAAAGATAAATCTGGATTTATAGGAAATTTAAAAGATGATTGGAAAAATTGTTTTAGACAACATATTAATGAAATGAAATCGAATACATTTTATTTAAATCAAGTAGGTCACATTGCATTCTTTATTTCAAGAAAATCACACCGGTATGAAACTTTTATAGAGCACAATGAAGACAATGAAGACAATGAAGAGGCTGTTGACCCAAATAGTAATTACACTTTTAAAACACTGTTCTTTTATTGTCAAAAGAAAAATTAAATTTAAATTTATTTACAAAAATATTCATACATTTATTTACAAAAATATTCATAAATTTTTTTAGATAATGCCTTTCCTATTTTACGCACCTTTCCACCATTACCGGGTACAATTACATCTGTAAAATAGTTTTCACATCTAATTTCTTCATTTAATGATATGTAAATGTCAATTAATGATTTGATAGAAGAAGGTACACTTAACGCACATGGGCAAGGTACACTTGTTTCAGGTTCGACGATAGGTTCAACGACAGGTTCAACGACAGGTTCAACGATAGGTTCAACGACAGGTTCAACAATGGGTTCAACGACAGGTTCAACAATGGGTACAGTAATATAAGTTATAATTACTTGTGCAATTTTACTAGATACACCTGGGATAAGAAGTAGTTGATTTAATAATTTATTATCTTTAATTTTATCTGAACGTTTAATTAACTTTACTTTGTTTTGAGCACAATCCATTTCAAAATCATTGTTTTTAAACTTTTTATATAATAGTACTATATTATTAAACGTATCCAGTTTATTTTCAGTTTGAATTACTTTGTATTTATGTTTGAATATAAGATTTAATAATGATCCATTTATAATAGTATGAGATAAAGTTAATTTATCAGAAAGATTATTTAATTTACCTTCTATAAGATAACAAACTTTTGATGCATCATTTATAGAATCTAATAATCTTTGTTTTTGCTCACGAAATCTTCCATCAGTTATACTTGCACAAAGGTCTCGTATACTTTTTCTTTCAATTGCTAAACGTATTGTATATAAATTGTCAATGTCATCTAATATAACAAAATCACCTATAAGCAAATTAGTTATCTTGAATTTTATTTCAACATTGTTAATTGTAATAGCCTTAATCATATCATTTTCTATTATACAATAATCTGATAAGCGTTTTATAAAATCCTGTTCCCTATAATCGATTAATAAATACATTTTATTTCTTTACATTATATATATCAATAAAAAGCATTAAAATGAACGGAAGTAAAAGTAAATTCAAAAGTAATCGAAATAATTTAAAAAGTAATCGAAATAATTTGAAAAGTAACAATTTAGATATTGATGAAAACAATTTGAAAAGTAACAATTTAGATATTTATGAAAATAATTTGAAAAGTAATAATTTAGATATTGATGAAAACAATTTAGATATTGATGAAAATAAATTTAATTTAGATATTGATGAAAAATGCGATAAACGGGGTGTTAATATCTTTTTGGCAAATTTAGTATTTGTATTTCATACAATAGTTATTTTATTCGTTTTAACAGCACCGTTTTCTAATATACCAGCTTTATTAATTTTACATATAACATTTAGTATTAGTTTGATATTACATTGGTGGTTTAATAGTAACGAATGTTCTTTAACTTATATCGAAGCTAAATTAAGAGGATTAGATAAAACACAAAGTTTTACACATCAATTTGTAGCTCCAATGTACGAAATATCAACCACAGAATGGTCAAAAATATGTTATATTATAACTATTGTATTATTGTGTGTATCAATGTATTATTTATACAATTCAGAAAGAGTTTCAAAAGCATTTGGTCTTTATAGTTCATTATCAAATAACCCAGATTATCTAACAAAATCATTTTATGAAAAATCATTTATTACTTTTAATTGTTTTAAAGATCTTTTAGTTTGGCAATAACTTTAGCTGCGTAATCAGTTTTTGTTTTTTTTATATTTATTAATGATATACTATGGATATAGATTTTTACTCACGTTATATAAATATAAATTTTGATGAAATTTTAACTGAAAATAATAATTTATTGGTTAATTCTGAAGAAATGTATTTAAAATATAAAAAAAAATATTTTGATGAAACTCACACAAATTACAAGTTATTTAAAGATTTTTCTACAGAATTAAAAATATTAGAAAACGATCAAGGATATACAAATAATAATAATAGATATTTATATGTTTACAAAGATATTACAAAGATTGAAGAATTAAGATTAAATATAAAAAATATAGTCATTGCTCAAAATACTTTATTGTACAATTTTAATCATTATATAAATTTATTAAATTCAAAACAAGAATTATTCATAAACAATAAACAAAATAAACGAAGTATTCTATCAAGATTATTTACATCATAAATAAACAAAGTATTCTATCAAGATTATTTACATCATAAATAAACAAAGTATTCTATCAAGATTATTTACATCATAAATAAACAAAGTATTCTATCAAGATTATTTACATCATAAATAAACAAAGTATTCTATCAAGATTATTTACATCATAAATAAAAGTAAATAAATGTAAACGTTTACATCATAGTAGTTAATATGGATACAATTTGTTTAGATTTTTCGCTTTCCTTTTCCATTTTATGTTTATAATCATAACAAGTTCGTAATTCATTTTTGATTTGATTTAGTTGACTTTCAAGATGTTCAATTGAATTTTGATGTTTAGAAATTAGTTTTTTAGTTCCTGATAAAAATTTTCCGTGTAAAAACATTAATTCTTCTGTTTGAATTTGTTCAGTACAACAAGGGCATTTTCTACTATCAAAATATTCAGAATCAATAACTGGAAAATCGTAGATATCCTTGAAATGAGATTCTGCCAAGCATTTGATATGAAAAATATGATTACAAGATAAAATCAAATAATTTTTAGATGTATTATCCGAACAAATTTTACAAGTAAAATTTTCTTGATTGGAATTTTTTACTGGATGTCTATCATCTGTATGTCTATCATCTGTATGTCTATCATCTGTATGTCTATCATCTGTATGCCTATCACATGGACGTCTATCACCTGTATACCTATCATCTGTATACCTATCACCTGGTTTTTCAAGGTACATTTCTCTTAGAACAGCTACTTTTTGGTTTTGGTTTTGGTATTCAACACTACTGCGATCGCTATCACTTTCATAAAGATTTTGCATTTTATTATTGTCACAATATTAATAATAAAATCAATTTTTTATAACTTTACTCAAGTTAGTTTTCATTAATATGAAAGTTATATTCAAATTTTGGTAGAATAGTGGTTGAAATGACTATGCCACAGTATTCTTGTGGTGTTTCCGAATAATCAATATAACTATAAAGGTTTAAGCGTATAGCTTCTATAATTAATAATTTAAATATTTGTCTAAATTCTTCACCGTGTCCTTGTATAGCAAATCCATTTTTATCGTAATTACATAAATGTCCCAATTCGTGTAAAATTACATACATTAATAAATTAATATCATATACATTTTCAACGCGATCTCTTGTCCTTAAACATATATGCATATCCTTTTTATCAATTGTATATGTAGTATATCTATCATCTACAGCTCCTTCTGATAATATATAAGAATTGTAATTTTCAGCTAATTTTTTAATAAAATAATTTTTACCAGGATCTTTTTCATATTTTATTTTTAAATGATCTACTAATTTTGTAATACGCTTATTTATTTCAGCCAATGTATTTGCAGATTCTTTTAAATAAGTGTCACCTTTTGTATTTCCCCTTCTAATTATATATTTTCTTTTGTCTAAATCTGATTCTATATACAAAGTTTCATTGTACGTAGTAACTATATTTATTGTAAAATATAATACCAATACAAATGCTATTAATATTAATATCATATCCATTATTAATAACACTGAAAAAAAATTTTACTCAAAAATTTCTAAATTAATCAATTATTGTTGTTGTGGCTGTTGTGGTTTAGATTCGATAGCATCCTTGCAAACCGGGCATAACTTACAATCTGGTTGTTGAGAGCTTTGTGTATTATCTAACATTATTTTATCTGCATTCTTTTGTAAAAAATGTCTATAATGCTGAGAATTCATAATTTTGTATTTATTTTGAATAGTATTATTCATTTCGCAATTAGGATTATAATCTGTGAATACTCGCGCATCACTCATAGCAAATTTAGGCATTGTCTGTGTATTATATATTATAAAGAGATAAAAAATTTAAGATTTTTAATTTTTATTTATTAAAAATTGATCATAATTATTTTGATCAGAAATAATATCCCTAAAAACACCATTACCCCCACTGCTTTGACCTATATTTAATTCTAAACCATTATCTTCAACCAATTCTTCATTTTGCATAACAAATTGTTGTTGTGGTTGCTGCTGTGGTGGTTGTGGTGGTGGTGGTGGTGGTGGTTGTGATTGTGATTGTGATTGTGGTTGTTGCATAGGATTTTGACTTTCAGAATTCATATTAAACAATGATGTTAATAATTCTGGTGTTAGTAAAGAAACATTATTACTTGATGGTAAACTTGTAAATGATGAAATACGAGATAATCCAATATTCATAGGTGACATACTTGACATAGGTGACATACTTGACATAGGTGTAGATTGTAGATTAGATGGTAGATTAGATTGACGTTTTAAATGATCATTAATTAAAAGTAATTCGTTGTCTAATATTTTAAATGTTTTTGAAACATCATTTTTATAAGATTGTAAATCTTTAATTCTAGATTTCATTTTTTGATTTTCTGTATAAGATTGTTCAAATTTATTGTGTAATTTAGTGTATTCATTTTCTGATTCTCTAAATTTATTAAAATAATACCAAGATATAATACCAAAAACAACACATATAATAATAGATAGTTGATTTGGCATAGTTTAAATTAATATTACATTATAATAAAATATACATTACTTAACGTAAAATCGTATAAAAATTGTAAAATAATTATTGTAATAAATGATGATTGATATTGTAAATAATTATTGATATTGTAAAATACATAAAATATTATCTATATAAATTTGTTCATGTCTTTTGATTAAAGAACTAGTAACACTTCTACTCCTTTTGATATAATCACTTACTTCTGAAACACTACTCCACGTATTGATAGTTTCTTGAGTAGAACTATCAATTTGTAAGATTTGTTTTGCATTTTTTGGTTTGTAATGTTTTACAGGTTCTGGTTGATCATTTGATTTCAAACTAAAGCCCAACCAACCACCAAGACGACCGTCCTTTCCATTTGATTCATCTCCAGTTCTTAGTCTAATAAATTGTATATCTAAATAGTTTTTTAATTTCTCTTTAATAACATTTGTAAATGGATTACTATACCAGTTTTCGAATTCTAGGAAAAAGTCTTGCATTGTAATTCTATAACCAGGAGCTCTTTGGCATTTTTCATATAAAAAATTTTCTATAACATTATTCTCATTTTGTGGTTTTTGAAATTCAAAAAGTGATTGTTTTAGTTTTAAACCATTAAAATGTTGAGTTAATTTAGATGTACTAACTAATTGATTATGTCGTTTAATAGATGTGGTATAATGTAATTTTACATAATCAATTAGCTTTTTTAGTTGACTATGTTTTGCAGTTTTAGACCAGATTTTATATTGGTTTTTAACAGTTATATAACTTATAGATGTATCGGAATCTTCATTTTCACAATTGTCAGTCAAAAATTTTTCAAAATTATTAATGTCATTTGCTGTAAATTGGATTGTTGTAAAAATATCATTTGTAATAGTAGGTGAGGCTATATTAATATTGTTTTCATTTAAATTAGTAGAATGCTTAATGGTATCTATAAAATCAGTGGTGTCATTAATCAAATGTTGATTTTCAAAATTAATATCGTTTTCCAATAATAATTTTGCATAATCTATACTATTTTTAATAATATCATAAGAACAATTGAACCACTCACGTCTATTCGCGCACCTGTATTTATTGAGTAAAAAATGTACAACACGTTCTAATAAAACACAGTCTACACATTTAATCTGTAATAAAATCCCTTTGTAACTTGCAGTTTTATGAATAGCATCTCTACTGTTTGCATTCTTTGTTCTACCAACTTTATATAAATCTAAATTGTCAATTGTCGAATGAAAAATATATACACTTTCACCCAACTCAAATTTGTTAGTTTTTCTAGTCAATAAATTAATTTTGTCTTGTTTTTCCTGGTTTTCTAATTCCAAAAGTTGCAATTGATTTTGAGTATTTTTCTTTTCTGTTTCTAAAAGTAATTTTTGTTCATCGAATTCTTCTTTCATTAATTGATTATATATCATTTCTAGTCTTATATAATAATCATGAATCTTATCTGCATTTTCTGTGTTAGCTTTTAAACATAACTTTTTAAATGTATTTATATTCAACATAATTGTTTCTTGGTTATACCCACCTTCGTTTTTGCGCTCATCCCAACGGATGAGCGTGATTTTATAGTCTTTTTCCTCAGTAAAATTATGTTTTAGTAGTCTCTTTGCATTGGCCTTGTTAGAAAATCCTATAAATTTCCATACATTATCTAAATTGATAATGAAATCATTAATTGGATGATAATGTAAGAATAAAAACAAATTACATACATATAATCTTTGTTCATCTTCTGAGAAATGATGTTTTAATTTCTCTACTAATTTAGTTTTATCATATATATCTATAGTGCTAGTTTGTATAAGAGTTTTAATATCAACGGGTGTTTTAATATCAACGGGTGTTTTAATAATGTCCATCTTAATTTGTATATTCTTTTGTTTTTAAATAAATTTAATTAAATAAACGAAACTTAATTAAATAATTCAATTGTAATATTTTAATAAAATATATAAAGTCCAGATTCTTGTAATAGTTAATGATTACAAAGTGTTGGATCTGATGTTATTAGTATACGTAAATGGTTTATAAGGTGTTTTTTTACCAGTATAATAAAAATTAGAACAAACATAATCATCTTTCATTTCTAATAGATCATCATACACCTTTTTTACAACTCTTTTTTTATCTGTGTCATATGGTCTAATTATAGACATACATTCTTCGTAATTAAACCATCCTATATTTTGAACTTCTCCTGTCTGTATTTTATTCTTGTAATCTATTTTTGGAGGAGGTACTTGGTCTTTCATTTTAACCAAGTAATAAATATGTCTATATCTGACACCATTTGTACCAGTAAATTCTTCGTGAATAGTAGGATAATTTTTGATAAAATCATAACAAGATTTACCATAACCTGTTTCTTCATAAAATTCTCTTTCTGCACAAACAATATTTGTTTCCTTCATATTTCTTCTACCTTTGGGAAATCCAAATTCTTGAAATCGAAAACTTGCTTTTGATTGATTAATTAATTCTGGAATGTTTAGTTTTTTAAATCTTTTATGAGCAAATTCATATTCATTTTTAAAACATTTGCTATCGTGATTTACCCATAAAGCTCCCCAGATTTCATCAAATGATTTTGTTAATAAATTATTTTTTTCTGTATCAGTCATTTCATTTAGAAAAATTGGCAAAATATTATTTAATTCATTTTCATTTTCTGGGTATTTACCTCTTACAAAATCTGTAAATCCCATCGTATCCTTTCTTTGAATCATCAAAAATTTTGTTTTTGGATAACTTTTGTTATTATAAAAATTGTTATTGGATAGTATTTCTTGTAGTTTATCGTTTGTATCATACATTTCATCTTGTTTTGATTCAACTATTTTAAAAGCAATAATCCCAAAACTTGTAATTGGACCATTACAATCCTTTACAACGTGACCTTTTTCACCACAATTTACACAATAAATGTTTCTATATTTTAATTTGTTTGGTGACCTTTTTTTGCAGTAATTGTAATAAGACAACTCTTTTTCATCTAAATACACAAAAGTATCAGATTCTACATTGTTTTTAATATCGTTTTCATATGGGTTTTGGTTTTTATTATTTATTTCTCTATTCGACTTGTCATTATTTTTTGAATCTTTTTTGTCAAACATAACATCAATATCGTTAATCTTGTTAAATAAATTAAATTCGGCTTTTAAATTCGCTTTTTTTTATTTTAAAAGACGTTTGAAAATTATATTTTTAGTTATATATATTGTATATATGATTGATTTGTATCTGTTTAATACCATAGTTAATACAATTTGGTACATTTTTACAATATTATTTGTTTTGTATCGTTTTACGTCGTTTTTTAGTTATATTTACAATTTTGTTAGATTTTGTGGTAAATTATTTGTTGGTGTAAATTATGTATATAATCAAACTAAAATGTATATTAGGCGAAGAAGTGGGTATATTAATTTAAATAGCGATGATATAGAAGCACAAACTGAATTTCTATTACCTGATCAAAATACAAAACACAAGACAATATTTGAAACATTTAAAGCGAGTATTGTTAAAAAATATAATAATTATTATTATATGATATTTGGAAAACAAAATACACCTACACCTACACCTACAAACATTATACCATTAGTAGAAACAACCACGTCATCACATAATAATTTACGTTCTTTCACAAGACATTCAGAACAAGATTTATTTGATAAACATATAAATGAATTGTGTGCTAATAATAGTTCTATAGAATTTGATAATTATATAACCTCAAATAAACCTAACGTGTCTAATAACGTGTCTAATAACGTGTCTAATAACGTGTCTAATAACGTGTCTAATGAATCTAACAATATGTTTAAGACAGTAGATTTGACTACAAATACTGACAGTTTTTTAAACAATAATTATTTTAAAAATTTTTATGAACCAGTTGTAAATAAACCATACAATGTTCAAGATAGTAATATATTATTCGAGTCCACTTTTATGACTAATCAATTTAAAAATGTTAAAGACGAAACTTATCCAAAAGACAATTGTAATTTATCACAAAGTTTTCCAAGAAGTAACTTGTCACAAAATTTAAATATAATTCGAGAAGAAGAACAAGAAAGTCAAGAAGAAAGCCAACAAGAAAGTCAAGAAGAAAATGGTAAAATTGTATTTCATATTAATAGTGAATGGGGTGAGAAATTCCCTAGTGAATATCAGCAAAAATACAAAGATACCAATGACGTAGATGACAACGACGACACGTATAAAAATACAATTCTTAAAAATCCTTATATATAAATTAAGTTTAATTGTAAAATGTAAAAAATTTATCTAAAATGTCGAAGTTTATCTAAAATGTCGAAGTTTATCTAAAATGTCTAAGTTCTTCTTTAGTAATTTGATATATATTGTCATATGCATTATTATAATGTTTTAGTTTTTCATAAACCATATCTATATATTTTTTCTTGACCTTTTCATTTTTCCATTCCCAATCTTGGTATAAAATTCTTGGTACAAATGTAACTTCCAAGTAACGTTGGTATTTAATGTCAAAATATAGTGTATCATCGCTATCATCGCTATCATCGCTATCATCACTGTCGTTGTTATCGTTATCGTCGTCATTGTTATCGTCGTCATTGTTATCGTTGTTATCGTTGTTATCGTTGTTATCATCGTTATGTTCTGGGAAATAACATCGTTTT
>Ga0315290_10000930_pt1 | contig 19837 bp, 24 predicted proteins | sample YL17G12_0_MG_FD_203627 | JGI IMG/M metagenome (GOLD analysis project Ga0315290, IMG submission 203627) | Sediment microbial communities from Yellowstone Lake, YNP, Wyoming, USA - YL17G12_0 | ecosystem: Environmental > Aquatic > Freshwater > Lake > Sediment | place: USA: Wyoming | collected... | reverse complement strand
CTAGATGAGTTCCAGTATGAGAACTAAGAAATAATAGTTCAAGATTGTATCCATCTTCTTTAAGTGTTGACCAAGGAATGAATTGTGTTTTTGGGGAACCAGGAAAAGTAGGAATAGATTGCGATATTGTCAACGTAAGATCTATTTGTTTCACATCGATGAATTCTGATGGGGGTTAATCAGTTTTTGAGATCTATGAAAGGTTAAATAGTGTTTGATGAAAATCTGGAATGTGCCTACAGCATATGTTTTATTGAATTCTGACCTAGGATCTGATGAATCAATAATAGCTGATGTCAAACGCATTCTTTCAAACGAGGACGTAGATTATGAGGTTCAAGGAGTTTATGGAGTGTATGACATAGTCTTAAAATTATCATCTAAAGATGCCGAAAAGTTAAGAACAATTATCACAAACAAAGTTAGAAAAATTGGTAAAATACACTCGACTCTAACAATGATGGTAATAGAAGAACAAGAAAATTCATAGATTTTTTATTGCACCAATAACTCGAAGTATTTCAGATTCAGTATTAAAAAAATGAGGAGATGCTCGTACGATCTTTTTTTCTAGAATTTCTCTAACAGCTAATACAATATTTTGTTTTTCTAATTTTTCCACGATTACCTGTGGTTCATGACCATCAATATTAAAAGAAACTATACTAGTTCTTTCTTGAGAGATCTCTGATCCATATAGAATAATATTTTTTATTTTAGATAATTCTTCTCTTAAAAGATTTGAAAGGTAGATATTTTTTTTACGTATGTTTTCTATACCAAATTTAAGAAGATAGTTTGCGGATGATTCTAAACCTACCATTCCAACATAATTACGAAATCCTGTTTGGAATTTATCAGGAATATCTTTGAATGCTAGATTTGTATTATTATAGATCATTGCAGATTCTCCTCCAATTGTCATAGGTTCTAGCAATTCATGTGATTCTTTTTTGCAATAAAATAATCCTGTTCCCATAGGTCCACATAACCACTTAGAACCATTAAAAGACATAAAATTACATTTGATCTTTGCCACATCAAAATTATCTATGCATCCAACAGTTTGTGCACTATCAATGAAAAAAGAAGTGTTATTTTCAAGCATGTTTCCAATTTTTTCAACTGGTAATATTGAACCAGTATTGTATAATGCATGACTAATGACTACTAGTTTTGTGTTATTATCAAGAAGTGTTTTAAGTTCATCAAAATCAAAAAATCCATTTTTATCTATAGATAAATTTTTGATTTTGGTTTTATTTTGTAATCGAAGCCAAGGATAGAAATTTGCATGATGTTCATGTGATAATCCTCGAATTATAAGATTCGAATTTTGTTCAAATGAGAGGCCATTTGCCACTATGTTTATTCCATCCGTAGTACTTTGAGTCAAGATAATTTCTTCTGGTTGACAATTGATAATTTTTGCAATAATTTTTCGGGTATTTCGTAATTTTTCAGTAATAAATGGTTCGGAATCTATTGAGTCTGGTCCTATAGAATTATAGGAAATTAGAAAATCTCTCATTGCTTCAATGCTTTGTGAAGGCATTAAAGAAACAGAAGCATTATTTAGATAAATTTTACCGGAATTAGGAAAATCTTCTGAGATATCTTTTGAAGCTAAATTCATTATTATATCTGTCAGATATTCAAGTGGTGTTGGATAAAAATCCTGAACAGGTTTTAGATGGTGATTTAATATATGTAAGACATGAATTTTCAAATAAAAATCTAAACATAATTTTATGTTCTGAACCTTTTCTTAAAGCTGAATTTCTAAATGAGTTAATTGATTCTATCAACTATCCAATAATTTTTTTAGATTTTGATTTACTTTATAGTGGTTATATTGTTTCAGAAATGATTAAAAAAAATGATAAAGTAAAGATTTATCGTCCAAATAAGACAGATTGGAAAAAAATCATATATGAAATAGCAAAAAGAATATCAAATGAAAAACTCGTGGTTGTAATTGATTCGTTTAATGGTTTTTGTAATATATTTGATGAAAAAGAATCTGGGAGATTCATTAATGTGTCATTAATGTTACTTTCATCTATTGGAAGAGAGGGTGGTTCTTCGGTGATAATTACTGCTATGGCACGAAAAAACAATAATGATGAGTGGATTCTTTCTCCAGGAGGTAGGCATATTATTGATTCAAAAAGATCTGGAATATATCATCTTAAAAGAATTGGTAATAGTTTGATGCTTGATTCATTAAATCAAGTTGGTAATACTGAAAAAATATTCAAAATTAATCATTCTAACTTTTGAGATATTTTGAAAAAGCGATCAAAATTTTAAACGGTGTTATAAAATTTGAAACGCCGTTATAATTTCCATTTTTTGGGTAAATTATATTAAGATCAAAAGATAAGAAACTTTTGTTATGCCAGTAGGAATTATTCCGGACATCAGCGAACAAATGTGTATTGGATGCGCACTATGTGTAGAAATCTGTACAACGTTAGGACCAGATGTACTTAGAGTAAAACCAGTTGAAGGCTGGAAGAGAGGTAAGGCATTTGTCTTCTACCCAGAAAGATGTATCTCTGATGGAGCATGCATCGGTGTTTGCCCAACAAAGGCAATCTTTTGGATGAGACCAATGGACTTTACCGTTGGACAACCAGTTCCACTCTACAAGAACTCAGTCTTCATCAAAGGTTGGACCGAATTAATCGATTAGATTAGGTCATCATTTTTAATTTCTTTTTATTATTTTAGATTTTAACTGTTCCGAATTTGCTATTGTTTAATGTTAGAACTATAATTCCGTGCTTTCAGAAAAATCAATGTTAGTAAAAATATTAACTCTGCAACTTTATCGCAAGTTGCTTATTTTAAACAATAATTTCACATTCTAACATTCACAAAGTTAGAATTGAAATTCATATCTGAAATTTCTCTTATGGAACACTGCACAGTAGTCTTTATCCATATAGGAATTCATAACTATATTTCATTTTTAATTAAAATTGTGTAATAGTATAAAATATATTTTTAAATTGCCAGAATACAGGGTTTTATTATGAAACGAATAGAAGTAATTGTACAAAGTGAAGTTTCAAAGCAAGTTGTAAGAGCAATAAGAAAAGCAGGTGTTAGTGGAGTCACATTGATCCAATCTTTGGGACAAGGAGCAGGTGAACGACCTGAAATTGGAGGGCATCAAATTGAATTTAATTCTACAGATGTGATAATTGCAGTGGTTCATGACTCAATAGTAAATTCTGTGGTTTCAGCTATCATGGATGTCGCTCACACGGGACAAAAAGGTGATGGGAAAATTTTTGTTATAAATGTAGAAGAATCATATGACATTAGTACCAAAGAAAAGTCAACTGGATTGATTTAATTTATTTTCATTCTACGGTTAATTTTTAACATTATCACGTATGTTCTTTCTGGAAACAAGATATCCTGAATAACCGGACTCTGGAGATGTGATTTCACTATCTATCTTTTTAAATATATAATCATCAAAAATTTTGGCGCTGTCATAGAATTCTTCACCAATAATTAATCTATTTCCAGGGGCAATTCTATTTATCTTGGCACAGCGATTTACAGTATTTCCAAAAATATCATTAACAGAGGATGTTGATGTTTTTGCTATTCTAACAATTCCATAAGTAGAACTAATTCTGTAATCAAAAACAGGTAGTTTTTGTTTTTCTAATTTTTTTACTATATCATCATGTAATTCACCTAAAGTCAAGCAACAGTTGAGGCATTTCCTTAATGTAGATTCTTCTTCTAAGTATACAACTGGAAAATAAAATAATAATGCATCTCCAATATTTTTTACTATTATACCACCGAAATTTCTTACAGTTTCTGAAATAGAATTAAGAAAAATTTTATAAAATTCACTGGTTTCAGATTCAGATAATTTGGAAATGATTTTTGTTGAATTCATAATATCTATCATACATACACAATATTTTTCACTATAATCAGAAAATTGTAATAAAATATCTTCTTGTTGTTTTATGACTTCTTCTTTTTCTTTAATTTCAATTAATGATTTCTGAAGTTTTTCAGTCATGGAATCAAACGCATGAGATAGTTCACCAATTTCATCTCTTGTTGTAATATTAGTTCTAACGTAAAAATCTCCACTTGCAACTTGATTCGCAGCATTTTTTAATTTTATTAGAGGTTGTGACATAGATTTTGAAATTATAAATGCAACAATTATCATTACAGTAGTAATCATTATACCTGTTTGAAAAATTCTATTTTGAAGTACTACGATTGGTTGAATTGTTTCTGCTTCATCAATTTCTGCAAGTAAAACAAATCCTAAATCATTAGCACAGTATGAAGAGCCATAGCTATTGATTTTTCTATAATCAGGATAAAATCCTGTAAATTCTTCTCCTTCTCTAAAACATTTTTGAACAGGAATGGCATCAATTTTTTGTTTGAAGATAGTATTGTTTATGAACCGAGATTCAGATAACATCAAAAATCCATCATTTACGATGTAAACTTCTCCAGTTTTCCCTAAACCACTTTTATCAAGTAAAATACTATCTAATGATTCAGTTCTCATTCTTGAGATAATTACTCCTATTGGGTCATCATCTTTTTTACTATCTTGAGCAAAAATTGGAGAGACTACAATCATTTTTTTGCCAGTATTAGTTGGCTCAAAATCGATAATTGATTTTTTTAATCCTTTTTGAAATAATGGATCATGAAGGAAATTATTATCAGTTAGTTTGCCAAGTGAAAAGAAAACTTTCCCATTTGTTCCGATAATTTTTACATCTTCATAACCAATTGAAAATCCAACTAGTGTTTGAAATGCTTGAATTTGAGTAAGAAAGTTTCTACGTTCACTTTCTCTTACTTTATCAAATTCATTTTTAGATGTTTGATTTAATTTAGTAACAAGAATTTTTATCATTGGATCATTTGCTAAAATTTGATTTTGTTCAATTCGTGATTCAAAAAGAAGTCTAAGATTATTGCCACGTGATGTCGATTCACCAAGTAGAAGATCATTAGTTCTTTCTACTAGAATTTGTTCAGCATAATTAAAATTCAAATAGGCTGTAATTAGAAGCGTAACTGTAGATACTATAATTACTAAAAGTATCAGTTTTTTATCTATACTAAATGAAATTTGCAATTCAGTTCTTTGTTAATTTTATATGAATATCAATTCTTCTAGTATTTCATGACTATAATAACACCTATCTTCTATTGAAAGTATATAGACAATTAGTTCCATTAAGGAAATTATTCATTTTTAAGAAATAGATTTGTGTTTAATAATTAAATTAGAAGTTTTAGATTAAATTTTCAATTTAGTTTCTAGAGAATCTAAATTTAGAAGCCCATCCAATATTTTGATTTTTTGTGGGCTTCTTTGATAAATTATCCAACATTTCATATGTAATAGTAAATCCATTACCTACCATTGTAGCATCTTTATCATATTCATTCTTGTTAGGTACAAATTCATCTGCCAAATCCTTAATTTTTTTGGTTTTTATATTAAATAATCTAATTTCTTTACCATTCTCAAGTTTGATAATTGCATCGTTACTAAGACTTTGAATTGAAAAATTTTCAAAAAATCTTATCATGCCATCTTTTTTTAATTTAATTATAGTATCATAAGTAATTTTGTTTCCATACAATAGAATTTCTCGTGCATTAATTTGAACATCATCTTCCAGAGTGAGAACCATAATAGAATCAGCATCAAGAGAAACTGTATTGATAATATTTTCAGCAATAATTTTTCCTCTTGGTGCTGATATATGGGTTCGTTGTTCTCGAATTTCATAAATTCCAACTCTTCCTTCTGTGTCTTCAATTTTGTATTTTCTGCCAAAAATATTCCCAACTACAACATTACCATTATCTACAATTAGTCTAACTCCATTCTCAATTTTGTATTTATTTTCAAGTGGATTAATAAATTTGAAATCACCTTTTATAAGATGAATATTTGTTCTAAATTCTTCAGTCCAAGAGGGACTTGTTATATTTCCTTGCATGATAATAGAGCCATCATAAGTTAGATTACCTGCCATAATATTTCCTTTAATTGAAAGTGTGCCGTTAGCCTTTCTTTCAAGTTCAATTTCTCCAAGAATTTTTGAACCAAATAGTCTAGTACCAGTTGAATTTGTTCTAATCAAATCTGTTGCCCATTCTTCAGCTATTTTCATTTGTTTGGATAATTCTTGACCTAAAATTTGATTTTTTCTTCGGATATTCTCTTCTGAATCACCTGAATAAACTCTAGAATTTCCAATTTTTTCTAAATCTGTTTCAGGATATTTTTTACCGATTTTGAGATCTTCGTATGCTTGTTTAATTTTAATAAATTTATCATTTTCTCCTCCTCTATCAGAATGGTATTGAAGTACCAATCGTCTAAATGCATTACGAATTTCTTTCTCAGTTGAGCCTTCAATAATTCCTAATATGTCATAGTTATTTTCCACCATATTTATTTCAGTTTTTAGTTATTCTTTTTATATTTACTATACTTTTAGTTTATCACAATACAAAATATCAAGGATACTCATAACATTTCTAATAAATATGCAATTATCTAAAATATAAATTAGATTTTGAGAAAAATAAGTGGGAAAATCATCCCAAATTAATTATTTTACCACTAAAACAGGAATCTTTGCTTTATGCATTACATAATTTGATGTACTTCCTAGAAATGCTTCTTTAGCACTACCCATACCTCTAGCACCAATAACAATCATGTCATACTTTCCTTTCTGTGCAAACTTAATAATTTCAGATCCAGTATGACCGCCTCCAGTTTTGTACTTGAATGATGCTCCTGCTTTTTGAGATCGTTTCATTGCTGGTCCAATTACTTTGGTAGCTTTTGTTTGTGCATCATCTTTCATTTTTTGTGTATATTTTATTCCTGCAGCTAGTGGCAGATGAAATACATAAAATCCAGTAATTTCAGCACCACTGCCTTTTGCAATTTCAATTGCTCTATCTAATCCTCTAATGGAGTTATTAGATCCGTCTAGTGGAACAAGGATTTTGTTGAATTTTGCCATATCTTTCAATTTAATTCTTCAAATATAAAAGAGTATGATTTCCATAGGTGAGATTCCTGTTAAAAAATGATAAATTGATCATTTTACAATCACTAATGAAAATCATATCATATATTTTTATAGAAATTGTATTTACAGTGTACGTTGTACGTTATTGATATTTGTAAAAAACCAATTTTTATTCTAAAGAATTTAACAATATCAGATATAATTAAAAAATTATTAGAAAATAATCTTAGTAGATTAATTGTTGTAGAAAATGGAAAACCTGTAGGAATTATAACTGAAAAAGATATTGGATTATTTCTTTTTTCTGAGACTACTAAACAAGGATTAGATGATATAATGATTAACAAGATAATTAAACCAATTATATTTATTGAGGGGACTTTAACACCTGAAAATTCAGCAAAAATGATGATTGAAAAAGGAATTAGCTCTTTAGCTATAGGAACAAAAGATAATCTTAAGGGGATTTTTACAAAGACTGATCTTATAAAATATTATTTAGAAAATAATTCAGGCAATAATAAAGTAGTTGATTTTATGACGCATGAATATATTTTTACTCATACAGCAGCACCGCTATTCAAAGTTGTGAGAAAAATGTTAGAAAATAAAATATCTAGAATTATTGTAAAGGATCAAAATGAAAAACCAGTAGGCATAATTTCATTTAGAGATTTATTTAGAATTTCTATTGAATTAGGTAGTGATGATGAAGATTCTGGTTTTACCATTTCAGAACAAATAAGGAAAGGATTTCTTTCTGAGGAAGGGTTTGGAGGTATTTCACTAGCACGAGATGTAATGAGTAAAGGAATTATTTCAATAAAATTCAATGAAGATTTGAAAAATGCTTGTAAATTAATCTTAGAAAATAATATCAGTGGTTTGGCAGTACTTGATGGAAATAATTCGCTTGCAGGAATAATCAGTAAAACAGATATTACAAAAGCTATGACAATGTGAGCAAATTTCAATAATATATTAAAATAAGAAATACTCTAAATTATAAACATAAGACTGCATTTTAATAATTTTTATTGATGACATAGTTACAACTTTTGTAATTATTACAGTTGTTGGTGCTTAATTTAAAGTGATTTTATATAATCTCGTATAGTTTGAGATGATATTTTTAATAATTTACTCTCAGATTCGTTTAATGTTATTTCTATAATTTCTTTAACTCCATCTTTGTTTATTTTTACAGGAATTCCCATTGAAATGTCTTTTTCACCATATTCACCATTTAATACAATTGATACAGGTATGATTAGTTCATCATTTTTGATGATAGATCTAATAACATCAAAAGTATTCTTAGCAATACCAAATTGTGATCTACTTTTGAAAATTCTTAGAGATTTCCAGTAATTCTGAATTTCTGTTGAAATTATCTTTTTTTCTGTATCATCAATTATTTCAAGTATATTTTTTCCATTAATTTTTACTCTAGAGAATACTGGGACCATAGAATCTCCATGTTCGCCCATTACTAGTGCATCAGTAATTTGAGATTGTTTAATTTTAAATTTTTCTGAAAGCAAATATCTAAATCTGCTTGAGTCCAAACTTGATGCAATTCCTATTACTTTATTTCTTGATAATTGGGTTTCTTTCTGAAAAATAAATGTAAGAATATCTAAGGGGTTAGAAACTATTAACACGATTGCAAAAGGACAGTATTTTTTTATTTGATTTGCAATTTCTTTAATCATCTTAACTTGATCACTCATCATCTCAGTTCTATCTTTTAGATAAATTCCTGTACTAGCTGTAATTATAACAATATCAGAACTACTTATTTTAGAAAAATCATCAGTGCCATGAATTGAAACATTTGAGTTTTCAGGTATGGCATTGGATATATCTAGAGCCTCACCAATTGCCTTACTCTTTGTGCGATTTACTAATAGAACGTCATCTAATGAATTAGTTATGCAAAGAAAAGCTACTGATGTACCAACTCTACCACTACCTATTATAGAGATCAATCTAGTCTTATCTCTTTTATTTTGTAATCAAGACAAGACAAATTGTTTGAAATAATAAAAATGTCTAATTTAAATCTCATATGATCAACTCATCCTAAAACTCAAAAAACATCCAAAATTGGACCAAATAATTGACGGCTAATTCATTTGTTTTGCCCTGAATTCGGCAATATTACTACAAATCGCGGTTTTAGGATGAGTTTGGATATTTCTAGAGTTAAATTTATACCTATAATGACTGCAGTGCAGTGCAGTGTAATCTTACTTATTATATCATAAGTTGATGTATGTGCTTTATGCAAGCATTAATTTCAGGAATAAAAATAGATAATGACTCAAGAAAAGACGCTATTCTTGAAGTTATATCAGATAAATATTGTCGAGCTATTTTAGAAATCTCAATGGAAAAACCAAAATCTGCAATGGATATAAGTGCTGAAACCAAAATTCCAATAAGTACGGTTTACAGAAGACTGCAAACTTTACATGATAACAAACTACTAGGAATTTCTGGTACCATTAGTGATGACGGTAAGAAATACTTTCTATACAAGAGTAGAATTAAGGCCATATCTACATCATTCAATGGAAGCAATATAGAAGTTGAAGTTGTTCCTAATGCTTAGCAAGTATTAGCTTCCTTTCATTTTGTTAAAATCATATCTGATAATCAAAGTTCTGTTTTAAATCAAAAAATAAGAGATATATAATATGAAAAAAAGATATTCGTCCCCTGTTATTACCAATCAACCAGAATCATCAATTTCTGATGCATTGTTACAAATGCAAACAAATTTTGTTAAACACATAGTAATTGTTGTTAAAAACATACCTGTTGGAATTGTTACTGAAAGAGATATCAATAGATTTCTTGGAGAAGATAAAACTGCATATGCGATAGATGAGATTCCAATTAAACATGTAATGCAAAAAAATGTAATTACAATAACTGATGATATGGAAGATAATTTTGATCAGTGTGCTGCAAGAATGGAAACTTTTAAAATTGGTTCAGTGATTCTTGTCAATGACAATGGAGAATTGATGGGCATTGTTTCAAGAACAGATTTAACAAAATCTTATGCTAGTATATTTGGTGGAAAATATTTAGTAAAAAATTTTATGAATAAGAAAGTAGTTACTTGTAGAAGATCTGATTCTCTTAAATTTGCATTAAATTTAATGAATAAAAATCAAATTTCAAGATTGGTCGTAACTGATGAAAATGGTTATCCTGTTGGTCTTATTAGCACAAATACATTGTTAATACATAGTGATTATTTTACTAAAGGTAATACACGATCTAGAGATTATTTACTTCCAATAAATGGAGAAAAACTCACAGTTGATGATTTACTAACTGATGAACTTTTAATAATAAATGAGGAAGATGATTTGGCAATAGCAGCAAGCAAAATGATAAAAAATAAGATTAGTGGAATTCCAGTAGTAGATTCAAATCATAATTTGATTGGAATTGTGAGTAAAACTGATGTTGTAAAGGCTTTTTCTATTGTAGGACCTCATGAAAAGTTAAGATCAAAGTACAAAGAATTGTATTGAGTTAAAACTAACTTTGTACTTAAAGATTGAATTGGTTAATCTTGTTTTACAAAATTATTGAAGTGTTAAAAGTTCTAATTGGTTACTCGTAAATTCTAGTTATTGTTTTCATAAGAATTGCAAGTGCAGATCACAAAAATCACGATCCACAATATCCTCAAAATTTAAGAACCCCTTTCTTTGTCGTTGAACTATTGACCAAATTTACTGTTATATCAGGAAGTTCATCTGAAGATCTTGCAAAAAAGTTGGCAAAAAGATTAGGAGCGAATTTATTAAAATCTCAGTTAAGGGTTTTTTCAGATGGTGAAAGTAAAATTACACTTGAAAGAAAACCTCAAAAAAACAGAATTATTATCATCCAATCAACATATCCACCTGTAGATGAAAATCTTATTCAGGCATTATCAATAATTTCAAAAGCAAAAGAATATGGAACTGAAGTAATTGCAGTAATACCATACATGGGTTATGCCCGTCAAGATAGAGAATTCTTGCCAGGGGAAATAATAACAATGAAAGTTATTGCCAATTTATTCAAAAGTGTAGGAACATCTAAAATTATTGTTGTGGATATTCACAGTATGATCGGTTTAAAGTATTTTAATATAAAATCAAAAAATGTAACGGCAATTCCAGATCTAGCAAAATATTTTTCAAAACTGAAATTGAAAAATCCTCTGGTTGTTTCTCCGGATCAAGGTGGAAAAGAGAGAGCAAAAGAATTTGCCAAATTTTTGAAGACAGAATATATATCTCTTGAAAAACATCGTGATCGTAAAACTGGAAAAGTAGAAATTAAATCTACAAATTTTGATGATATAACAGGTAGAGATTTGATTTTAGTCGATGATATGATCAGTACGGGTGAAAGTATCATCAAAGCTACAGAATTTCTTAAAAAGCAGAAATGTAAACGAGTATTTGTTGCTTGTACACATGCCCTACTTAGAAACGATGCTGAAAAGAAAATTAAAAAAGCAGGAGTTACAAAAATAATTAGTACAAACACAACACCTGGAAAAACATCTTTAGTTGATGTTTCAGGTACAATTGCAAAGGCAATAATATAATGCCAGAAAGTTTTTTTATTTTATCTAAAAATAATTTAGAAATTGCAATTGATGAAGTAATTTCGATTGCAAAAATGTATGATAGATTTGCAAAAGTAAAATTATTATCAAATTTAGTATTAATACAGTCAAAAACTAGTTGGGAACAAATTACAAAACGTACAACTTTTGTGAAAGTTTCTGGTCAAATCCTACGTAAAATGTCAGGATTATTTTTAGATGAAGAAAATTTTGAGGTTTTAAAAAATGCTAAAACTTTTGTTTGTAGAATAATTAATTTATCATCGAATCAATTCAATGTACCTGAATTAGAAAAAGCAATGGGTGACATGATAACCAAATTTTCTAAAGCTCAAGTATCTCTTGAAAATCCAGATATTACTATTTATCTAATTTTTACTAAGCAAGAAAATTTTTTTGGATTCTCAAAAAGATTTGAAAGTGAAAATAGACCAAAGAAAATTAAAAAATACCCACATGAATTAGATTGGAAACTTACAAGAGCAATGATAAATTTAATCGGATTAAAAGAGGGAGAAACTGTTTGTGATCCATTTTGTGGTACTGGAACTACGTTGTTAGAAGCTGAATCGATGGGAATTCATGCCATTGGGTTGGATTTTGATGAAAAAATGTATAATATTTCGAAAGAAAATTTAGATGTAAATGGGTATAAATCAAAAATAATTAAGGCAGATTTTAGTCAATTAACAAATATGGTAGATGAATTTGATGGAATTGTTACAGATCTACCTTATGGAATTGCATCTAAATCATCAGAAAATCCTGAAGAATTGATGAAAAAATTTGTATCGATTTTACCCAAACGTAAGAAAATAGCTATTATGTGTAAAAAAGGATTTGAAAAAAAAATGAAGATTAATCCAATAAAGAAATATGAAATCTATAGGCATAAAAGCTTAACAAGGACAATTTTGATAAAATGAAACTAATATTTTTAGGGACTTCTGCTGCTCAACCTACTGAAAACAGAGGATTATCATGTATTTGTCTAGAAAGAGATGGTGAAATTCTCATGTTTGATGCAGGAGAAGCAGCACAGATTTCTTATCTGAAATCAGGTTTAGGTTGGAATAAAAAAATGAAAGTTTTTGTTACACATCTTCATGGTGATCATTGTATTGGATTACTAGGACTACTTCAGACAATGACAATGCAACATAGAACTGAGCCTTTAGAAATTTACGGGCCTAGTGGAATCGAAGAATTCATAGCTGCAAATATCAAAGTACTAAACTTTGGATTATCGTTTTCAGTTATGATTACAGTAGTCGAAGAAGGAAGAATATTTGATTCAAAAATTTATTCAATATCTGCTTGTAAAGCTAATCATTCAGTTATTACATACTCTTATCTTTTTGAAGAAAAAGATAAGCTAGGTAGATTCAATCTAGAAAAAGCTAAGGCTTTAGAAATTCCAAAAGGCAAATTATGGAATCAATTACAAAATGGAATAGAAATTAAAATTGGAGAAAGAACTATTATTCCAGAACAAGTATTGGGAGAAAAAAGATCTGGTAAAAAAATTGGAATTTCAGGGGATACAACACCAACCAAAGAATTAGAAAAATTCTTTGAAGGTTGTGATTATCTTGTATTTGATTCAACATTTTTAGATGAAACCAAGGAGAAGGCAGAAGAAACACGCCATTCAACAGCAAAGCAAGCAGCTATATTAAGTAAAAATGCAAAAGTAAAAAATCTAATTCTAACACATTTTTCAGCTAGATACAAAGATGAAATTAGACATTTGGAAGAAGCAAAAAAAATTCATGATTCAGTTATCACAGCAAAAGATTTTTTAGAAATTGAGATAAAATAGACAAAAAAATGTTTGAATCAGTCACAAAAAAGCTAAGAGATGCTAAAAAAGTTGTATTTGTTACAGGGCAGGAATTTCCCAAGAGAGTGGAATCCCCACTTTTAGAGGAAAAGATGGATTGTGGAGAAATTATGATGTAATGAAATTGGCTACAATCAGTGCATTTTATGATAATCCAGAATTAGTTTGGGAATGGTATAATGAAAGAAGAAAGAATATTTTTCTGCAGAACCTAATTTAGGGCATAAGGCAATAGTTGAATTAGAAAAATTTGTAAAAGTTGTTGTACTAACTCAAAATATTGATGGACTTCATCAAAGAGCCGGAAGTACAGAAGTATTAGAGTTGCATGGAAGTATTGTAAAAATAAAATGCACTGTTTGTGATTTTAAAAATAATATTTTAACTAAATTTATACACATACCGCCTTTATGTAAGTGTGGAAATATTCTAAGACCGGATGTAGTATGGTTTGGGGAATCTCTTCCTCAAAAGGTTTGGCAACAGACTATAATTCATGCAAGTAACTGTGATGTGATGATAGTTGCAGGTACATCTTTAGCAGTGTCACCCGCAAATACTTTACCAATTTATGTTAAACAAAACAATGCAACTTTAATAGAAATAAATCCAGAAGAAACAATAATGTCATCAGATATGGATTTGTCAATAAGAAATACTAGTGTTATGACACTGCCAGAGTTTGTTTCAATTTTTAAATGAAACCTAAATTGTAATTAAGAAAATTTCATTAATTAAAGAGAAAATATGTGCCCCTCATTCAACATTATGTCTAATTTAATATATATTCATTATTAATCTAAAAATGAGTTTTGGATTATAACTAAAAAAAATAGCTGAGATGAGAGTTGAATTTTGTTATCTAATGTAACTAATTTCCAAGGATTAACCAATCTATGATTCCATCAATATTAGAAGAAGTTAGGATCACTTTGATTGGCCCTAATGGTGATTCTTCTGCTTCTTCACAGAGAGCTACAGATCCAACAAATGCAGCTTGTTTGTTAAGGTAAAACCAAGTAGAATCATTTTCTAAATTTTTTTCAAGTTGTCGTTGATAGATTTTTTGTGATTGATTAGAATGAATATTATCATAAATTTTTTCTAGCAAATGCAAATCTTTAGAATTTGATATAATAGAAAAATTATCAGTTTTGATTTTAGCATTTGGAAATATATTCAAAATAGATGTTTCAATTTTTTTTGGATCCTCAGATAAATTAATTGAAGAAAATATTTCTATTTTACAATTGATATTAGGAGATCTCATTCTATCCAGTCTTCAATGATTTTGAAGGAATATTCAATTAATTTATCTTTTGTTAAGTTATTGTTAGAAATTATTTCATCAGATAAAGCAATTGAATCACTAATGCCAACGCCGATTTCTCGGTTGTCTCTTTCTTCAAAATTTTCTTTTGTTTGTGGATCATCTGATCTTCCTCTTTGTTTTAAAAATCCAAATCTTGTATTAGTAGATGCATGTATAGCAAGAAGTTTAACTGTTCCACATTTACGTAAAACCTCTATTTCAGCATTAGATCTTATTCCATCAATTATTATTACATTTGATTTTGAATTTTCAATTTGTGGTGTCACTAATTCTGCTATTGCACCTTGACCATTTTTCTCTCTCAATTCAAGCATTAATTTACCAAGATTGAATCCAGTAGGTTCAAGATTTCTATTCTTAGCTTCTGCTCTTACTGCATTTCCCATGTTAATAATATCGTAACCTTTGAATTTTAGTCCATCAGTTATTGTTGATTTACCTGCTCCAGGCATGCCAGTTAAACATACAATTAGTTTTGTCAATATTAGAACAAAAATGTAGTCAGGTCTATGAAGCTACCGGAAATTATTATAAAACATAATTAAAAGAAAATCATATGCGAACTTTTGTAGCAATTGAAATTTCTTCTAATGAAATAATTGACTCAATTTCTAAATTTCAATCTGAAATTAACATAAATGCTAAACCTGTAGAACCACATAATCTTCACTTTACATTGCAATTTTTAGGTGAGATATCACAAGATACTGTAGAGAAAGTAATTGTGTCATTAAATTCTGTTAAATTTTCAAGTTTCATGATAAATTTCAAAGGTGTTGGTGTCTTTCCCAAATTAAAATTTCCAATGGTTATCTGGATTGGGACTGATGAAAGCGGCGGGAATTTACTAATAGAATTAGTAAAAAAAGTAGAAAATACATTAACTCCATTGGGTTTTTCTATCGATAAACCATTTAAACCTCATATCACAGTGTTTAGAATTAAAAACAAGATTGGAGATGTTAGTAAAGAATTGGATAAATTCAAATCAATTGAATTTGGAACGCAAGAAATTACAGGGTTCAAACTCAAACAAAGTGTTCTTAGTTCAAAAGGTCCTATCTATTCTGATTTAATGGAGATAAAAGCTAGATTATGAAACAAATAATTTCTAAAATTAGAAAATCTGTAATACCATCTAAAAATATAGAAAAATCAAAAAAACAAATTGCTGATGAAGCTTTTACTTTAGTTGAAAGTCAGATTAGAAATTATCCTGAAATAGTGGGATTGGAATTTGGTGGATCCTATGCTAAAGATACTTGGCTATCAAAAGAAGCAGATGTTGATATTTTTATTAAATTTAAAAAATCAATTCCTGATGAAAAATTTGCAGAGATTTCAAAAAAAGTTGGTTTTGAATCAATGAAAAAATATAATCCCTATGTTAGATATTCTGAGCATCCTTATGTTGAGGCTAGAATTAGGAAAACTAAAATTAATGTAGTTCCTTGTTATGATGTAAATTTAGGAGAATGGAAAAGTTCTGCAGATAGATCACCATTTCATACAAAGCATATGCAAAATGCGCTTACTTCTAAAATGAGAAATGAGGTAAGAATACTCAAAATATTTTTAAAGTTAACTAAAATTTATGGGGCAGAAATTGCAAAACAAGGTTTTAGTGGATATGTATCGGAAGTTTTAATTTTAAATTTTGGTAGTTTTGAGAATGTAATAAAATCGATTGCAAAAATTCAACAAAATCAAATAATTGGAAAGACATCAAAAGTATTTGAAACATCAATTATAATTATAGATCCTATTGATAGTAATAGAAACTTAGCAGCTGCGATTTCTGATGAGAACATAGGAAAATTTATTCTTGCCTGCAGATCTTTTCAGAATAATCCTACATTGCAATTCTTCAAACCTAAAAAATTAAAATCATCAAAAAATAATTGGGAGAATATTCTTGTAGTGAAATTCAATTTCAAGATGAGAAGTCCAGATATTATTTGGGGACAAATTAAGAGAGCAACTACTTCACTTGCAATTCAATTAGAATTAGGGGGTTTCAATGTTTTACGCAATAAATCGTATTCAGATGAACAAAATGAGGCCTATCTTTTTTTCCTTTTAGAATCAACTAAAATTCCAAAAAATTATTCTAAAAGTGGTCCTGAATTTTTTAGAGAGAATGATTGTAATAGTTTTATTTCAAAAAATATTTCAAAAACTGAATTAATGTGGATTAATGATGATAAAAAAATCATCTCACTTGAAAAGAGAAAGTATAGTGAGGTGGTAAAATTTATGACAGAATTACTAAAAAATAATCTTCAAGCAGGTATTCCAAAAGGATTACAGAGTGATTTTAAGAAAGGATTCAGAGTTTCTGTTGGAAACAAAAATTTAAGCAAATCAATTAAAGAGGTAATTTCAGATCTGATTTCAACTGATGGAGCACTCTTTCATTTCAATTAAAAAATTTATAAAAGACCCATATTCAAAAATTCTCGGTTATCCAAAAGCTAGTTCACGTCAACTTCAATCAAGAATTTCTGAATTAGAAAAATTGAAAATAAAATCAATATCATTTGTTGGACAAACTGCAATAGGTAGCTTACAAATTTTAGGAAAGGGTTATGTTGGAATAGTAGTCTTAGCAAAAAAAGGAAATAATGTGGTCGCCTTGAAGATTAGGAGATTAGATTCTCAAAGAAGTGAAATGCAAAGTGAGGCAAAATTACTTAGATTAGTAAATACAGTAAATGTTGGACCCAAATTATATGATGTAAGTAAGAATTTCTTAGTAATGGAATATCTTGAGGGGGATAAAATTGGAGACTGGATACAATCTCTACAAGGTACGGGAAGTTCTAAAAAACTAAAATCTATAGTTAGAACCGTTTTAGAAGATTGTTACAGATTAGATCAGATGGGATTTGATCATGGTGAATTAAGCAGTATTACAAAACATGTTATTATTGGAAAATCCAGATCAACTTTAATTGATTTTGAAAGTTCAAGTGTTAATAGAAGAGTATCAAATGTGACATCTGTTACTCAGGCTATTTTTATCGGTTCAGGTATTGCTAAAAAAGTTCAAAGAATTTACAAGATTCCACCAAAACAGAAAATTATTGATGTTTTAAGAACATACAAGCAAAAACAGACACGACAAAGTTTTGATAATATTCTAAAGATACTAAAATTGTAATGGGGCCGGCAGGAATTGAACCTGCGACCACTAGTCCCCCAGACTAGTATCATACCAAGCTAGACTACGACCCCTTATGTGAGAGGCACAAATGAAATTATTAAATCGTCGGGTTAGTATCTATGATTAATGAAAATTTGCAATATTTGTCACAGGATTTCTGCAACTGATCAAGATCATCTTGATTGTATTCAAAAAATAAGATTAGAAGATGAGAATTTTAAACAGAGTATTCCTGAAAAATTAGAATTAGCAAAAGATTCTCAAAAATTGGGTATTGAGGTAAGAGCTATTTTAGAACATCTTACAAAAGAAAATAAAAAAGATGATTCATCATAACCATTTTGAGAGTCGTTCTTTCTCAAATTGTATCTTTTCATCAAGGTGTTTAGCTGTAGATTCGGTTAGTTTTGTTGATGGTTTAGGTTCTGAAAACATATCTACTTCAATTAGTGATGCAGTATCTCTTCCTGATTCAATAAAACATCCACCTTTTCCATCAAATAAAGAAAATTCTTTTTTAGATTGTATTTTTGATATGATATTTTGTGCTACTATTATTGCTTCTCCTTCTGCAAATACTCCTGCTTTTGGAACAGCTATTGTATCATTAACTGTCAAAGTGGTCACATCACCTACCGCATATACATTTTCAAATGGTGTTTTACAATCTCTATTAATTGGAATAAATCCCCCTTCTTTTGCTAATCCTGAATCATAAATTACTTTAGGTGCAATATGTGGAGGTATAGCAAGAAGTAAATCAAAATTAGCTTCTCCATTTTGAAAAATTAGTTTATTTTTTTCTACTAATTTTATTTTGCATGAATCATGAAAAACAATGTTCTCAGAGTTTATCAAATTAAGAATTTGTTGGCTAATTTCTGGACCAGCTGCAGGTAATGTTATTGGTGATGGACTATAGAAATGAATTTGTACGTGGTCTCTAACTCCTTCTTCTCTTAGCATAGAATCAATTAACAAACTAGCCTCAAATGGTGCAGGGGGACATTTGTAAGGCATTCCCATGATTGATATGGCAATATTGCCAGATTTTATTTTTTTTAGTTTATTATGAATTTCAGTGAGTTGATCATGATCATAAAGATTCATTCCATTTTCTGATAGTCCTGGAATTTTTTCAGGGGCTAACACCGCACCCATTGCAATGATCAGAAAGTCATATGATAAAATCTTAGTTGTAGTTCTAATATTTTTATTTTGAAGATCAATTTGTAGAACTTCCTCCTTTAGAAAATTAATTTCTTTTTTTGTAAGTTTATTTAGTAAACCTATTGAATTTTCAAATGTTCGTGTTCCTTTGATAATCCAAAGTTTGACAAAGCCTACCATAAACCAATCTTTTTTATCAACAACTGTAATCTTAATTTGTGATGATAAAAGATTATTTCTAATCTCATTTGCGGCAGATAATCCTCCAAACCCCCCACCAAGAATTAACACATGAGGAATGTTAGACAATTTAACGATCTTGAGTAGTAGGTCTAATCAAAATTTCATTAACATTAACATGGTTTGGTGATTCTACGGCATAAACAATAGCATTTGCAATGTCTTCAGCTTGTAATGATTCCATTTTTTTAGCATTTTCAACAAATCCTTGTAATGATTCATCAGTAATCGTGTTTGTTAGTTCTGTTGTAACTACTCCTGGTTCAATACACGTAACACGAATATTTTTTCTTACACTGAGTTCTTGTCTTAGTCCCTCACTAAAGGCAGTAATTGCGTGTTTTGTTGCACAATAAAC
>Ga0315290_10000928_pt1 | contig 19859 bp, 22 predicted proteins | sample YL17G12_0_MG_FD_203627 | JGI IMG/M metagenome (GOLD analysis project Ga0315290, IMG submission 203627) | Sediment microbial communities from Yellowstone Lake, YNP, Wyoming, USA - YL17G12_0 | ecosystem: Environmental > Aquatic > Freshwater > Lake > Sediment | place: USA: Wyoming | collected... | reverse complement strand
AAGCTGCGTGCTGCCTCTGCTGAAGCGGATTCCATTGAAACTGTGCGCGGCGTTGGTTACCGGATGAACCGCTGAGCCATGCGATTATCCCTGCAAACGCGTCTCTCCCTGAGTTACCTGGCGGTGGTACTGGTCGGAATGACCGCCATTGCACTGCTCGTCTGGCTGGCGGTGGAGCGGTTGTATATCTCCACCCAGCGCGATAATCTGCTCGCCCAGGCATGGCTGACCGCTGCCGCCCTGGATGGACAGCCCCTGCCCGAAACGCCTGCCGAACCTTATACCCAGACCGCCAATGTTCTGCCCGGCATCCATACCCGTTTGCTCAGTGAACAGGGCGCGGTCGTCCTGGCATTCCCTTTTACATCTGCGACAGGATTTCTCCAGGCACCACCCGTTGAAAATTCGGTCTTTGTCTCCCCTGAAGAACTGCGCCAGCGCCCTGAGATCCTCCAGGCTCTTCAAGGCGAGCCGGCTACGGCGGTCCGCCGCGTAGCTGCTGTAAATAATCAGCGCGTACTTTATGCCGCTGCGCCGGTTGCCGGGCAGGACGGGGGGGTCAACGGCATAGTTTACCTGGCCATGCCTTTACCGCCTGCTGGTTTACCAACCGATACCCTTCTTCAATTGAGCGGAACCATACTTTTCGCCGTGATAATCGCCCTCTTTGCCGCCTGGCTGCTTTCCCGTCGCATCGCGCAACCGGTTGAGGCGATTGCCTTGGCCAGCCTGGCGGTAAGCGCGGGGGACCTCACCCGGCGCGTCCCGGTGGAAAGCTCCATCCGGGAATTGGAGAGCCTCGGGCAGGCGTTTAATACCATGACGGAGAGTCTAAGCAGGGCAGAACAGGTTAAAAACGCCTTCGTGGCCGATATCACCCACGAGCTGCGCACACCCCTGACCGTCGTTAAAGGTACGATCGAAACCCTGGAAGACGGCGCATTGGATGACATGGAGGGCAGACGCCAACTCCTGGATTCGATGCAGCGCGAAACCGACCGCCTGATCCGCCTGGTCAATGACATGCTGGTGCTCACCCGCGCCGACGCCGGTGCGCTGCAGCTGGATATCCGTCCGCTCGAGCTGGGGTCTTTCGTGCGGGCACGCTGCGCCCATTTTTCAACCCTGGCTGGCCAGCGCAGGGTTATCTTGAACATGGAACAACTGCCGGATAAACAGCCTGCCTGCGTGCTGGCCGATGCCGACCGTCTGGTTCAGGTGCTGGATAATCTGCTGGACAATGCTCTTCGCTACTCCCCGGAGGGGTCTTCCATTACCCTGGCGGTTTTTCTGGTAGAGGGCCGGTGGGCTTGCTCCGTCGGCGACCAGGGGCCTGGCATTCCGCCCCGGCATTTGCCATTTATCTTTGAGCGGTTCTACCGGGTGGACGCCTCCCGCAACCGCGGGACGGGAGGCACCGGCCTGGGCCTGGCCATTGCCCGCTCCCTGATGCTGGCTCAGGGCGGAACGCTCACCGCCGAGAGCAGCGAGGGTCAGGGAACAGTCTTGACCTTCCAGCTCCTGGCGGTTGAAAACTGTCCCGGAACTGACCAGGAACTGACACTCTCCTGACCTGCTGGATTGTTATGATGGGGGCAATCATAAATCCGCCAGATGGTTTCATAACAACCAGGAGGTCCCATGAAACAATTCGCTACTTACGTCAATATGTTATTGATTTCCGTAATGGTGCTGGGATTTTTTTTCTTTGGCCTGCCGCGTTCTGCGGTACAGGCCGCCCAGGCCAGTCCCACTCCCCAGGCAGCAGAATTACAGCCTGATTGCAATGCGAGTCGCACTGTTAGTGTGAGCGGCACAGCGGTGGTCAATGTCACGCCCGACCGGGCCTTGATCCAGCTTGGCGTGCAGTCGAACGGCCTGACGCCTGATGCAGTGCAGGCGGTGAATGCGGCCGCCATTCAAAAGGTTATGAAAGCTGTGCAGGCGCGCGGCGTCGCGGCCAAGGATATTGCGACCGACCTCTATGTGATCGAACCGATCTATGAAGATTACGATTCGCTTTATATCAAAGGCTACCGCATCAATAACGTGGTCGCGATCACCTTGCGCGACGTCAGGCAAACCAGCCCGGTCATCGCCGCTGCGTTGAAGGTGGGTGCCAATCAGGTCTTGAATGTGGAATTCTATACCAGCGAACTGCGCAAATACCGCGATCAGGCACGCGAGCTGGCCATGAAGGCTGCCGCAGAAAAGGCGAATGACCTGGCTGGCGCTGCGGGCGCTGAGGCGGGATGCGTTCTAAACATCAACGAAAATACCTGGTCTAATTACAACGGCGGATGGTATGGACGCAATCAGAATCTCTGGACACAGAACACCGTCCAGAATGCCGCCCCCGGCGGAGGTGCAGGTGGCACGGCTGGTGATGAACCGGTCAGCCTGGGCCAGATCTCGATCAAAGCTGAAGTCGGCGCGACCTTCTCGTTGAAATAGGAAAAAATCTTACACGCGGTTTGTTATGGAACAGCCTCCGTGCATACGGAGGCTGTTCGTATGAGCGAATAGAGATTTAATAATTATTCCTTCTCTGGAATTTCCGAAAACCAGGGAATGGCAACCTTTAAGCAGTTGATTGAGCAATCATGATTTACAATTTAAATTATGACGTCAGGCACAATAAAAACAAATCGCAGGTCAAATTAAAGATAGCCCACTGGAGGGACTAATAAATTTATCCTCTTCTGATATACTGAATATACGGACTGACTGTTGAAAGTCGAGACTTAAATGAGCACTCCTATACATACTACCCCCATTGAAATAAAAAATCCTCTGCCTGACCTAACATTGGACCAGTTACCCGGTAAGTTACAGGAGGCTGCTGCCCGCGCTGGCTGGACCTCACTGGTTCAGGTTCAGGCACGTGCCATTCCCTATATGCTTGCCGGTCGTAATATGATGATCCAGGCCCGCACCGGCAGCGGCAAGACCGGCGCATTCCTTCTGCCCATGCTTGAGCGGCTTGACCCGGCGCGGCAGACCTGCCTGGCATTGATCCTCGTCCCCACCCGCGAACTGGCCCGCCAGGTATGGCAGGAAGCGGAGCGCATCTGCGGCGATTCTGGTCTGCGGACGGTGGCTGTCTACGGCGGTGTCGGCTATGGGGCGCAGATTGAGGCGCTTAAAAAGGGCGCTCATATTGTGATCGGGACGCCCGGACGTGTGCTAGATCACCTGCTCCGCCGCACGCTGATGCTCGACCAGCTCAAAATGGTCATCTACGATGAAGCCGACCGCATGCTTTCGATGGGGTTTTACCCGGACATGATGGAAGTCCAGCGCTACCTCCCCAAACATGCCATCCACACCTGCATGTTCTCAGCGACCTTTCCGGATTCCGTCATGCGTACCGCACGGGAATTCATGCGCAATCCGGAGTTCCTCAGCCTGAGCAGCGATCATATCCACGTCACTGATACCGAGCATGTTTTCTATGTGGTACCCGGCATGGACAAGGACCGCTGCCTGGTGCGTATCATCGAGATCGAGAATCCTGCTTCCGCCATCATCTTCTGCAACACAAAGGTGAGAGTTAATTATGTGACCGTGGTCCTGCAGCGCTTTGGATACGACGCTGATGAATTGAGCGCCGACCTGTCGCAGTCTGCACGTGAACAGGTGCTGGGACGTGTCCGGCAGGGGACTCTTCGCTTTCTGGTCGCGACCGATGTCGCCGCACGCGGGCTCGACATCCCCAGCCTCTCGCATGTCATTCAATACGAACCGCCTGAAGAACTGGAAGCTTACATCCATCGCGCCGGACGCACCGGACGGGCGGGCGCTGCCGGCGTGGCCATCTCGCTTGTGAATAAAAGCGAGCGATTCGCCCTGGAACGCATCGCTAAGGAATTCAGCATCTCAATGACGGAATTGCCCGTTCCGACGGATGCGGACGTGGCGACGGTTGTTGCAGAACGTGTGACAGCGCTGCTCGAAGGCCGCCTGCGCGCCCGCGATAAACTGCAAACGGAACGCAGTCTGCGTTTCGAACCTCTTGCCCGCAGTCTCGCGGAGAACGAAGATGAGTCCGCCATTATCACCATGCTGTTGGATGATTATTACCAGCAGACCTTGCACGCGCCTGTCCCGCAGCCTTCAGATGCGCCCGCGAAGACAAGCCAGCTGGATGCCGCCAGACCCTACCGGCGTCAAAAATCCCGCCGAGGACGATGACCAGATTTTTCCCTGCAGGTTTGCATGCCAAAATATAAGCCACCGCCAACCCGGTGGCTTATTGTATGATCGACCAAAATGATTAAACCTGCTCATCCTGATGGCAGCTGATCATGAGACTGGAATCAGCCGCTTAGTATTTCCATCATGGAACTCATGCGCTGAGTGATCGTTATGGTGTTGTTTACAAGTTATGTATCCCATGCAGAGTGTGTAAAATAATGAATACTGCAGAGATCAATCCGTACAGCCACGACCCGCTGATGATGGCGATCCCCAGGAAGGACAGGAACGGTGTCAGCCGCGGAGCCAGCAAGCCGATACCGCTATTGCTCCAAATCGAGCCGGGTGACATCATCAGCGGCAGCCAGGATGCGAAATAGACCAATGTCCCGAAGATGTAAATGATCAGACCGGCTTTTCCCCAAGCGTCTTTCACCTGAAGTGGGAGCAGCAGCGGTAGGGCGAAAACCAGGATACGGGTGACATTCTCAGCCGCGAGCAGCCAGCCCGGAGAGTTCGCGTCTGATGTAACACGTAGATTGGTGATACGGGGACTGAGAACCAGGTTCCACACCAAAAGGGGAATCATCAGCAGGAAGCAGTTGAACCAGGTCAGGGTAAGCTGCACGGTCAACTTATTTCCAGAAAGGGTTGGGCAAAGCGTCGTTCGAAAGCTCCGTTTTGCTTGAGCATATTATCAAAATAAGAATGGGCGATCGGCAGATGTAGGAAAATTTTGAAGACCGGACTCAAATAGGCCGGGAAGGATTCGGGAACCGCAATGCGGGCAAGGATTTCAGGATTCAATCGCCCATCCCGGGCCAATTCTGCGCCCAGGGCATGCAGATTCTCGAACAGGCTGCGCGTCGCTTCGGGGGGCATGATCCGCACACCCTCGCCGTTACCCTTGACGATCGTCCCCAGGTAGGGGCTTCCCAGCCGGGCGGCCAGCTTTTCCAGATAGCGCTCGATGTAACGCGAGTGCAATCCCTCCGGGAAGCCGGATTGGACAACAAAACCAACTGGTGGATTGTTCTTCCGTCCTGCGAGCGGTTCGAGGGCTTCGATGAAATGCTTGACCGAGCCGGGCATGGCGTCGGTGTAAAGGGGAAAACCGATCCAGGCGCATTCGGCCTCGGCGAATGCCTGGACGAAGCGTTCAGTCTGTTTCACCTGGATGAGGTGGTGCATCTCACTGTTTTCGCCGAACCCTCCGGCAAATTCTCGAAGAAAAATCGGAGTGTTGCCTCGCCGCCCGCGCGGTGAACCATTGAAGAGAGTCAATCGGGTGGGTGGGTGGATGGTCACCCCCGAGCTAGGGACAAGCCGGCCGGGTAGCGGCAGAGGATGGACTTTGGAAGCAGTTATCAGTGCGGCCAATTTGGCGGGAGGCAAATCCGTGGTCAAGGCGAATTCCAGGCGTGTTTTTAAGTTAAGTGCTGTCCGGCAGTAGACATCGGTCACGATCTGCAGGTCGCGTTCATCGGTGGTCGCTTCCTTCTCCATCAGTAGCCCGAGGCGCGGGTAGCGTGCATAGCGTTTGAGGTGATGCGACTCGCCCTGATCCACTACCGTGTAGGGATGGATGATAGGTAGGTGCTTGTCCATGGCCATCTTAAGCAGCGCTGCTGGGAATCCCATTTTCAACGGGGCGGCCCACAGTGTGAAGTCGGATTGGATGACTGCCCGGTCCATTTCGAGCGAGGCGTCCCGGGCCACACATTCGCCAGGAGTCTTGACCCAGCAGCCCCAACAGCCGACGCAATATCTCAGCGGCAGGTCGCGCAAGTCAAGGCGGATGACGGTGTGCCCTTCAACTTCAAGCACAGATTGGATCTGCGACAAATAGGCATCGAAGGGGGATGGTGTAGGGTTGCCGTTCAGGATTGTGATTTTCATTTTGACCTATCTTCCGGAACTGAATGAATGGTTGCGAAACAGGCTGTTTATTTTTGTGGGATCTCTCCGGCCTTGATCTGTTTGATGACACTCTCGGCCCACTCCAGATTGGCGCGCATATTACGGATGCCGTTGTCGAGGGTCAGCATCCAGAAGAAGTGTTCCCTGGGTGAGGTGATTTCCTGCTGGTATGGCCCGAGTTGTCCCGGTACCCGGTCATACTGGGCGATGACCGCTTTCATGATGGCGGCAAAGCCCTCGAACTTGGTCAGGATTTCCTCATCCTGGAGCTGCCCGGCGAAAAAGACCTGGATCAGAGGGGCGCTGCGCGGTTCGCCCATCATGGGAGGTCCGGCCAGCCACTTCAACATTTCGACGCGCCCGGAGTCGGTGATGTGGTAAACCTTGCGGTCAGGCCGGTCTGACTGCAGAACCTTTTCCATCTCGGCGAAGCCTTGTTCTGTCAGGCGGGAGAGTGTTCGGTAGATCTGGCTCTGGTCAGCCGGCCAGAAGTGACGGATGGAAGTATCGAAAATCTTCTTTAGATCGTAGCCGGTATAGGGATGATAATTCAGGAAACCGAGAATTGCAAACTCAAGGGACATGCTGGATACTCCTTATATTAGATACTTCCTATATTATATACGTCATATATTATCGTAAGTTGCACAGATTGTCAAACCCTATCAAACGGTCTGTGACTTAGGCCCAAAATCTTGCATAATTAAAATTCATCCTTGCAGGATTAGTGTAAAGGCTTGTAGTTGGTGAGTAAACGATGGAAAAGTTGTCGATGGTAGCTGGGAATAACATAGAACCGATTAAACGGTCAGGTCGGGTTATGAGCAGCCCGACCTGATTCTTATTGATGAGCCTGTCTTACTCCTGTTCGCGGCGCGCCACCACCCGCACAGCATTGGGGGTGGGTCTGTCGGCAACCAGGATGAGGTAACCGCCTCCGCCCGCGCCGGAAAGCTTCCAGCCAAGTGCGAGGTTGCGGTATTCATCGATAAGCGAGGTCACGTGTTCATTGATCATGTGCGGGAACATGGCAACCTGAGCGTCGAATCCTTCGCGTAAAGTGCGCCCGAGGGCGGCAATATCCTGCCGCAGGATGGCGTCCCAATGCCCCTTGGTGGCATCTGCCAGAGCCTTGGCACCTCGCGGTCAAAGACCGTGTCCGTAAGGACATCGTAATCCGCATAACGCGGTCCCAGGGGCACGAGGTAAAGCGCATTTTCGACAAAGCGCAGAAGGGGCTCATCGAGGCGGTGCTCAAAGCGCGAAGGCCAGTAAGTGTTATCGTAATATGCGTAGGCCAGTCCAGGGAAGACCAGCCCGATCGCATCCTGCGAAACGGAGATAACGCGCGTGCCGGGAGGGTTGTCGTAGCAGAATAATATTTTCGCCATTTTTTCGTAGTCCCCCCGGCGGGATTTTCTCGTCCCATAACTCACGGGTGTGCCTGCGTGCCAAGCTGCGTGTTGCCTCTGCTGAAGCGGATTCCATTGAAACTGTGCGCGGCGTTGGTTACCGGATGAACCGCTGAGCCATGCGATTATCCCTGCAAACGCGTCTCTCCCTGAGTTACCTGGCGGTGGTGCTGATCGCGGGTAGTTCGATTGCAGAGCAATTGAAGAACATTGTGAATAAATCGACCTGCGCCAATAGCTCACCAGGTACGGGTGCAAGTCTTTTATATCTTGCTTTCAGCCTGCAATTCGATATAATGATGATTGAAATTGATTGCGTGTGATTAATTATGAGCGCATTTTCTCTTGTAATATCACTAGAAAATTAATATTCAAAAGCTTGCATAAGGAAGGGTGTATGGAAAAAGGGATTCATACTCGAACTGAAATATTCTCCCAGCCGGAAGCCTGGGCAGATGCGCTGGAAGTTGTCCAGCAGGCGGCGCCCAATCTTTTGCCGTTGTTGAGCGTGGATTATCGCCAAGTCCTGTTTACAGGCTGCGGATCAACGTATTACCTCTCTCTGGCTGCTGCTGCGCTGTTCCAGGAATTAACCGGGCGAATTGCGCGTGCCGTCCCGGGGGGTGAGTTACTGCTCAATCCATCGACTGTTGTAACAGGCATCAATACAGGCGATACTCTGCTGGTCGCGATCAGCCGCTCCGGTTCGACGACTGAGACGGTCAGGGCGGTTGAACAATTCAAGCGGCAGAATCGCGGGCCTGTGATCGTGATCACCAATTATGGCGACCAACCCCTGGCTGGTCTGGCAGATGTTCCCCTGGTCATTGAAAAAGGCCAGGAAGAATCCGTAGCGCAAACCCGTTCTTTCGCTTCGATGGTTGTGGCGGCGACGGCCTTGGCAGCGCTGGCTTCTGGCGATGAGCAATTGTTGAAGAAGATGGAGAAGCTGCCTGATGCCGGACGTAAACTGCTCGCCGTCTATGAACCGGTCGCCCGAAAATTTGGCGAGAACCTTGCTTATGACCGTTTCTACTTTTTGGGCAGCGGCAACCGCTACGGCCTGGCCTGCGAGGTCAACCTTAAGATGAAGGAAATGACTTTAACCCACAGCGAACCGTTCCACTTTTTGGAGTTCCGGCATGGACCGATGAGCATGGTGACCGGCAGCGCAGTTGTGGTAGGTCTTTTATCCGAGAAAAACTTCAGCCATGAATCCGCTGTCTTGAATGAAATGCAGGCCAAGGGCGGCTCGATCTTCACATTGGCAGAAACAGGAGCGACGGTCTCTTTTGAATCCGGTATCCCTGAGAGTGTACGCGGTGTCCTGTATCTCCCGGTCTTGCAACTGATTGCTTTTTACCGTTCGCTGGCCAAGGGACTGGACCCCGACTGCCCGACCAACCTGACCGCAGTGGTCAAGCTCGATTTATAGTGCCTGATTTCTCGCAGGTAATTTGATTGCCTTTCCACTCCAAACTCTGGATACGCTCATGAAAAATATCAGTATAGGAAAATTGAGAGGATTGCAGCAATGCACCTCGGCGCGCGGAACTTTCACGTGCCTGGCACTTGACCATCGACAGAATCTCAGGAAAGCCAACCCGGCTTTTGCGGAGGATGCCGAACTCAGCCGTTTCAAATTGGATGTCACTTCTGAACTTGCCGCCTTCGCTACCTCGGTGCTGCTTGACCCGGAGGTCTCAGCTGCGCAGGCGGTTGCCGCCGGTAAATTACCCGGCAACAGAGGTTTTGTGGTGGCGGTGGAATCGACTGGTTATACCGGTGACGCTGCTGCACGGCGTGGACAGGTCATCCCTGGCTGGAGCGTGGAAAAGGCCAAACGGATGGGTGCAAGCATGATCAAGTTGCTCGTTTACTACCACCCCGATTCGCCAACGGCAGCCGAGGCGGAGGAATTCACCGCCAGGATCGCCGCCGACTGCTTGAAAAATGACCTCGGTCTGATGCTTGAACCGCTTTCCTATTCGCTGACCGAGTCGAAGTTGACCAGCGACGAGAAACGCGCTGTAGTTGTGAAAACTGCCCGCCGCCTGACCTCCATCACCGGGGTGGATGTTCTCAAAGCGGAATTTCCCCTCGATGCGGTCGATGATGACTCGGCCCGCCTTGCGGCAGCCTGCGCCGAAGTGAGCGCCGCAGCCGTCATCCCCTGGATTCTGCTCTCGGCGGCTGTATCTTTTGAGACCTACCAGCGCCAGATCATCGCCGCCTGTCAGGCTGGCGCAAGCGGTATCGCCGTCGGCCGTGCCGTTTGGCAGGAAGCCGTCACCATGAGTGGGCAGGCGCGCCTCGAATTCCTGCGCACCACCGGCAAAGAACGCCTCACCCGCCTGAACGCCGTGTGCACTGCTTTGGCCAGACCTTATACAGACTTCTATATGGCTGACGCCCCATTCAATTGGTACAAAACCTATTGACCCATGGCTACCATTTTTGATGTTTTAGTCGCCGGCGAAATCAACCCCGACCTCATCCTGTCCGGTGATGTTGAACCATCCTTCGGGCAGGTTGAGAAGCTGGTCGATTCGGCGGATCTGACCATCGGCTCATCTTCTGCGATATTCTCCTGCGGCGCTGCACGGTTAGGTCTCAAAACCGCTTTTATTGGCAAATGCGGCGACGATGTTTTTGGGCGCTTTATGCTCGAAGCAATGAAGAAGCGAAATGTGAATATTGAGAATGTGATCATCGTCCCGGGCGGCTCGACCGGCTTGAGCGTGATCCTGAACCGAGGTGTGGACCGGGCGATCCTGACTCACCTTGGTCTGATTCCCGCACTGCAGGCTGAGGACATCCCGGATGGCTTGCTACGTCAATCCCGCCACCTGCATGTGGCTTCATATTTTTTGCAGGAGGCTTTGCAGTCGGGATTGCCCGGTCTCTTTGCACGCGCCCATTCATTTGGGCTGACCACCTCGCTCGACACGAATTATGATCCTTCGGACAAATGGCAGGGATTCGATGATCTCCTGTCACAGACCAACCTGTTTCTCCCCAATGAGGCCGAAGCCTGCTCGCTTGCCAGAGCAGAAACGGCCGAGTTGGCGGCAGACCGCCTGTCGGAGAAAGTGGAAACGCTGGCGGTCAAGATGGGGGCTGAAGGCGCTTTGGGAGTAGACAAGCACCGAAAAGCCAGAGTGGCTGCAATGCCGGTCGAAGTGGTGGATACGGTCGGTGCGGGCGACAGTTTCAATGCCGGATTTATTTATGGTTATCTTCAAGGCTGGCCGATTGAAAAGAGTTTGCGTGCGGCTGTGATTTGCGGTGCGCTATCGACCCGAGCCGCGGGTGGCACAACCGCTCAGGCCGAATTATCTGAAGTCTTACCTATACTGGGTGATTAGGGCAACCGCATGAATTATCTTGACTTTGTCGTGACAGCTCAAAAAAAAGGCGAAGCACGCGGTGTGACATCTGTTTGTTCGGCGCATCCGTTCGTGCTCGAGGCTGCTCTTCTTTACGGCCTGGCGCACAATACGCCGGTTTTGATTGAGGCCACCTGCAACCAGGTCAATCAATTTGGCGGTTATACAGGAATGACGCCGGCGGATTTTGTACGCTTCGTCGGTGAGATTGCGGACCGAGTGGGTTTCCCGCGTAATAATTTAATCCTTGGCGGCGACCACCTGGGACCGCTGGTCTGGTCGAATGAACCCGCCAGTCTTGCCATGGACAAAGCCAGAATTCTAGTGCGTGATTATGTTCTGGCCGGGTACAGCAAAATTCACCTGGATTGTTCCATGCCCTGCGTTGATGACTCCGAGCTGCCAGTTGAACTAGTTGCCCGCCGCGCTGCCGAGCTGGCTCGTGAGGCTGAGCTTGCCTGCGCCAGGCAGGGATTGCCGCTTCCACGCTATGTGGTCGGGACAGAAGTTCCGCCAGCCGGTGGAGCGAGAGCAGAAGATAATCATCTCACTGTCACTGATCCGGCTGACGCCGCCGTGACCCTCGAATTTGCACGCAAGGCGTTCATTGCCCTTGGATTGGAGTCAGCCTGGGACCGTGTTCTGGCGCTGGTCGTCCAACCGGGGGTTGAATTTGGTGATGCGACTATCCACGACTACGACCGAACTGCCGCTTCAGGTCTCGCCAGATTCATCGAGACCGTGCCGGGGCTTATATATGAAGCCCATTCCACAGATTATCAGACCCTTGGGTCTTTGTGCAATCTGATGGAAGATCACTTTGGCATCCTTAAGGTAGGTCCTGCTCTGACCTTTGCTTTCCGAGAAGCTGTCTTTGCGCTGGCTGAAATGGAAGAAATTCTCGTGAAGGATTCGCCCTCGCGGATAAGGGAAACCCTCGCGGCTGCAATGGAAGAAAACCCGACCCACTGGCAAAAACATTATGGTGGTACGCCGGAACAGCAGGAATTCTCCCGATTTTACAGTTTCAGCGACCGCATCCGCTATTACTGGACGCTTCCTGAAGTGCAGTCCGCTCTCGAGCAGTTGCTGAAAAACCTGGGCGATGCTCCTCTGCCGCTTTCCCTCCTCAGTGAATATATGCCTTTTCAATATGAAAAAATTCGAAAAGGAACTTTGAATAATCACCCCCGATCTTTATTGCTGGACAAGATCGAAGATGTTTTGAATATCTATGCAATTGCTTGCGGAGAATGTTCCGCATGAAAGATGCTGAACGGGCAGGGTACCTTAGTAATCTAAACCGCTTACATCTCAGGTCATAACCTCAAAAGATTATGTTCAGTGTGAGCCAGGTTTTTATAATCCCTACTATCTGGCAAGCGTGACGTAGAAATAATTTCGCGTATAAGGAAATAAATAGCGATCGATGTTTTCATTCATCATATCCGGGATTAGTGGCTCAAGATTAAATTTGTTTTCGTTATTGCGGACAGCCACAAAATGCCCCCAATAATTATTGAAGTCAAGCTGTATCCCGTTTGCCACGCCGACGGCCAGCATGGATTTGGCTAACGATTTTATTGAAAAACTGGAACCGCACAGATAAAAAAGGTTTTACCATCGGCGCTCACGCCAATGACCGAACGCCGGGTTGGAGAAATATCAGTAACCGTGTAACCCCAATCGGCAAGGCGAATGGTTATAAATACGCGGATTGATCTGTCCATTATGCACTACCAGCGGCCCATTCTGCTGCCAGGCTAGCATATCAGGCGAATCGCTGATATTGCTGCCCCACCTGAGTTTCCCACTTGACCCAGTTTTTCACATTTTTACGAGTAAATATGTGATATTTGGGACACTAACTGGTTTAGGGAAATGGGGATTCGACTACAATTAAGAGCATGGCATTTATCCGAAAAGTTAAAACAGCCAGCGGAGCGACTGCAGTTCAAATTGCACACAAGAGAGATGGACGCGTAATTAAGATTGAGCATATCGGAAGCGCCCATAATGAAGAGGATTTACAGATCCTGCTAGAAATAGCACGCAAACGGTTACAGGCAAATCAGCTGCAATTATTTCCAGAAGCGCAACCATCCCTGCGGATAGGGATGAAACAGTCTTTTTCCCGTTTACTGTGGAACATACTTAGAGAACAATACAACCAGCTGGGGTTTAACAAGTTGGGTGATGAGGTTTTTGAGGCATTGTGCATTGCACGGATCGTGGAACCAACTTCGAAACTGGACGGCTTGCGGGTTTTGGCAGATCTAGGGGTAGACCACTTCAAGAAGACGACCCTATTTCGCAGTTTGGCGAAAGCTGGGGAGCAAGATTACCGGAAGATCATCAGCCAGGCTTGTTTTGAACACGCCCGTGGCAGTGGACTCAGCCTTGTGTTGTATGATGTCACGACCCTATACTTTGAAGTTCAAGAAGAGGATACCTATCGCAAGCCAGGTTTGAGTAAAGAGCGCCGATTAGAACCACAGATCGTTATTGGCTTGCTGGTGGATCAATATGGTTTCCCTCTGGGTTTGCACAGTTTTGAAGGCAATACAGCCGAAACAAAAACCATCTTACCGGTCATCGAGGCATTTCAAGCTCAGCATGGCCTGACCAAAACAACAATTGTTGCTGATGCTGCCATGCTGAGTGCTAAGAACATTACTGCCCTGGCTGATGCTGGTTACACCTATATTGTCGGTTCCCGGCTTCAAAAAATCCCCTTTGACATTGCAGAGTACCAGAAAACGGGGGAACTCAGTGATCAACAAATCGTGGTCAGTCCTCAGGAGGGTTACAGGGTGATCTACCAATACCGCGCTAAACGGGCTGCCTTAGATCTCAGAAATATTGAAAAGCAGGTTGCCAAGGCTCAGAAAGTCGTTAGCGGACACAGACCAGCCTATAAAACTAAGTTCCTAAGCATAAAGACAAAAGAAAAATTGTTGAACCAAAAACTGATTGATAAAGCGTATGCCCTGGCTGGTATCAAGGGTTATGTCACCAACCTGGATATCCCCGATTCAGAAGTGATAGCCTACTACCATCAGCTGTTTCAGGTAGAAGCCACATTCCGAATGGCAAAATCTGATTTGAGGGCCAGGCCCATCTATCATCGCAAGCGGGATGCGATTGAAGCTCACCTCACGATTGTTTTAGCTGCTTTGGCAATTAGCAGAAATATCGAATACCAGACAGAGATTAGTATCAAGCAGTTTGTGAAACTTCTGCGGCCTTTAAGGTCGGGGATTGTTTCGATCAATGGGAACGAGTTATTGGCTGAACCAGAAATCCCTGCATCAGTGAAAACCCTGCTTAAATTACTGAATTCAGGACACTAATTTGGGAAACTCAGGTATCAGGCGAATCGCTGATATTGCTGCCCCATTCCCCCAACTTCAAACAGCCATCCTTATCAATGCCAATCGTTCCCAATCCATCCCGCGGAGGCAAAGCGATCTGTCCGTTTGCCAATGCACCAAAGTGCCCATGCCGCGCTTTAAAACCTCCATTAAACATTGCGATCAACACACCTGGCGCTTTATCTTCAGAAGGCATCTGACCAGTGCGGGGTGGACTGTTGAGCGCATAAGGTTCTATCGAACCCAGGACATAATGCAAACGAATCTGGTTTGTATCAAAAGCGATCACGCCCACAATGGTATAAGGCTTTGAAGGATCGGGCTGCAAGTAGGTGCGATTAGCTATCGTCTGGCTGGATGAATCCTGAATATACGGTGACCAAACCCCTTCACCATTCAATAATCCAAGTGGAGTTGATGAAGACGCAGGGATAATCGTTGCCTGCGGGACTGGCGCCAAGTCAGTTGAAGCGGGACCAGTTGTCAGCGTTTGAAAAACTTGTGTGATTTTGCCAATCCTGCATCGTAACGCAATTGCTTGAATGTGTTTTAAATCTGAAAAATGACAGTCTCAAGCTGAGAAACAGCCTCATCACCGATCAAGTTTCTAAGTTGGTAAGGACTCTGGGCTGCCAGAGCAGGCGAAACACTTACCGCCATGATTATCAGCAGAAACAGGGCAATAATACTTCCGACGATTATGATTACTACCTCGCATCCGCGCGAAAGGCTGCCAAGCTTTTTAATCATCCTTAGAATGGTACTTCTGTCTGTGGAATGTAAACACGAATGGCTGCACTGCCACTGACCGGGCACTTGTATTCGCAGATGCCGCAACCGATGCAGGCGTCACGCAGTACATGTGGAAGCTGCACCTTTACAGTCACATTATCTGGCCCCCAGACTTCCTTTTCTTCAAGTTGGATTGCCTTCTTGGGTAGTGGACACATTTCTTCGCACACCACACAAGGTTGGTGATCCGACCAGGCGATGCAGCGGCTCTCATCGATGAACGCTTTACCGATCACCTGCAGGCGCTTCTCCTCCAGGCTAAGCGGAGGGATGGCCTGCACCGGACAGATCTGCCCGCAGGCATTACAGGAGTAATCGCAATAACCCAGACGGGTAATCAGGATGGGCGAACCCAACCCTTCCAGCCCGGCATCGAATACTGCTGGTTGGAGCACACTGGTCGGGCAGGCACGGATGCACTCATTGCAACGTGTGCAGCGAGTCATGGCAACAACGTCCGGATTGTTTTCCCGCGCGCCTGGTGGACGTAACAGGAAAGGTTGCTCCCGCTTGGCAAGCAGGTTGCTGCGGAACAAGGCCACGCCGGCCGCCGCCGTGCCGAACGAAATCAGCACCGCGCGCCGGTCTGGATCGTAGGGCATATCATCAGCCAGGGCAATGTGAGGTGTGAATGAGACAAAACTGCGTGGGCATGTTTCAAGACAATCCATGCACATGGTGCACTCTGCCGGATCGCTGGCATAATTTCGGGCTGGATCAATTGTTCCGGTCGGGCAGGCCTGCATACAAAGCTGGCAGCCTTTGCAGTCCTCGCCCACTTCGCGGCGGAAGAGCGCGACGCGGCTGATCCAGCCGAGCAGGCCGCCCAGCGGACATAGGTAACGGCACCAGAAGCGTGGTGCGAAAATATTGAGCAGCAGCAAGCCAAGAAACAGGCTGGCAAACAAAAGGGTGTCACGGTAGAAGATCGGCTCGGATGGCAGCAGCGCAGGCCGCAGCATCATATCAAACGTGGAGAGCGGTTCGCCCAGTACCGGGATCTGGTAGAGGGCTGTCTCGATCGCAGTGACGATTTGATCGAGCGCAGGCCAGATGGCAGTCGAGAGTGTACGGAAAAAGATAGCCAGCGGATCGAGGAAAAGCAGCGTCAGGTTGCCCAACAGCGCTGCCATCAGGATGATGACCAGCAGGACATATTTCACCCGCCGCCAACTCTCTGAGGGTGCAGGGCGCTTGCCGCGCCAGCCTTTGAGCGGAACAAGATCAAGCACCGTGCCGAGCGGACACAACCACCCGCACCAGGCGCGGCCGAAGACGATGGTCAGGATGACGGTGATCAGCGCAACCACTGACCCTGCCACCAGGGTCCGGCTGGCGATGGTGTTGCCCAATTCCAGCAGCGGATCGAGGCGCATCGGAATGTTGACGATATTCCCGGCCCAAACGCCCTGTCGTGAAATTACAAACAGGCCGATGAATATGGCAAGCGCGACATACTGGGTGATCTTGCGTGCGGTCACCCATGGACCGACGGGCCGCCCAATTTTAATTTTTCGCTTTTGGGGTTTTTCAGTGGTCGTCTCTTGCTTCATCATGCGCCGATGGAAAACTCTTTTATGCGCAAGTTGTTCAGATCGCTGCGACCGAGGCCCATCGCTGCGGCAGCCTGGATATAGGGAATCTCTTCCGGCTGCTTGCCAAACAGCGTGGCGGCATAACTATCCGCGGCGACAATATCCGCGCTGGCGATGAGGGTGTCGAGCTTCTTGACATCGTTCAAATTGCCGCCGGTGGGACCGTTCGCCATCAGGATACGCACCGCATCCACCACGGTCAGCTTCGGTTTCAGCAAGGTGCTCAAGTCAGCGATTCGCTGTCCGAGATTGCGGTGGAAGGCAGAGCGATCGCGCACAACTCCCATCAGGTTTTTCATGCCAAGCGTCAGGATGGCCGCGCTGTGATGCTTGGCAACCGGCACATCGATGATTACATCTGCATCAAGTACATCGCTGAAAACATCCGTTTTTTTCAATTCGATGCCATTCGGAATTTGTGTCGCCACGTATTTGAAGCCGGACATGTAGACCATCTCGCCGCCGTTGGCTTCGACCTGATCTTGTATCCCGCTTATCGCATAGGCTTCCTGAGGCGATCCGCCGAAAGGATAATCGCATACTTTGACGCTGGCTGCGCCGGCTTCGAAACACATCTTTACCAATGTTCCGACCACCCACGGATTGGTGGTCGCCGCATATTCATAGGTGTGATAGGCCACACAAATGTTGGGCTTGACCAAGACATTCGCTCCTTTTGGTACGAAGAGTTCCATCCCGCCAAGTGCCGCCAGGGCAGCTCGTACCAGCGCTTCCGGTTCACCATTGCGAGCCACGACCATGTCGGGGATACTGGCAACCGTTGAAGTGGGTTGAGGGAGAGAATCTGTTGCCATATCCGTCGCGGAAGGAGAGCCTTCCTTTGGAGATGTAGGTGTCACAGTCGCCAGCGGGTGGAGAGGCGTTGCTGCAGGTTTGGCAGGTGATGGGGAACACGCGGCCAAAAAACGGCTCAGGGTCACAGCGCCTATTCCGGCTGCAACCGTTCGTAGAAAATCACGTCGAGACATTTTTGACATAATTATCCTGCCTTTTATTTCGATTGTTTGCATGTTGTCATGAGAACATTCAATACTTGTTTGAAAATAAACAATTGGTTCCGTGAGGAATTGCTATGATTCATAAAAACTAACTTTCTTCAAGGCTGCAAACTTTCCATCCATCTTCTGGGTAGTTCACAACCTGGTCAAAGCTAACTTCCTTCTATTTTAGAACAGATAAGGATAGCATGCAACGTTGTATGGGTGCGCGGTTTGGCCTAGATGAGGTGCTGGGTGAGATAAAATTATCCCGTGGATTCGCTCCCGTTTGATAGGATAAAATTAATCAATGAAAAATGAGGAAAAGTCAATCAATACTGGTGGTCCTTGTGAATTATTTATAGTAATGCCTTGTTTGAATAAAGCCGATCCTCCTCTTTATCGCCGGGATGATGCATTATCCTGGGAATGCGGCTCCACTATTCGTTCTGCTTTCTGTGTTCGGTCTTTTTATAGCAAGGCAGTATCTTAAAGGGAAATCAACCCCGCTTTTTTGGTTAAACATACTTGTCATTGTCTTGACACTTTATTCTGTTATTGTGAGTTTGTTGCTGGCTGTCACTGGTGCTGAGGCTCGGTTTGAACATCTCAACCCAATTTTGTTTGAGGCATTAACTCGCTGGCTGACTGCTTGAGCTTGGAAAAGGTTACCCCGCATGAATTAATTTGCCATCATTGGCAACAATAAATCAGTAAGGCAAATACAAGCTCAACACTTATTCGGATTGTCAGGGACTTAAGCCAAAAACACTCTGGATTCCCGGTAGTCTTTCTGCATCTAAACAAGACAGTCTTTTATATTGATGTAACCTTATCCAGAACATGCTATGAGTTCTGGCGTAATAGAGTTCATATCATAATCAAACAGTTTCCTGATGTTCTTAGTTTATCCCCGGGCGACCACTTTCATACCCTCGCTGCGATTGCAGGTGCGGAAGAAAAGGATTAATGAATTTTTTAGTTGATCGACGATGTGAAGCTCCGGCTTCGGCAGAGTATAATCAAATTCAGTCATTTGTTCCTCAAGATGTCGGAGAGTAGAAAGGATGTCGCATATGGTTTCTGGTATTAAATTACGGCGGCTGGGAAAAACCGAGTTGATGGTTTCCCCGATTGGCCTGGGTGTGATGGAATTGGCTGGGGGAGGTGGGTTGATAGGTCGTTTTTTCCCGGTGATTTCTCAGGAAGTGAAAAACGCCATCATCAAAGCCGCCCTGGATGGCGGGATCAACTGGTTTGACACTGCAGAAATGTATGGTGCAGGCGTGTCCGAGCAATCCCTTGCAGCCGGATTGAAAGCAGCCGGTAAATCCGACCAGGATGTGCTCATAGCCACGAAGTGGCAGCCAATTTTGCGCACAGCTCGAAACATTGGCATTACGATTGATGACCGTCTGCGGTATCTGGGCGGTTACAGCATTTCCAACTATATGATTCATCAACCGTTCAGCTTTTCTTCACCGGAAGCTGAGATGAATGCCATGGCGGATCTGGTCGAAGCGGGGAAAATTCGCTCAGTCGGGGTAAGTAATTTTAATCCAGCGCGAATGCGGCGGGCTCATGCCGCCCTTGCCAAAAGAGGCCTGCCTCTGGCAGTCAATCAGGTCCGCTACAGCCTGCTCCACCGGAAGATCGAGTCCAACGGCGTCCTTGAAACGGCTAAGGAATTGGGTGTGACGATTGTTGCGTATACGCCCGTGGAGAGGGGATTGTTGTCTGGGAAGTATCACAAGAATCCCGAACTGCTCGCAAAAATGACCGGAATTCGGAAAGCCATGCTGAAGCGTGATATCGAACGGACCCGGCCGTTGATCGCCGTTATGGATGAGATTGCCAATCACTATCATGCAACCATTGCCCAGGTCGCCTTGAACTGGCTGGTCCAATTTAGTGGAGATATTGTGGTTACCATTCCGGGTGCGACCAAAGTCTATCAGGCGCAGGAAAGTGCCAGCGCGATGCAATTCGTTCTATCTGCGGACGAACTGGCAAGGCTGGACGAAACCTCACATCGATTGAAATAACATCTCAGATCGGAATGACCCAAGAGGGTGTTGAATTAATAATCCTCTCTCGCGAGAGGATTATTAATTGTTTCAAGGAAGCGGTTGAACCTTGCACCAATTGGACCTGTTTACAATCCTTTGTTTAAATGATAGTA
>Ga0315290_10000927_pt1 | contig 19861 bp, 17 predicted proteins | sample YL17G12_0_MG_FD_203627 | JGI IMG/M metagenome (GOLD analysis project Ga0315290, IMG submission 203627) | Sediment microbial communities from Yellowstone Lake, YNP, Wyoming, USA - YL17G12_0 | ecosystem: Environmental > Aquatic > Freshwater > Lake > Sediment | place: USA: Wyoming | collected... | reverse complement strand
AGCTCCTGCGGCTGCGCCCTGGGCCCCTGAGTATTGGGGCTGGTTGCGGTTCCCAGCGGCAGCTCCTGCGGCTGCGCCGCCCGCACCCGAGGGCTGACCCCCACGCTGTCCGCCGCCGCGCTGCATGCCCTCACCTCCGCCGCCGCGCTGCATGCCCTCACCTCCGCCGCCGCGCTGCATGCCTCCTCCCTCTTCCCGTCCACCCCCGCCGCCGCGCTGCATGCCTCCGCCGCCGGGGTGGCCGCCGCCACCGCGCTGCATGCCTTCACCACCCCCGCGCGACCCGCCGAAACCGCGGGCATGGATCACTTGCGCCCCGAGGAACGTGAAGGACACAGCAAGCACCAGTTGAAGAATTGGCTTGTTCATAAGAATACTCCTGGTCTTTCCGGAAATCATCGAAACCCGCCGTCATGGGTTCCAGCCCCGGGCTCACTTCGCACCCGGGACCCGCAGGATCTTGACCGCCGCCGAGTCGGGCAGGCTGACCCCGTCCAGAGTGCGCCGCACCGACTGCCATGAGAAACTGTTCGCGTCCAACGGCGTCACGATGTTGACCGCTGTGCTGTCACTGCCGTTGCGAAGCACGCCCGTCGCCTCGATCACCCACGCCGAGCCGTCCTTCCCCCAGACGTCCTCACCGAAACCGCCCTGGGCGTCGAAGTGCCACGAGACGATCCGCCCCAGCTTGGGGTTCCAGCCGATGATCTGGCCTCCGGTCAACGTGGATTGGCCAGCCTTGGTAACCGTATTGGTGTTCCTGATGAAGTTCCTCTGCGCGATCCACTCGAAGTGAACGCGCAGGGGCATGTCTTTCGCGTCGGGAGCCCAGTCGCCGATGAGCCACTCCAGGTCCTTCAGGTAATCCTCGTTCGACGTGGGAACGAACGGGGCATCCCGCCCGAAAACGATGGTCCACTTGCCGTCGCGCTTCGCGTGGACCACGTGGTAGCGTGCCGCCGTGTCGGCAAGCCCCCCGGGTGACTTGACCCTGGCGACGCCCTTCTCGATCGCGATATCGGGCGCCGGGAAACGAATCGACTCGATGTTGACCGTCATGATCGCGCCCAGGTGCTGTTTGAACGCCTCGGCGTATTCCTTTTCGATCGCGGCGCGACCTTGAAACGACTCGCCCGATTCGTCGATGTACTCGGCGTCCGGGGCGCAAAGGGCGCCGATCGCCTTGGCGTCTCCGGCATTGAAGGCCTTGACGAAGTCGTCGGCCGTCGCGCGGATTGCCTTCTCGTCGGCCCCACTTGCAGGTTTGGACGCGGCCTCCTGCTTCGCGGCAGGCGCATCAGCCGCTTTGGCGGCACCAGCCCCCAGTAACACGCACAGCCCAACGATGAATCGGAATTGCTTCGACCACGTTCCCATAAGTGCCTCCTTTTGGTTGGCCCCCCGCAGTGATTGTGAACGTCTTACATCGCCAAGAACAAGAAAAGCCGACGCGGAGAAATAGCCTGACCTATTCCACCACGTCGGCTTACTCGCTAACGAGCCCCCCGGCGGAGCCGGATTGCTCTTCATCTGGTCATCCGACGATTGTCGGGCAGCAAATTGGCCTTGCCACTTTCGGTGCCCATTATATTGGCCGAGTGGCGAAGAGGCAAGGAGGGGCGTCGTGTTGTGTTCGGCGTTTCGTATCGGTGGTCTCTCGGTAGCACCTCAGGCACGCTGGCTGCCCAGGCAAAGGTCTCTGCAGTCTCGTGCGGTTCACATTCGTTCGAAGAATCCGGCTGCGGACGCGCGTTTCACAAACGAATTTACGGTCAATCGCTGACATTGCTGTTGCTCCCGCCCGGCGTTCGCGCCGCAAGCCACGCGCGCCCCAGCAGCAGCGTCAGGAGGGCGTGCAACCCGGCGGCCGGCCACAACAGAACCCCGACCGAGTCGCCGCGGGTGCCTAGATACACAAGGTAAACCGTGGCGAGCAGGCTGTAGGTCGTCATCCCACACAGCGCCGCGCGCGTTGGCCCTTGGGCCGGCCAGCACGCCAGTCCCAACGAGAACAGGGCAATGCCGGCCACACGGGCGACGGGAAGGGCAGCGCCGGAGAGTTCCGTGCCGAGCAACACCCGCCCGACGGGCGATGGAACAACGATCAACGCCACGCCGGTGGCGGCTTCGGCGAGGGCGGCGAAGGCAAGCAGCATGTTCATTTCAACGGGTCTAGTCTTTGGCCTGTGCGACCCGGGCTTTGATGGCCGGCATCGCGGCCCGCTCCTCTGCCGTCAACTGCTCCGGTCCGAGGTTAAAGGTGACTTTGTTGACCTTGCCGGTGAACTTGAACGGAACATCGTAGCGATACTCCAGCATCGCAACGCCGCTTCGCGTGTCCTGGCCGATGTCAAAGGATTCGTCCTCCGGGAACATGATGGGGGTGGTGTGTTCCATGGAATTCCTGGCCTTTTCCTTGCCGTCCACGTAGAGCACGCCCGTCCCTCCCTTGCCCAAGCCTGGTCCATCGGACTTGAAGTCGAAGACGATGGTGTGCTTGCCGGCGCCCAACTCAGGCCCTGCCCAAGTCGTGCGCTTGAGGTCCAACAGGTTGTAGAGGAACACCGGTTTGCCCCGACGAACGCCCGCCACACCCTTGCTCAGGAAAAGTCCGTAGCCGCCGAAACGCCCGCCATCGGTGACGATCATTCCTTCCGCGCCACCTTCGGGGATCTCGACCTCGGCGGTAATGGTGTACGACTTGTTCAGTATGCTCGGAGCGCCGCTGTTGGGGACGCCGGTCAATACTCCCGAGTAGGTGAAGACCTTTCGTCCCGCCGTCAGGCTCGGACGCGGCGTAATAAAGCGCTCGAGCGTCGAGTTGTCCAACGGCAGCACGTCATGCTTCTTCGCCTCGGCGTAGAACAGGTCCTGCATGTGCTTGAGCTTGTCCGGCATTTTGGCAGCCAGATCGTTGGACTGGGTGGGATCCTCCATGACGTTGTAGAGCTCCCACTTGTACCCGGTGATTACGTCCGGCGGCGTGGCGGTGCTCGACGCCCACGGGAGATTCGCCGGGGTCGTGCACGCCACCCACCCGTCGTGGTAGATGGCGCGGTTGCCGAGCATCTCGAAGTATTGTGTGGTGTGCCGGGTGGGCGCGTCGGCCTTGTCCTTGTCCCAGGTGTAGGCCATGCTCACGCCGTCCATAGGGCGCTGCTTGATGCCGTTGAGCGTGTCCGGCATCGGGATGCCGGTGGCTTCGAGAATGGTCGGCACGATGTCGATGACATGGTGAAACTGCCGGCGGATGCCGCCCGTGTCCTTGATGTGGCCGGGCCAGGACATGGCCACGCCCTGGGCCGTCCCGCCGTAATGCGACGCCACCTGCTTGGTCCACTTAAACGGCGTGTCCATCGCCCAGGCCCAGGGTGCCGCATAATGCGGGAAGGTGCGGTCGGACCCCCAGAATTCGTACCAGAGGAACTGGTCCTTGACCGGCACGGGAACACCGTTGAAGAAGGTAAATTCGTTCGGTGTGCCGTGGAGCATTCCTTCCGCGCTCGCGCCGTTGTCGCCACTGATGTAGATGATCAGCGTGTTGTCGAGTTGGTCCATGTCCTTGACCGCCTGGATGACGCGGCCGATTTCGTGGTCGGTGTAGGCCAGGAACGCCCCGTAGACGTCGGCTTGCTTGATGAAGAGCTTTTTCTCAGCCCAACCGAGGGAATCCCACTCCGGCAGATCCTTCGGCCACGGCGTGAGCTTCGCGTTCTCGGGCATGATGCCCAGCCGCTTCTGATTGGCGAAGATGGTCTCGCGCAGTTTGTTCCAGCCCTCATCGAACAGGTGCATGTCGCCGATCTTCTTGATCCACTCCGGCGTTGGATGATGCGGCGCGTGGGTGCCGCCCGGTACGTAATAGACGAGGAACGGCTTGTCGGGCGCGATCTCTTTGAGTTGCTTCATGTACTGGATCGCCTCGTCGGCCATGGCCGTGGTCAGGTTCCAGCCCGGCTTGCCCTCGAAGGGATAGATGGCCGTCGTATTGCGGTACAGGCTCGGCTGCCACTGGCTGGTGTCGCCGCCGACGAAGCCATAGAAGTACTCGAAGCCCATGCCGATGGGCCACTGGTCGAAAGGCCCGGCCTGGGTCGCCTGGTAAAAGGGCGTGTTGTGATCCTTGCCGAACCAAGAGGTCGCGTACCCGTTCTCCTTCAGGATGGTGCCGATGGTGCCGTTCTCCTTCCTGATGACCGAGTCGTAGCCCGGGAACCCCGTCGCGGCTTCGCCCACCACCCCGAAGCCGGCCACGTGGTGGTTGCGGCCGGTGATCAACGCTGCGCGCGTCGGCGAGCAGAGCGAAGTGGAGTGACAATTCGTGTATCGCAGCCCGCTCTTCGCGACGCGATCCAGTGCCGGCGTCGGAACGACGCCACCGAACGTGCCCGGCGCGCCGAAGCCGCAGTCGTCCGTCATGATCAAGAGCACGTTGGGCGCGCCTTTGGGCGGGACGATGCGCGGCGGCCACCAAGGCTTCGATTCGGAGGCCTTCAGGTTGATCATGCCGCCGAACTTCGGGTCGGGCGGCGGGAGCTGTTTCCCATCGATTGTGCTAGTCGCGCCGGGCGACCCCGGCACGCCGCTGATCTGCTGGGCCATGACGGGCATGGCTACATGCATCGCGGCAACGATTGCCGCCAGGGTCGCACCACAGACATCAGTTCGGTTCATGTGGTCTCTCCTTCAAAGACAACGTCTGTCACGCGTTTCCCCACGTCGCACAGTTTGACCAGGGCGTGCCTCAGCAGGTCCTGGATCGGAGTCAAACGCTGGCTTGCCCAACCGTACGCAACCGTCCGGCGCACTGAACAACCACTGCGGGACAGGGCGGCAGCGGCAGGCGGTCCCAATGGCCGATCACTGCGCGGCGAATCGGCCTTCGTATGCCAGGCTTCTGATGAAATGATCGGCGGCTATGTACGTCACGGGCGGGAGGTCTTTGATCATGCCATGGAGCATCTGGTGCATGGCGTCGCAGGCCTGCTTGATGTTGACGTAATTGTCCGAATCGGCCCCGCTCTCGTCCGGGGTGCGGTCGTGGAACAACTTGTCGACCTTGTAACGCAGGTCCGAGAACTGGCTGTCCCGCAGCAGCGCCGGCCATTGGATCACGTTGGTCGACCGATCGAACTGGGTCGAGGACAGCCGCCCAGGGCCCGCTTTTTCCGCGATCTTATCGAGTTGCTCCGTCGTCAGGCGGGGCTGCTCGTGGGACTTCATGTACTGTTCGTGAACGTCCTTGTTCTGGTAGTAGCTGGAGACGGCGAAGTTGTGGTTCTCCATCGACTGATGCTGGGTCTGGGACAGCGTCTGGAGGGCCTGCGCCGTGTCCACGTTGTATTGGCCGCGGGCGGCCGCCGGATTCGTCAACCCCGAAAGGTTGGCGCCGTAACCCCCGGAACCGGGCGCGGACGCAGCCCCGCCCTAGTAGTGATGATGGTTCACCGCGCCGCCGTAGCCCGAAGGTCCCGGCAGGGGTTGCACCGCTTGCTGGCCAATCGCCACGGAGATCGCAATCGCCGCGGCCAAGCCAACAAAGGTCACAATGAGGATCGTTCTCGCGTTCGACTGAGTCATGTCTCGCTCCTCTTCGAAGGGGTTCGAAAAAACACCCGTTCTCGTGGTCCGATAACCTGCCCTATTTTACTACACAGAACACCTTCGCGTACACATACTAATGCCTCCGCAGCGATCGCGGAGGGGAGGCTTGCGGATGCGGGGCATGGGACAGATCGGCCGAGGATAGTACGCATCCGCCCAAAAAAGAGTGAATCACCCGGCGTGGGGGATATGAGGGCCGCAGATGCCCGCCCGAGCCACCCAAGTCCCTATTCCAGCGACTCATGCGCCTCCCCACTGCGGCCCCGGATTCCTCGGATGTTCTTGGAGCCTCGAATGCGGACACCTTGGGGCAACACGTTCAGGACCTCAGCATGGCAGGGCCCGCATCGGTGCCGGGCGATCAGATCTCCCAGCCCGGGCGGGGCTTGCGGCGAATGTGCGCCTCCGCCTCGGGACAGTTGGTGGCCTGCATTTTGGCGGCGTCCCAGACGATCTTGCCGCCGGTGCGCAACGCCAGGTTGCCCACCAGCATGGCCTCGGTCATCGGGCTGCCGAAGCCGGGGAAGTCGCAGAAGGTGGCCGGGCCCCCTTTGCAGGCGCCGATCCATTCCCGGTGCTGGCTGCCGTCGGGCGCGCGTGGCAGCGTGGGCCGGGGCGGCTTGTAGTCGCGGAACTTGTCTTTGGGGAGCAGGTGCCAGTCGCTGCCGGTCCACTCGATCGAGTAGAGCGTGGCCTTCGTGCCGACCACGATCGCCCCGTTGGCGGCCACCTCGCCACCGCCGATCAGCTCGGCCGAAGGCTTCTTGCCGCCGTCGTGCCACCAGAGGGTCACCGGCCCGCGCTTTCCCCGGGCGGGGAACTCGAAGCGGAGCCTGGACCAGGCCGGAAACGTCTCGGCCTTCAGGCCCGAGGTCTCGACAACCTCCACCGACGTGGGCAGGCCCAGCTCGAGGGCCACGTAGGGCATGGCCGCGTTGTGGATGCCCATGTCGCCCAAGGGCCCGGTCCCAAAATCCTTCCAGCCCCGCCACTTGAACGGGCAGTAGTCGGGGTGATAGGGCCGCTGGGGGGCCACGCCGAGCCAGAGGTCCCAGTCGAGCCCCTTGGGCACGGGCGGGGTTTCCTTGGGCCGGTCGACGCCCTGCGGCCACCACCCCGCGGCCCGGTCCGTCCACACGTGCAGCTCGCGCACGTCGCCCAGCACGCCGGAGCGGATCACCTCGATCCCCGCCCGGGATCCGGGCTCGGCCATCCCCTGGGTGCCCATCTGGGTGGCGACCTTCTGGTGGCGGGCGGTCTGGGCCATGAGCCGGGTCTCGTGGATGCCCCAGCACAGCGGCTTCTCGCAGTAGACGTGCTTGCCCAGACGCATCGCCGCCAGGCTCGCCGGCGCGTGCATGTGGTCGGGCGTGCTGACGACCACGGCGTCGATCTGGCGGTGCACGGCGTCGAGCATCTTGCGATAATCGCGAAACCGCACGGCCTTGGGGAACTGCTTGAAGGCGGCGGCCGCGTTCCGCTCGTCGCAGTCGCACAGGGCCACGACGTTCTCGCCGGCCAGCTCCTTGAGGTTCTCGCCCGCTCGCCCTCCGCAGCCGACGGCCGCGATGTCCAGCCGCTCGTTGGCCGACTTCTGGCCCCCGCTCGCCTCCGGGGCTGGGGCCAGCCAGACCCCCAGGCCCGAGAACGCCGCACCCTCCAACACCGCTCGACGGCTCAATCGTCTTGACATGATCGCAACCTCCCGGGGGGCAGAAACAGGTCAGTCCGCGCCGATCTCCCCCTTATCCTACCCGAACCAGTGCATTGACATCCACGGGGGACCCGGGAAAATGGTGCCCGGGGGGTGAGGGGAGCCATGTTCGCCACCGTCTTGACCGAGGCCCAGATCGAGCGCCTGCACGCCGCGTCGCTTCGTCTTCTCCACCGGGTGGGCGTGCTCGTGCCGCACCCCGAGATGCTCCGCCGGCTCGACGCGGCCGGGGCCCGGGTCGACCACGCCGGCCAGCGGGCCTACCTCGGCGAGAAACTCGTGATGGACGCCCTCGGCCAGGCCGGCAGGCACTTCACCCTCTACGGCCGCGACCTGGCCAAGACCGCCCGGTTCGGCCAGGGCCAGCGCAACTACAACACGAGCGCAGGCCAGGCCATGTGGGTCGACCGGATCGGCGGCCCCCGGCGCTACGCCTCCCTGGACGACGTGGCCGCCGCCACCCGCGCGGCCAACGCGCTCGACTCGATCAACCTCGTCGGCGCCATGGCCGATCCGCAGGAGGTGCCGGTGCGGGTCCGCTGCCTCGAGGTCCTGGCAACACAGCTTCGCAACACGACCAAGCCCATCCATTTCTGGTTCCACGACCGCCCCAGCGCCCGGTTCGTCGTGGAGATGCTCATCGCGCTGCGGGGCGACGAAGAGCGGGCGGCGGACTATCCGCTGTGTTATCCGCTGCTGGAGCCGATCAGCCCCCTGCGGTTTCCGCACCACGGGATCGATCTGCTCTTCGAGACGAGCCGGCTGGGCCTGCCGGTGGTCGTCGGGCCCATGGCCCAGATGGGCCTGTCGGCCCCGGCCACCGTGGCCGGGACCATGGCCCAGGAGAACGCCGAGGTCCTGGCCGGCATCTGCCTCGCGCAGTTGGTGCGGCCGGGCTTGCCCGTCTGCTACGGCGGGATCTGCCACGCCTTCGACATGCGGACCACCCAGTTGATCTTCGCCGGGCCGGAGCAGGCGATCTTCAGCGTCGCCATGACCCAAATGGGCAGGCACTACGGGCTGCCCGTGTACGCCAACGCCGGGCTGACCGACGCGAAGTGCCCGGACGCCCAGGCCGGGCTCGAGGCCGGCATCACGCTCGTCCTGGCCGCGGCCGCCGGCGCCGACGTCTTCGGGCACATGGGCATCTGCGGCGTGGACCAGGCCGCCTCGCTCGACTTCCTCATGCTCCAGGACGAGATCATCCGCTACGTCCAGAGCACGCTCCGAGAGCTGGATTTCTCCGACGACGCGCTCGGGTTGGACGTGCTCGAGGCCCTGGGGCCGGGCGGAACGCTCATCGACACGCCCCACACCGCCGCCCATTTCCGCAAGGAGCTGTGGATGCCCGGCCTCTTGGATCGCCGCTTCTTCCAGGCCTGGCGCGACGCCGGCGCCCAGGACACCGCCGAGCGCTGCCGCCTACGCAAAGAGCAATGCCTCTTGGCCGCCCGGTGCGAGCCCCTCCCCGCCGACCTCGCCGGGACCCTCGACGACGTCGTCGCCGCAGCCCGGCGGGAACTGCTGTAGGGAATTCCAGCCGCAAGCCGAAGGCGTGCGTTCGTTTAGCCGCAAGCCGAAGGCGTGCGCGTGCTCCCAGCGCGCTCGCCTTCGGCTTGCGGCTAAACGACGCGACTTCGGTCCGCTGGCCGGGAAACGCTTATTTCCCCGCGAGCGTCCGGTCGAGCGTCTGCTGCTCGTCCCCCAGGATCTTCTCGATGTCCAGGAGAATCAGCAGCTCCTTCTCGAGCTTCACCAGCCCGGTCAGGTACTCCTTGCCGAGCTTGGCCACCGTCGGCGGAGGCGGGGCGATCTGCTCCTTCTTCACCCGCAGCACCTCGCTCACCGCGTCCACCGTGATGCCGAGCGTCCGACCCTTCGCGTGGATCACCATGATCCGGCTCTCGTCGGTCAGCTCGCCGTCGGGCAGCCCGAACAGCGCTCGCAGGTCGATCACGGGAATCACCGTGCTCCGCAGGTTGATCAGCCCCTTGACGTAGTGGGGCGTCTGGGGAATCCGCGTGATCTCGCTGATGAGGATGATCTCGCGGACCTTGGTAATCTCGATGCCGTAGGCCTCCTCCGCCAGTCGGAAGCTCACCAACTGCAGCGTGCCGTGGCCCTCGGCAAGCGTGGCTTCCAGGGACCCGGTTTCTTCGACAACGGTCGTCATGGCATGTGCCTCGCTGGATGGTTTCGGTGATAAACGGGCCGGGGAGGCGGCCAGCGCACGGGTGGCACGGGCATCTTGCCCGTGCCTCGCGCCGCAGCACTGGCGAGACGCCAGTGCCACCCGGCCGCCTTCCCAGCCCCGGTTCCCAGGGAGACCCCCCGGCTAGCTCCTCGCCCCGGCAAGCCGGGCCGTCGAGCCGGAGGTCGCCCCGATGTTAAACTGCCCCACCATCTCGCGCAGGGCGGTGGCCTGGGCCCCAAGCTCCTCGCTGCTGGAGGCCATCTCTTCGCTCCCGGCCGCGGCCTGCTCCGTCACCTGGGCCACGCCCTGGATCGCCTTCGACACCTCGGCCGCGTTGGCCGCCTGCTGGATCGTCGCCGCGGCGATCTCGGCGATCTTCGCCGCGGTGCCTTCCGCGGCCTTGATAATCTGCTTCAACGACTCGCCGGTCTGGTCGCTCAACTGGGCCCCCTCCTGGACCCGCTGCGTCGATTCCTTGATCAGCGACGAGATCTCCCGGGCCGCCTGGTTCGAGCGCTCGGCCAGCTTGCGGACCTCGTCGGCCACCACGGCGAATCCCATGCCGTGCTCGCCAGCCCTGGCCGCTTCGATCGCCGCGTTCAAGGCCAGAAGGTTCGTCTGGCTCGCGATCTCCGAGATCACCTGGATGATCTCGCTGATCTGCTGCGAGCTGGTGCGGATCTGGCCCATCGACTCGACCGACTTCTGCACGGCTCGCCCGCCGTTTTCGGCCAACTCGTTGGCGTCGCGGGCCACCTTGTTGGCCTGCTCGGCGTTCTCCTTGACCGTCTGCACCGACCGGGCCAGCTCCTCGATCGACGCGGTCATCTGCTCGACGCTCGAGCTTTGGGTCTGGGCCCCGGAGGCCAGCGTCTGCGAGCTCTCGGCAATGACCCGCGAGCCCTCCGCAAACTGGGCGGCGCTCTCCGTGATCTGGGCCACCGCGTCGCGGATGCTGGTCACCACGAGGTTGACGTTGTCGCGCAACTGCCCGTAGGCCCCGGGATAGTCCTTCTCGACGCCCTGGGAGAAATCCTTCTTGGCCAGGCGCTTGAGCACGTCGCCGATGTCGCGCATCGGCTTGACGAAGCCCTCGAGCATGTCGTTCATTCCCGAGATGATGTCGCGGAACTTGCCCTGGAATTTGCCGGCGTCGGCCTTGGTGTCCAGCTCGCCTTCCGTAGCGGCCGTCGCCAGGGCGGTGCCTTGGTCGATCAAGCCGTTGACCGCGTCGATGCAGCGGTTGAGGTTGTTCTTGATCTCGTTGAAGTCGCCGTTGTAGTTGTCGGTGATCTTCGGCGGGATGTCCCCCTTCGAGATCCGGTCGACGTACTCGGCGGCGACGTTCAAAGGACCAATCACCGCGTCCAGGGTTTCGTTGACGCCCTGCACGATCTTGCGGAAGTCCCCCTGGTGCTTCGAGGCGTCGGCCCGGGTCGCGAGCTTGCCTTCCACGGCCGCCTGCGCCAGCTTGACGGCGTCGGCCGACATGGCGTTGACCGCCTCGATGCACTGGTTGAGGTTGTTCTTGATCGTGTTGAAGTCGCCGTTGTAGCTGTCGGTGATCTTCGCCGGGATGTCCCCCTTGGAGATCCGGTCGACGTACTGGGCGGCGACGTTCAAGGGAGCAATCACCGCATCCAGGGTTTCATTGACGCCCTGGACGATCTTGCGGAAGTCGCCCTGGTGCTTCGTAGCGTCGGCGCGCGTGGCCAGTTTGCCCTCCACGGCCGCTTTCGCGAGCACGCCGGCATCGGCCACCAGGCCGTTGACCGCGTCGATGCACTGGTTGAGGTTGTTCTTGAGCTCGTTGAAGTCGCCGTTATAGGTGTCGGTGATCTTGGCGGGGATGTCGCCCTTCGAGATCCGGTCGACGTACTCGGCGGCCACGTTCAGCGGGCCGATCACGGCGTCGAGCGTGGTGTTCACGCCCTCGACGACCGGCCGGAACTCGAGGCTCACCAGCTCCGGGTTGCCGCGGGTCTGGAGCTTGCCCTCGACGGCGGCCTGCGCCAACCGCTTGGCCTCGCCGATCAGCGCGGTGAGCACCTTGGAAATGCTCCTCGCAAGGAAGACGCCCAGCAGAAGCATGGCCACGGCGCCGATGCCGATGGTGGAGAACATCAGCACGGTGGCCGACGTCGTGTCGGTCCCGGCTTGTTGTGTGGCATCGCCACCTAGCTTGGCGCTGACTTTGATGAGCTCGTCCAGCTTCGCAACGCACGCGTTTGAGCTTTCCCGTGAAACCCGGTTGGCAGCGAACGCCTGGTCCTCGAGCGCGGTCACCTTCGCATCCGTGGGGGCGGTCCCGGAAGCCACCAACTGGTCCCGCTCCTTCGAGAGAGCGACGACCTTCTGGTAGTCCCGCTTCCATGTTTCCCAAAGCGCAACGAAATCCTTCCACATCAGGGCCTCTTCGCGCGTTTGCGGAAGCGGCTCGTACATCTTCCATCCCTCGTCGGACTGCTTTTCCCCGGCCTCGATCCGGGTGTATTGGTTCGTGCGGCTCTTGGCATCCAGCATGCGGCTGTTGACCAGGCCGCGCTCGCCGTAACCCACTTGGAACTGCCCCTTGGCAACGAGGTTCAGCGCGCGGACGCTCACCAGGTTGTTATTGCCGATCTGATCCACGTGGCCGCCGAGCTTGCTGATCCCCCGGTAGCCGACCAAACCGACCACCACCGCGATCGCGATGGCCACCCCAAACCCGGCCAGAACCTTGGTCCCGGTCTTCATCTTGGCGAACATACCAGACTCCTCAATAGTTAGAACGATAGAAACGAGTCTCAGGCAACGAAAGCAGGAACCGAAGGAAACGGTCCCCACGTTGTCACGGTTTCTGCAAGCTGCGACACTCCTTGGGCCCAAGGGGCCTTGGTGTATGCGGTCCGTCGACGTGCTTGCCGACGTTCTGGGGCGCGTCCAATCGCCGGTAGATCTGCGCGTAGCTGGCCACCGTCTCGAACAGCGCGTCCAGGCACTGGGGCATCTTCTGGGTCTGCTCCGTGGCCAGAAGCCCTCCGGGCCGCAGGGAGCGATGGAACATGCCGAAAATCCGCAGCCGCTGGGTCTCGTCGAAATGGAGCAAGACGTTCTTGCAGACCACCAGGCTGAAATCCTCCCGCGGCGGCGTCAGCGAGAGCAGGTCGTGCTCGGCAAACGTCAGCTTCGCGCGGATTGCCTCGACCACCTGCACGTGGCCCGGCTCGCCGGCCGGCCGGAAATAGCGCTGGAGGATCGGGGCTGGAATCCGCTTCACTTCCTGCTCGGGGTAGATTCCGGCGGCGATCCGCGGGCCGAACTGGGGATCGACGTCCGTAGCGTGAATCCGCACGTTGCGGAACACGAAGTCCGACATCTGCTCCCGCAGCAGCATGGCCAGCGTGTACGGCTCCGGCCCGTGCGCGCACCCGGCGTCCCAGATGCGGATGAAAGCCTGCCCGCAGAGCGTGGGCAGGGCCTGCTCGATCAACAGCTCGAGCGTCTGCGCGTCGCGGAAGAAATAGGTGAATGCCATCGTGCTCATCGCCCCCTGCGTCTTGCAGGACCAGTCGCTCTTGGGGACCGCAGCCAAGACGGCCGCTCGGGCGGTGCGATTCAAGAGGTCAGCCAGGTGCCGTGTCCGAACAATAGTAGGTCACGAATTCGCGGATGCAGGCAAGGTCACGAGAAAACCGCTCTTTCAGGCCCGCCCAAAGAATGGGGCGACTCCTAAGGGATTGACCTGTAAGGACTAACGTCACGGCGGCTGGCTCGCATCGGGTGGCTGGGGCAGAGCGCAGCGATGCCCCCGTGGCGCCGGAATCGAGGTCACCATTCCTCTCTGCCCCGGGTCGTGAGCACGGCCTTGTAGAACAACTCGATGGCCGTTTCGTTGCCCGACCCCGGCAGCTCGTCGCCGCGGTTCTCCTTGAAGATCATCTGATCGAACGCCGGGTGGACAGGGTGCGCCTAGGGTGGCTTGGCTGAGTCGGCCGGGGATGGTATCCTTGGACGATGGGACGCTCAGCCCAGGCGTGGCTCCCGAGCCCCTCAAGGGAGTCTACGGCGAGAGGAAATGTAAGCCGAACTACAAAAAGAAGTTACAGCTTTGGCGGCGTAGCTCAGTTGGTTAGAGCAGCGGAATCATAATCCGCGTGTCGTAGGTTCGAGTCCTACCGCCGCTACTGGGGGGCATTCGACCAGTCGCGCGACCCCGCATTTCTCGGAACAGCCGGGGGAGCGGGCCACAGGCTGTTCCCGTAGGACGGGTTGGTAACCCGTCCGGGACAAGGACGGATTGACAATCCGTCCTACGGCGGTGAGCAATGCGGGTTAGCGGACCAGCCGGGCGTCGAGCCAGTTGGCATAGTCGAGCTCGTCCGCCCGATCGGCGAAGTCGACCACCAGATCGAGCCCTTGGGCGCCGGTCACGTTGACGCGGATGGAACGCGGGGGCGAGTCGCCGCGGACGATCGGGCTGGTGTGCTTGAGGTGCCCGTCGACGAACACGCGGAACCCGACGCTCCCCCCGCCCGAAGCGGCGTCGTCGACGCCCAGCTCGGCCTGGAACAAGCGGTACTGCCCGGCCAGGGCGCAGGTCAGCCGGGACGCGCTGTGCGTGCCGAGCCCCTTTAGCCACGGGCGGCCCGACGTTCGGAGCATTCCGCCCAGGACGTTCCTGTCGGCGCCGTAGGGCCACTCCAGCTCGAGGAAGGGGACCTGCCGATGACCGGGCTTCAGGTCGGAGAGGTAGGTCACCCGGCCGCCGAGCGGCTGGAGGAAGACCAGGTCGGCGGCCGAGGCCTTCCAGGCCTGGCCCCCCGCAAGCCCGAGCCGGATGGACTTCCCGTCGACGGTCAGGGAGGTGGCCAGCAGCCGGCTGCCGTCGCTCAGACCGGCCCAGGCGCGAAGACCGGCGGCACCAGGGCGCTTTACCAGGGCGGGGTTGTAGACCAGCGCGCGGATTCGGGCCCAATCGACGTCGACGGGCCCGACGCGGCTTTCGACCCGGGCCTTTCCCTCCCGGATCGCGGCGATCGAGCCGGCGATCTCATCGCCGTTGCTGAGCACGAGGCGGTCGGAGCTGCCCGAGGCCGACGCAACGCGATCGACCAGGAGGTCGCGCTCCAGGGGGTCGGCCGGCGCGTGGACGACCACTCCGCACAGCCCGTCTAACGGGATCGACACGGGGCCGACGAGCGCCGACTCGGCGCTGAGCGCGTCGCGCCCTGCGCCGGTGACGTCCGCCACCAGCAGGCTCCCGTCGGCCAAGAGCACCAGCGGTCCCCGGCGGGGCTCGGCGGGCCTCCCCCAGCAAACCAGCTCGGCAGCCGGCAGGGACCGGGGCTTGCCGGCCACGTCGAAGTGGATCTGCCAGTTGGCGTCGACGGCCGACAGCCGGGCACGAAACGGATCGCCTTCGGCGGGCCGCGCCAAGGGACCTTCGGACGGGGAATCGGCGACTCCGGCCGGCGCAAGCGGCGCCCGGCCGAGCAAACCGTGGCTCAGCACGCCCGTCAAAGCCGCCGCCGCCAGCACAGGCAACGAACGGAAGAGCGGGCCTCCCATCGCACCACCCGAAGCCAATGGATCGACTCCGAAGAGAGACTGGTCTTCATACCGGGTGAAAAGCCCCAAGATCAACGCTTGCCGTCACAGCCGCCCCCGGGAGGTCGGCGGCTGCGCCAGCAGGTGGGCCAGCTTGACGGCCGCCAACTCGCGCCGGGCACTGGCCGTCACCTCCGCCAAGGCTTCCTCCAGCTTGGCGTGGCAGTCCTCCGGAAGGCCGCCGCAAGCCGGGATCGCGGCCGTCAGCGGTCCCTCGATCGCCTCGATAATCTCCAAGAGCGAGATGTCCTCCGGAGTCCGCGCCAACGTGTACCCGCCGCCCACCCCACGAGTCGATCCCAAAATGCCGTGGGCCACAAGGCCTCGGAGGATCTGCAACAGGAACCGCTCGGGCATCTTGCCTTCGGAGGCAAGCCGGCTGGAAGGAACCGGGGCCGACGAGTGTGCTTTGGCGAGCTGCAACGTCGCCTGCAAGGCGTAGGACACGGTTCGAGACAGCTTCATGCGAGGCCCCTTTATTCGCCCCCTTATTCGGGAAAGAGTATAAGCACGCGAGTAGGGAAAGTCAAGCAGACCTCCCCGCGCGATGCTTTTCATTCGCCCCAAAAGGCAGTCGAAAAACAGTTAAGGGGTCCCGACCTGTTGCGAAATTGCCAGGCGCCCTCCCGATGATCGCCCCAAATAGGGGGCATTTGGGCTTGCATCCAGGTAGAATAGCCTGACATACGCCTCGCAGTGGTGTAATTATGCCACTCTGACGACGGGACCGGATCGTCAGTCGCCGTGCAGGACGGGTAGGTAACCCGTCCCTATAAGGACGGATTGGCAATCCGTCCTACGCTACGGCGGTGAGAGACGCGGGCTAGCGCCGGGTGGGCGATGGCTCCGGCTGGCCGGGCTGTGCGAACAGGGCGTGCCACGCCAGCATGAAGGCCCCGCAGACCAGGAGGCTATCGGCCACGTTGAAATTGGGCCAAGGCCGGTCGCCGATCATCACGAGGATCCAGTCGCGGACGGCGTAGACCGGGTCGCCGGCCTGATGGCCCGGGTGGTTGATCCACTTCAGGCCATGCAAACCGAGGCGGTCGTAGAGGTTGCCCAAAATCCCCGCGATAATGCAGCCCAGGGCGATGGTCAAGAGCAGGTCGCGAGCCGCCCCGCCGTAAAACAGCCACACGAGGATGCCGATGGCGGCAAGGACGGACAGCGCGGCGAACACCGTTTGCCAGCCCTGTCCTATCCCCCAGAGGGCGCCTTCGTTGAGGCTGGTTTGAAAGCCGACGTAGTTCTCCCAAAGCCACCAGGGAGGACTGGGCGGCATTCCCAGAATGCCGAAGATCCATTGCTTGGTCGCCAGGTCGAGAAGGCATCCTGCGATCGCGATGGAGAAAAACAGCAGGCAGCGGCCCCAGGGAACCGCCCTCATGGCAGGCCCCGCGTTATTGCCGTTCGAGCTGCGACGCGCACTTGACGCACATCGAGGTGTACGGGATGGCATCGAGCCGCTTCCTGGGAATCTTCACTCCGCACTCCTCGCAGAGTCCGTAGGTGCCGTCTTCGATCCGTTCCAGGGCGGCCTCGATGTTCTCCAAGGTGGCTTCCTCGGACTCCATCAGGCTGATCGTGAACTCCTGCTCGAAGTTGTCCGTTCCGAGGTCGGCCATGTGGATCGGCATGCTCGACAGGTCCCCGTTGCCTTCGGTGCGGCTCTTCTTCAAGGTGGCGTCGGCCATTTGGCTCACGTCGCCGCGCAGCCTTGCCCGAAGGGCCACCAGGCGATCCTTGTAGGCCGTCAGGTCTGACTTCTTCAGCGAGTTCATCTCGTTCTCTCCACGGGGGTTGCGTCGGGAGGGCTGCTTCTCGGAGCTGACAAAATTCCCATTGTAGACGCTCGATGGCCGGTTGTCAAACGGCGGCGCTGGCTCCGTCTGGCTTGCCCGGCTTGGACCGCTGCCCTACACTAGCAGCCTGCACTCAACCTACACTGCAATAGCGTTGTCAGAGGGCACGACCATTCGCCACCCCGATGCTTCCTTTCAGCAATGCATTTCCCCCCAATGTGGGGCAGCCTTCGCCCTCGATGAGGTCCGGGTGGCTTGCCCCGCCTGTGGCAGCCTCCTGGACGTGGCCTACGACTGGGACCGGCTCCCGGTGCCCGGCTCCCTTCGAGCCTTCGAGGACCGCTGGGCCGCCCGGTCCGATCCCCACGCCTTCAGCGGCGTGTGGCGATTCCATCCCCTCTTGCCGTTCGCCCCCGTGGATCGGTGCGTGACCCTCGGGGAGGGGCAGACGCTTCTGGTCCCGTCGGAGGGCGTTGCGAAGTACGTGGGCGTGCGTCCCGGGCGGCTGTTCCTGCAGTACGAGGGGATGAACCCGTCCGGAAGCTTCAAGGACAACGGCATGGCGGCCGCCTTCACGCACGCCCGGCTCATCGGCGCCACCCGGGCGGCGTGCGCCTCGACGGGAAACACCAGCGCCTCGCTGGCGCTGTACTGCTCCGTAACCCGGTTGATGAAGGCCGTGATCTTCGTCGGCTCCGGGAAGATCGCCTACGGCAAGCTGTCGCAGGCGCTGGATTTCGGGGCCCTCACCGTGCAGATCGCCGGCGATTTCGACGACGCCATGGCCCGGGTCCAGGAGGTCAGCCGGCAGTTGGGAATCTACCTGGTCAACAGCGTCAACCCCTTCCGGCTGGAAGGGCAAAAGACCATTATGCTCCGCGTGCTCGAGGCACTCCGCTGGGAGGTGCCCGAGTGGATCGTCGTCCCGGGCGGCAACCTGGGGAACTCCAGCGCCTTCGGCAAGGCGTTCGACGAGCTGCACCGGCTGGGCCTGATCGCTCGAATCCCTCGCCTGGCGGTCATCAACGCCAGCGGGGCCAATACGCTCCACCGGTTGGTCTGCCAACAAGGCCTGCGCTGGAACGGCGGCGCCCCGGACCAGAACCTGGTGGCCGAATTCTATCGGCAGATGGATGCCCAAGGGCGAAAGGCCAAGACCATCGCCAGCGCCATCGAGATCAATCGCCCCGTGAACTTGACGAAGTGCCTCCGCGCGCTGGAGGTCTGCGACGGGGTGGTGCGCGAGGCGACCGACCAGGAGATCCTCGACGCCAAGGCCCAGGTGGGCGCAGGAGGGCTCGGCTGCGAGCCGGCCAGCGCCGCCGCCGTCGCCGGGGCCAGGCTCCTGGTCGCCGAGGGGGTCATTGCCCCGGACGACCGCGTCGTGTGCGTCCTGACCGGCCACCAGCTCAAGGACCCTGACGCCACCGTGGCCTACCACACCACCGACCAGGATCTGTTCAACAGGGTCCTCGGCAGCCGGGGCGTGCGCCGCGCCGCCTTCGCCAACCGCGCCGTCGCCGTGTCCAACAACCTCGACGAAATCATCAAGGCCATTCAGCTCTACGGCTAGCAGCAGGAGTGCTCCGATGGCTCGAGTTCGCCTGGCAATCCACGGGGCGGCAGGCCGGATGGGCCAGCGTCTGGTGGCGCTGGCTGCGGCCGACCCCGGCCTCGTCCTGGCGGCCGCCGTCGACTCGCCCAACCACCCCCGCTTGGGCGAGGACGCCGGCGCGGTCGCCGGCATCGGGCCTATCGGCGTGACGCTCTCCGCCGCCTTCGACGTGCCCGCGGACGTCGTCGTCGATTTCTCCACGGCATCCGCAGCCGAGACCCTCCTGGCGACCTGCGTCGACCGCCGGCTCCCCCTGGTCATGGCCACCACCGGGTTGACCGACCCACAGAAGGCCAAGGTGAGCGCCGCGGCCGAGCACGTGCCGTTGGTCTGGGCCCCCAACATGAGTCTGGCCGTCAATCTGACGATGAAGTTGGCCGAGATCGCTGCCCGGGCCTTGGCCGACAAGGACGCCGACATCGAGATTATCGAGCGACACCATCGCTTCAAGGAGGACGCGCCCAGTGGCACCGCCTTGAAGTTCGGCCAATTGATTTCGGCCATCATGGGCCAGACGGTGCACCGGCATGGGAGGGAGGGTCGACCCGGGGCGCGGCCGCACCAGGAGATTGGCTACCATGCCCTCCGAACGGGGGACAATCCCGGCGAGCATACCATCGTCATGGCCATGCTGGGCGAATCGATTGAGCTGACGGTAAGGGCCAGCAATCGCGATTGCTACGCAGCCGGTGCCCTTTCCGCGGCCAAGTTCTTGGTTGGAAAGCCTCCGGGTTTGTATGGGCTCAACGATGTGCTAGGCTTGTGAGACTGGAGAACCTTTCCCGGCAATTCCACATGGAACTTTCCAGAGGCCCTACGCATCCAAGAGACTTTGAGCCATCGGAGCGGTCGGTGCTGCGCGGCGACGGGCTCAACCTGAAATGGGGGGTGAGTGACGCTTGGCAGCGTCAAAAGGCTCGTAGGTTTCATGGTCGCACGCGGTTAGAGCGGCCGAACGGTTGAGAGTAGGGTATCATGCGGGCCGAACGAGGGGATTGAAACCTCCGTTTGCGTAAGCTATAAGATGTAGATAGTTTGGATCATCTCGACATCGGGTTATTTGACCTTGGCGTTCCTGATTGAGGAGGATGCGCAGCGGTCGGCCCGGGGGTGTTATGCCCGGGTGGTCTGCGGGCGCCGGAGGATAAGCGAGGTTCAAGGATCGACGTTCGAGGGCTGCTTCATAAGGGCATTGAGCGAATCCAAGGGAGGCGTACTGTGAGGAAGATCGCGATTCATTGTTGTGTCGCGGCAGGGCTGCTGGCGACGTGGGCCGTCTGGTCCGGTCCGTCTGCGTATGCGGAGCAAGACCTGTACAGCAGGTCGTTGGAGACGGTTCTGGC
>Ga0315290_10000924_pt1 | contig 19869 bp, 15 predicted proteins | sample YL17G12_0_MG_FD_203627 | JGI IMG/M metagenome (GOLD analysis project Ga0315290, IMG submission 203627) | Sediment microbial communities from Yellowstone Lake, YNP, Wyoming, USA - YL17G12_0 | ecosystem: Environmental > Aquatic > Freshwater > Lake > Sediment | place: USA: Wyoming | collected... | reverse complement strand
GGAAAACCATTGCCGAAGAAATGGGGATCCCCTACGCGACGGTCGCCGATTGCCTGCGGGAGTGGACGGGAAAGCAGCCCTCGCTGCAAAGCTTGACACGGGGGCAGCGCTTTCGGATTGAGAAAGACTATTTCCGCTTCCTCGAAGAGGGGAAATCTCTGGGGCAAACCATGGCAGAGATTGCGAAGGAGACCGGCTTCGACCCCTGGCAAGTTGCGCGCTATCTCGATTTGCTTCACGATGGGGAACAAAGGCTAAAAAAGGTGCCGCAGGTCACCGATGACCAGCGGGAAGCCATCCTCAACGGGTATGGCGATTATTTGGCCGCCCCCTCCCCGCCTGGCCCCTTCCTGCACGATGTGTTGAAGGAGAAGGCGGGGGGCACGGACAAGCAGGTTTACAAAGTCCTTCTCTCCTACCGTCTCAGCCGTCTCCGGGAAATCCAGGCAAGACCGGAATGATCAATATATAACGTCCATAAATTTAATAGGACGCAGGTTTTCGCAGATAACCACAGATAGTTATTTTCTTTTTGGTTTATCCTGATAATCCGTATTCATCCGTGTCCAAAAAGTAATTTCCTATACATTTAAATTGTAAAAATCTATTTGGCCAATATTTGAAATCCATTTTCTTGGGCAATTCGTTCACCCCTCTTCACCGCAATACTCACCGCCGGTTGTGTACGAGAGTGATGGGGTCTTGAAATATAAATACATAAGTAAGCTACTAAGGAGTCCATAATTGACCGGGCATATTCTTCCAAAATCTCCCCTGACCCCTCTTTTCCAAAGAGGGGAAATTCCTCCCTTTTGTAAAGGGAGGGAAGGAGGGATTTAGTCTTCAGTGTCTATATAATTATGGACTGACTAATAAGTCTCGACAAGATATTCAGGGGGCGGAAAGTGCAGGCCCAAAGAGATATAAGCATCAATGCTGCTCACATGAGTCATGGATATACCTTGAAAGAAATTGCGGATTATTTACGAATTCACTATACCACCGTCAGCAAGGTGATAGCGAAGGCAGCGGCAGGCAAAAAATGATATTTCAATTCCTGACCCTTGATTCCGAATGACTATTTCGGTAATTCCGATTGACATTCCAAGCGTTGAGGGTGCCATGATTGCCGAGGACAAGCTGAGCGTTGACTTGAGCGATGGCCAGACCATCTCGGTTCCCCTCACCTGGTTTCCTCGACTCGTTCATGCTACACCGGGGGAGCGCAAGAACTGGAGGCTGATTGGTAAGGGACAAGGAATCCATTGGGAGGGCCTCGACGAGGATATTAGCGTGGAGGGGTTATTGGCCGTGGGGGAATGGGGACGCCCTTAAATAATTCAATTGACGGCCAGAAGCTGTTGTGATAGAGAAGAAGCTATGCCGAGATCCGCTCGCTTAGATGCTCCCGGAGTTTTACACCACATCATTATTAGGGGAATTGAGCGTCCCCCTATTGTGGCCTCCTCATGATCGGATTGAATTGTTGACGCCGAAGAAATCCGAAGAGTTGGCTATTGAGGTAATTTTCCATACATGGATACGAGGAGAGGATGGAATGAAAAAGAGAGAAATTCACGGCTATGCCGGAAAGATTCTGCGGGTGGATTTAACGACTGGAAGCATTTCTTACGAGCCCACAATCACATATGCTCGAGAGTGGCTGGGCGGGGCTGGGATCAATCAGTGGCTTCTTTATCAGGAAGTCAGGCCCTGGGCGACTCCCTATGCGCCAGCCAATCGCCTTGCCTTCGGAGTCGGCCCCCTGGTTGGAACTCTGGCTCCCGGAGCCTCGAGGATCTCGGCGGACTCCAAGAATGCGTACACTTTTGGCGTGGGCAGCAGCAATTCCGATTCCCACTTTGGGCCGGAGCTAAAGTTTGCGGGCTATGATAATTTAATCTTTCAGGGGAAGGCGAGAAAGCCTGTTTATCTGTGGATAAAAGATAGTCAAGTGGAGATCCGGGATGCGACCCATCTATGGGGGAAAACCACTTGGGAGACCGTGTCTTCCATAAGACAGGAATTGGGTGATGAAAGGATCCAGGTTGTTTCGATTGGGCCGGCCGGGGAGAATCTCGTTCGGGGGGCTTGCATCATCGCTGATCGAGGCCGCGCTTTCGGAAGATGCGGCTTGGGGGGGGTCATGGGGTCGAAGAACCTAAAAGCGGTGGCCGTGCGGGGAAAAGGCGAGGTGCAAGTCGCCGACTCCTCCCGATTTATGGGAGCTGTGGATAGCCTGTTAAAGCGCTTTTCGGAGTCCAAGCGAACCACCAGGGCTTTGAAATATGGGAGTCCGGGGGCGGTTACCCGCAAGCAAGAAGTTGGCGGCATCCCCTATAAAAATTTTCAGTCCCTCGGGCTTCCTGATGAAGCGTTCAAAAAATTCAATCTGGATGACCTTCAAAATGATTACATGGTGAGGAATGTTGGCTATATGGCCTGTCCGGCTCCTTGCGGCCGTTTCTTTTGTGTTGACCAGGGTCCCTATGCCGGGTTGAAGACCGAGGGGTTTCAGTTTGCGGCCCTGGCCGATTTTGCCGGGAAGCTGGCAGTGGAGGACCCTGTATTTACGATTAAAATCAATAGCTACTGCAACCAATTGGGTCTCGATATTGAAAATGTAGCGGGGGCCATTGGCTGGGCCATGGAATGTTACCAGAGAGGGATCCTAAAGGAGGCTGATCTGGACGGCTTCAAGCTGGAGTGGGGGGATGCACCGGCCGTGTTAGATCTGACCCGAAAGATCGCCTATCGGGAAGGAATTGGGAACATATTGGGAGAAGGCTGCGCCTATGCTGCCGATCTCATCGATAAAGGCAGTGAATATTTTGCCATGCACATGAAAAAACAAGATTTATACGAGGTCATTAGGGGCGCTGTGGGCTGGGGGCTCGGGGCCTGCGTTTCCACGAGGGGCGGTGGGCACACCACAGGGTCTCCTAGTCTTGAGGCTTCCATGGTTGTCGATGAAGAGGTGGCCGAAAGAGTTTATGGGGTTCGCACCATTAATCAGCCTTTGGAATACGAAGGAAAAGCCAAGCTGGTCTGGTACTTCGAGAGATTGCATAGAGTCAATAATTCCTTGGGTATTTGCCACTTTACGAGCAGCTGGTCAGACCCCATTTATCCTGGTTTTCCGGAGATAGCCGAGCTATACTCAGCGGCTACCGGACTGGAAACAACGGACGACGATCTAAAAACAGCCGCCGCCAGGATCCTCAATGTTGAAAAAGCATTCAACCTATTAAATACCGATTTAAGCCGAAAAGACGATTATCCGCCTCCTAGGGATTTACAGGAGCCTATGCCCTCGGGATCGGCGAAGGGCTGGAAAATTGAGAGAGAGAAGTGGGATCAGTTGCTGGATGAGTATTATGAAATGAACTACTGGGATAAAAAAACCTCTTTCCCCACCAGGAAGTGCCTGGAAGACTTAAATTTGAAAAAAGTCGCCGATGATCTAGAAAAAATAGGGAAAATCGGATAATCATGAGGGAGGAAAAAAGCATGAATAGAGAGGATTCTAATCCGCTTACTCGTAGGGAGTTTCTTTGTTGGACGGGAATGGGATTGACAGCTATGGGCTTGGCCACCTTTCCCGGGTTGGGGCATGGTCAAGAGGGGAAACCTAAATACGGGGGAAGGCTCCGGATCGGCGAACGGTATGGTTCTACGGGACTGGACGCGCATAAAAACCAATTTTTCATGGATTATCAGAATTATTGCCTCATGTATAACGCTCTTACCCAGATGGGCATGTCCCCGGAGATGAGAATCTATCCCGAGCTGGCGAAGTCGTGGGAGATTTCTAAAGACGGGAGAGAGTATATTTTTGCTTTGCGCGAGGGAGTAAAATTTCACCATGGTAAAGAGCTGGAGAGTGGTGATGTGAAGTACTCCATAGAACGAGTGATGGATCCCAAGACTCGATCCCCTCGAGCATCTGCTTACATATGGATTGATTCAGTCAGTGCCAAGGATAAATATCATGTTAAGTTCAGTTTGAAAGAACCCTTTGGCCCCTTTTTGGCTACCTTGACGATCCAGAATTGTCCGATCATTCCCGCCGGTACGGAACCTGCCGGGACGAAACCTGCCCCGGGCACTGGGCCGTTCGTGTTAAAGTCTTTTGTGCCCAATGAAACGACTGAATTTTCCCGGTTTGATCAATCCTGGGAGGTGGATGAGAAAACTGGCGACCGCCTTCCCTATTTGGAGGGCATCCACTCGAGAAAGATCGTGGATGAAATGGTCCGTTGGACGGCTTTAAGAGCCGGCGATTTGGATTGGATTATTAACCCTCCCTACAAAGCGGTTCATTTAGCCATGAAAGATCCGGAACCCGGAATCGTAGCCGCCACCACTCGACCCGCGGGAACGGTGTTTATTTATTTCAACCTCAGCAAACCACCTTTTGACAACCTCAAGGTTCGCCAGGCTGTGGCCTATGCCATCGATAAAGAAGAGCTCATCACCGCAGGGCTTTGGGGGTTCGGGGAGCCAGTTAACAATCAGCCTTTCCTGAGTCGCTCAAGAATGTTTATCCCCATAAAGGATAGAGAGGTGGATTTGAACAAAGCCAAACAGCTCCTCTTGGAGGCGGGATATGCCAGAGGGTTTAGCACAGAATTTTTGCAGGACCAAACCACGATGTATTTAAAATCAAGTGAATATGTCGCGGGGGCGCTGAAAAAAATCGGGATAGACGCTACGGTAAAAGTCCTGGATCGAGCCGCTTGGACTCCCAGTATGAGAAAGGGAGAATTCAGTATCTCGGTGAGAGGGGATAGTGAAAGGCTCGACCCGGACGATGCCTTTTATCTTTACTTACATTCGGGTGAGATTGGGAAAAATAATTACTCAAGATATGTCAATAAAGAACTCGATTCCTTGCTGGAGAAGGGCCGCACCACCTGGCACTGGCAAGATCGTGTACCCTATTATAAAAAAATAATCGAGATCATAAGAGAGGATCTCCCGATCCTATTCCTGGCCAAGCAGAAGAATCCCATCGCTTACCGAGATTATGTGAAAGGTTATGTGGGCGGCGTGGGCGGATGGTTTAGTTACTATGGCGGAGGGATGAAAAAGACCTGGATCGATAAGTAGGAGGACGGAAAATTTTATAAACGGGGACCGCGACGATGAAAGAAGATAAGATGATTCTGGATACCAAAAGCTGCACCGGATGCAGGACCTGCGAGATTGCCTGCTCCTTCCATCACCAGGGAAGTTTCAGCCCGGGGGTTTCCAGTATAGAAATTGTGGACCGCTGGGAAGAACTGGGTTTCGCCGTTTCCTTCTACCAAAAAGATCAGGGGGGACATCGGTCCTGTGACGGATGCCGGGGGTTCGATGAGCCCCTTTGCGTGAAATATTGCAGCGTCCTCATGCGGGAAGAGTTAAGGGCGCTGCTGAAAATGAGCCTTTCCAGGAGGGACGATTCCTGACCAATCCCCATCCCACTTTATATGCTTCCCTCCCGCAGACTCCAGGTAAGGGTTTGGGGGTAACCACCAGACCATGGGGAGGAGATCAGCGATCAAGCTTTATCCAACCGTCCCGCCGCTAAATGATCGCTTCTATTGCCCCCCTTCAAGATTTACAAGCGAAGAAATCTCATTATGAATCCTGGAATTGTGATCACGGGTTGGGGTAGCATATCGGCCTTAGTATTCTTATACCGGTCTATGGCCAATTCGATCGTGACGGGGAAAAGGAGTAATCGATCTATGGCGCACTGTCCGGTGCTATCATCGTCGCCGCTGGGAGCGGCCTCGGCGGCGCTGGTGCCGCTCGGGCTGGGCGTGTGGTGGCAGGTTCGCGGACGGCGGGCTTAAGATGGGACTGCGCCGGAAAGAGCCAACTGTTTTCATCATTGTCATTCTGACCTTTGGGGTGTTGTTCTATTTTGTAGCCTATCCCCTCTATGCTGTCTTCCGCGAGAGCGTAATGAACGAGGCGGGAAAGTTTATCGGCCTGGCCAACTATATCCATTTCATCCAGAACGAATACTTCCGCCAGGTTTTTTACAACACGCTCTTCATCTCCGTGATCGCTACCGCAGGGGCGGTGATCATCGGGACGATCTTCGCCTACGGGATGACCCGCACGGACCTCCCCCTGAAGTCCCTCTTTATGATCACGGCCATCCTGCCCATGATCACTCCCCCCTTCATCAATGCCTTTGCCCTCATCCTCCTCCTGGGGAGAAACGGGGTGATCAATGTGTTTCTGGACCGTTGGCTGGGAGTGAAATGGGTCATCTACGGCTATCATGGCGTGATCCTCTCGGAGATCCTTACCACTTTTCCCCTGGCGTACCTGATCATTTCCGCCGCGCTTAGCGGCCTGGACAGCACGCTGGAAGATTCGGCCCAGGATCTGGGAGCGAAGCCCTGGACGGTCTTGCGTACCGTAACTCTCCCCTTGATCACCCCCGCCATCATGGCCGCCACGCTGATGGTCTTCATGACCAACCTCAGCGCCTTCGGGGCCCCGGCTTTGCTCGGGGGCGGGATCTCCGTACTGGCCGTGGAGTCGGTGATTCAAACGCTTGGCGTACTGGATTGGGGCATGGGAACGACTCTGAGCGTAATCCTCCTCATTCCCTCATTTCTCCTCTTCTACTTCCAGAATTGGTACCGGGCCAAAAGATCTTACGTGACCATTACCGGCGCCCCGGCTCCTACCGAGATCCGCAAAACTCCCTGGAGGGCCAAGGGCCCCATCCTGGCCTTCTGCCTTTTTCTGTCTGCGATCATTCTCATCACCTATCTGGTGATCTTCCTCGGGGGGTTCTCCAGGGTCTGGGGGGTGGACGGCTCTTTCACCCTCAATCACTACCGGCTTGTTTTTACCAATACGCTCAGGTCCATCACCAATAGCGTAATTCTCTCATCGATCGGAGCGGTTATGGCCACAATCCTTGGGCTCCTGATCGCCTATCTCCTCGTTCGCCAGAATTTCCTGGGGCGGAAGGCAATGGACTTTTTGGGGACCCTTCCATATGCCGTGCCCGGCACCATGATGGGGCTGGGGTTTGTGGTGGCTTTCAACCAAGCCCCGTTGATCCTGACGGGAACGGCCTTCATCATCGTCCTGGATTATGCCATCCGCCGGATGCCCTTCGGCCTGCGCTCGGGGGTCTCCACCTTGAAGCAGATCGACGTGGCCATGGAAGAGGCCTCGGCCGACCTGGGTGCTCCCTGGTTTACCACCTTCCGAAAGATTGTGCTGCCCCTGATGAAGCCGGCTTTCATCGCCGGGATTACCTTTGCCTTCATCCGCGCGATCACCGAATTGACTTCCACCATCTTTCTGGTTACCCCCCGATGGAGAGTGATGGCTGTGGACATATACAATATGGTAGAATCAGGGGCGCTGGGGGCAGCGGCGGCGATGTCCACCTTGCTCATGGCCATCGTGGTCATCATCCTGGTAATCATCTACCGGGCGACGGGGGCAACGGCTTCCATGTTCCGGATGTAAAAAAAGATTTTCACCGCAGAGCACGCAGAGATCGCAGAGAATAAATAGCGTAAAAAGGCAAAAGACGGGGAAAAATTCGAATTTTGATTTCTATTCCAGCTCAGCGTCCTCTGCGAGCTCTGCGGTGAACAGCGGTTTGGATGGGCGATTTCATGGCCGAAAAGGGGATTGCGGTTTCTCTGCGTCATGTGACCAAGAGTTTTGGGAAGGGGGAGAGCCGGGTCGTGGCCGTCAATGATTTTACCTTCGCTTTCCCCCCCGGGAGACTTACGACCCTACTGGGCCCGAGCGGCTGCGGCAAGACGACCGTCTTACGATGCCTGGCCGGTTTTTATGAACCGGAACGGGGCGATGTATTCATCGGGGGCCAAAGGATCAACGACCTTCCGCCCTATAAGCGGCCGACAGGAACCGTCTTCCAGCATTACGCCCTTTTCCCCCATATGACCGTCTTCGAGAATGTGGCCTACGGATTGAAGATCAAAAAAATGCCCCCGGCGGAGATCCAAAAGAAGGTCTCCCAGGGCTTGGCCCTCCTCCAGCTCACCGGCATGGAGGACCGCAGCCCCAATCAGCTCAGCGGCGGCCAGCAGCAGCGGGTGGCGATCGCCCGGGTCCTGGTGAACGAGCCCGAGGTCTTGCTCTTCGATGAACCCCTGAGCAACCTGGACGCCAAACTCCGGGTTTACATGCGCGGGGAGATCCGGGCTCTCCAGGAGAGGCTGGGGATTACGACCCTTTACGTCACCCATGACCAGGAAGAGGCCATGTCTATTTCCCACACCATCGTGATCATGAATAAGGGGAATATCGAACAATCTGGAACCCCCCTGGAAATCTACCGCCAGCCCCAAACCCCCTTTGTCGCCGAGTTTATCGGGACGACAAATTTCTTAAAAGGCGAAGTGGCGCAGGTCGATGACCACTCGATTCAGGTGAGCGTGCATGGGGTGATCATTTCTATCCCCTTGGCGGGCGGGCCGGATCAGAAATTCGGACAGCCCGGCAAACCGGTTCTCGTGGTCTCCAGGCCCGAGATGATCCGGTTTGCCGAGGGGGAAGAAGAAGGGAGGTTGTCGGGAAAGGTGAAGGAAGCCTTTTTCCTCGGCTCCGTGGTCCGCTACGTGGTCGAGATGGACAATGGAGAGCAAATCCACGTGGATGAGCCTAATCCCAAACAATTTCGGGGGAAAGGATCATCCGTGCATTTGATCCTGGATGAAGAAACGCTGCATGTTCAAGCAGCGGAGAACCTAGAGCGGCAGGGAGGCTCCTTTTGAAAATCCCCCCTCGCCCCCCGAAGGTGTGAAAAGTTTTTCCTGGCTCCAAATTGCAGGGCTGGAAACAACATTCCATGGGCTTCCCCGGTTCGGGAGCCAGATGGCGATTCGTTTGGCATCATGAGGCAGTCTTCCTTCCGTAGATCAGGCGGGAAGAAGCACCCCGCCTCCCTTTGCGGAGACAGGGTTGAATCTTCTGTTAACGTTTCCTCCCGCCGATGCTGCCCGCGCTCATCGCCACCTGGCTCCCGAACCACGATTACGGTGGGATGAGGAAAGGATTTTTTCACAGCTTCCCTTTAATAGAGGGGGTTTGGGGGAATTTGAATAAAAGAAAATCATTCTCAGTGTTCTCCGTGTCTCTGTGGTGAATGATAAGAAAAGGAGGGATCCGACATGCGGGATGTCATCATAGGCCTTTTGCTTCTGAGTCTGTCCTGCCTAAGTTTTCCAGCATTTGCGGCTATTTATGATGTAACGCTCCAAGCCGGCGTGGATTTCCAGAAGGCTTCCGAAGGGATTTTGGCCGTGATTAATGAAAACAAACAAAAAAATACTGATACCGAGGCTTTTCATCTGGGGGCCTATTTTAAAGCCTGGAATTCTTTTGCCAGTATGATAAAAGTCTTAAAGCAATGGGCAGATCCTGCCTATAGCAAAACCATCGGTTTCGGGGAACGGAACGCCCAGAACTATTTTAAAGAATTCCGCAAAAGACAAAAAGAAATGAAAATGGACGAACAAACATTGATGGCGATCACCGAGGTGAGATTCGACAAGGTCAAGCCGGAAATTGACGAATGGGAAACGAAAATCAAGAATGAAGAGGAGGAATAAAACTAGGGATAGTTTGCGTAATCAGATTCGATGTGGCAATTTTCCCATCCTATCGATTCCCATCTCTTGCCGGCCCTGACCCCTCCCTAACCGATGGCTACCCCTAAACCAATGATGATGATCTGTAAAAAGTCTAAAAAGACGTATTCCCGTCATTCCGGCGAAAGCCGGAATCAAGTTAAGCCCCCTCACCCTTCCCCTCTCCCCCGCAAACGGGGGAGAGGGCGGGGGTGAGGGGGAAGAATAAAAAAGGAAATTCCTATACAATCAAGTTATTTCAAATACTTATAAATTCTCTGGACTCCGGTTTCCACCGGAGTGACGACTTTTTACGAGAACATCAATGATTAAGTGACAACGTTCAGGACATCGTTCGCAAGAAAAATACTCACAACATCGTTCAGTCGCATATTTCCTTCTGTTTGAACGATTACCCCTTGGATTAGTTCTAAGCGTGCATTTATGCGGCTTCTGAGAGAGAGTCGTATCGTTCCTAACAGCCTTAACCGCTTTATTGCGAACGATGTCCTGAACGCTAATTTTGAACGATGTCCTGAACGTTGTCAATTATGACTTATAACCTATCATCCGGCGAGGGTGGGGGTTCGGGCGCCCGAACTTTTATTGGGAGATATAGGGGAGGGGCCAGATGCGGAAGTAATCGCGGATGCGCACCCACACACCGACCAGGCCCTCGGGCTTTAAGATGATAAAGAGGATAATCAGCAGGCCAAAGGTGAAATCCTTGACGGGCCCGAGGTAGATGGTGATGTTGGGGTCGTAGCGCTGGGCTAATATGGAGACCCCCACGTTCAAGAACTCCGGCACCATGGTGACGAAAAGAACTCCGAACACCGTTCCCAGCAGGCTCCCCAGCCCGCCGATCAAGACCATGGCCAGGAACTCGATGGATTTCAGGAAGGTGTAATCCTCGGGAATCGCGCTCCTTTGTAAAGCGGAGAAAAGGGCCCCGGCCATACCGGCGTAAAAGGAGCTGATGGCAAAGGCAAGGAGCTTGTAGCGAAAGACGGGGATGCCGATGATCTCCGAGGAAACGTCGTTGTCCCGGATGGCGATAAAAGCCCTGCCGATCTTGGAGCGGTTGAGATTCTTCAGGCCCCACATGAAGAAAGCGGCCAGAAGAAAGAGAAAGTAGAAATAGGCGTAATGCTTCCCCAGCGGTAGGCCGAATAAATTCGGAGTGGGGAGCTCGATCCCCCGAATCCCCCGGGTGAGATTTTCCCAGTGGATGATGGCATATTCGATGATAAACTGGAACGCCAGGGTCGCCACCATCAAGTAAAAGCCTTTGATGCGCAAGGATGGGATGCCCACGAGCAGGCCCAAGCCGGCGGCCACCAACCCGGCGCAGAGGACGCTGAGGATTAGGGGCACTCCAAAATGGGTGATCAGGAGAGCAGAGGTATAAGCCCCTACCCCGAGGAAAGCCGCATGTCCCAGGGAAAGGAGGCCTGTAAAGCCGATGAGCAAATTTAGGCCCAGGGCCGCGATCAGGTTAACCAGCACTAAATTGAGAATGTAAAAATTATATTCATTCCAATAGAGGGGGGAGATTCCGACCAGGATGAAAAAGATAACCAGGAAAAATCGTTGGAAGCGGGTGCGGAAGATGCGCTCGTCCTGCCGGTGGCTGAAGATGGCGGTAGAGGCGAAGTACTGGTTGTAGAGGTCGGATAAAGGTTTCAAGGCAGCACCTCGGCGATGGCGACCTGACCCTTGAAAGCGGAGATCCGCCCATCCTCATAGCGGATCTGCACGTCTAAGGGGTGTTCCTTCTTCGGCTGGTATAGGTCCTGGATGAGAGGTTTGTAGCGTTCGTAAATCAACCCCCGCCGCACCTTGCGGGTGCGGGTCAGCTCTTCATCGTCCGGATGGAGCTCTTTGAGGAGGATGGCAAATTTGCGGACCCGCATGTTTTGGGGAAACCGCTGGCAGAGCTTGCGGACCTCCTCCCCCACCCGCTCGTAAACTTCCGGCCTCTGGGAGAGATCCTGGTACGTCGTGTAGGAGATTCCCCGCTTTTTGGCCCAATTGCCCACATTCTCCAGGTCGATGGAAACGATGGCCGTAACATAGGGTTGATTCGCCCCGCAGATTACCGCCTCCTTGATATAGGGGCTGAACTTCAGCCGGGTCTCGATGTCCTGGGGCGCGAAGCGCGTTCCATCCGTCAGGGTCATGATATCTTTGAAACGGTCAAAGATGTAAAGATGCCCGTCCTCCCCAAAATATCCGGCATCCCCGGTGCGCAGAAAGCCGTCGGGCATGAACGCTTCCCGGGTGGCTTTCTCATTTTTATAATAGCCGAGCATGATGGACTTGCCCCGGACCATGATTTCTCCCTGTTCGGAGAGCTTCACTTCCACTCCGGGAATGGGCACCCCCACGGTCTCCGGCCGCACATCCCCATCTCGATGCGTCGTCGTGATCCCGGCGCATTCGCTCTGGCCGTAAACCTGCCGGATGTCAATGCCCAAAGACTTGAAATACTTGAACACCTCCGGGGAGATCGCCCCACCACCGGTAACGGCCATCTTCACCCGTCCCAGGCCCACCCGGTTGCGCAAGGGCCGGAGGACAGTGAAGTGAAGGAGATCCGTTAAGCGCTTCAACCTCCACCCTGGGTTTTTCCCGGCCAGTTCCATCTCCGTGCGCTTCAGGGCCAAGCGGAAAGCCAATTGATAGAGGCTTTTTTTTAGAGGATCCGCGTTATCCATGGCCGCCTGGATGACGGAGACCAGGTCCTCCCAGCGTGAGGGCGTTCCGCCGAAGTAAGAGGGCTGGAGCTCGATGAGGTCGCGGCGGAGGGTTTCGGGTTCCTCGGGAAAGTTATAGCAGGCTCCGCTCATCAGCCAACGGACCACGGCGTAGAGCTGCTCGCCGATCCAGGGCAGGGGGGCTAAGGAAAGAAGCTGATCGTCAATCTCCATCGGGACAACTTTGCCGTAGTTCTCGCCGGCGAAGAGAAGGTTCTCGTGGCTGAGGACGGCCAGCTTCGGCAGGGCTGTCGTCCCGGAAGTCGTAAGCATCATGGCCGGGGCGTCAGGCCGCATGGCCTGGGCGGCACGGTGGAGGAAATCGGGTTGACTCTTACTCTCTCGGGCGCCAATCTCCAACACTTTCTCGAACCGCTGTAAGAAGGGATGCTCGGCGTAGTAGTGGCTCATTCCTCTCGAATCCCAGACGATGACGCATTTCACCGCCCCGGCGATTTTGGGCCAGACTTTGAGGATCTTATCGACCTGCTCCTGGTCGCTGAGAACGACGATGCGGGCGTCGGAGCCCGTGATGAGGTAAAGAACCTCTTCAGCCAGGCAGTCGGGGTACATTCCGGTGATCACGCCCCCGGCGGCGATGGCCCCGAATTCGGCAGTGATCCATTCCGGCTTATTGTCCCCCACCACCGCCACGGTTTCTTTCTCCGCCAATCCCAAAGTTTTCAGGCCGAGCGCAAATTGTTCGACCTCTGAAGCGAATTTCTGCCAGGGAGTGGGCGTCCACACCCCGTAACGTTTTTCCCGCAGAGCCGGGCGCTGGGGAAATTCCTGCGCATTCCGGATCAGGAGTTCAATCAGATTCTGCGCCAAAGGCCCTCCTCAAATTTCCTTCCTTCGTCCTAGGTACGCTTCGATCACCCGGGGGTTTTGCTGCACTTCTTTCGGCGTCCCCTCGGCGATCTTTTCCCCGAAGTTCAGGACGGTTACTCGATGGGATAGGTCCATTACCGCCGAGAGGTCGTGTTCGATCCAAGCAATGGTCACACCCAGGTCCCGGTGGATGTCCAGGATGTAGCTGGCGATGTCTTCCTTCTCTTCCACAGCCATCCCGGCCATGGCTTCGTCGAGGAGAAGGAGCTTGGGCTTCATGGCCAAGGCTCTGGCCATGTCCACCCGTTTGCGCACCCCCAGCGGCAGGGTGTCTACGATGGTATAGCGCACGCCGGAGAGGCCCATGAAATCGATGATTTCCTCCTCGATCTCCTGACGATGGCGCAATTCATCGGCCACGGCGGACGGCCACCGCAGGAAACTTCCCAGCAAAGAGGAGCGCATCAGGAAGTGGCGGCCGAGCTTGATGTTATCCAGCACGGACATCCCGCGGAAGAGCTCCACTTTCTGGAAGGTGCGGGCAATTCCCCGCTCGGCGATGGTGTGGGGATGCAGCGAAGTGATGTCTTCCCCCTGGAAGAAAATCCCTCCCTGCTGGGGCCGGTAGTGGGCGTTGATGCAGTTCAGCAGGCTGGTCTTGCCAGCGCCGTTGGGACCGATGATGGCGGAGATCTCCCCAGCTTTCACGGAGAAACTCACTTCGCGGAGGACTTTGACCCCACCGAAAGAGAGGTCCAGGTTCTGAATTTTTAGAAACCCATCTCGATCTTCTACAGCCATCGCTTCCTTCGCTTGTACCGTTTCGCGTCCTGGTAACTCCTGCGCTCCTTGGCACCGGTGCCCAGGTAGAATTCCCGGACGTCTTCGTTATCCAGGAGCGCCACTGCCGGGCCGTCGAGAACCACCCGCCCGTTCTCCAGGACATAGCCATGGTGGCCGATGGACAGGGCGGCGTGGGCATTCTGCTCCACCAGGACAACCGTCAGGCCCTCTCGGTTAAGTTGCTGGATGATGCGAAAGAGCTCCTCGGTGACCAGAGGAGCCAATCCCAAAGAGGGTTCGTCGAAGAGGAGGATCTTAGGCCGGGTCATCAGGGACATGCCGATGGCCAGCATCTGCTGCTCCCCCCCGGAGGTGTAGCCCGCTTTTTGATTTCGCAGGTTTCTCAAGACGGGGAAATACCTGAAGACTTTCTCCATGTCTGCCTTCACTGCCCCATCCCAGCGGGAGTAGGCCGCTGCGGCTAAGTTTTCTTCGATGGTCAGGTACCAGAAGACCGGGCGGTCCTCCATCACGTACGTTAGCCCGTATCTTTTGATGATGTCCGTGCTGTCCAGTCCCCGAATGGAAGAGTTCCCTACCGTTATGTCCCCTTCAATGATGTCGCCTTCGTACAGGTCCAGCATGCCGCTGATGGCCCGCAGCAGCGTGGTCTTCCCAGCACCGTTGGCTCCGATGATCACGGAAATCTCTCCCGTGGCTGCTTTCAGGGAGACCCCGTTGAGGATGGAGATGACGTCATGGTAGACGACCCGGAGGTTTTCAACGGAGAGCATCTCAAACCCTCTCGATCCGCACAGTCCCGAAAAGTCCATACGGACGGATGAATAGGACAATGAGCAGAAGAAGATAAGGAGCGACGTCCTTGAAACCCACGAGCCCCAGGGGCTCGATGTAACTGCCCACCAGGGCCTCGCAGAGGCCCACGATCAACCCGCCGATCAGGGCCCCGCCGATGCTATCCATACCGCCGATCAGCACGACGGGGATCGCCCTCAGCCCGGCGATCCCCGTCAAAAAGGAGAGGGCGCCAAAGTTGGAGATCATCACCCCGGCCACTGCGATGCACATGGAGCTCAAAGCCCAGACCATCAGGAGAATGAAACGGGCATCGATGCCGAAGGCCATGGCCTTCGCCTGGCTTTCCGAGGTGGCCCGGATGGCGACCCCCCAGCGGGTACGGAAAAGAAAGAAGAGAATGAACCCAAAGGTGACAACCGATAACAAACCAGCCCAGACCCGTTCCGAGGGAAAGAGCAGGCTGCCGAATTCCAGGCTGGTATCTGGAAGTTCCAGAGAGAATGAATAGGAATGGGCTCCGAAAATCAGCTGTACGGAGGATCGCAGCACGCTGGCCAGGCCGAGGGTAATGATGGTCATCGAGAGGGCCGAACGCCCCAGAAGCGGCTTGATAGAAAGGCGCTCGATGATCGCTCCCATGGCCCCCGCAGCTAAAAGCCCCAGAGGAAGGGCGAGAAGGAATGGAAGGTGCAGGTCAAAGAAGAAAATGTAAAAAAGGAAAGATCCGACAACCAGAAACTCGCCGATGGCGAAGTTGAACGCCTCCGAGGCCCGGAAAATGATGACAATCCCTAGACCCAGGAGGCCATAGACGCAACCGATCAACAGGCCGGCTCCCAACGTTTGGATTAGGTCAGTCATTTCTTCATTCAGCCTCACCCCACCCCTCTCCCGTCCAGGGAGAGGGGGTATTTTGCAATTCTTGTTAAACGATCTTTTCTGCGCCTTGCTCTACTTCAACTCGATGTCGGTGTTGATCCAGGGACTGATGGGCGTCCAGGTTCCCACCGCAACTTTCTTCCCCGCCTGCTCGACCTCTTTTTCTACCTTGCAGCGGTAGGTTCTCACCATCGGGATGGTGTGAGATTTGTAAGAAAAGCCCCGGCCCCCAAAGACACCATGGTAGTCCCAGACCAAGTTATCCAGCGCCTTTTTTACCCCTTCGCGAGTTAACTCCTTGGCGGTATCGGCTCGGGTGAGGACTTCGTGGAACATCAGGGCGTAGGTCAAACCCTCCATGTAGAGGAACATGTCCTTGATGCCATCTTTCCGTTTGTATTTGTCAGCGAACTCATGGGACATTTTCACCATGGGGTTCGTCAAATCATCACCCTGGGGTCGGCAGGAGACTCCGACCATCCCATCAGCCGCTTTCCCACAAGTCAGGATCATGTACGGTCCCGTGGTGTAGTGAGTTCCCAGAAGAGTCGCTTTTTTCAAGTATTGTCTGGCTGTCTTCATGAAGATCGCCGTGTGGGTGGGAGCAGCCGAGTACCCGTGGTAGATCACATAATCCCCTTTCGCTTTGCGGATGTTAGTCACCTGGGAGGTGGCATCCGTGGCGGTGTAAGCGTATTCTTCCTCGGCGACGATTTGTAGACCGATCTTTTTGGCGTGGGCCCGAGTCACTTCTAAAGGATCCCGACCCCACTCCGTGGGGCTATAGACAATGGCCACTTTCCCTTTGCCCTTGGAATCTTCCTTGATCCAGTTCAGAAGAACGCGCATTTGGTCGCCGTACGTAGCTCCGAGTGAATAATAATAGGGATACTTCGACGGCCCCCCACCTGGCCCGAAGACCTCCGTGGAATACGATCCATCCAGCCAAGGGATACGTTCTTCTTTATTCACTTTATCGATGAGCGGCTTCAAGCCACCGGTGATATACCCCGAGGCCAGGATAAATTCATCCCGCTTCTCCGCGGCGGCGTATCGGGTAAAGTTAGCGACCTCTACTGTAGGGCTGTAACGCATATCCTCTACGAAGTAGGTAATCGCCTGTCCGTTGACCCCGCCCTTGGCATTAATGTAATTCATGCCGTCGATGAACCCCCAGCCGAACTCGGGCAGGCTGCCTACCGGGCCGCTCATGGGAAACTGCGCCAGAACCTTGATGGGCTTGGCGAAGGAAGCGGCCGATGGAAGGATTAGGACAATCCCCAAAAGCATAATACCAATGATGAACAATCTCCCTTTCATGGTCTCCCCTCCTTTGATGAATCTAAAGATTTTTTCCCGCTGCCTTCCGGGGAATGGGGAATCCTCACCTCCTTCCCGGCGATGTTGCGCAGGCCCTCTGGCCCTGTAAAATCTCGCAATTCCCATCCCCCACGCTTCTCCAGGTTTTCGATTCGGAGATTTTAGATTAGAGAACAAAAGAGCTTTATATGAAGAGGCCTCAAAACGCCTCAGTTTTCGCGCAGCGGGAGAGACGAACGCTTTATAAGAAATCTACAAAGGGAAGAAAGTTTCTTGGAAACCGGCAACCAAAAAGAAAGGTTATCAAAATTGCCAAATATGTCAATAAAAAAATGGACGGCGGTGGTGGTTTCTTGATTGTTGACTAACGGGCTTTTTGGGGTAAAATGAAAGAAGTAGGAAAGACTTGGGAAAGGGTTAAAGATCTGGAAAAATGAAAGAACAAGAATTTTCCATGAAAATTTGGCTGGCCGAACTGCGGGCCCCTTTCTTTACGGCTTCCTTCGTCCCCGTGATCCTCGGTGGAGTTTTGGCCTGGCGCGAAATCCACTCTTTTAACTTTTCTTATTTCCTTCTCACCCTGTTGGGGGTACTGGCGCTGCACGCTGCGACCAACACCCTCAACGATTATTTCGACTATCGGAGCGGGAACGACCTTCTGAACCGGGAGGCCAACAGACCCTTTGACGGGGGAAGTCCTTTTATCGTCGACGGCCGGTTGACCGCTGAGTCGGTCTACCGCTTTGGCTGCGGTGCCCTTCTGCTGGGGATCGGCATCGGCCTCTTCCTGGCTTTCCGGAGAGGCTGGTGGGTCCTCCCCCTGGGTCTGATCGGGGTGGGAACGAGTTATTTCTACGTTGAGCCCCGGGTAAGGCTGGCTTCCCATGGCCTGGGCGAACTCTTAACGGGCCTTTGCTTCGGCCCATTAGTCGTCATGGGTACTTATTACGTCCAGGCTCAGGAGTTCAGTTACGGGGCATTGGTGGCGGGGATTCCGGTCGGGTTCCTGATCACCAACGTTCTCTTCATCAATCAATTTCCAGACCGGGAGGCGGACCGGGCGGTTGGCAAAAACCATTGGGTCGTGCGCCTAAGCAAGAAGAAGGCGGCGAAGGTTTCCGTGGTCCTGGTCTCGGCGGTTTATGCCTCGGTCGCCCTGGGTGTCTTGATGGGCATCCTCCCGAAGGTCTCTTTCATCACTTTCTTTACCATCCCCATCAGCCTGAAAGGAGTTTTGGTCACACTGCGGGAATACGACCATTCACCCCAATTGCGGCCGGTCCAGGCGCTGACCATCCTGACCCACCTTTCCACGGGCCTGCTCTTGAGCCTGTCTTTTTATCTATAGGATTTATTGAACCCACAAAATTGTTCGCTTTCGGATTGCAGATTTTTAATTCCCCAATTCGCCATCCGCAATCCGCAATTTATGGAGTCTTCTGCTTTAGCCTATTGCCTATTGCTCTTGGCCTATTGCCCTTATCCTCTTCCCTTTTTTTCCCACACCCACCCCATCTCCGCCCCGAGAATAAAAACGATGCAGGAATAATAGACCCAGAAAACCAGGGCAAAAAGGAGGCCGAAGGAACCATAGACTTGGCTCAGGTCCGCTACTCTAAAGAGGTAGTGGCGAAACCCGTGCTTGGCCATCTCCCATAGGATGCTGGCCCCGAAGGCCGCGTAGAGAGCCGTCTCCGTCTGGATTCTCCTCTTGGGGACAATCTTATACAAACAAAAAAACATGCAGAAGGTGAAGAAGAAGGCCAGAAGAATGCTGATCAACTCCCCCCGGGCTCCCAGGTAAAGAAATTTCATTCCCAATATATTCACTCCCGCCTTTCTTAAGAGGGCAAAGAGCGATGTGACCAGGACTGTGACCAGGAAGAAAAGACTGCTTAATAACATCACCTTCAAATCGAAAAGTTTTCCTCGCAGGATCCCCCGTCCCTCTTTTGCTGGAAATACCACATCCAGAACTGTGCGGATGGAGCCAAAGACCCGGCTCAGCGTCCAGAGCAAGCCCACGATCCCCACAATTCCCAGAACCTTTTTCGCCTTGACGACGCCAAAAAGGTTGAGCAAAACTTGCTGGCTGGAAAAAGGGATCATGGCCTTCAGATAGGGAGTCATGTAGCGGATGGTTTCCCGGGGGGATTCGAAAAGAAAGCCAAAAAGAACGAAGAGGAGGAAGGTGGCCGGGATCAGGCAGACGACCACGTCGAAGGCTAGCCCCCGGGCCAGGAATAGGGCGTTATCGCGCTGCAATTTCTTGAAGAGGGTGGGTAGAAAATACATGGATGTTTCTCAGGATTTTTTCTGAAAAATTCGGTCGGCTTCTTCGGTGATCTGCCGCATTCGTTCCTGTAAGAGAAGACGGCTCTCTTCCAATTTATCTTTGCCGGCGTCGCGCGGCACGAAAAGCGGCTCTCCCCATAAATAGGCTACTTTGGAAAAAGGCAGAGGAAGGATGAAGTTGTCCCAGCTTCCGAACACCTTGCACCATGAGGCGCTGTACGTTACGGGGAGGATGGGGGCCCCGGTCAGCCGGGCCAGCTCCACGACCCCGATCTGGACGACGTGCTTAGGCCCTTGAGGGCCGTCCGGGGTGACGGCAATGTCCGAACCTTTGCGGAAGACGCGGATCATCTCCCGCAGGGCCGAGATCCCTCCCCGGGTGGTAGAGCCGCGGACGGAATCATACCCCAAGAACTTCACGGCCCGGGCGATGAACTCGCCATCCCGGTGCTGACTGATCAACACGCTTACTTTGCCCCAGGGAAGGAAGGGCATCATCAGAAGCCTTTGGTGCCAGAAAGCCGCGATGACATGCTGCCCCTGGTTCCAGAAGT
>Ga0315290_10000923_pt1 | contig 19876 bp, 18 predicted proteins | sample YL17G12_0_MG_FD_203627 | JGI IMG/M metagenome (GOLD analysis project Ga0315290, IMG submission 203627) | Sediment microbial communities from Yellowstone Lake, YNP, Wyoming, USA - YL17G12_0 | ecosystem: Environmental > Aquatic > Freshwater > Lake > Sediment | place: USA: Wyoming | collected... | reverse complement strand
GCTGAAACGATTCTCGTCCTGGATCGCTCAATCCGTTTATCGATTTCTTCTGACGAGAGACCTTCACGGGCAAGATCGCTCCTAAAATCAAAAGCCATCTTTTCGGCCAACTCAGTTTTTGCCACTAAAGTAGACGCAATGGCATATCTCCAGGGTTGCCTGTTGTGGGCGGACGGAGCATGAAAAGCAGTTTCCAGAACGCGGCTCAGCGTTTCGGGACTTACTGTTTTATCACGAAATCGTCTGACGCTGCGTCTGCTACGAAGAAATTCGTGCTTGTCCACGTTAATGAGCATCTACTTTTTCGATAAGGATTTTATACTTTATTCGTTTTTCTTTGGAATTTCGTCCTTGATAAGTGGATTTACCGGTGTATTTAAATGACAGGGCATCAATATGAGCATCTGCACCTTCGGGTGTGATTTCAATTACATTTCCACGTAATTGCAAGTAGCGGTATGGATCGCTTGGGTCAAAGACTGTTAGTGCAACGACGGGTCTTTCACGCATATTCTTATCCTTGATTCGACCCTGTGCGGAGTTGATTGTAACAAGATCGCCTTCCATATTGAACCATATGGGGGTTACTTGAGGAGTACCATCCTTCATGATTGTGCCTAAAAAAGCAAATGCTTTTGAATCATCGCTAAGCAGATCTCTGTGACTTTCGGGAATGGTTTTCATAAGGTTTCCTTTTTATTTTCCGAAAAAATTATCTGAAAAGATCTTGTTCTTTCGGTCGAATTATTTCCGCCAAACTGCCTTCTCTGAGAGGGTAAGGAAAACCACGCACGTGGACGATGGGGGTTCCCTCCGCCGCCTGCCCCATGATCAATGATGCTGCGGCAGCAAGTTCATCAGCTACTCCTACCACAGTTATCTGCAACGTGTATCCATACAAGTCCTTCCAGCCTCGCTCGTCGATAAGACCGGGGATTCCGCTCATTCCGATTGCGGCGCCAACGGTTCCCAAGCGCCAGGCACGGCCATGCGAGTCAATGATCAGGACACCGATATTCATGTTACATTTTTTTTCAATGCCTTTTCGAATTTTATCCGCAGACTGGTCTGGATTTTCTGGAAGAAGAAGGACCCACTCTTCGTTGTCATTACCCTCGCCAGCCACATTTGAATGGTCGATGCCGGCGCTTGCACAAATGAATCCGAGTTTATGTTCGGTGATAATTGTCCCAGGCCTGGTCCGAATAATTCCAATACTCTCTCTGAGGATAAGTTCTACCAGCCTCGGGTCTTTATCGGTCTTTAATGCAAGAGCGATAGCTTCAGCCGAGGGTGCGATGCTTGCGAGATTTATTCTACGATCCTCGGCTTTGCTGACGATCTTTTGAGCAAGAACAAGAATATCGTTATTTTGGAGGGTTAAATTCGATTTGATTATCCCCGACAGAATGATTTCGACCAGGTCCATGCCCGCATGGATGTCTGGGATGCCTGAAAGGGGGGTCAGTGATAATGGCATTGCTTTTGAGTGATCCTGCGTGGATTTATCTAGTCACGCCGGTGATTCTAATTCCCGCGTGAGTTGATCCATACATTTTGTTTATATGAATCAAGACACTTGTTAAACCTTCAGCAACCATGGAGTTTTCCAAGGCTCCAGCATCCCACCCAATTAGCCCGGCGGATTTTACTAAATCCAACGCAACCACTCGGGCCTCTTTACTTGTCCCTGTAACCAGCACATCACAATCAACATCGTTGTCATTCATAAGATGTTCATAAGATATGTTTTGGAAAGCCGCTGCAATTTCTATGCTGTCTCCCACGATTTCCTGGGCTTCCCGGGCGGCTGAACCGGCGGGAGGCATCTGAACCTTGGTTACTTTTGGAGGAGTGAGGGGAACGGTCACATCAATAAGAATTTTTCCCGCCAGTACTGATTTTATCGCTTCAAGAGTTTCTCGATGCGCTGAGTATGGAACAGTTAAAACAATAATATCTGCAATTTTGGCGGCAGTTAAATTATCATCACCTCTGAGGGTTGAAATGCTTAATTTTTGATTCAATTCCTGGGCTGCTTCTTTGGCTTTTTCCATGTTGCGAGACCCAATAATTACGGGAATACCAGCTTTCGCCCATCGGTAAGCCAGCCCTTTTCCTTCTTTGCCCGTTCCACCCAGCACTGCTACGGTTTTCTCAGAGTTGTATTTCATATTTGTCCTTTTTGTCTCTAAAACTGTTCTTCGTATCTTCTCCAAACCTTTGCGGATAATTCTCTAGCACGTTTTGCTATTTTTTCTTCGTCTAAAGTTGTCAGTTTCCCATCCTTCATCAATACTTTGCCTTTAACAACCGTGGTTTTAACCATTCCTGCCCGAAATCCGAATAGAATGTGCCAGGGTAAATTGTCAGATGTTAGCTCGGTAAAGGGGTGGTAATCAACAAAGATGAGATCCGCGGCTGCTCCGGGTTTGATGATGCCTAATTCAACCGGGAAAAAGGCATTCGCTAACGCAGCATTATTGTAAATTCCTATTTCGGTGACCAAATTACCGTTCATTGCCCGTGGATCTTTTTGCTCACACTTGTGGAGCAAATAGGCGGCATTCCATTCGTCATACATATTATTCGAAAAGCCATCGTTTCCCAAGCAAACTTTGATCCCCGATTTTAGCATCTCTTCAATAGGTGCTACGCCAACACCGTTATTCATGTTCGATCTCGGTTGGTGGGTGACCCAGGTTTCCGAATTCGCAACAATCCGTTTCTCGGCTTTTGTTGAATGAACAAAATGTGCAGCGATCGACTTAGGACCCAGTATCCCGTGCTTGTCAAACCATGTAGTGGGAGTTCCGTGACCATCGCCTCTTGTCTTGCTTGCATCCCATTTGCTTTCTGAAAGGTGTGTATGAAACCCTTGCCCGGATGGATTTGCGGAAAGACAAGCATCCAATGTTTTATTGGACAATGTCAATGGTGCGTGCAGACCGAATGTTGCTGAAATAAGTCCGGACTTATCCTTACCGGTCTTTTCGATATACCTGACATTCTCTCGAATGCCAGCTTTGGCTTTTTCCCATCCGCCGCGGTCAGTCACTTCGTAGCAAAGCACAGATCTCAATCCAGCCTGCGCAACCGCAGCACCGATTAAATCCAGCGAGCCATCAATGAAATTTGGCGATGCATGATGGTCAAATAAAGTCGTTGTTCCATGCTTGATGGCGTCCAGGAGACAGACTAATGCCGAAAATCGAATATCGTCTTCAGTTAACGCCTGATCAAGCGGCCACCATAACTGCTTTAAGATATCTGGAAAGTCACGAGGCGCGGGTCCGCGTATTGCCATTCCACGGGCAAATGCTCCATAAAAATGCGTGTGCGCACAGATATTGCCCGGCATGACCAGCAGCCCATCCGCGTTCAAAGGGGCTGGGTCTGGATATTGCTCAATGATTCCTTTCGAAGGCCCAATGGCTGAAATTATTCCATTGTCATCAACAACGATGGCATAATCCCTAAGGAGTCTATTGGGTAATTCCCAAGTAACTACAGTCGCATGAGTAATTAGCATGAGGTGAGCCTTTGATAGAATTCCCTGCGTAGAGCGCAGGGAATTTAAGATTATTACCCGAGTCCGTATTGCATGGGAGAGGGGATTTTATAGCCCGCCAGAGCATAGTCCCATAAAACAAAATAGATGGCCTCCTTCATGAGCGATTCTTCAGTGGAGTAATACGTCTGGAATAATCCGCTCATGACGCTTTCGGAAGGCATGACTCGTAAATAATTTAAGGCGGCCAATCTCTCTTCTTCCTTATCGCTTTTTAGCGCCCGAAGTAAGAGATCAGTGGTGGGAGCCCCAGGAGCGATTCCCACGCCGTACTTGCCCGCGAATTCTATAAGCCAGGGAGCTTCATATGGAGCAGATATTTTTCTCGGGACCCTTGGGCTGAGCCTGGTTCGGGATTCCAGTATTTCGACGGCGGCATTTCTGACCACCCATTGTTCGTCTCCTACCTGGATCCTCTCGAGGATGTCCTGCGCCCACTTTTCATCAAGTCTGGCTAGTCCATAAACAACGGCTCTTCGCAGGAGAATATCCTTTGAGCTGCTACCTTCCTGCAAAGTAGCGTATCCTTCTATGTGATTATTAGCCAGCGCTTCAGCAGCCGCTCTGCGTAAATCTTCTTCGCCACGCAGTAAAGCTCGAGCGACCGCTTCCAGGCATTGAGAGGTTCCTATCGCAACAAGTGCAAGACAAGCCGCACGGCGCACTTGAGCGCTATAATCGCCAACTAATGCGATGATCTGGTCAGCCGCCTTAATATCTCTAACAGCCCCGCTTGCTAGTACAGCCATCTGGCGAATTCCATTATCAGAAAGCTGCATCAACTGCCGAAATAGAATAGCACCTGCCGCATCTTCAGAAAGGACTATTGCAGCAAAGGCTTGCATCCGCAATGCGATTGGTTTTTCGCTTTTTATCAACTTAACAAGAGCACTCAGCACATTCGGCCGCCACGCGGCTTGCTTGGGAGCATCCCTCAGAAAACGACCGGAGGTTAATACATTTCTTTCTAACATTTCATCAGCTGAGGATAATAATCTATTGACCAGGTCGGACGCGTCATTTTTGGCTGCAAAAGAATTCAACGCTAAAGATCGGCCGCACCATGGTTCCTGCTCAAGAATCGCAGATGCGGATGCAGCGTTCATAACTTCACCGGCTAAAATTCCACTAAAGACGACATGGACAAATCTCATTTTCCCATTTCGTCGATTTTCAAGCAGACCACTATCAGTCAATTTGGATAGAAGGCTGGCCTTCGGGGCAGGTGCCTTCCCGCCATGTTTCTTTTTGTTCTTCTTATTTGATTTTTCGATTTGTGGCTCGGCACCAGGCTCGGAACCATTGGCTTCAGCAGTTTGGCTGCTGCCATCGCCAATTGCTTCCAATGCAGCATCTACATCGTTATCAGCTGGTTCGAATGAGCGGATCCAATTTTTAGCCATCCGGCTTTCGAAAATTAGTGATGAGTTGGTAATAACCTGGTAACCTAAAACTCCCAAGGCTTCTAGCGGGATACTCGCTGGCATCATTCGCCGAACATGAGTCTCGACAAAATCAAATGGCTGAGATCCTCTGATGTCCCCTGCGTAGGTACCCCATGCCTTTAAAGTGAACTCCAGCGGAGTCAGGTTATAGACTTCGCTTTTTAGCCATTGATTAAGCAGGAGAGTGTCGATGCCCGAAACAGTTGATTGTGCCCAGGCTTCGTTTGAGATGAATTTTGTCCATAGGTTTGACCACTTACCAAGAAATTCATTTTGCTGGTCGGGACCCCATGGAAGAACCACGAGTGACGAAAATCCTAGGTTTGCAAACCCATCGATATATTCAGCCGATCCAGTCGTCACTATTTTTATTTTTGGATAATTCCTTAGAAGCGGTTTAATGTTTTCAGAGAATTGCCTCATCGAGTCTGGAGCTAGTTCATCTACTCCATCGATCAGAAGGATGGCGCGTCCATCATCGAAAGTGCTTCGGATGAATTTAGGCATTCGATTCGAGTCGAATACCGACGCTTGTTCAGAAACTATCTCTGAAATTATACTCACCAAATCCGGTGCTTTCGATGACACATCCAGATCACTGACATGAACAATGATTGGAAGATAGGATTTAAGATGATCGGTTTGCGGAGAATGATTTACAAGCAAAGATGCAAAATGTGCTAATGTAAATGTTTTTCCAGTGCCCGGTTGTCCAATCAGGACTATGTTGACGTTTCCGGCTAACGCTTTTGCGAGGGAGAAACTGGTCGCTCCAAATGTGGCCGCAAGTTCGGGAAACGCGGGCATATAGGGGAGAGTTTGACTGACTACATCCTCTTCTGCATGAGTCATTCCTGGTTCGATGCGTGCTGGAGGTGCCAATAGGCGTGGTGTGACGGCGATCTCATCGAGGGAAAAAAGCGATGCGGCAAGGTGCATGCCCTGCACTTGTTTTAGCACAAGCTTCCGGTACCTATCTTCGATACCGCTTGATCCTTTTTCCTTGACCTTACTTTTATTATTTTGCCTGAAATTCGAGCGGATTTGTTTTAATTGCGGCTGGACCAGCTGAACAAGCCACCAAAGTATTGTGGCTAAAATGGCGCCAAGTATCAGCGAAAGAATATCGAATTGAAAGCGAAAGCCATTAAACATGATTATCTATATTTTATAATGAAATCCGTTCACTGTGGCTTCGAAAGACGAACTTGCAAGGTATTGTTAATTTGACACTTAAGAGGAAAAATCATGAAAAAATGATTCTTCCGCAGGATAGGCAGCGATATAACTGGTGAGAGTGATGAGCGGATTGCTGTTGGGAAGGAGTTAACACAGCCCCGCATGAGTCGCAGCAATTATCACTTATTGTTGTAACCGCGACACCGTGGCGATTTTCCCGAATCTGATCGTAAAGTAAAAGCGATTTTTCATTGATTGATTGGATGGTAGCATTTCGTTCTATTCTTAACTTGTCTTCCTCTTTTTTTAAATCATCTAGTTCGCTAACCAAGCTCGAGTTCTGTTGTTCGACCTGATTCTTGATGTTTTCGTATGATTTTTGATGAGAATTAAGTTCTGATTGCGTTTTTTCCAGTGCAATCATCTCGTCAAGTTCCTGGTCTTCCAATGTCGAAAGTTGCTTTTTTATCAATGCCAATTCTTGCTGCAGTTCCTGCAATTCTTTGGGGTTTTGAATCCTCCCGCTATACAAACTGGATTCGATTTGTTCGATTTTTACTTTCTTCTCGTTTTCGTCCATCTCAATATTTCTTAAGTTGGATTCAATGGTTTTCTTTTCGTTAAGCGAAAGTGTAAGTTTAGCTTTTGCATCATTCAATTGAATGTTATTTTCTAGAGAATCCCGAATGGAATTTTGGCGTATTTCCACTTGATTAAGTCTTGAGTCGAGTTGTTGCAATCGGTAGAGGGTCAGGGATTCGCTCATGGATAATTATTTTCTAATTTGAAATGTTGTAATAGTTGTAAACTGATTCAGCGATTTTAGCGATCATCTCAGAGACAGGTTCCCAAATAGTCTGGACGGGATGGTAAACATAAATTGCCAATACATAGTCACCACCTGGCGTATAAATGATCCCTGCGTCGCTTATGTTTTGGATGATACCTGACGGTCCGCTAATCCATCCATGCTTGTGCGCAAGAGGAGTTCCGTCAGGTATCCCAGCTTCGATTAGAACACCAATCCTATCTTTCTTCAGAGTGTCGATCATGTCCTGGCAAACTGCCTGATTAAATTTCGCAGGAAAAGCTGCGACGAGCGCGCCGCCACCTGTTTTTGCACACTGATATAAATCCTCTAGAAGGGTGCCTATATCTGACGGCGTTACTTGATTGTATGCATCAGGGCTCGTCGTGATATCCATACGGGAATTGGCTGGAGTTTGGATCTTTTCAAGCAGGTATGAACCCTCCTTAAAGTATCCTGCGATGAAGGTGTTCTCAATTCCCAACTGGCGCAAGGTATCTGTAACAATTAATGGACCGCGGTACTCATCCAGTTTTGACATTAGCACATCAGACTCTGGATTATCGGATTTTGTGATCATGTCTTTGATCAGATTTCTGGTTTGATCGTCTAAATTGGGACCGGCGTTTTTGAACGTAGAAATCATGATTGGTATCTTTATTGTACTGGCTGCAGAGAATGCAACGTCAGGATCAGTTGGTACCCAAGTCCCGTTTTCGTAAACAAAATGAAGCACTTCGCCGGTCTGTAAATCCTTCAAATAAAAACCAACGATACCGTCAAATCCTGCGAGATCAATAATCTGCTGAATTTGGATTTGAAGATTTTCCTGGGTTGGCCGTGAAGGTTTAACATTGGTGAAAGGAAGTGAAACGACGCGATTCGATGGAGAGCGAAGTGCGTCTTCGATAAGCACGGCTGCTCGCGTTACATCCAAAGCATGGCCAGGCTGTCCGGGTTGGAATTGTGTACTTCCAGCCACGGGTTGTGCCGACGTGGCTGGCTGATCGTATCTGGAGGCGATTTCAGTTTGAAGATATGTATTTAGTTGTTCCTGATTTAGCTTGTCGATCAAAGGGATTTCTGCCGGCGCTGATTGCCGATTCCATAAGAAATCCCAAAATCCAAGCCAAAAAGCTCCGCCAGTTCTTTCGTAATCTGCCGCTGCCAGCATGGAATCGAGATTAATCTCGTACCCGACCAAGGAGGGCTTCATATGCACAATCTGGTTACCAAGTCTGATTTCCACGGGAGTATTTTTGTAGACTTGAATAAGCCTTTGGCTGGCTGCTTGCGGATCCACGCCACCCACTGAAATGCCCGCGATTGTCATTCCGGCTGGGTAATTGGTTCTCAATCTGCTGTAATTGACCAATTGGATTATAAGAAGGATTACAGCGGCAATAATGAATACTAACGAGATCCACCGCAGGTAGAAGGACGTATCTCTATCTCTCAAGTGACCTCTAGGGAGTTTTTAAGTTTCGGTTGCGTTTGTGTGATTGCAAGAACTGCCGCAGATAATAAAACGAGTGTGATCCAAATTATATCTGCTATGAAGAGGTGAATTATTTGCATGGGTACCGGTGCGAGTAGGAGTATATTTATTATTCCAGCTGACCATTGAATTATGATTAGCAAAACTAAGAATCGCCTGAGTTTGATTGAGAAAGCATCGGTTTTTGAATTTAACAATTTGATTACCAGGAAAAGTATATAGGTGCCCACGAGTAAGGCGATGAGCGGGTGGTAAATTCGCAGATGGATTAAGAAATTTGTATTTGTGGCCGAATCCTGACTTAACCCATTCGCAAGGCTCTCTGCAGGAAAAAGTGTATCGCCCAAGGCGGTGATGGCACCGGACATGCCGATTAAGGCTACTCCAGTCAATCCGAATCCCAAGTAGATGGGTAAATGATCCTGGTTTCGAAAAGATATTGGCTTTTCACCACTAGCCCACCAGGCCGAGAGCGTTATCGATCCTAAAAGAAGAAAAGTATTTAATAAGTGCAAAGCCATAACGGCGGCTCGTGCGACGGATTGATTAGTGGTGACGAGTCCAAATAAGACCAGACTGGCGCCGAGTAGCGCTTCCGTGATGATAAAAACAGCTGAAGCGACCAGGCTTTTCCGAAGCTGGTTCCATTTTTGTGTGATTTTCCATCCCCAAATCAACATAATTAAAATGAGAATTAAGGCTCCGCCGCTAAGAAGGCGGTGCATAAATTCTATGAGGGTTTCAATTTGCTTGGGTTGCGGAATGATTTCGCCGTTGCAGGTAGGCCATCTGTTACCACAGCCAGCACCTGAGCCCGTAGCCCTAACAAAGGCTCCCCAGAGAATCACTAAAATGGTCCAAAATAGAACAAACCAGCAGAATTTGGCGAACCGGGGCATTAGTCACCTGAAAATTATGTCACTTCTTACTTGCCAGCCAAGAGGTAAAAAAGTATAACACAATTGATAAAACGGTTATGTGCTACAATTTTATTGTACGGGTTTTCACAAATTCATGAATTGAAGAGGCTTCGATAATGCGATCATTTTTCATCTATCTTTCAAAAGCAGCTTGGGCTAAAACCCTCGTCACTCGATGGGGATTTGCCTGGCGCATGGCATCTCGATTCGTCGCCGGTGAGAAAATGGAAGATGCGGAGCGCGTAGTCAAAGATCTTAATGCTAAGGGGATAAATGCCACGCTGGATCAGCTCGGTGAGCACACAACAAATGCTGAAGAGGCAAATCAAGCAGCCGATGGTATCATCGCCATTTTGGATGATTTAAACAAGGCGGGTATCCGATCTAATGTTTCTATAAAGTTGACTCAAATTGGCATGGGGATGGATGATGAAGTCTGTAAAAACAACCTAGCCCGCATACTCGAACGGGCTAAACAATACAATAGTTTCGTACGCATCGACATAGAAGATACTCCATTTACAGATAAAACGATAACTATTTTCAACGAGATGCTGGCGAAAGAATATTCAGTAAACACCGTTGGAATGGCAGCACAATCTTATCTATTCCGAGCTGAGAAGGATGTAAGAACCTTGCTGGAAAAGGGAGTTAGCTTTCGACTCGTAAAAGGAGCCTATAAAGAGCCCCCGAATGTGGCTTTCCCGAAGAAAGTGGATGTGGACGCAAATTTTGATACCTTGACATCCATTCTTATCGACGCTTCATTGGCTCACGGAACGCAGCTCAGTGCCGATGGGAGAATTCCTCCTATTCCGGCGATTGCTACTCATGACGAGAAACGTATCGCCTTTGCCAAATCCTACGCTGAGAAAGTCGGCCTTCCCAAGCAAGGTATGGAATTTCAGATGCTGTTCGGTATTCGCAGAGATTTACAGGAACAGCTGTCGCGGGAAGGCTACCCCGTTCGAGTTTATGTTCCTTTTGGAACTCACTGGTATCCCTATTTTATGCGCCGGCTTGCGGAGCGGCCTGCGAATATTTGGTTCTTTGTTTCCAATTATTTTAAATAATCTACATAACTTTTCCAGATCAGACCCAGGGGGTGTTTGCCCCTTGGGTCTTTTTTGTGGTAAAACACTGCTATGACCTTTCGACGAAATTTACCGCTGGCTTTGGTCACTGGAGCTTCGAGCCGATTGGGCCATGATTTCGCCATCGCTCTTGCGCGAATGGGATATGCAATCTTGCTGCATTGCCACCAGGCAGTGGACAAAGCCAAGGCACTCGCAGGAGAAATTCAGGCGATAGGCGTTCCTGCAAATTTTTATCAATGTGACTTATCAGATCCTGTTCAAATTGATAGCCTGTTTAGTTTTGTAGATTCGCTGGGTTTCAACCTAAAGGTCTTGATTAGTTCAGCTGCTGTCATGAATCGCGGAGACCTTCAAAAGATTGCCCCTAACGAATTTGATACGACAATGGATTTAAATTTACGCGCTCCTCTTCTTTGTGCTCAATATGCTGCACTCCGTATGAAATCAGGTGGCTTGATAATCAATATCTCCGATATTGGAGCTCAAAAAAACTGGACCGGATATCCCATTTATGTTGTTAGCAAAGCTGGGCTTGAGATGCTGACCCGTCTCCTTGCCCGCACCTATGCTCCAGCAATACGCGTTAATGCAATCGCTCCAGGTTTGGTTTACGAATCGGCGAACCTTCATTCGGGAGAATGGAATAAGCTTGTGCAAAAGGTTCCTTTGCAACGCGCCGCCAGGCCTGAAGAAGTTGTTGGCGCTCTCGAATTCTTAATTAAAAACGACTATATAACCGGTCAAACGATAGTAGTTGATGGTGGATATTCCTTGCTTTAGTAATAGTGGAGGCGCATGACTGAGACACCCGCATTTCTAGCTGAGCGATTAAGAGCTGAAGGAGAAAAGACTGTATCATTCTTTAAATCACTTTCAGCGGATCAATGGGAACAGACGGTATATACAGATGGTTCTATTTGGACAGTTCGCAATATCCTGGCGCATTACATGACTGCCGAAAAGGGATTTTTGGGATTGTTTAGTGATATTCTAAATGGCGGTCCTGGCGTTAAACAGGATTTTGATATTGATCGCTTTAATGCCAGTCAACAAGAAAAAGTAAAGAATATTTCAAATGGTCAGTTAATTGAAAAATTTATTGAAGTTCGAGCAGAAATGGTCGTATTAGTAAGTAGATTGTCGGATTCGGATTTGCAGAAAAAAGGAAGACATCCATTCTTGGAAGAGACTAATTTGGCCGAAATGATAAAAATGGTCTACAGGCACAATCAAATCCATTATCGCGATATTCGAAAACTCACCGCGGAGACATAGTCCATTCTATGAAATCCATTATTGGTATATTGTCGAGCGTGATCAAGCCTTTAAATTTGCTGCTTACCGGGTTGGCATATTTGTTGGGAATCAGCATTGCTAAATATCTTGGTTTAACAATAGATTCTACTGCTTCGGTTTTTGGCGGAACATATGCTATTTTAGTGATGGCAGCCTCCTACTCGTTGGATATGTATTTTTCGCCTTCATACCGGATTCCACCCATTATCGATACTCCAAAAGAGCGTGAAGGTTTTCGGCGGTCAACCTTATATTTGTCAATTGTCCTTCTTGCCATCGCAACAGTTTTTATCTTCTTGATGCTTGTTTCTGGTTTTTTGAATTTTTATAGCATTTCGATTATTTCACTTTATTTATTAATAGCATTGATATATGCCGTTCCGCCCATTCGGTTGGTAGATCGAGGATTTGGTGAACTGTTAATGGCATTTCTTATATCGGGGTTTTCTGTTTTGCTCGCCTTTACTTTACAGGCCATGGATTTCCATCGCCTGGTGACATATCTTGATTTTCCTGTTGTTTTCATTTCCTTAGCTTGCTTGTTGGCATTGGATTTTCCCTCCTATGCGGTAGATCAAAAATTTGGTCATCAGACACTATTGGTTCGGTTGACATGGGAACACGCGATTCCAATACACAACCTGCTATTGATCATTTCTTACTTAATGTTTGCCGTCGCACCTCTTTTCGGTATACCGTTTCGATTGATATGGCCGACTTTGTTGACCTTGCCCATGGCGATCTATCAAGTGGTGATGCTGCGAAACATAATGCTTGGTTTGAAACCGAATTGGAGAATACTTACCATCAATGCAACTGCCTTGATGGGTATTGTTATCTATCTTTTGATGTTTACATTTTGGGTACGGTAAAGTGGCAGATTTTCTGACCCTCATTCCACCAGCACAGGCGCGTGAGCTTCTACTTTCACGGGTACAATCGGCTCAATCTGAAAAAACGGAGTTGGTGGAAATCGCCGACTCGATTGGGCGAATCTGCGCCGAAGATCTAAGCGCGCCACATCCGTTGCCTCAATTTCCTCGTAGCACGGTCGATGGGTACGCTGTAAAAGCCAAGGATTCATTTGGCGCAAGCGAATCCACTCCAGCTTATATCAATTTAATCGCCGAAGTGCCAATGGGGAGTCGTCCTCATCATTCGCTTGGATCAGGCGAAGCGAGTGGCATCCATACGGGCGGGATGATCCCCGATGGCTGTGATGCGGTCGTAATGTTGGAGAATGCTCAATTATCTCGCGAAAATGAAATCGAAGTCTATCGCTCGGTTGCGCCTGGCGAGAATATCATCTCTGTTGGGGAGGACGTCTTTCAAGGGCAATTGGTGCTTCGAAGAGGTAAATTGATTCGGCCTTCCGAAATTGGAGGGTTGGCAGCCCTCGGAATTACAGAACTTCGCGTAGCCAGAAAGATAAAGGTGGGAATTATATCAACCGGAGACGAGGTGGTTCCCATTGATGCCGACATTCAACTGGGTCAGGTGCGGGACGTCAATTCCCACACTTTGGCTGGGTTGGTAAATTCATCGGGAGCTGTGTCGGTACTATACGGGATAATCCCTGATAATTTTGACGATATTCTTGTTACTGCCAGAAGAGCTTTGACCGAATGTGATGTAGTTTTAATTACCGCCGGATCGTCAGCCAGTTCTCGTGATAAAACAGCAAATGTCATCAATCGCCTTGGTGAACCTGGTGTTCTTGTTCATGGGATTAATACACGACCTGGAAAACCGACCATCTTGGGTCTTTGTGAGGGAAAAGCGGTAATCGGTCTGCCAGGGAACCCGGTCAGCGCACTTGTCAACGGAATTCTTTTTGTTGTCCCATTGATAGAAAAATTATCAGGGAAATTATCCTCCACACCGCGTCCATCGATAAGAGCAACCTTAACTGTGAATTTATCCTCTCAGGCTGGACGAGAGGATTGGCAGCCGGTCAAATTGATTCCAGAAGAAATGGGATGGATGGCGGATCCAGTTTTTGGCAAGAGCAATTTGATTTTCTCCCTCTCGTTTTCTGACGGTCTGATTTGCATTCGCCCGGAGGAAACAGGATTAAGTGCAGGTGAAATAGTGGATGTTTTTCTATTTTAGGTAATTGACCTATGTCTGTTTATTTAAAGGATATCCCACTGGAACAAGCCAAAACCACCTTTAGCGACACACTTAGAGAGGTAGGGTTATGGGACGTTCTTGGAACCGAAATGATCCTGTTGGATGAAAATTCGGTGGGGCGTGTCCTGACAGAACCAGTTTGGGCGAAGATCTCTTCTCCGCATTATCATGCATCGGCGATGGATGGGTTCGCTGTTCATTCGACCGAAACAATAGGCGCACAACCCTCTACGCCGATTATATTAAAAATCGACTCGTCGGCTCGCTATTTGGATACTGGCGATCCATTACCGGATGGTTTCGATGCGGTTATCCCAATTGAGAATACCGAAGCCCTGGATTCTAAAAATAATCAAGCACAGGATATTAGAAAGCCGGCCTCGATTCGTGTACGCGCATCGGTAGCGCCATGGTCACATGTTCGTCCATTGGGTGAGGATTTTATAGCCACCCAATTGGTTCTGCCGGCAGGACATATACTACGTCCATTTGATTTGGGAGCCATTGCAGCTTCCGGACACGCGACAGTAAGGGTTTCTCGAAAGCCCAAAGTGGCAATTCTACCTACCGGGTCCGAACTGGTTCCCATAGGCTCAGAATTAAAAATCGGCGATATCCTCGAGTATAACTCTTTGGTTTTGGCTGCCCAGGTAAATGCAATGGGTGCTGAAGCAAAAAGGTTTTCGATCACTCGCGATAATTTTGAAGAAATATGTCTAAGGACAATAGAAGCGGCAAAGGATTTTGACCTTATTCTGCTCAATGCCGGATCTTCGGCAGGCGCAGAGGATTTTTCGTCTCGGGCAATTGAGCAGCTAGGACAATTGCTCGTTCATGGCGTGGCAGTTCGCCCGGGACACCCTGTCATTCTTGGAACTATTCATTGCGGACAAAATGGAGAAATTGGGACGGATAGAGTGGTCCCAATTGTAGGTGTCCCGGGATACCCTGTCTCTGCTGCTCTGACTGTGGAGATTTTCGTTGAACCAATCATAGCGCGCTGGCTAGGTAGACCAGCTTTGGAGCTTCCGATCGTAAGGGCTAACATAACCCGGAAAATTGTTTCTCCTCCAGGAGATGACGATTATGTGCGTGTCGTTATGGGTCGCGTGGATGATAAATTGCTAGCAGCACCGTTATCTCGTGGTGCCGGAGTTATATCATCCTTGGTTAAGGCTGATGGTTTAGTAATCGTCCCCCGGGGTGAACAGGGTGTTGAGTCAGGCCAGCCAGTCACAGTAAATATGTATCGTTCAATGAGCGAAGTTGAAAAGACTATATTTTGCATCGGTTCCCATGATATGACGCTCGATTTACTTTCTCAGTCATTGGCTAAACATAAGCGTAGATTTGTATCGAGCAATGTTGGTTCGCAGGGAGGTTTATTAGCCATAGCGCGCCATGATGCGCATCTTGCTGGATCTCATCTACTGGATTCCGAAACTGGGGAATTCAATGTGGCTTATATCCAGCAATACTTACCTGGGATACCCATTAGATTAATCGCTTTTGTCAGGCGGGACCAAGGATTGATGGTGAAAAAAGGAAATCCACTTAAAATTAAACAACTTGGCGATATTATGAGAAAAGATGTTAAATTTATCAATCGACAGCGAGGGTCTGGTACTAGAGTCTTGCTCGATTACCACTTGAAACAAGATGGACTTGCGACAGAGTCCATTCGCGGGTATGATGAAGAAGAGTACACTCATCTTGGGATTGCTGCTGCGATATCCTCTGGGCGCGCAGATACTGGCCTTGGAATCCCGGCGGCGGCCATTGCCTTGGACTTGGATTTCATTCCCCTCTTTACAGAGCGTTACGACTTGGTTGTTCCGCATCAATACATCAACTCTGTTTTGCTCGAGCCTTTTTTCGATGTAATTAATGGTGTTGAATTTAAAAATTCAGTGTCTGCTCTTCCGGGGTATGATGTCGTCGAAATGGGGAAGGTTATTGCTGATATTAATTAATCTTCGATGACGTTTTAATGTCATCAATAAATACTTTATAATAGATATGGACAGTAAGAATAATTGCATTCAGGAGCTTTAAATGGCTTATGCACTTGTAGTGGATGATAATCGTCAAATGGCGGATGCCTTGGTACAAATGCTCTCAGTCCTTGGATTAAGTGCCAAGGCAGCTTATGGATCTGGCCCGGGGATGGTGGTGCTAGGCTCGGAGACCCCGGATATCGTTTTTCTGGATATTAATATGCCAGGTGTTACCGGGCATGAAGTGTTATTGTTTCTACGCAGAGAACCCCGGTTGTTAAATACACCTGTTGTAATAATTACATCAGACGATCAACCCGAGACAAAGGAAAAAGCATTGAAACAAGGCGCCTCCAGGGTTCTTTATAAACCCGCTGAGTTTGACGCGATCGAAAAGGTTCTTGCTGATTTTAATTTGAGTTAAAGTCTTTTAATATTGTTACAGGGAATGTGCAATCGATTCATTTTGCCATTCCCTGTTTTTGATAATTTTGAATAATCGGGCAAGGGAGAAGATGAAATATGCCAATCGCCAAAGGAATGACAGCACCGAAATTCTCGCTTAAGGACGAAACTGGAACGATGCGAAGTTTATCCGATTATTTGGGGCATCAGGTTATTCTATATTTTTACCCCAAGGATGATACTCCCGGTTGCACCACTGAAGCGTGCAATTTTCGCGACGATTACAGTGCCTACGTAGATAGGAATGTAATTATCCTTGGTGTAAGCCCGGACTCGGTAAGTTCTCATAAGAAATTCAAGGATAAATTCGAACTGCCATTTCCTTTATTGGCCGACGAGAATCAATCCGTGTGCGAAGCATACAGCGTCTGGGGTGAGAAGAATTTCATGGGAAAAAACTACATGGGAGTATTACGCACGACTTTTATTATTGACGAAAAGGGACTCGTTGCCCATGTTTTTGAAGATGTAAAACCTGCCCAGCATTCGAGTGAAATACTCGCAAAATTAAAATGATCTGGTGGAAATTAATTCAATAATCTTCAAACAATGATTGAAAATAACATCCGCACGATTCGATGGGTCACATTTATTGCATTGCTGAGTATGGCGGCTGCATTCTTTTTTCCACTTGTGGATTGGACTATAGCCTCCTTCTTAATCGCTTCTTTGCTGGTGTTTATTGCTGCCGCATTAGTCACCTTGGCCTTGGAAACCTGGTTACGGTTTCTTCTAAGCCAATTTGGAACTCGTAAATCCGAGATTGAAATTCCTTCCCCAAAAAGCGATTCCCAGGGGCACACCTTACTTCTGTCGGCAACTCAGGAGTTGTTATCCGCACGTTCTCGCAAGGATGTTATAGAAATTGTGATGCGATCAAGTGTAACCCTTCTCGCGGCGGACGGTGCGTCGTTTGTGGGTTTTGAAGAGTGGGGATCGCCGATGTTAATTGATACGATCGGCGTTGTACCTCAAATGGCTGAGGGGCAATGGCCCGGGCGATTGGTTGACCCTGCGACCCGTCAATTATGCAGATCGTGTGATGTCAGGGAATCTGGGGCGGGATGTGGACTTTATGCAGATGCAGCCACCCTATCCTCCCGGGTTATTTGCAAACCGTTATCTGATGGCTCGCGAGAAGTTGGCGTTATAAATTTTCATTTTAGTTCACCGGTTGTTATTTCAACAGAACAAAAAGTGGATCTCGATTATTTGGCAAGAAATGGCTCCACTGTCCTACGCGCACTACATAACCGCGAGCTTGAAACTGTTGCGTACAGGTATACTCAGTCTTCGTCAGGTGTAACCTCTTCGAAGGATAGATTAATTGAATTGTGCAGTGGAATAAAGGAAGCACTCAATATTGATTCTGTAATTTTCTGGGTCATGGATGATAACGCAAGTGACCAAGGTCCAGCGAAAATATACTTCGATGACCATAACTCATTTGATAAGGATTTTTGGACAATTAATCTTCTTCAAGGAATTGCGAATAATTCAATCGAATCCCAAGTTTGTTTATCCCAGGAGCTGAACCTCCCTGGGATAAATGGTGAGAAGATTTATGCTCTTGCATGTCCTTCCGGCTGGCGACAGTCCAAGCCATCGGGATTATTAATCCTCGTTAGTGAAAAACCCATGCTATTGAATAATCAACAATTAAGACTGCTCAAAATTATAGCGAGAGAATCTTCATTGCTGGTCCAAGATGGAATGGCAATGAATCGTTTGGAAGTAAAGGCCGTGGGGGAAGAGCGAATTCGATTGGCGCGGGAAATTCATGATGGTTTATCGCAAACATTGGCGTATTTAAAATTTCAATCTGCGCAAATGTTGACGTTTTTAAGTTCGGGAAAATTGGATAGGCTGGAATCCTCATTAACTGCCAATTATCAGACATTGTCAGAGGCTTATCAGGACGCTCGATATGCTATTGATAATTTGCGTTCCATGCCTGATGGAGATACTCAAAGATGGCTTCTTGAGCAAGCTGCCAACTTTACACAGGCAACTGGCATTCCTGTTGATACTTCCGAATTGTTTATTAAGACGGAAATTCCACTTCTGGCTCAGGTCCAGTTGATTCGAATTGTTCAAGAAACTTTCGGTAATATCCGTAAGCATGCTAGGGCGGGCATGGTCGTGTTTAGTGGATCTGAGAATGCCGACGAATTACTTATCGAAATTTCAGATAATGGCTTAGGGTTTGAACCAGACCTGGTCGGGCATGATTCAAAATACGGGTTGGTTGGGATGCGCGAAAGGATGGACCTGATCGGAGGTGACTTCCAGATCATTTCCAAACTTGGGGAGGGGACAACGGTTCGGTTGGCAATCCCTATTAGAGTTCCCGTTCCATGAATTTAAATTGGATATAGTTAAGTATCGATGAAGAAGATTCGAATTGCAGTTGTCGACGATCATTCCCTTTTTCGACGCGGCTTGGTCAGCCTGCTTTCTGATATGCCGGAATTTATAATTGTGGCTGAAGCTGGAAATGGTCAAGAAGCCCTGCCTGTGATAAAAGAAACCAATCCGGATATCGTATTGATGGACGTGAACATGCCTATTATGAGCGGCCTGGAGGCGTTGATCGCTTTGAGGCAGACCGATCCGGAAATAAAGGTTTTAATGCTGACCATATCGCAAAATGATAACGACTTAATTGGTTCGATCGCGGCTGGTGCTAATGGTTATTTACTAAAAAATGCTGAACCGGAAACTTTGCGTAATACGATCATTCAGGTGATGCAGGGGAATTCAGTTCTTTCTCCCGAAGTCACCGAAAAGGTATTTGAATCACTTCGCAGATCTCAGCAGAGCATGGGACAAACATTGCTTAGTTCCCGTGAAGTGGAGGTATTGGGATTAATGGCAAAGGGTTTATCTACCAGACAAATTGCGGATACCCTGTATATTTCCGAAAATACCGTCAAGACTCACATCCGGCATATTTTGGAAAAGCTGGAAGTTAATAATCGTTCGCAAGCGGTTTCAAAAGCTGTCGAAATGCGATATATTCTTCCTTAGAATAAAAAGACACTAAAAGAGCGGGTGATTGAAAATCACCCGCTCTTTTTATTTAAATCCCCCAAGCAATTTTATAAAACAATTGATAATAGTGACAATTGCGAGTTTATTGGTGCAATTACTTTCCTAATTCTTCTTATGACAGATTTTTCTCGTTCGCGCCGAGTATTGATAGCATCTGCAAACCCTCTCTTCAGGGATGGTTTGCGGCGCTTGTATGTCCAACGCTGGGGCGACAGTGCCGAATTGGTAGGGATGACTTCGTCGGGCGATGAAACCATGGCAGCCTTGGATGAGCTCTCGCCGGATTTAGTGATTGTTGATTACGACGATAAATCCATTAACCGGAGTGATTTCTTAAATCGATTTATTGCCGGCCAGTCTTCGATCAAGGTGGTTCTGGTCTCCTTGAATGAAGCCGGCCAGATTGTGGTCTA
>Ga0315290_10000922_pt1 | contig 19894 bp, 17 predicted proteins | sample YL17G12_0_MG_FD_203627 | JGI IMG/M metagenome (GOLD analysis project Ga0315290, IMG submission 203627) | Sediment microbial communities from Yellowstone Lake, YNP, Wyoming, USA - YL17G12_0 | ecosystem: Environmental > Aquatic > Freshwater > Lake > Sediment | place: USA: Wyoming | collected... | reverse complement strand
GGATAAGCATCTCATGGGAGCAGGTGCCATAAAGGACACCCGCTCCCGCAAAAAAGTACGTCATCCTGAGGGCAACTTCGAGGGGATTCAAGGGAAGGAACCCCCATTATCTTCGTCGGGCGCGGTGCTGAGACCGCGCCCCGCAATCTATAATGAAGATGCACGGTCGCAGCCCTTCGAGGTGGCACCGAGCATGACGCATTTATCTTCAGGCGGGTTCAGTGTCTCCGTACCTGAGCCCGCCGCGGATAGGCATCTCATGGGAGCAGGTGCCATAAAGGACACCCGCTCCCGCAAAAAAGCACGTCATCCTGAGTGTTACTTAGAAGGAATTCAAGGGAAGGAACCCCCATTATCTTCGTCGGGCGCGGTGCTGAGACCGCGCCCCGCAATCTATAATGAAGATGCACGGTCGCAGCCCTTCGAGGTGGCACCGAGCATGACGCATTTATCTTCAGGCGGGTTCAGTGTCTCCGTACCTGGCCCCGCCACTAAATATGAATACAAGCAGTATCTCGAATCGGCGGCTCGCGCGTCCGGCGCGGATACGTTTATAGAAAGGCTGCCCGCCGGATATGAGAACATACTCGGCCGCCTGTTCGACGGCGGCGCGGAGATATCCTACGGCGAATGGCAGAAACTGGGGTTGTCGCGCGCGCTGTTCGGGGAGAAGGAGATAATCCTGCTGGACGAACCGTTCTCGCACCAATACCATGCCGTCCTCGACCGGTTTTTCGAATACATCGCCGGCATCAAGAAAGACCGCATCTGCCTTGTCATCACCCACGATCCCGCCGTCGCCGCACGCACCGACAGGGTGATAGACCTGAATATAATGCGCCCTGGTTAAATATTGCTGTATGTTTCTAAAACGTCATAATAAAAAAGCGCCGCGTGAACGGCGCTTTTCATCTCGATTCTATATATATGTCTATTTTTGAATTTTATGGATGTAGATATTGCTATCACTCGTTCTTATTTTGACCAGCGCTCCGCCTCCATTGATTTCACCGGTTCCGATGATTTCATCCGAGTGTTTATTTCCCTCTATCTTTAACGGGAAATCGGAGATTATTTCATTATCATCGTTATCATCGATTTTGAGATCGAAAGTGACCGGCAGGTCAGCGGAGAGATATAGATGTATGTCGCCGCCGCCCGTGCTAAGTCGAAATTCAAATGCCATGATATTTGTGATTTTTGAATTTTTATAAGTGTTTGATTCTAAAATGAAGATTACAGAATGTTTCGCATTTTACAGAATCCTTCGGATTTCCTGTCGTCTCCCCTCGAAGTATCCCAGGGAATGACAGTCTTTTTCATCGGGGGCATGGCCCGCTCCCACGATGCGGGAGCCTCTCCCGTGGGAGCCGGTTACAACCGGCGACAAGAAATTTCTATCAAGTGCAGGGTAATTATAATGGAACAGGGCCTGAAATTAGTTTGAACAACCGGGCGAAGTTATCGGATGTCGTTTCGCCGATCTTTTCAATCGGAAGATTTTTTATTTCCGAAATTATGCGCGCAGTGTGAATTAATAGAGCTGGATGACAGCGTTTTCCGCGAAAAGGTTCTGGCGCCATATACGGGGAATCGGTTTCGAGAAGGAGTTTTTCTATCGGTATTTTTTTAACTATCTCCCTGGTATTCTGCGAGTTTTTGAAAGTAACGACGCCGGTGTATGAGATATGGAAGCCTTTTGTTATAACGTATTCTGCCTCTGCGAGCGAACCGGGGAAGCAATGAAAGACGCCCCCCGCCTTCCAGCCGCCGGTTTCATCGAGGATTTGAAACGTATCCTCCATTGATTTCCTCGTATGGATCACCATCGGCAGTCCAGTTTCGATGGCGATTTCGATCTGCGCCCTGAAGATTTCCTTCTGTATATCCCTGGGGGAAAAGTCGTAATGATAGTCCAGCCCGATTTCGCCGATAGCGACCGCTTTTTTGTTCAATGTGAGCGATTTCAGTTCTTCCCTCCAATTCGATGAAACCCTGGAGGAATCGTGCGGATGGATGCCGGCCGCGGCATAGACGCCCTTATATTTTTCGGCAAGGTCGAGCGCGGCGATTGAATCGTCAATGGATGTTCCGGGGACAAGAAACGTCCGGACACCGGCTTCCCCGGCTTCGTGTATAACGGCATCAAGATCATTTTTGAATGCCTTATCCTGGAGATGGCAATGGGAATCAACAAGCCTGAGATTCGTCATTTTACCTTTGTACCCGGTGGGACTTCTTTTTCAAATGTCGCTATCACCGGAACTCCGTCTATCGAGGCGGCGAGCAGCATTCCGTTGGAAACCTCGCCCATCAGCGTGGCGGGTTGAAGGTTTGCGACTACGATAATGGTTTTGCCGATGAGTTCTTCCGGAGTGTATGCTTCGGCGATTCCCGCCACGATCTGTCGCTGTTCGGTTCCAATATCTATTTGCAATTTAATGAGCTTTTTAGATTTTTCAACCCGTTGAGCCTCGATTATTTTCGCCGTCCGCAGGTCCGCTTCGAAGAATTGTTCTATGGTTATCTCGCTCATCGCTTTTTCTCCTGTTCATAATATTTTTTCACGGCTTCGGCTTGAACTTCATTCAGAGGAACGCCGTGTTCAATTGCCGCCTTCCTGCAATCCTCGAATTCGGGACATATTTTCCTGATATCCTGTCCCAATGTACCGATCTTGATCCTGATCGCTCCATAAGCTGTTTCCACCGTTTCGATTTTTCTGTCCAGCTTGATTCGCGATGCTTCATAATAACGGACGCCGAATGTAGTTGTATTTTTCAGGATAAATTCCGCCGCCCGGTTCGCCATATCCGGTTTGGCGAGAACGGTTACGAGCGTGCCGGGACGGTTCTTTTTCATCTGGACCGGCGTGAAAAAGACATCGAGCACCGGCAGGGCGAAAAGCTGATCCATCAGATGCCCAAAGTTCTCCCCAGGCATATCGTCAATTTCTGTCTCCAGGACTGTGATCTTCTCCAGGCTGCTGTCCGCCGTCTCTACCGATTCCCCGAGAAAGATTCGGAGCATATTCGCTCTGCCTTCGAGTTCCCTCGTCCCCGCTCCGCAGCCGGTTTCCAGGAGTTTCATCGCCGGAATGGGCTCGAATTTGGTCACAAATGAGCGGAGGATCAGCGCGCCGGTCGGTGTCGTAAGTTCAGTATCCGTTCCGTCAGAAAAAACCGGCATCCCTTTGGAAAGTTCGGCAACTGCCGGAGGTGGGACGGCAAGCCTGCCGTGCGCGGTATTTACAAAACCGCTGCCCAGATTTATTTTGCCGCAGACAACCTCTTCGGGGGAAAAGTAATCGAAGGCGACGCACGCCCCGACGATATCTATGATCGAATCCAGCGCCCCAACCTCGTGAAAATGGACTTCCTCGATTTTTTTGCTGTGAACATACGCCTCAGCCTCGGCCAGGAGCTGGAACATTTCGGCCGCTTTAACCTTGATTTTTCCCGATAACGAAGATGAATCTATAATCTGTAGAATTTCTTTTAGATCCCGATGGCTGCCGTCATGGTGATGCAAGTCTTCTTTTATTTCGACGATGAATCTTTTTGCCCGCAATCCGCAGCGTATGATTTCTTTATGTTTAAGATCATATCCGCTTATCCCCAGTTTCCCGATATTTTCTTTCAGCAGGTCGAACGGCATTCCGAGGTCGAGCATAGCAGCGATTGTCATATCGCCGCTTATGCCCCAGGATGTATCAAGATATAATATTTTCATTTCATACTCATATGATTGATAGATTTTAAGAGCGGTGCTCAATAAGTCAAGGAAAGCGCGTTTCTTTCCTGAAGTTGCGCCGGCGATATCGAAGAAGCTTGTTTTTGATTCCGCCGCTGTTTTTTATACGTCATTTTTGGGTTATAATCCGCGGGAATTGTAACACTTGGGATTTTTATAATACGATGGAACCAGGCGAGATCATAATCGTGTATCTGCATTCCCCAAAGGAACGTATTTGGGGACAGCTGAGAAATCTTACTGATATCGGACTGGTCATCAAGGGCCTGGATATAAACTCGTTCGAAGACTGGTGCCGCCAGACAGCCAAAAACGAAACCGGCATAGGCCTGACGACCGCTATGTATCCGACGTATAGGATTGAAAAAGTGATTGTTGACGAGCAGATCGGCGGTATGCAATCTATGCGCGATAAATTCAAGGAACTCGTGGGAAAGAGCGTCGAAAATTATCTGGCGGAATAAAAAGACTATTCATTCAGGAGAAATTCGGTTATCACAATGGATAAACTCAGAATATTACATACCGCGGACCTCCACCTGGGCAGCCCATTCAGCGGAAGCGGTTTCGATAGCGACAAAATCAAAGAGAGAAAACGTGACCTGTTCGAGTGCTTTGACAGTATCCTGATTTCAGCGCAAAAGAAAAAGGTTGATCTCGTCATCATCTGCGGAGACCTCTTCGAAGAGGACCGCGTGAAACGCTCGGACATCAATTCCATTATGCGGTGCCTTTCCGAGATCGCGCCGATCCGCTGCGTCATTCTTCCCGGCAACCACGATTATTTCAGGGCGGGCGGATATTACGATTGGCTTCATTGGCCCGCCAATGTTTATATTTTCAGGGAGCGCGAATTTTCACGCTTTGTATTCGAAGACATCAACCTTGCCGTTTACGGATCGGCATTCACATCGCCTGAAGACCCGGAAAGATTGATCCCGAAGATCAGGCTCGAGGATAAATGCAAATTTCGCATTCTCGCGTTTCACGGTTCGCTTATAGCGAAACCCGATGCAACTGAACCCTATAGGCCCTTTACAGAAGCCGAACTTTCCGCCCTCGGCGCGGATTATATCGCTCTCGGTCATTATCATAAACCGGCTGTATTTAAAAACGACAAGGGCAGGATCATCGCGTCTTATCCGGGTTCACCGGAGCCGTTGAACTTCGGCGAAATTTTTGATCATTCTTTTAATATCGTCGCGATTGATAACAAAGCAGTTTCGGTAGAGACCTTTCCTTCCGCGCAACGCAGGTATCTTAAATTTGAAATCGAATGCGGGGAGATGAAAACCGAAAAGGATGTTGTCGCTGTATGTAGAAAGACCGCGGCAGGTGCATCCGAAAAAGATATCATCAGGTTTATCCTTAAAGGCGCGCTTGAAAAAGATCTTCAATTCGACAGGGAAGTGATTGCATCGGAGCTCAAAAAACATTTCTTCTGGGTCAAGGTGGAGGACGCGACATACCCGGACATTGATATCGAATCCATCAGCCGTGAAGAGACCACCCGCGGACTCTTTGCCCGCCAGATGCTCGAGCTGATGGAAGAATCGAAAAAATTAAGCGAACCGGAGAAAACGGACCGCTTGAACGACGCATTATATTACGGGTTGGCGGCGCTCGACGGCAAGAGACCGGAGAAGAGATGAAGATAGATTCGATCCAGATAAAAGGATTCGGCCTTTTCAGCGATATGAAAGAGATCGAATATTGCCGCGGAATAAACCTTGTTTACGGATCGAACGAAGCGGGCAAGAGCACAATCCTGCAGTTTATCATCGCGATGCTATACGGTTTGAAAGAAGAGGGAAGGCAGAACAGAAGATGGCTTTCCGAGCATACGAAATACCGTCCATGGAATCTGAAGGGATACGGCGGGAAAATGGCTGTTACAACCGATGACGGGGCAAGATATTCGATTGTCAGAGATTTCAGCGAGGAGGCGGATTTTATCCGCATTTTCGACGATGTTACGGGAAAGGAACTCACAGACTCCTTCGAGATGGATAAAACCAAGGAACGGCTGTTCGCGCGCCGGATTACGGGCTTGACCAGGTCGTTTTTCCTGTCTTCCGTATGCATCCGCCAGTTGGGATCCGTGATCGGTGATGAGGATGCGAAGACAATCGCCTCTTACACGCAGTCGCTGATAGACACGGGCGGGTCTGATATAACCGCTGCCAGGGCTATTGAAATCCTGATGACGGAGGTGGATTCGATCGGAAAAACGGAGCGGGGCAAGGTTTTCAAAAAACTCAAGGACAGACAGAGTGAATTGAAAGCGGCCTTGTCCAGAAACAGCGCGCAGCAGGAGGAGATCAGGAAGTCGCGGGAAAATCATTCGTCGAAAACCGGTGAGCTGAAGCTCCTCTCCGAAAGATTGCAGGGGTACAGATCCGTCCTCCTCGATGGTTGGATCGAAAGGGCCGAAAAGAAATTGCAGCGTATTAAAGATCTCAACTTCGAAAATAAAAAATACTCCGGCGATCCTGGTAGCGAGGAGCTACTTCGGGATTTCAATGATGAACAAAAAGATTCTGTTATACAGATTGAGATCGAGCTTACGCAAAAAAAAGATCAATTGGGCAGGCTCAAATCCCAGGCTGCGGAGATCAGCTCCGAGCTCGATAAAATACATAATGAATTGGCGGCGCGCAAACAGTTCGCAAGGGTTTCCCCTGAAGAGCTTGAGCAATTCAGCTTGAACGAGAGAAGATGGCGGGACTTCCGTGAGGATCATAGGAATAAAAGCCGCCAGCTGAAATCCGACGAATTCGAGGATGAGCAAACGACACGCCGCCTCCGCCGGGTGGAATTGGTGTTTTCCAAGCTCCCGCAGCATATAGATCAGGTGTATCTCAATTGGGAGAGGCAGCTAAGCGAATTCAAGAATTCGATAATGCAGGAAAATTCCGTCCGACAAAATCTTAAAAAATCATTGAACGGCCTCATAGCCAGGATCGCGCTATTATACGCGGCGCTGGGCACATTCATTTATTATCTTCTCTCCAATACCAAGCTGGATGAAATGATCCGCTTCGGTTCAGCGGGGATTTCGGGATTGCTGCTTATAATTCTTGCGGCTCTATATCTGAAAAAATCGGGCAGGATCAGGACGGAATCGGAGAAGAACGGGAAATTTATAAAAGACCTGGAGAGCCAGAAAGACGCCGTGAAGGAAAAGATTGATATACTATTCGAAACGACGGAATCGAAAACCGGGGATGAATTCACGGCAAAATATAATTCCTATATAAATTTGGTAAGCGGCAAAAGGCAGGCTCATCAGGAGCATCTTAAAGAGGATATCAGGAGCCTCGAACTCAGAATCAAAGACCTTGAGAATGAAATGCTGAATCTCCTCGAACGGGCGTTTCCCGGCATCAGGCCGGACAAGATAAACCCGGAATTGACGGAACAATATATACAAGAGGCGAAAAAGTATTTGGAATTATCCGAAGAAGAATTAGTGATTGCCTCGACTCTTGGAGTTAAAAAAAGCGCGATCGAAGAGCTCAGCGCGGACATTCACGGGAAGGAAGCTGAACTTGATAAAATCTTCCGTCAGAGCGGTGTGAAAAACGGCGTCGAATATAAAACAAGGCTTGAGGCTTTTAATAAATACCAGAAATATGGCCGGAACTTGGAGGAGATTTCAAACCTCACTGACGGGGGTGGGATCGAAAAATTGCAGGACGATCTCGATGCGATGAAGGATGAGCGTAAAAACCTTCCCAAGACCGAATCGTATCCTGGTGGAATCAGTGAGAGCGAGGCGAAAGAGGAGGGCGAAGCCCTGGAGCAAAAATCGGATAAGCTCAAAAAAGAGATTGCGGAAACCGAGGGACGTATCAAGACGATGGAGGAAAATCTCGATGACAGAGAGGTTCTTGAATCCGAGCTTGCGCGGGTCGAAGAGGAAGATAGCGAATACAAGAAATACAAGGATTCTCTTAGAGTTGCGATGAACCAGATTGAAGCTGTCGCAACAAGGATGCACACGAGGCTCGCTCCGCAGATCACTAAAATATCGAGCGATCTTATCAGCCTGATCACTGACGGCCGATATAAAACGCTGAAGGTTGATGAAACGCTTAATATAACGGTCTCGGACGGCGGAGCGCGGGCTCCCATACGATCTGAATCGCTGAGCCAGGGGACCATTGATCAGGTGTATCTTGCCCTCAGGCTTGCGCTTGCCCAGCTTTTTTCTGATAGCCGGGAAATTCTTCCCGTAATACTCGATGATTCATTCACCCAGTATGACGATAAAAGGGCTTTGCAGGCGATGAAAGCGCTCGAACGGCTCTCGGCGAAACATCAGGTGCTTGTCTTCTCATGCCACAAGCGGGATGTCGAGAATTTTTCCAAAGTCTTTAAAAATGCCAGGGCATCAAGACTTATAGAGCTTTAGAATTGTCTGAGGAATCATCTCAATTTCCAAAATCTACCAGCATCGAAAAAAGCGGAATATACATCCATTTTCCATTTTGCAGATCCAAGTGTCCGTATTGCGGTTTCTGTTCATTCACGAGTGAAGAATGGAAACACGTCTATTATGAATTTCTGCTGGCGGAAATTGAAAAAGCGGGAGGATTTTTCGGATCTTTTTTTCCGGAAGCGGACACCGTCTATTTCGGCGGCGGAACCCCGTCGCTTATGCCGCCGTTTGCCCTGGATGAAATTCTGACCCGCCTGCGGTCTTCAGGCTATTTTAGCGGGCGCCTCGAAGAGATGGAGATCACGGTCGAAGCAAATCCGGATGACCTCGGTGCCGAATATCTAAGGAGCATAAAAGCTCTCGGAATCAACAGGCTGAGCGTAGGAGCTCAGCGGTTCAGCCGCAAGCTGCTGGAAGTCCTCGGCAGGACTCATACCGCGGATGATTCCATCAGCGGCATAAAAAACGCGAGGGATGCCGGCTTTAAGAACATCAGCGTTGATTTCATCCTTGGGATTCCCGGAGAGAGCCGGGCTTCGATGAAAAAAGAAGCGGATGTTCTGCTGAAACTCGAACCGCAGCATATATCGGTCTATATGCTTGAAATAAAGGAACATACTCCGTTTGCTCTGATGAACCCCAATATTTTTCCGGATGACAATCTCACCGCCGACCTGTATATGGAGATTGCGGAAAAATTGAAAGCTGCCGGATATGATCATTATGAAATTTCCAACTTCGCCAGGCCGGGATTCCGTTCAAAGCATAATCTCAAGTATTGGTCCGGCGGAAAATGGCTGGGGTTGGGGCTTTCGTCTGCGTCTTACAGTGGGAATGCGAGATGGACAAATCCACAAGATCTTCAAGGCTACTTCGAATGCGTTATCCCCGATGATTTCTCTATCCCGCCTAAAAATGAATTGACGGAAAGGCGCAAACTTGCGGAGGAGGAATTCTTTATGGGGATGCGGAAGACTTCCGGCATAGATTTGAATTTTTTCAAGGAGCGGTGGGGTTTCAATCCTCTGGAGGGAAATGCGGAGGATGTTCTACAGTTTATTGAAGAAGGGCTGCTTGTACAGGATGATCCGCCGGGAACGATTCGCTTTACACTGAGAGGGTTTCTTCTTTCAAACGAAATCCTCTGCCGCTTTATCTCATAAACAACCTGTGTCCTAGATATGTTATTTTGCTTTTTTTCTTTATTTCTATTTTAAAGATATTCTACAGGTAACTTTTTTTCAGGTTTTCTTAATAAACCCAAACCATTTCCTTATTTGGAACATCTCATGAGGGAATGAAAGGATTTCGTTGTTTTATCAATTGAGTCTGTCGCCGGAGATGGTATAGTCTGTTTCGAGAGGCTGAAATTTTCCATTTTTGTGGCGAATTCATTGTTCTTTTCATGTAAAACGCAAAAGATTTCATCTTTTTCATTAAAAGATGAAACTGTGAATAGGTTATAGACGTAATTAATAAGTGAAGATTTATTAGGAGGATATATATGCGACAAACCAATAGCAATCGCGACTGGATCAGCAAAAAGTTTTCTGTTATTACATCAATTCTGATTTCAATCGTTTTGTTGCCGTTTTTTTCAACGGCGGCAGACGCACAGGTACAAAATGAGAAAAGGGTTATCACTCTGACTTTACGTGAAGCGATGGACCTTGCTTTACGAAACAATCTTGACATTAAAGTTGATTATTATTCCGTCAAACAATCCGAGGGGAGCTATATTTCGTCGAAAGCCCTGAATGACGTGACTTTTTATAATAATAACGGCTGGTCTTCTTCGACCTCGGTTTCCACCGGTCTTTTCGGCGGCGGTACCAATGAGATCGAACTGATACCCGGTGTCGGAGCGACAACAACCGAAGCTAATGTTTGGACGATGGCGGCAGGTTTGACGGAAAGGATTCCGACCGGCGGCGTCTGGACAATCGAGATGGGCATGCAAACGTATGACAGCAATAATCGTTATTCCTATGTTAAGCCGTCAAGAGATGCATCAATCAAGTTTAGTTTCCAGCAGCCGTTATTGAAAGGTTTCGGGTTCTCATTCGATATCCCCCAAAAGGATATCATCATCAGCAGGAATAACCTCGATATCAGCGTTGAAACTTTGAAAACCAAGGTTATGAACAATATGTATAGCGTAATAAGCGCTTATTGGGATCTCGTGTACCGTCAGAAGGATCTTGAGGTTAAGCGCCAATCGCTGCAGCTTGCCGAGGATCAACTGAGACGAAATAAAACCCAGGTGGAAGTTGGGACGATGGCGCCGATCGAGATAGTTTCGGCGGAAGCAAGCGTCGCACAGGCAGAGCAGGTAATAATCGCTGCTGAAGCGGCTGTGAAAGAGGGTCAGGACAATCTCATCCAGATGCTCTATGTCCCGAAAAACATCGAGGGATGGAATATGACCATCCAAGCGGTTGACGAACCCACCCCTGAAAAATTTGAAACTGATCTTGCCAAAGAGATCGAGACCGCCTATAAAAACCGTCCTGATATGAAGAGCGTTGAAATAGACCTGGAGAGCAAAGACCTTCAGGTTGATGTGGCATCGTGGGGTCTGCTGCCGGAATTATCATTTGCGGGTTCGATATCATATAAAGGTTCCGGCGGTAAATTCCTGATTTATGATGATCCCAACCCGTTCAATCTTAACCGAAATGTCATAGGCTCCAATTCCGTTGAATTCACCGACGTTTTCACCCAGATTTATGATATGCGTTTCCCGGACTGGAGCATCGGCCTGAACATCAGCTTCCCGTTGTTCAATTCCCAGGCGCGGGGCGAGCTTGCCAATATGAAAGCAGCCCGCACAATCGCGAAAGTAAACAGGATTAAAAAGCAACAGGAGATTGCCGGTGAAATCAGGAAAGCTGTGCGTGATGTGGAAACCAACTATCTTCAGATAAAGGCAAGCGAGAAGGCGCGCATCCTTTCGGAAAGACAGCTTGAAGCGGAGCAGAAGAAATTCGATGTCGGCAGCTCCACAAATTTCCAGGTTCTGAACTATCAGAAAGATCTTGCCGCCGCCCGGACGATCGAAGTGCAGGCAAGGATAGCATATAGCTTATCGCTCTACAACCTCCAGCTCCAGACCGGCATGTTGTTGAACAAAAACGATATTAAAATTAATCCTCTTGAGGACGACGATATTATTTTCTGACAACGCCTTCCTTAGGTTAACGCTCCCGACCAAAAATCGGGAGCGTTTTTTTAGACGGCATTTTTATAAGTTAAGGCAATTCGGGGTCAGGTCTTGGGATTTGAATTTATTGGTTGACGAAAAAGCATTGATAAAAAGTGTATGGCTCAATCAGGGCGGACTTGCAGCCTCCCTGCGGGTTCAGTGTCTCTGGCTTGAACCCCTCCGCTCCCGAGCAAAACCAAGCCTAATTGAAATTATGATAACTGAAGTGGGCTGCAAACCCGTTATCGAAGAGGAGCAGCTCCCCCCTGCCAGGCTGTGTCTTAATGTGTTTTGGAAATGTGATATTTTATGTTTTTGTGGTGAAGTTTTGAAAAAATGGTGTAGATATTTATGGATTGGCAGTTTTTATAAGTTTTTATTCTGGATTTTGGCTTTTTTCTTATATATCAGGGTGTTCTTTGGCTTATGCAGCTGGGTTTGTGGAGTATCCGCTTAAAATTTCTTTCAATAGGGCAATACCGACGATCGTCATCATTCGCCGAAGGTTGAAGCAAGTTGCAAGGATGGACATCTCTGCTTTAACACCGTCCAATCCTCTTATTAAAAAATGGTCAGCCATCAGGTTTCGTTTTATATGCCCGAAGGGGTGCTCGGCTCGCTGCTGTCTTAGCTTGTAGACCTTTTGTGATTCCGGTTTTTTATACTCTGTTTCGAATTTATTTCGCAGTTCTTCATATTCCATTCGCCAGATGGCACGGCCTCTTTTGTCTTTAGTGCAGGTGCCCCAGAAGGAAGAATACACTATAACGAAGATTCCCCGTCGCTGCCCTTCGAAGTATCCCGGAGAATGACTTTTTTATAATTGCGACACAGCCTGGAATGGGCGCCTGCTCCCAATAAGGAAGCATCGTCTCCGCGGGTTCAGATACGGAGACACTGAACCCGCTAGAGAATACACTATAATGAAGATTCCCCGTCGCTGCCCTTCGAAGTATCCCGGAGAATGACTTTTTTATAATTGCTACACAGCCTGCTTCAGGGCACAGGCTCTTGTAAAAACACATTTTTCAACGCACTCAGCGGATTTGATTCTTTGATTATGATGGTTTTACAGGGAATATCACCAGTCTTTTTTAATGCCGCGTTGCAGGTATATTCGGATGGGAAGACAAGCGTTTCCACATTCTCCCAGTTGATGTGCTTGAAATATGGATGATAGATGTCCCGGTGATGAATCCTCGCGATCAGGCGGCAGCTGAATTTATGCTGTGCCGCTTGCGCAAGGTTGCCGGCGCCCCCCTCGATGAATACGATATCCGCCCACTTCATATATGCATAATCAACACGGTTGTGAACGGAGACGTTATAATCTTTCTTCCACTCATCAAAAAGCCCTTCGGGCATTTCGTCAACTGCATCCACAACGTACAGGTTCTTTTTCGTTTTGTCCGGCGTCTCGATTTTTTCAGCCGCCGCCGTTAAAGAAGCGCGGACCCCTTCGAGCAGTTTCTTGTTCTCCGGGGTCCGTTTTATTCCCTCCATCCCCGCCCGGAACGCCGCAGGGAAGTTCCCTTCATCATAATAGATCTGCATAAGCCGCAGCCATGGACCGTACCCAAGCGCCACGCCGTAGCGGAAGAGGTGGTCTTCATCCGGCTTCATATTTGCCGCGATGACAAGGAACCGTTCCGCCTCCCGCATCTTCCCCATCAGCATAAACGCCTCGCCGAGCGCATAGAATATTTCAGGCGAGTCCGCTCGATGTTTCAGCCCCTCGAAGAACCGGTCGAGGGCGGGATTATATTCCTTCCGCGCAAGGGCGATCAATCCGGCCTTGTAGCAGGCCCAGGCATGTTCGCAAGGCTGGGGAAACCCCTGCGTGGCCGAACGCTCTATATACAGGAGGTAATACTTCTCCGCCCCGTCAAGGATTTCGCTGTTCAGAAACGTTTGAGCAAGGTAGAAGACGGAGCGGAGGTCTTCGGGATCGGCCTCCGCCTTCGGAAGCAGCGCCTTCTTCGCCATCTCCAGCCGCTGTACCTTGCGCGATGCATCGTTTTCGTCCGTTCTTTTGTGATAAATCACTATCCCCGGCACCCGCACACGGTGCTCCGCCGGGCATTTTTCCCTTGATATGTAGTTATGCATCGCGCCGCTGTATTCAATCCCCTTCCCCGCACGCCAAAGATGATCCTGGTAAAACCGGCTGTTCGGAACGCCGTCCGCCCATTCGTCCCACATCTCGAAAGAGGCGAGCCATATTTCGGGCGGAAGCTTCGCAGCCAGCTTCACTAATTTTTCCTCGTCGCAGGGGCGGAGATGTTCATGCGCATCCAGCTGGAATATCCAGTCCTGCGTGCACTTGGAGATTGCGAGGTTGCGCGCTTCGGAGAAATCGTCATTCCAGCGGAATTCGAATATCTCGACTTCGCCTCCAAATGCCGGCAGCCAGCCGCCTATCGCATCTATGCTTCTGTCCGATGTCGTGTCGTCTATCCCGATGATAATCTCTTCGCTGAACAGGCTCGCGCATTGCAGCGTGCTCAGAATCGTTTCGGCTTCGTTCTTTAAAATGATGAAGGTGGAAATTCCCATCTAACGTGTCCTTATCGGGGTTATCAGAGGCTTCGTTCGTAGCTCACTTCCAGCTCGACGGTGACGAGGAAGTAGTTGTCATGGTAGATGTCAATCGCCTTGCTGAAATTGAGAAAAGTGAAATTGTCGCTCTCCGTGTTCTTGATAAACTCCGTTTCCATCCGCGCGCATTCCTCGATGATCTTCTTGCGCGCAGCCACCGGCTCCTGGTTCTTGATCTGGTTGAGAACCTTCAGCCGGATCACGTCCCGGCATTCGGCATGGTAGCTGGAGCTATAACTCCGGTCGAGCTGGCTCGTGCCGGAAAGATAGAAGACCGGACTGTCTATATCCGGAAGGTCATCCTCCTTGATCGCCCAGGGTATCTGCTTGTAGCCGAGCACGCTCTCGAACCGCGCGATGACGTAATCGAGGATGTCGTCCAGCGTGTCGCCCGTAATCGTGTTGATATCGCTCATATCCGCCACCTACTCGACATAGAAAGTGATGTCGTCCTCGACAAGGTCCATCGAATCCGACGTGAAGCTCACGCTTGCCCTGTACTTTCCCGGCGCATCCGAGGCGTCCGTCTGAAAGTTGTATTCATATATACCCGCGGTGACGCGCGTCATCGAGGAAAGGGTCTGGGCGGTCAGACCGTGAGGATCGAAGACCTTGATCTCGGCGTCTTCTGGATCCGCCGCCGCATCGTCCTCGAAGAAATTGACCTTGATCCGCACCGCCGTGCCGAGATCGCTTACGTTGTTCACAATCGTCCATGTAATCTTGTCTATCATCGTTTCAACTCCTTTCTATCGTGACGTTGGAAAGATCGCGGGCAGGTTCGTTCGCGAATCCGTCCATAGTTTCGTCGTAATGAATGACCTGGCTCGAGAGCTGTTCCTCGCATTCCGTGCGATACCGTTCAGCCAAAGTGTAATACGAATCCTCCGGGCTGGTGGATAGGTTCCGGTAGATGATCGAGAGCGCCAGCTTCAGCAGCGGCATCTTGAGCTCCGCCCAGTTGAGGATGCGCCACGGCTTCAACCCTTTCTTGGTGAGCAGAACGTTCGAGAGCTCCGCGTATGCCTGGCCGATCTCGTTCTCCCAACGGTAGTTCTCCGCGGGGGAGAGGGTCTTGAGCTTCGAATCCCGCGCGATCAAGTCCTCGTAAGCCAGCGGATTGAACGGCTCGGTGTTCGAGATATGAAACCAGACGTCGTGGAACTGCGTGCCGGAATTATACGTGAACTCGAACGTCGCCTTGAAATAGTCCCCCTGGTTCGCGGTGTTCGTCGAAGTCATCGCGTAGCCGATCCAACCGTCCGCCTCCGGCGTAACGGCAGCCTCGGCGACGGGCGTCGGAAGATCGCTGCCATAGCGGTCCTTGATCGTCACTTTGGCATTCGTTATCTCCGAGCCGTCGTCAACAATGTATCCGGTGTCCGGATCTCTGAAAAAGAGACCGACCTTGCGGTTCGTGTAGGTCTTCCCTTTTCTTAAAACTATCGTGTCTTGCATCATTTTTTACTCCTTATCGTTGAAGGTTATAAATTCGTCTCTTCATCACCGGCCGACCAATCCAAATTCCTTTGTCTTTCAGCCCTGCGTGTTCCATACCCGCCGGGCCGTGATTCATTGTACCCCAATGCAACGACAATTTGTCAACCATGAAAAGCGATTGACACGAAATAGATGAATGCAAGATTCTGATGATTGGAGGTCTCAATTCCGGGGAATAAGATTCACTTAATACAAAATAGGGGTATAAAAAATGTGTAAGCTGCTTAACAGAAATAATTTATGAAAGTCTTATACTATTATCATACCAAGGGAGGTATGAAATGAAGAAACGGTTTGTTTGGAGCGTGTTCATCGTTATTTGTATTGCGGCCTGGGGATTTGCAGAATGCAATGTTACATTTACGCAGCCTGCGGCCGGAAATCCGCTACGACTCAGCACTGCCAAAACGATTATATGGCAGCAAACGTCCGTTTGCGGCGGTAATATCCTGTTGAAATTAGCCAAAACAGGAGGCTGGAGCGCTAATATCGTGAGTGTTCCGGCAGCGAATCTAAGCCACAATTGGACGGTTGGCAACACTGAATCCGGCACCGCCGATGCAGGGGATGGTTACCAAATAAAGTGCGTGAGCGCGGATACGGGCGCGCAATGCGGTGAAAGCGGGGTATTCAGAATATTACCTCAATTAGTCTCCCCCGCCAATCCACCGGTGAGCATCTCGCCTTCGCAGTTCGATATCCAAAAGAGACAGTTGCCAGAAATTCACGCAATGCAATACGAACGGATAGATGGCGGTGACGTCATTCTTATGCCGGGAAAAATTGATATAAAGTACGGCGCGCAGACGCTTGAGCTGCTCCAATCCGGAACAGGGGCGATCAGTATCCCCGAAGACAGCCCGCTGATTAACCCGAACGGAAGCGTGAAGACGACGGTGTCATATATCCTCAAGAACACGACGGCGAAGAATTTCCGGTTCAATATTCTTTTAAGGTTCGGAGGGGCTATGCTCGCCTCGAAGGAGATTATAATCCTCTCGAATCAGACAAAAAATGTTCAGATGAATATCAATTTCCCCCCGATACCCCAGAACGCGCCGCCGAAATATCTTCTTTTACAAGGCCCGGTCGGAACATCTGACGACACGCCGATCTCATTTTTCCTGGCAAGTTTGAGAGTAAGGGTATTTGCCCTCTGAGTAGTAAAACCGAATAGCGGTAAATTAAGCGAAACGCAAGTAAAGCGGTTCAGTATTAAGGCGCATCCAGTCTATCTCGGAGCCGCCTTGCTTATTTTTTATGATAGTCGTAATAGTGCTTTATTGCATCGCGAATGAACTGGCCGGTGGACGTTCGATTATTGTGGGCAACACGCTTCATTTCCTTGTAATCGCTCCGCGGCATTCGGAAGATAACCAATTTTCTTCGCGGGACAACTTTCTGCTGGACGAAGGACGATTCTTTCACGATCTTCAACTTCCGAAGTATGAAAGCGACCGGAGACCACAGGACAAGCGTCAACGAGCCGTAAACAAACGTGCAGACGAGAAAGATAAGCAGGATGTTCCCCTCTTTCGGAACGATCTTCCCGTCCACCTCATCCAGATAAGTAAACGTCAGATACATCCCGGACTGGCCCGGTTTATAGGAATAATTGGTCTTCTCGATATTATACGATTTCTGGCCGTAAAGGATAAAGGCCGAAACGTCCGCCAGGTGGGGGAAAAAAACGACACCTACCGAAGCAACCATTGCCCCCCACCACAAACATACAAAAATACGAAATTTGCTGACCCATTCGCGAAACATTCAATCACCTCTCAAACCGAATGAATCTGTCACTTACCCTGTTGAATATCCATTATTTGGTTCAAAGCAATATTAATCCTCTGCAGACCGATGTCCAATATGAAACACATAGATTGTATTCGGATTATTCAATTAGTAGATAGCTATAACCTGCCGATTCTTAAGGACAGACTCATTGTGAAAAATCTTCGAAACTATCTCAGCGACAAAAGTTCCAAGATTACGGAACAGCCTGACAGATTTCGTCCAGCCGATCAAGGCGCTATCAGATTGTCATAATCTCTTTCCGTTTTTTCTCGATGCGATCTTCCACCTGTTTGATATGGTCGTCGGTTATCTTCTGGACTTCGTCGAGGCCACGGTGTTCGTCGTCTTCTGATATTTCCTTGTCGGTTTTCAGCTGCTTGATCAGGTCGTTCGAATCGCGGCGGATGTTGCGCACCGAAGTTTTGCCCTCTTCGCCGATATGCGAGATTTTTTTGGCGAGTTCCTTGCGGCGCTCTTCGGAAAGGGACGGTATAGGCAGGCGGATGAGGCGGCCATCGCTCCGTGGGTTCAAGCCGAGGTCGCTCTTCAGGATGGCTTTTTCGATCTCCTGTATCTGGGAGACATCCCAGGGTTGGATGAGTATAAGCGCCGGCTCCGGTGTGCTTAGCGTTGCCACCTGGTTCAGAGGCATATCCATATTGTAGGCATTCACGCGGATTCCGTCCAGGATCGAGATGCTGGCTTTGCCCGTGCGTATGGTTGAAAGCTGTTTTTCCACAGCCTGCAAGCTAGTGTTCATTTTGACTTTGGTTTCTTTGAAAATATCTTCAAGCATTTTTCCTTCCTCCTGCTCATCAAACCTTGTTTGTTATCAGCGTTCCGATTCCCTCTCCCTTCACGGCTTTCAGGATGTTGCCGGTCTGGTTCAGGTTGAAGACGATGATATCCGTGTTGTTTTCCATGCAGAGAGAGACGGCTGTCACGTCCATAACCCTCAGGTTGTTGTCTATGACATCGAGGTAGGTGATGACGTCGAACTTTTTTGCATCCTTGTGGACGAGCGGGTCCTTGTCATAAACCCCGTCCACGCGGGTGGCTTTTAAAATGATTTCGGCTTTGATCTCTGCCGCCCGAAGCGCGGCTGCGGTGTCCGTGGAGAAGAACGGATTGCCCGTCCCGGCGGAAAAGATGATTACGCGTTTCTTCTCGAGGTGGCGTATGGCGCGGCGGCGTATGTATGGTTCGGCGATGGCTCGCATCTCTATCGCCGAAATGACTCGTGTGTGGATGTTCCGCCGTTCAAGCGCATCCTGCAGGGAGAGGCTGTTGATGACAGTGGCGAGCATTCCCATATGGTCGGCAGTCACCCGCTCCATCCCCTTTGCGGCACCATGTATTCCACGGAAGATGTTCCCTCCGCCGATTACAATCGCAATCTCCACGCCGAGGGCATGAAGAGATTGAATTTCGTCCGCAATGATATCCTGGATTTTCGGGTCAATACCATAGCCCTGCTCCCCCATCAGGGCTTCTCCGCTCAGCTTCAGCATTATTCTTTTATATTTACACAAGTCGCCGTTCATTTAAATTTGCCCGCTTTTCGTCCCGGATTATAGCACAGCCTTAAAGCCAAATTAAGAGCGGAGGTGAGATATTCGAGAAATTTAATGGGATAGATGATTTTAAGGCAGGGCAGGTTGCTGCAGTGCTTTTATTCTCATATTATCGCCAATCACGGCGCCTCTCAATATTCTTCTTTACAATTTACAGGCAGATGATAAGCTATGGGATATGCGATTAGCATCATTATAAATACAATATAGGAAAAGAAATAATAATGAAAAACTGGGCAAATGAAGCATTGCACAGATTCCATATCCCTGTAATGGGCACTGGTTTTACTATCGATACTCCGCTTAAGGTTGCAAAATATGGAATTTCCTCCGCTGTTGCGCTGCTCGACGATGTGCTGATAGAGCAGATGCGGAAGTTTCATTCAGAAAAAGAGGGAATCCCGTTCACCGAGATCAAAAAGACCGACAGGGATTCCAGGGCGAGGAGAATCACTTCCTATCTTAACCTTCTGGATCGCATCGTGAAGCGGCAGGTTGCGAATCTGAAAAAAACCGCATTTATTGCCGGTAGCGAGATAACCCGCTATTTCGAGCTTCTTCCCGATAACGGATTACGGAAAGAATATGAAAAAATGCAGCGCGAGGAAAATCCAACTATTAAAAAAGAAATGCAGCGCCGTTTAAGGGAAGAGGTTGCACCTGGATCCATCGATGTCAATATTATGACGAAGTGCGACCGGGATATCTATAAAAACGGCAAGAAACTGCCAGCTTTCTATTCGGATGCGATGTCCGCTCTCCGAGGTTTCGCAAAAAGCAAGTTGTCGTCGTCGGTCGTTTTTTCCGCCGGCCTCAACCAGCGGCTGTTCTCCTATGCCGCAGAATTCAATGATTTCCTGCCTGACAGCGATGGCAATTTGAAAAAGAAAATCATTCTTAAAGTGAGCGACTACCGCTCCGCCGAGATACAGGGAAAGATGCTTGCGAAACGAGGGCTATGGGTCTCGGATTTCAGGGTCGAATCCGGCCTGAATTGCAGCGGCCATGCTTTTGCCGGCAAGG